>Ga0302196_10000199_pt1 | contig 61094 bp, 62 predicted proteins | sample II_Bog_N1_3_FD_198794 | JGI IMG/M metagenome (GOLD analysis project Ga0302196, IMG submission 198794) | Peat permafrost microbial communities from Stordalen Mire near Abisko, Sweden - II_Bog_N1_3 | ecosystem: Environmental > Terrestrial > Soil > Wetlands > Peat | place: Sweden: Abisko... | reverse complement strand
CGCGCAGCCGCACGAGGCCGCGCGCGTCGTGCGGGAGAACCTGGAACGTGATGTTCCCCATCTCGTCGAGAGACGACTCGCCCGTCATCACGCGCTTCGGAGGACGGCTCGGATTGCGAACGTTGTCCGCCGAGTTGTCGTAGACGAACTCCATCGAGATCACGGTCCCCGCCGGGAGCGCGATCGGCGCTGCGTACGTGTACGTGTCCTGCCAGTTGAAGTCCCAGTCGTCGATCGAGAGGAGCGTCTTCTCGGTGCCGTCGGGGAGCTTCGCCCAGCTCCGCATCTTGCGCGCCAAGTAGTGGGCGTGCGGGAACAGGCCGAGCATGTCCACGTCGGCGGGGAGCGTGTAGTCGTCGCGCATCGTGTAGTGCGCGTCGCCGGGCGCGATGTCGATCGGGAGGTCGCCGACGCGGATCTTGAAGAGCTGCTGCGTCGGGGGGCGATCCGAGAAATAGAGACCGATGGTGGGATGGATCGAGCTCGCCGCTCCGCGCGGCTGCATGTGCAGCTGCAGGACGAGGTCGGTCTTCTCGTCCACGCGCCAGGCCCGCGCCGGATCGGGTGGCGTCGGCGTGCTGCCGGGCGCCCACACCAGATAGAACCCGTCGGCCGACTGCACGTTGCCGACCTCCATGCCGCCGAAGCCGGGCGCCGGGTCCTCGGCGTCGCGCTTGCGGGCGAGACCGAGGCGGTCGACGTTGAGGATCGCGTGGTGAATCGCGCGCGAGCCCGGCCGAAACTCCCACGCTGCCACGTAGTGCAGCCCCTTCACCGGAGAGGGGATGACGAAGTTCCGGTAGACGTCCTTCCCCTCCGCCGAGAGCTCGTACGGCTCCGGGAGCTGCACGATCACGTCCGGCGTTCCCAGCTGCCACCCCGTGGGCCACGTCGGCGGCGGGGGGAGGTCGCGCGGGTCTCCCGGCGGCGTGCCCGCCTCGACCCAGCGCGCGATCAGATCGATCTGCTCGGGCGTGAGGCTGCGGTCCCCCTTGAACGCCACGGCACCGGGCGTCGGCTTCCACGGGGGCATGAAGCGGCGCCCCGTGACCTTGCGAATCTGCGCCCCCTTGCGCGACACCTCCTCGTAGGTGAGCAGGTTGAACGGCCCCGCCTCGCCCGGCCGGTGGCAGGGGGCGCACTTGCCGAGGACGATCGGCGCGATGTCCCTGGCGTAGGTGACCTGCGACGCCTGCCGCTTCGCGCGCCATCCGAGCGCCACGAGCGCCGCGCCTGCGACGAGAACGCCAGCCAGCGGCAAGAGTCGCGTGAGGCGCATGGGGAGCCAGGCGACGATAGCGCAACGCGGACGCGCGGGCGGCGCGGAGCCGGGCGGCGCGCGCTTGCGACACCGACCTCGGCGCGCGACAGTGCCCCGCATGGCGACCGTGAATCCGACCCAGGAGCGAGTGGAGGCGTTCGAGCGAGGCGCGCCGGACGACAAGCCGATCGTCATGCTGAACCTGCTGAAGTTCCGCGACGCGGCCGACTACGGGCCCGACGGCCCCGCGGGCGTCACCGGACGCAAGGCGTACTCGACCTACAGCAAGGGGGTCGTCCCGCTCCTGTGGGAGGTCGGCGGCCAGGTGCTCTGGATGGGGAACGTGCGCGAGGGGCTGATCGCGCCTGACGGCGAGTCGTGGGACGAAGTGCTGCTCGTTCACTATCCGTCGCGGCGAGCGTTCGTCCGCATGGTGACGTCGGATGCGTACGCGAAGATCATGCCCCATCGGACGGCTGCGCTCGCGGACTCTCGCCTGCTCGAAACGCGCGCGGTGGCGCTCCCCGGATGGGTCCTGGGGATGGCGCGAGGGCTCGTGCGCGCCAAGGCGCTCGTGCTGCCGTCGGTCGGGAAGCGATGACGCCGTTCCGCGAAGAGACGCGCGAGCCGCTCCGGATTCGTCCGCATCGCGGCACGAGCGAAGGCGCGCGTGGGGGGTGAAGCGTCGCCCTCCAAGCGGACCCCGGCTCACACCGTGTCGCGCGTCTCGTGCGACACGAGCGATATGCCAACGCGCGTCTCCTCGCCAAGGTGACCGAAGAGCGATCCGTCAGGCGGCAGGGCGACGACGAGGAACGCCATGACCGATCCGCCGCGTCACGACGAGACCGTCGAGACGTACGAATGCGATCCGACGTGCCTGATGAACACGATGACGGCGCCGTAATACGATCCGACATCGACGAAGGTCTCGATGTGTACGGAGAGCGCTCATCCGCCATCGAACGAAAGGATCGCTCCGTCGCGCACGAGCGATACGCCGTGCGGCACGTGCGATCCGCCATGAAACGCGTCCACCATGCGGCGCGCGAGCACCGATCCGACAAGCGACCCTCGCGCGCGCCCGTCGATCCGTGACGATACGACAACGGACAGAATCGATCTGACGCACGTTCCTTCCGACATGCGCTCGGCGCTCACGAGACCGCGCTCCACGCCTGGCGCTCCGTCTGGCACCACCGCCTCTCCCTGCCTCGTCACGATGGATACGACGAGCCTCTCGAACGGGTTCATCAGCGCCACGACGCATCCGCCAAGCAATCCGCCACGCGCGTGCAGGCCCGTGGTACGAGCGTCGTTACCGACATGGCCCCTCGACGCAAGCGCATCACGAAGCTCGGCCAGCACCTGCGCGCCACGCGTGAGGCGCTCTCCGTGGACCAGAAGACGTTCGCGGCCATGAACTGCGTCTCGGAGCGGACGCTGCAACGCTGGGAGAACGGCTACCCCCCGACGGCGGAACAGGCGGATCGTCTCCTCGCGGCGTGCGACCAGGCGCCCGCGGAGCTGTACAACTCGTTGGCGGTCGTCCTCGGCATCGAGCTCCTTCCCCCAGAGGAGCCGCTTCCGCCTCCCGTCGTCGTCGCGCCAGCCGCGGCGACCCCGCCGCCCGAGGAGCCTGCGGTCGTCCCGGCGACCGTGCATGCAGCGCAACTCGCGACGCCCACCGTCGCCCCGTTGGCCCCGCCCGTTCCGCCACGCCCGTCGATGGCGGACCTGCGCGCCGCGCTCGACGCGATCGTCTACGCCGCCGCCGAAGAGCGCGACGTGCTCCCGCGCCACCTGCGCGCGTTCGCCGTCGAGCTGCTCCTCGGGGCAGAGCGCCTGGGGCTCACGACGAGCGAGGCCGCGCATCTCGTGGCGGCGAGGGAGCGGACGAAGGTGACGGTGCGGAGGGACGAGGCAACGCCGGAGGCCATCGCTCCGCGCGAGGGGGCGCCGCCCTCCTGATCGGGCTGGCTAGTCGAAGACCTTCTCCCCCTCCGCATCGGCCTGCGCGGCGTCGGGCTCGTGATCGCGTGTCTTCTTCTCGGCGTCGCGCGCTCTGGACTCGCGGTACCACTCGCTCGCGGTGATCATCGACATCACCTCGTTCGTCCCCGTCCAGATGCTCGCGAGCCGGAGATCGCGGTGAATGCGCTCGATCGGGTAGACGTTCGTGTAGCCGATGCCTCCCATCACTTGCATCGCGTTGTGGACCACGCGCTGGCACGAGTCGGTGACGAACTTCTTCGTCTCGGAGACGAGGCGCCGCACGGGACCGGCCCCGATGTTGGCCTGCACGCCGAGGCAGGTGGAATGGACCATCGCGCGCGACGCGTCCAGGAGCATCGCCGCCTCCGCCACCTGGAAGCTGACCCCCTGGAAGCGGTTGATCGGTTGGCCGAACGCCTTGCGTTTGGTGGTGTAACGCGTCGCGATCTCGAGCGCAGGGCGTGCGGCGCCCACGGTCATCGCGGCGGTGCCGAGCCGCTCGGGGATCATCATCGTGTCGAAGACCTCGGAGCCGGCGTGCAGGCGTCCCAGCAGGTTCTCCTTGGGAACCCGCACGTCGTCGAACACGACGCGGCTCGCGCCCCCGCCACGACACCCCATCAGCCCGTAGAGGTAGCTCGTCTCCACCCCCTCCGCGCGGTCGACGAGCAGGCACGAGATCGACTTCTGCGGCTCCCCCTTCGGGTCGGTGCGCGCATAGACCAGGAAGTAGTCGGCCGCAGTCCCGCCGACGATGAAGCGTTTCTGTCCGGTGAGACGGAAGTGATCGCCCCTGTCCTCGGCCACGGTCGTCGTGCCGAAGAAGTCGGATCCCCCGCGCGGCTCGGTGAGGCACTCGGCCGCGAAGATCTCGCCGCGGAGCAGAGGCCGCAGGTAGCGCTCCTTCTGTGCGTCGGTCCCGTGGATCGCGATCGCGTCGCACACGAGCTCGGCGCCGACGCCGAAGACGCACGCGAAGATGTACCCGAGCGCGCCGATCTCCTCCATCACCGCTGCGGTCGCGACCCAGTCTAGGTCGCGCCCTCCGAGCGCGCGGGGATAGCGGCACCCGAGGAGGTTCCGGCGCCCCGCTTCACGCAGGAACTCGGATGGGAACTCCACCTTGTCCTGATCCATGTCCAGGACGAGCTGCCGCGGCACGGTCTTGACGAACGCGCGGGCCTCGTCGCGGATCTGCCGCTGCGCATCGTTGAGAACGAAGTCGAACATTCGATGGTCCTGCGTGGAGCGTGGAGCGACGCAACGAGCCGCCGCTGCGGCCCTAGGGCGACGGCGCCGCGCGGGTCGCCTCGAATACGAGCCGCTGCGAGGGGACGAAACCGAAGCGATGGAAGAACCCCATGAGCTCGAAGTGATCGTGAGCGACCTCGGTCTCCAGGCGCTCGACGTGGAGCGCGGCGAGGTTGTCGATCATCTGCGTGAGCATGTCGCGCCCGTACCCCTTGTGCGAGAAGGACGGCTGCACGCCGAGCGTGTCGAGGGACGCGGTCGGCTCGATGTGACCGAAGTCGCCCAGGTCGACGCGGGCCATGGCGAACGCGACGACGAAGCCGTCGTCCTCGGTGACCAGGGAGACCGCGATCCCCGACTCGTGGAGCGCTTCCTCGAACTTGCGCCGGAAGTACTCGCTCCGATTGCGACCGGTCGCGAGCTCGTCGATCCGGACGACGGCATCGAAGTCGTCTGCGCGCAGGTGACGGATGCGCGGAGGCATCTGCTCGAGCGCCTCGTCGGTCGCGGGGAGCGGCATGCGCTGGACTTTCCGTTCCAGGAGCGCGCGCGGAGCGAGCAGGAAGCCCGCTCTGTCGAGGAACTTGAGGAGCCCGTGGTTGCGCCAGTCGACCTCGGTGACCACGCGCCGGATCCCGCGCGCCACGCCCTTCCGGCCGAGCGCGCTCATGAGGCTGTGACCGACTCCGACGTGCTGCACCGCAGGCGCAACCCCGACGGCCTCGAGCATGATCGCCGGTTCGGGACGCCCGTACTCACCCGAGATGATGCGCGCGAGGACGAACCCGACCAGCCCCGAGGGGCCCGCTGCAGCGATCTGGAGGTGCGTCTTTGGATCACGGAGCGCCGAGGCGAGCCTGCGCTCGAAGTACCCGCGTCGCGAACGGCCGACGATGCTCCTATCCAGCGCGACGACGGCCTCGAGATCCCGCGCTTCCAGTGGGCGCACGTCGACGGGTGACCGGTTGTCCCGCGTATCCATCATCATGGAGCCATCCTCACTCAGCGTTCGTCGTCCTCGTCGTCTCGTATCCTCACGGGAACGAGACCGAGCTCGTCCTCGTTCAGGCGCCGCACACGATTCGCGCTGACGTGACGACCGACGCTCTTCATCCTGTGGTCGTACCCGAGGGCCCGGAAGACCTCCTCCTCCACGAGGCGCCAGTGAACGAGGCTCTCGAGCCCGAGCCGATCGAGCAGCGCGCGCATGTGCTCCGGCTGTCGAAGCGCACACGCCTCGATCTCGAGCTTCGTCTCCCAGAACCGGTACCGATCGACGAGGCGAGTCCAGGCGCCGGCCACGGTGGCCTTCGCTCCCAGCGGCGCTCCATGAAGGACCGCGGCCGGGGGGCCCGCGAGCCATCGATACCGGGCGCACACCTCGAAGAGCTGCGACCACTGCCGTTCGAGGAGCGAGAGGACGTCGCGCGGCAGCTCGGGTCGAAGGAGGGTTCGCTCATACGTAGCGAGCGCCACCCGGTCTCCGCGTTCGCACTCCTCGAGGATGATCTGAGAGTCTCCCTTGTGGAACGCCGCCTTCGCGCTCACCCAGCGGCGGTGGAGCGAGGCTGCGGCAGACCCCCCTTCGTGCCCGTCCCAGCCGTATCGGTGCAGGCACTCCTGGATCTCGCCGGAGAACTCGGCGCGCTGGTGAGCACGCGCGAGGAAGGCCTCCCGCAGCGTCTCGTCCTCGACTCTCAACGCAGCGTGTTGATAGCCGGCTTCACCGTCGTGAGAGACGATGAGGAGCTCGCGGAGGGTCGCGACAATGACGGCATCGGGGGCAACGTCTGGCGCCTTGGACACGGCGCCAAAGTCTGCAGTTCGCGTGCCTTCGCGCAGCTACTTGGAAGTGCGTTGCTCACCCGCGCGACGCGAGCAGCGTTTGCACCGAAGTGAATGCTTTGCGTGATCGCGCCAGCGTCGTCAGACGGGCTTCGCCGTGAACACCTTGCATGACCCGTTCGGATGGACCGGCCCTTTGAGCACCTTGCACGTGCCGCACGAGCCCTCGGTGGGCGGAGCGATGAACTGCTGGCAGGACGCACACACACGCGTCTTGTCCACCGCCGGCTCCATGTAGGCGAGCGTCGCCCGAACGGACGCGTCGTCGGCCGCGAGCCCCGCGCTCTCCACGCACGAAAAGGCGGTCATCTCCTTCCTGCAGGCCGACGCGCCGCCGAGCGCGAGCGCCAGGCCTCCCAGGTCTCGCAGCACGCGAAGCGCATCTCGGCGCGAGCGACGCTCCCCGTTCATCGCCGTCCGACCGGAGTCGGGGGGAGGGTCTTCAGATAGGCCCAGAGCGCATGCCGCTCCACGTCATCGAACTTCGAGACGGCCCCGAGCGGCATGAACGGATCGAGCTTCTTTCCGTTCTTGCGAAGCCCCGTGTCGAGGAGGCGGGCAAAGTCGGCGTAGTCCCAACTCTTCAGCCCCGTGTCGTCCGGCGTGAGGTTGGACGGGATCGGCACGCTCGGCGGCGAGCCCGGGATCTTCCCGCCGCTGTAGTGCTCACCGTGGCACCCCGAGCAGAGGCGCGCGAGGAGCCGTCCGTACTCGGGCGTCGGCGCCGGGGGCATTCCCTGGAGAGGATGCTCGTGGTCGATCCGCCGCGCGACGTCCATGACGAAGAGCTCCTTGCGGTCGAGCACCTTGCCGAGGGTCTTCACCTCCATCATCCCGTTGGGTCGATCGACAGGAGGCATCGACCGGAGGTACGAGACGACGGCGAGCGCATCGTCGTCCGGGAGCCAGCAGAAGTCGGAGGCCGGCATGAAGCGCAGAGAGCGACCGTCCTTCTTGATGCCGTGCTTGATGAGCCGAACGAGCTCGCCGTCGGAGTAGGCGGCACCGAGACCGCCCTCCGAGACGTTCGGCCCGGTGAGGAGCCCCACGGGGCCCATGTCGATCGCGTCTCCCCCGCCGAAGTCGGCGCCGTGACACTGGGTCGCGGCGCACGCTGCGACCGACTCGGCGACGTGCTTGCCGCGCGCGAGGACCGCGGGATCGGTCGACCGCGTCACGGCCGGGACCGGAACTGCGTAGACCTTCTCCATGCTCTCGTCGAACGCCGCGGTCTGCGAGTGGACGTACGCCCCCGCCCCTCCGGCACCGAGCACGACGACAGCCGCAACACCGACGGCGACGGTCTTCAAGATTCCGGGCATCGAGCAGCCTCCCCCTCGATTCCTGAGAAAATCGTTCCTCGCGCGTCCCGTCAAGCGACCCCACGCGGGCGTCACGACCGGGCGCGGCCCGAGGGCTACGGATTCATCCTCGCGGAGGCTTCGAGCGTCGAGGCGGCGGCGTGGAGTCCGGCTCCTCGCGCGGAATCAGCGACACGCGCTTCCTGTTCGGAGGCGCCACCTGATCGCGAGCCGGAGGCCGGACGGTGGGTCGCTGGCTCCCCGTGTCGCGCGGGCGCACGTCCGTAGCGGCGCGGTCTCGCTCGCGAGCCGCGGGAGGCGACTCGTTCTCCGTCGACGGCGCGACCTTCCGCACGACGACCCTGGGCGCCGGTCGGTTCGCCGCCGGTCCCAGCGCCGGAGCGCCGACCTTGGGCTTCGAGGTCTTCCGCCCGGCGGCCTTCTGGCCGGACGTGGACTCGCGCCGGGGCGCGACCTCCTTCGCGATGCGCTCGGGTTCGGCCGGCTCCTCGTGCTCGAGCCACGACATGTCGACCTCGATGGTCGTACGACGAGGCGGCCCATCTTCCCTCGCTCCACGGGGAGCTGACTTCTCGCGGATCTCGACGTCGCTCGATTGCGGCCGCAGGGGCGGCGGCTCCACTCTCTTCCGCGTCATTTCAGACCCGATTAGAGCGCGAGCCCCCGCCTCCGTCTAGCGCGTGGGGATCGAGCCGACCGCCGACGCTATCGAGGCGGCGCTACTTCACACGGCTGCGCGGGCGCGACGGCTTCGTCTCGTCGCGGCCCATCAGCGGCAGGAGGCTGGGGGGGACGGGCCGACAGCCGCAATGCTTCTGATGAGCGCGGTGCCAGCGCACGCGCTGCTGGACCGTCGGCTTCCCGGGCATCGGATTGGCGTCGTGCCATTTCGCATTCATCTGGGTCGGCTCCCCGCACGCGCCCGCGCGACGCGCGCACGGACAATTAGCACGCGTGAGGGATCCCACCTCACGGCGGCTACCAGTATCGTGCACGCATGCGCCGCCGCCCCTTCGCCCTTCGATTCACCTTCGCCCCCTTCGCCACGCTGCTCGCCTGCGGCCCCGCGCCGTCCCCCGCGACCCCCGCCTCCGCGGGGGCGACACAGCCACCGACTCCAGTCGCCGCAGCGCCGTCACCGGCCTCGTCCGGCCCCTCGGGCATCCCGATGCTCACGGCGGCCCCGCCGCCGCTCGGCGCGGACGTGCGGTTCACGCTCCACAAGTTCCTCAACGAGGTGGGCTCCGAACGCGACACGTACATCGCGACCGCCGATGGCGGCACCGAGGCCAAGGCCGTGTTCTCGTACCGCGATCGCAAAGACACGGTGCCACTCGCGGCGCGGTACGACTTCGGGGCGGACGGGGCACTTCAGGAATACCAAGCGTGGGGGCGCACCTCCCGCTTCACCCAGATCGACGAGCGCATCGATGCCCGGCACGGCGGATTCGAGGTCTGGCACGAAGGGGCCCGGACGGCGACCGCCAGGCCCGCGGGGGCCGCCGTCGTTCTGTCCGGCTACGCGCCGATGCTGGGACAAGATCTCATGCTGAGGGCGTGGAACCAGCGCGGGCGCCCCGCGACGCTCCAAATGCTCCCCGAAGGCGAGGTCGCCATCGAGTCGCGCGGGAAGGAGAGCTACGACGGCAAGAGCGGGAAGGTGACGCTCGAGCACCTCGCCGTGAGCGGCCTCGTATGGGGACGCGAGGATGTGTGGCTCGACGACAAGGGGGAGCTCGCGGCCGTCGTGACGCGCGACGCCGAGTTCGATCACCACGAGGCGGCGCGCGACGGCTTCGACCCGCTCCTCCCGCAGCTCACGACGGCCGCCGGCGCGGACGGCGTCGCCTGGCTCGCGACGGCGGCAAAGGGGGCGGAGCGGAGCGCGCCCGGCGTCCAGGCGTACGTGGGCGCGACGCTCATCGACGGAACCGGACGCCCCGCGGTCCAGGACTCCGTCGTCATCGTCGACGGCGATCGCATCGTCGCCGCCGGCCCGCGCGCGAAGGTCACGATCCCGGCGGGCGCGACGACGATCGACGTGACCGGCAAATCGATCATCCCCGGGCTGTGGGACATGCACGCGCACGTCGAGCAGGTGGAGCAGGGCGCGGTCTACCTCGCCGCCGGCGTGACCACGGTGCGCGATCTCGGCAACATCATGGGATTCATCACCGGCGTGCGCGACGCGATCGACGCCGGCCGCGGGCTCGGGCCTCGCGTGCTCGTCGAAGGAATCGTCGACGGGTCCGGCGAGGCGGCGCTGGGGACCGTGCGGATCAGGAAGAAGGAGGACATCGCCCCGACGATCGACGCGCTGAAGAAGCAGGGGTGCATCGACGTGAAGATCTACTCGAGCATCGACCCTTCGCTCGTGAAACCGATCGTCGCGTATGCCCACGCCCACGGCATGGGCGCCGTCGGCCACGTCCCCACCGGAATGACCTCGCAGCAGGCGATCGACGCCGGCTACGACTCGATCAGCCACATCTCCTACCTGTTCGACGCCGTGCTCCCGGAAACGGTGACCAAGGGGCTCGCCCGCGAAGAGCGACTCTCGCGGCTCGCGGCCGTCGACCTCGCATCGCCGGCGATGGTGCACGAATTCGCGTCGCTCGCCGCGCACCACGTGGTCATCGACGACACGCTCGCGCTCGAGGAACAGATCTTCCACACCGTGGAGGAAGACGCGAAGCGCGAGCCGGGGATCGCAACCCTTCCACGCGAGCTCCTGGCGACCCTCGGCGGGATGCCCCCCTCTCTGGCGGAGAAGGGGGACGCGGCGTTCGCGAAGCACCTCGCGCTGCTCGCGGAGCTCCACAAGCGCGGCGTCACGCTCGTCCCCGGAACGGACATCACGGTCCCCGGGCACTCGATCCACCGCGAGCTCGAGCTCTACGTGAAGGCCGGCTTCACGCCGATGGAGGCCATCCAGGCCGCGACCATCGTCTCCGCCCGCTTCATGCATCGGGAAAATGAGCTCGGAACGATCGAGCCGGGGAAGCGCGCGGACCTCGTCGTCCTCGGCGGCGATCCGCTCGCGGACGTGAGCAACGTGCGCAAGACGGTGCTCGTCGTGGCGCGTGGGAAAGCCTACGATCCGGCTGCGCTGTGGAAGCTGGTGGGGTTCCGGCCGCTCGCCACGCCGTGACGCTCGCGTTCGCCGTCGTCTCCCAGCTACGCCTTCAGCTTCGCATCCAGCAGCGCAATCAGGCTTTGCCAGTGCCGCTCGGCAGCCGCCGCGTCGAACACCGGCGTATCGCGAAATACCCAGCCGTGCTTGGCCTGGTACGTCTCGATCGTGTGGTCGACGCCGGCCTTCGTGAGCGCGTCCTCGAGACGCGCCTTCATCTCGTCGGGGAACGACTGATCCTCGATCGCCCCCGCGACGTACACGCACGACTTGATCTTCGCCGCGAGCAAGTGCGGGCTGTCCGGTGCGTCGGTCGCGAGCCGACCGCCGTGGTACGAGGCGGTCGCGACGATGCGATCAGGGTAGGTCCCCGCCGCCGTCAACGACATCAAGCGTACCGATGCCACCGGGCTTCACGTCCGTCTCCCCTGCGAGGTAGTCGAGGAACGCGCGCGTGTCGGACATGATGTTGGCCGGCGTCGCGTGCGCGAAGAACTTCTCCATCAGGATCTTGCGCTGCTCGGGATCGCTGAACACCGTGTGCGGGTTCATCGGCTCGTACGGGCCGGACCGATAGAAGAGATCCGGCAGAAGGACGAAGTAGCCGTGCGTGGCGAGCCGTTCGCCGACCTCGAGCATCGCGGGGCGAATGCCGAGACCGTCCATGAAGACGAGGACGGCGGACCACGGGCCGCGACCGGCCGGGCGAAAGACGTAGCCGGGGCAGATCCCGTCCTTGGTCTTGATCGCGATCGTGCTCATACGTCTGTTCTTCGCACGCCTCGAGCCGGGTCGACAACACACCTTCGTGAGGGTCGCGTCACCGCCGCGCGGCGCGGTTGGAACGCGAAGGGACGGACGAGGGCGCGCGCCCCTGGCCTCGTCGACCAACGGCGCGCGCCCTCCGGGCGGGCATCAAATGCAGATGACGATGCCAGCGCGGATCTTGCTCTTGGTCTTCATGTTCGTGACCTCCGAGCACGACTCTGGGACGGCGGCGCGACCTGCGCATGTCGCCCAAACGGATGAACGGCGCTCGACGCGACGCGAGCGGCCGCCGATGCACCACGTTCGTATCTGCGCACCCGCTGCGTGGCACGGGTCACGCGACCGGCCGCGCGGATACGCGATGCCCGCGGAATGACCACGGCACGTCGTCTGCAGCTCGCAGAGGCATGCACACTGCGCGCATGAGCTCCGTTCGCCTGGGAGCGTGTCTCTTGGTCGGCGTAGGTCTCGCCGTGGGCTACTGGCCCGGCATGTCGTTTCATCCGTGGTGGGGCCCCGCCGGCTGGGGATGGGGGCGCCGCAACGTAGTCGTGCGGAACTACCACGACGCGAACGTCTATCGAGGCGCGTGGGGGCGCGGCGTCGTCGGGAGTACATGGGAGCGAAACGCCGAGAACAACAGGGCCGCGGCACCGATCCGACGCCCGCCGGGCTTCAACCACGCTTACGCCGGCCACGACGGGCAGGTGTACCGGACGACGCCCGTGGGGGGCTGGGAGCGCAACGTGGGAGCCGGCTGGCGGCCCGCCGCACCGACGAGGGAGCTCGGCGGCGAGAACAGCGGGCGCAAGAAGGTCGACGAGACGTGGGAGAACTTCCGCGGCCACGGAGGCTTCCGTGGCGGAGGCTTCCACGGTGGGGGTGGGCGCCGTTAGCTCAGGAGCGGTTCGACGGCGTTCGTCCGGTCCACCGCTTGTACGCACGCCCGAACGCTCGCGCGTCGGCGTACCCGAGCACCGTTGCGACCTCCTTCACCGGGCGGCCGCGGTGGTCCAGGTGCTCGCGCGCGAGGACCTCGCGAACTTGATCGACGAGCGCACGGAACGACGTGCCGCGTTCGGCGAGTCGGCGCTGCAGAGTTCGCGAGCTCAGCCCGAGCGCGCGCGCCGCCTCGGCCACCGCCGGCTCCCCTGCGTCCAGTGCGGCACGGATCGCAGCGCGCACCTGGTCGAGCTCATCGCCTGATTCCTTCGCAGCCAGCGCGCGCGCCTGCCCCTCGAGGAACTCGTGAAGGGCATCGTCCCCCGTGCTCACGGGCCTCGCGAGGTCGGGCGCCGTGATCCGCAGCCCTAGATACCCCGCGCCGAAGGAGAGCGAACGGCTCTGGAAGTAGCCGGTGAGCTCCTCGATGCCGTCGGTCGCCGGATGCGCGAACGTCACGTGCTCCGGCGCCCACCCCTCGCCTGCCAGCTGACGCCCGAGCGCCACGAAGACCGCGAGCACGAGCTCGTTCCCTTCCCGTCCGAGGCAGAGAGGCTCCCCGGGGATCCACGCTTCGACGATGGCCGTATCGCCTTCTTCGATGAGAGAGAAGCGAAGCAGATTGTTGAAGAGAGGCACGAAGCGAACGAGCTGCCGGAGTGCGTCGCGGGGTGTTGCGGCGCTGCGGACGAGGAACTCGACGATGCCGTACGCGCCGGGTCTGAGCGCGGAGGCCGTGTGAAGTCCGAGGAGCGGGTCACCGACGAGCCCTGCGACGCGAGAGGCGAGCGCGCGGAAGCGATTCAACGGGAGCGAGAGCTCGTCGAGCTGATCCGCGCCCTCGGGGAGCGAGTACTCCGCGAGAACGTCGGCGAGCGTGCCGTTTCGCGCGTCGAGCTGCGCCAGGAAGAGCGGAGCGATCTTCGAGCGGAGGACGGGCGCGCCAAGGGGCAGCGCGCGCCCGATCGAGCCGTGTAATCCCATGGTCCTTGGAAGCGTACGGCGCCGGACCGTGAACCCTTCCCCGCCGCGCGCGTGCGAACGCCCTTCGGGTTCGATCGCGCCCAGGGATCGCCCACGCCGCCCCTCGATGACGAAAGTGTCGCGGCGCCCGCTCGGACGAGTTCAACGTGCGACAATCGAGTGATGTTCCGTGCAGAGCCTTCGGACGTCGGCCTCTTCGGCTCGATGGCGAGGTACGGCGACATGGGCATCCACGCGATCGTCGACTTGCGGCGCCGTTTCTCGCGCGACCAACTGGAACGGGCCGTCGAAGCGACCATCGCGGCCTTCCCCGTCCTTGGGCTCCGCTACGAGCCGCGCTTCTGGCGCGACCGGTGGCGGACGGTCACGAGCCCCGTCTCGGAGGCCGTGCACGTCATCGACGACGCTGGCGACCTCGAGGAGGCAACTGCCAACTGGGCGCGCCGCCCGATCGAGACGACGCGCGAGCGGCCGCTACGCCTGGTGAGTCTGCGCCGCACCGGAGGCTCGCGCGTGATCTTGAGCCTGACACACGTCGCCGTCGACGGCGGGGGGTTCGCTGCCGTCGCGCACGTTCTCGGCGCGCACCTCTATGGCGTCCCCCCGTCGCTCCCCGTCGACATGCGACGCAACCTGGGGAGCGCGCTCGAAGGGCTGCGCTGGTATCACCTCCCCGTCCTCGCACGCGACATGCTCACGGCGATGTCGCTGCCGTTGCGGACGCTGGCCACGGCGAAAAGAGAGCGACCGTTTCCGAGGGATCCGTCGCGCGGAGCGAGCTGGCGGCACATGAGGGTCGCGTCGTCGGACGTCGAGCGAATCAAGACGAGCTGCCGAGCGCGCGGAGCCAGCGTGAACGACGCGCTCATTGCGGCCCTCGCGCGCGTTGCCGCAGGCCGCTCCGACCACGGATCGGTCCCGGTCATCTATACGATGGACCTGCGCCGCTATGCGGGCTCGCCGCGCCTCACGGCGGCCAACACGTCCAGCATCCTCGCGGCGATCGTGCCTCGACACGCGATCGGCGACCTCGCGTCCACCGCGGGCGCGGTGGCAAGAATCACCTCGCGGCAGCACCGAGGTCTCGCCGGCCCCGCATTCATCCTGGGCCCGCTGGTCCTCGGGGCCGGCTCGCCGCACGCGGTGACTCGACGCTTCCTGCGCTGGGTCCACCCGGTGGTCATCGATCTCCCTTTGAGCCGCGGGATGATCTTCACGAACGTCGGCAAGCTGGACGAAGGGCTGTCGGCGTTCGGCGACGACATCGAGCAGATTCGCGTCATCGGCCCCAGTGTCGAGGGGGTGCGTGTCCCTCTCGTCGTGGCGTTCGGCTTTCGCGGCGAGTTGATCCTGGAGCTGTTCGCGGCGCCGGGGCTCGCAATCGAGGCGCTCGAGGAGCTCGAAGAGGAGCTGCGCGAAGCACTGGAGCTGCCGCGCTCCCCGTGACGCGGGCTCCGGGTCAGCGAATCGCCATCTCCATCCCGAGGGTCGTTACGTCCTCGAAGCGCGTCGTGCCGGGGGGCCGTCCGCGAATCGGTAGTGGAGCACGCGGCCAGGGGCGACTCCGAGGAGGGTCGTCGATCGGGTTCCGTAGGCGGGGGTGTGAACGCAGAGTGCTTGCAAAGCCATGAGCATGGGATGAGACAGCGGGGCTCCGGCGGGCGGCGCGGGAACCTCGGAAGGCAGCGGCAGCTGGTGATCCCCTAGCGTGGACTCGAGCGCGGGCCGCAGCTCTTGCCACGGGCGCGTCGCTCGCGGGCCGACGAGGCTCGACGCGCGGGATGTCTGGGGAAGTCGCGCGAGCCGATCGTGTCGTTGCTCAGCACCCACACGCCGCGACCGAGCGGCTCGACGGCGATCTCGGCGCGACCGTCGCGCGCGCACGCGACGCGCAGCGACTCGGCGTCCCCGAAGAGCAGCTTGAACGGGTTGCACTCTCGCGCGTCGACCAGCCGCAGGCTCGCCTCCGCGGCAGACACGGCCCCTTCGCGAAGAGGCGCGAGCACGAGCTCACCACGCGAGCGGCGGTCCGGATCCGGCGCGCTCCACGAACGCTGGTTCGTGACGCCGACGAAGAAGCGCTGCTCGGTCACCCCGAGCCATGTTCCCCCCTTCGAGAGGTCACGCCCACCGACGATGCGCGGAGCGCTCACGAGCACGGCGGGGCCCGTGGATGCGCGGGCGTAGAGCTCGTCACGGTTCGCGGCGACGACGAGGGGGACGTCGGGGCAGAGTCCGGCGATGACCACGAGCGTGCACATGGCCGCAGCAGACCTCAGCCTCGAGTGGCGACGAAGCGGGTTCCGTAGTCCTTGAGCACGATTCCCCTGGGCCCCATGCGGTCGTCGAAGGCCGCGGCCAGATCGGCGCGCAGGGACGCGCGTAGCTCCTCGGGGACCATGCGGAGGAAGTTGCCGAACGAGCTCGACTCGATGAAGTCGATGACCTCCTCGCCTGTCGCATGGACCCGCGAGCGCACGCGGACGCGGAGCTCGGTCAGCTCGAGGCGGCTCTCGATCACCATCGTGATGAGCTCGGTCGTCGTATGACCGCGGCTGGCGATGGCGAGCGCGGACAGGTCCACCTTCTCCACATACGGCGACCGCCCGAGCACGGGAGCGAGCACGGCGGACGCGGTCGCCGCGCCAAGTAGCTCTCTCGAGAGCGTCGTCACGCCGAGCCGCCCCCCGGGGCGCAGGACCCGGCGGATCTCGGCGAGTGCCTTCGGCTTGTCGGACACCCAGTGAAAGACGGCTGAAAGGCAGACGGCGTCGAAGGTCTCGTCGGCAAAGCGGCCGAGGTCCTCGGCCTGCCCCACGTCGAAGGTGATGCCCGCGGAGTGAGCGCGCGCGATGGCGATGCGCTCGGCCAGGGGGTCGATGCCGACGACGCTCCCCTCGGGGCCGACGCGCTCGGCGATCCAGCGGGCCAGTCGCCCGGTACCGCAACCGACGTCGAGGACACTGTGGCCTCGCTGGAGAGCGAGGCGCGCCACGAGGCGCCTGCCCCCTTCGAACTGGGAGTCGCTGACGCGATCGTAGGTCTCGGCGAGGCGCGGCGTGTCGTGCGTGAATGACGTGGTCATGCAGGTCTGCGTTCGATGAGGCGCGGCACAGGAGACTATCGCCTCTGGAGCGGACGCGACATCACCGGCACCGTCGCGGCGCGCGGTGCTCCGTCCGTGTTACGGTCAGCGCAATGTCGCTGCCTGGCGATGGATTGCCGTCGAAGCGCTTCGTCGACTTCCATTCCCTCCCGACCGCCGCGATCCTGGTGCGAGAAGATCGCGTCGTCGCGGTCAACCGGGCCTACGAACAGTTCATGCGTTCGCCGGCCGAGGCCGTCGTGGGCCGCACCGTCCGGGATCTGATCGGAGAGTTCGTCGGAAAGGAAGACGCTTCGCTAGTGGGGGCCGCAGACGAGGCCCGGCAAGCGGGTCACGGCACCGAGGGGCAGATCTGGATTCGCGTAGTCGACGCTTCGGGGCGCCCGCGCTCCGTGCGGATCGAGTGGCACCCCTCCGGCCACGACAAGGAGACCGTCGTCTATCTCGTGGACGCCGAGGGCGAGGCCGCCGCAAGGAGCGCGGCCGAGGGGCTCGCGCGCGCCGCGGGCCAGCTGGGTCGGTGCAGCGACGAACTCGAGGTCCTCGAGCGTGCGGCCGACGTTCTGCACGCGCGCGGCCTCATCGTGACCACGCTTCTCCTGCGGGACGATGACCCGTTGCTCGAGTACGGGCCGATGCGTTCGCTCGCCGCACCCGCCGGCGGGCCCGTCTCGGAGGCCTCCAAGCAAGTGCGAGCCGTGCGACCTAGGCGCGAGATCCTCTGGGAGCTCAACCGGGATTTCCATCAGCGCCGCGCAGCGTTCTTCCAGGACGTCGGCCCCCTCATCGTCAAGGCGTACCCCGGCCCCGTCGGCGATCGTATCCAGTCGCAGGTGCGCCAGCGACGCACCGTGCAGGCGCCGCTCTTCGTCAACGACGCCCCCTACGGCGCGCTGGTCCTCACCGGCGACGAGCTTAACCCGGCGCTCGCGGGCTCCATCGAGATGTTCGCCGAGCTCGTCGCGCGGGCCATCGAGAACGTGCGACTGCGCACCGAGCTCGTGCAGCGCGAGCGTCTCGCCGCCCTCGGCGAAGCTGCCGCTGTGATGGCGCACGAGGTCCGCAACCCGGTCGCGTCGATCTTGAACGCCGGCGTGCTCCTGCAGAAGGGGGCGCTCGACGGCGGCGACCAGGCGGCGCTCCTTCACGTCATCGGCGAGGAGGCGCAGCGCCTGGAGCGCCTCGTCAGCGACCTGCTCGACCTGGGACGCCCCCTCACTCCTCGCTTGAGGTCCGTCGAGCTCTGCGAGCTGGCGCGCCGGAGCGTGAACGTGCTCGCGGACCGAGGCCATTCGAGCGACGTCGAGATCGTGGTCGAGGAGCCGGAGACCGTCATCCTGGCCGAGCTCGATCCCGATCTCGTGCAGCTGGCGCTGTGGAACGTCGTTCGCAATGCGGTGCAAGCGTCGCCCGCAGGCAAGCGCGTGAGGGTGTGGACGGAAATGCGCGGCGACCGTGCGGCGCTCGTCGTCGACGACGAAGGGACGGGCTTCCCGGCCGACCGTGCGGATCGCCTGCTCGAGCCGTTCCACACGACGCGCGCGACGGGGACGGGCATCGGGCTCGCCGTCGTGCGCCGGGTGATCGAGGCGTGCCGGGGGAGCATCGAGATCGCCTCGGGCCCCGGTGGCGGGGGGAGGTTCGTCATGGTCTTCCCGGGCGGGCGGTAGAGGTCCCTCGATGCGCCTTCGGCTCCTACGCCGGTTCGCGATCATCGCTCTTGCGATCGTGGCCATCGTCGCCGGACGATGGGCGTGGCTGACTCATCACGAAGCGCCTCTCCCCGACGGCATCATCGTCGGCAATGGCCGCCTCGAGGCCATCCAGGTCGACGTCGCGACGAAGTTCGCGGGCCGCATCGCGGAGATTCTGCTCGACGAGGGCGACGCTGTCGCGGTCGGTCAGGTCGTCGCACGCATGGACACCACGAGCCTGCAGGCGCAGCTACGCGAGGCCCAGGCTCAGGTCGAACAGGCCAAGAGCGCCAAGCTCACGGCCGTCGACATGGTCAGCGAGCGACAGACCGCCAAAGCGACCGCAGACGCGCTCGTCCCCGAGCGCCAGAGCGAGCTCGCCATCGCGCAGCAACAGTTCGATCGTTCCAAAGCGCTCCTCGCCACGGGAGCCGTCCCTCAGCAGCAGCTCGACCTCGACAAGAACAAGCTGGACGGCACGATCGCCCAGCTCGCGGCGGCGAAGTCGCAGGTCGACGAGGCGCGCACGGCGATCGACGTCGCACGCTCCCAGGTTCTCGGCGCAGAATCGTCGCTGCAGGCGGCGGTCGCGACGACCGAGCGCATCAAGTCTGACCTCGCGGACAGCGCGCTGAAGGCGCCGCGTCCGGGGCGTGTGCAACATCGACTCGCCCAACCTGGCGAGGTGCTCGGCGAAGGGGGGAAGGTTCTCGAGCTGATCGACCTCACGGACGTCTACATGACCGTCTTTCTTCCCGAGACCGTGGCCGGGAGCCTCGCCGTCGGAGGAGAAGCCCGGCTGGTGCTGGATGCGGATCCCATCTACGTGATTCCTGCGCGCGTCTCGTATGTCGCATCGGAGGCGCAGTTCACCCCCAAGACCGTCGAGACCTCGAACGAGCGCCAGAAGCTCGTGTTCGAGGTGAAGGTCCACATCGACCCGGAGCTCCTCGCAAAGTACGGACCTCTCGTGAAGGTGGGGCTCCCCGGCGTCGCCTACGTCCGCATCCGCAATGACGCCGCGTGGCCTGCGACCCTCACCGTCAAGCTCCCGCCCGTACCCGACGCCGCGCTCGACAAGCCGCGATGACCGCGGCCGCGCGCTTCGAGGGGGTATCCCATCTCTACGGCGACAAGCTCGCCCTCGACGGCGTCGACCTCACCGTCCCTGCCGGGTGCATGGCGGGGTTCATCGGCCCGGACGGCGTCGGAAAGTCCACCATCCTCGCGCTCGCCTCGGGCGCGAGGAGGATTCAGCGGGGGCGCGTCGAGGTCCTCGGCGGAAACATCGGGCACGGGGAGCATCGCAGGTCCGTCTGCCCGCGGATCGCGTACATGCCTCAGGGCCTCGGGAGAAACCTCTACCCGACGCTATCGGCGCTCGAAAACATCGAGTTCTTCGGTCGCCTCTTCGGGCAAGGGAGAGAGGAGCGCGCGTGGCGTACTCGCGAGCTCCTCGCCGCGACGGATCTCACGGAGTTCGCCGATCGCCCCGCCGGCAAGCTCTCGGGCGGGATGAAACAGAAGCTCGGCCTCTGCTGCTCGCTCATCCACGACCCGGACCTACTCATCCTCGACGAGCCGACCACCGGCGTCGACCCGCTGTCGCGACGGCAGTTCTGGGATCTCATCGACAGGATCCGCGCGCGCCGCGCTGGCCTCAGCGTTCTCGTAGCGACCGCGTACATGGAGGAAGCCGATCGCTTCGAGTGGCTCGCCGCCATGGACGCCGGGCGGGTCCTTGGTACGGGGACGCCGAAGGAGCTCCGGGCAAAGGCTGGAGCAGACACGCTCGAGCGGGCCTTCATCGCGCTCCTGCCTGCGGCGCGACGGGGAGAGCACGACGCTCTGGTCATTCCAAAGCGAGAGCCCGTCCCGGGAAGCTCGACGATCGAGGCTCGCGATCTGACGTGCCGGTTCGGCGACTTCACCGCGGTCGATCACGTCAGCTTTCGCATCGAGAGGGGGGAGATCTTCGGTTTCCTCGGCTCGAACGGCTGCGGGAAGACCACGACGATGAAGATGCTTACGGGGCTTCTCCCGGCCACCGAAGGGGAGGCCTCTCTCTTCGGCCACGCAGTCAAGGCACGCGACGTCGAGACGCGCAGGCGCGTCGGGTACATGTCGCAATCGTTCTCGCTCTATAGCGAGCTCACCGTTCAGCAGAACCTCGAGCTCCACGCCCGCCTCTTTCACCTTCCCGCCGAGGAGGTGGCACCGCGCGTCCGGGCGATGGTGGAGCGCTTCGGACTAGGCCCGTTTCTCGAGCAGCGGCCCGAGAGCCTGCCGCTCGGCATCCGGCAGCGGCTTCAGCTGGCGGTCGCAGTCATCCACGGACCCGAGATGCTCATCCTCGACGAGCCGACTTCCGGCGTCGACCCGATCGCGCGCGACGGGTTCTGGCAGCTGCTCGTCGACCTCTCGCGGAAGGACGGCGTCACGGTCTTCATCTCAACGCACTTCATGAACGAGGCGGAGCGCTGCGACCGTATCTCCCTGATGCACGCAGGGAAGGTGCTCGCCCAGGGGACCCCGGCGGACCTCGTGCGCGCGCGGGGGGCGCACACGCTCGAGGAGGCGTTCATCGGGCTTCTCGAGGACGCGCAAGGCACGCATCTGGGCTCCCCCCCGGTCCCCATCCCGGCGCCGGACGACGCGCAGCGCCGTACGCCCCCGCCTCCGCCTCGCTTCAGTCCAGCACGCCTGTGGGCCTACGCCTTGCGCGAGACGATGGAGATCCTCCGCGACCCCGTGCGGCTGACGTTCGCGCTGCTCGGACCCGTGCTCCTCATGATCGTCTTTGGGTACGGCATCACGTTCGACGTCGACAAGCTCCCCTTCGCCGTCCTCGACCTCGATCACTCGCAGGAGAGCCGCGACTACGTCGCGCACTTCGCGGGCTCTCGCTACTTCGAGGAGCAGGCGGCCATCGTCGACCTCGACGACCTCGACCGGCGCCTGCGCAGCGGCGAGCTCAAAGTGGCGATCGAGCTCCCTCCGTCGTTCGGCCGCGACGTCGACCGCGGCCACGCTCCGACCGTCGGCGTCTGGCTCGACGGCGCAATGCCGTCTCGGGCCGAGACGAGCCTCGGCTACGTGGAGAGCGTTCACCAGCTCTACGCGAACGGGCTCGCCGTCGGTGCCGCGCGAGCCCCGCCACGCCTCCAGGTCGCTCCGCGCTTTCGCTACAACCCGGAGTTCCGGAGCGTCTTCGCCATCGTGCCCGGAGTCATGATGCTCCTGCTCGTCCTCATCCCCGCCATGATGACCGCCGTCGGCGTCGTCCGCGAGAAGGAGATGGGATCGATCACGAACATGTACGCGACGCCGGTGACGGGGCTCGAGTTCCTTCTCGGCAAGCAGATCCCGTACGTGATTGTGGCGCTCGCGAGCTTCGTCGGGCTCATGGCACTGACGCGCTTCCTCTTCGAGGTCCCGCTCAAAGGGAGTGCCCCGGCGCTCGTCCTCGGAGCATTCCTCTACGTCGTCGCCACCACCGGCTTCGGCCTCCTCATCTCGAGCTTCGCTAAGACTCAGGTCGCGGCCATCTTCGCGGCCGGGATCCTCACCACGATCCCCGCGACCTCCTTCTCCGGGATGATCTCGCCGCCGTCGGCCCTGTCCGGCGTCGGCAGAGTCGTGGGGCTCTGCTTTCCGAGCCGGTACTTTCAGCAGATCAGCCTCGGGACGTACACCAAGCAGCTTGGTTTTCCCGACATCTGGCCCCAGTTGCTCGCGCTCGCGGGGTTTGGAGTCTTCTTCTTGGTCGTCTCCGCGGCGCTCATGCCCGCCCAGGAGCGATGAGCATGAGACGGCACCTGCTCAACGTCTGGCGCCTCGGAATCAAAGAGCTCTACAGCCTTCGTTTCGACGCCGTTCTCGTCGTGCTCATCGTGTACTCGCTCACGTACGCGGTCTACATGCCCGCGAGGAACGCGCCGACGGGGGTGAACAACGCGTCGATCGCCGTCGTCGACGAGGATCATTCGGCCCTCTCGCGCCGAATCACCGCCACCTTCCTCTCGCCCTATTTCCAGGCGCCAGCGACGCTCACGGTGGAGGCCATGGACCGAGAGATGGACGCGGGCCACTACACGTTCATCGTCGACATGCCGCCGAACCTCGAGGCGGACCTGCTCCGCGGCCGCACGCCCACGATCCAGCTGCTCGCGGACGCCACTGCGATGACGCAGGCGGGGATCGGCCTCGGGTACGTGCAGAAGATGATCGCGCAGGAGGCGAGCGTGTTCCTCGGGGGGCGCACCCCCAGCGACGATCAGGGACCGGTGAAGCTCGTCACGCGCTCCAAGTTCAATCCCAACCTGGACGCGCCCCCGTTCAGCGCCATCGTGCAGCTCGTCAACAACATCACGCTCCTCGCGCTCTTCCTCTCGGGGGCCGCGATCATTCGCGAGCGCGAGCACGGCACGATCGAGCACCTCCTCGTGATGCCGCTGACACCGCTCGAGCTGATGCTCGCCAAGGTGTGGGCGAACAGCGCGGTCATTCTGGTGGGCGCCGGCCTGTCGCTGATGCTCGTCGTGAGGGGGCTTCTGGGTCTCGCGATCGCCGGGTCCGTCCCGCTCTTTCTTAGCGGCGTGGCGCTCTACCTGTTCTCGCTGACGTCGCTGGGGATCCTGCTCGGGACGGTAGGGCGCTCGATGCCGCAGTTCTCGCTCATCGCGCTGCCGATCTACATGGTGATGATCATGCTCTCCGGCGGGTTCAATCCCCTGGAGAGCATGCCGGCGGCGATGCAGAGCCTCATGAAAGCGTCGCCCTCGACCCACTTCATGAGCATCTCCGAGTCGATCCTCTATCGCGGGGCAGACTTCACCGTCGTTTGGCGCGAGTTCGCGCTGATCGCAGCCCTCGGCGCCGCGTTCTTCGTCAGCGCGTTGTGGCGCTTCCGCCGGACGCTCGGTGCGTGACTCGATCGGAGCGCGCTCATCGCGTGCTGGGGGGGTCGCGCATCGAATCGCACAGCCTCAGCGCAAGACGAACTCGACGGCCGCGGCAGTGTGCGGCGCAGCCGTGTCGAACGCGCGGAGCGCATGCTCGCCAGGTCGCACCAGCAGAGGGATCTCGGTGCAACCCAGGACGATCCCGCGCGCGCCTCGTTCGGCGAGGTCGTCCATGATGGCGAGATAGCGCTGTTTGGCGCTCGCCGTGAAAATGCCTCGCCCCAGCTCCTCCAGAATGGACGCGTGGATGTATGCCCGCGACGCCTCGTCGGGAACGACCGTCGCAATCCCACGCGCCGCGAGCCGGTCGCGGATGAAGCCGTCCTCCATCGTCGGACGCGTCCCCAGAAGTCCGACCGTGGTCAGACCCGCGGCAATGATCGCATCTCCCGCAGCATCGGCGATGTGCAAGATGGGGATGGCGATGCCGCGCTGCACCTCGTCGGCCACCTTGTGAGGAGTGTTCGCGCAGATGACGATGCACTCGGCCCCGGCCGACTCGAGCCGCTGCGCGATCCCCGTGAGCGCCGTCCCGATGCGCAGCCAGCCGGTAGCGTCGGTGGCCGGCTTGAGCTCCTCGAAGTTGACCGAGTACAGGATCAGCCGCGCGGAGCTGAGACCGCCGAGCCGCGCGGCGACCCCCTCGTTGTCGCCCGGTAGTACTCGACCGTGGAATGCCAGGTGGTTCCGCCGATCAGCCCGAGGGTCTTCATCGGTGGGCAGCATGCCCGACGACGACGCACTCGTCAGTCGTGATCGATCGTCCGATTCCTTCCCGATAGCTTCGCCTTGTAAAGACGCGCATCGGCGCGCGCGAGCAGCCGGCGCCCGTCGTCGCCGCGTTCGCACTCGGACAGGACCGCGACGCCAACGCTCACGGTGACGCTCACGTGGCCCCCGGAGGTCGGGACCTGAGCCCCGAGGACCGAGCACCTCAATCGCTCGGCCAGGATGGTCGCCTCCTCCTTGCGCGCGTCCCGTGCCAGCGCGACGAACTCTTCGCCGCCGTACCGGGCGAGAACGTCCCCGGCGCGGATCGCCTGCGCGCCGGCGTGCGCGATTGCTTTCAGCACCTCGTCCCCGGCGAGGTGTCCGAACCTGTCGTTGATCGCCTTGAAGTGATCGAGATCGATCATCAAGACGCCGAGGTCTCCCCCCGTACGCTCGGCATGCGCGACCTCGCTGGCCAGGCGCTCGACGAGTGTCCGTCGGTTGGGCAGATCGGTGAGCGTGTCGCGCATCGACGCTTCGTAGAGGCGACGTTGGAACTCCTCCTCTTCGCGGTCGACGACGGCGAAGCGGTAGACGGTATCGCGTCCGATCTGGAGTCTATCCCCGGTGCGGAGCGCCGCTCTTCGCACGCGCCGGCCGGCGACGTAGGTCCCGTTCGTCGACCCGAGATCCTCGATGAAGTGGTGCGCCCGCTGATCGCGAGTGATGCGCGCGTGGCGGCGGCTCACGGAGGCGTCGTCGACGGCGATCGTGGAGGTGGCATCCCGCCCCAGGATCGTCTCGTCGTTCGCCAGCGTGATCGTCTCTCCGGCGCCAGGCCCCGCAATGACCGTCAGGGTACCGCGGTCGGCGCGAACGACGGCGGAGAGGACCATCGTCGTCGGCGTGTCGTTCCGCGGTGGTAGCTCGCTGTCCCTTCGCTCCCTCCCCTCGAGCGGCGGAAGAGTTCTCGCATCACGCAGAACCGCGCGCGACGCGGCGTCGATCGACGTCGCGAGAATTCGAAGCGTGGTGTCCGCCTCGGGCGCGGAATTCGGATCCTCGCCCGCGGGCCCCTTCGTTGTTCCCCCCAAGCTCACCCCCCCCCAAACACCCATGGTCCGACTACGGGCTCACGTCCGTCAAGATCGAGCGCGCTCCTTCAATCGCTAGCGCAGATTTGATTCCTTCCGCCTAGCTTCGCCGCATACAGGCGCGCGTCAGCGCGCGCGAAGAGCTCGAGCCCGTCCACGATCTCGCATTCGGACAGGAACGCGACGCCGATGCTGACGCTCGCCTCTGCGGTGCGGGCGTCGACCTCGACCAGAGCCTGGGGCAACGTGCACTTGAAGCGTTCGGCGAGCGCCGTCGTCTCGGCCGCGCTGACGGAGCGCACGAGCACCGTGAACTCGTCTCCGCCGTAGCGCGCGAACACTGCGCCCTCACCCATCGCGCGCTTCCCCGAGAGAGAGATCGCCTTCAACACATCGTCGCCGGCGGCGTGACCGAAACGGTCATTGATCGATTTGAGGTGATCGACGTCGATGATCATGAAAGCCAGGTCCGATCCATCGCGGCGCGATCGCTCGACGCTCCGGGTGAGGTGCTCGAACATGCATGCGCGATTCATCAGGCCGGTGAGCACGTCCCTCGTGGACGACTCGAAGAGCTTCTTCTGAAGGTTCTCTTCGTCCTCGTCGAGGATCGCGAAGCGGAAGGTGTACTGGCCGCCGAGCTGCACGCGGTCGCTGCTCGCCAGGCGTGCGCGGCGAACCGGTCGACCGCAGACGAACGTGCCGTTCGTCGAGCCCAGATCCTCGATGAAGTACGCCCCTTCGCCGATCAGCGTGATGCGTGCATGCTCACGACTGACCGAGGGCTCGTCGAGGACGATGTCGGCGGCGGATCCGCGTCCGAGGACCGTTTCCCCCTGCTCGAGCGTGAATACGGTACCGACGCCGGGCCCGCGCAACAGCGTGAGCGAAGCTCGGTCCGGGCGCGCCGCGACGGGGAGCACGATCGCGTGCGGCGTGTCCGGGGAAGGCGCCTCGTGAAGAACGGGCATGTGGCCCGTGATCGGCGTGAGCGGCGGCAGCGTCGCCTGAAGCGCGGCGAGCGTCGTCTTCTCCCGCCCCGCTCGACTCAGTCGGATCGTCGATTCACTCTGGCGCCGAACCAGTGAGCCTCGTGGCACGCCGCTTCCGCCCGCATGCGACTCTCGTCTCATGAGCACCCCCCCCCGCGTCCAAGGCTCCTCGCTTGCTCACGCAAACGCAAGACACTGACCGCTCGCGTTCGAAGAATCGTGGGTGCGCGTGGGCTCGCGCGCAAGGTGTGCGTCCGCCCGTCGACACGCACGCGCTCGTCAGCGCCAGGTCATCTCGAACTCCGCGCGCGCTGCATCGCCGGTCACCTGCCTGACGACGTCGACGTGCACCTGGGCCGCGCTCGTCTTCGCGAGCAATACCGCGATCGTGCGACGGAAAGACTCGAGAGAGAGAGAGGAAAAGAGTCGTCGCGGGTATGCCAGCACCGCACTCGCTCGCGCCGGCGAGTGCATGGCCACCGTAACGGGGACCCCGACGTGCAGACTCTCCCAGATCGTAGGCAGGCGTGGCACGAGGTCAGCGGCCTCGAGGACGGAAACCGCAGCAACGTATGGCGGAGATTCGAAGAGCTCGCGGTTGACCTTTGCCAGCCACTCGAAGAAAGCCGCGTCCCCTCGCGAACCCTCGCCGAAGCGCATATCGCGCACGGCGACCATCGTCGCCACGTGGACGATCTCGGGGAGCCATTCCGCGTCGCCCCGGAGATGATCGAGAATGGGGCGGAGTTGCAAGGGGAGCGATTCGAGGATGTCGAGTGATCCGCGGTCGCGGAGCCCCCTCAACATCGACGCGCGCGCGACGCAGGTCGGGAACGAGGCCCAGCCGTTCGGCAGCTCGGCGAAGTATGCGGTCGCGTTCGGACACGGGTCCGCCTTCTTCTCGGCCCCCGAGAGTCTGATCGTGGACGACACCATCTCCCCCCCTTGTGGCTCGCAACGCCACTCGTACCGCTAGAGCCCTTCGCCAGCGAGTGCAAGCGTGCGGGCGAGTGTCATCACGGGCTCCTCGGAAGAGAGTGTGAAGCCTCGGGGGGCAAGCGCAACCGCTCCTCGCCAGCCGAGCCACACGTGCGGGATCACGCGGCCGCGCACGCTACGAGCGAGCCGCGCGCCACTTTTCCGCGTGGCCTCACGCCGACTCGCCTGGCCTGCGGCCAGCAGCGGCGGGAGAGCAAGCTACCATCGGCCACGACCATGTCCCTCCCCCCACGCCCCGCGCGTGAGCCGCTCCCGGAATGCTCGTTCGACCCCTCGAGTCGCACCAGACTCACGACGCGCGATCTCCCACGCTTTCCCGGCACGACGCTCCTCCACAAGCTTGGGCGGGTCATCTGCGAAGCGGAGTGTCTCCCGCGGCGAGAGCTCTTCGAGGCGTGGGAAGTCGCGCGGAGGACGCGCCGAAGGTTCCGCGGAGGGCGCGTCGTGGATCTCGCGTGCGGGCACGGGCTCGTCGCGTGGGTGATGTTGCTCCTCGACGACACGTCGCCGTCGGCGCTCGCGCTCGACGCGCGCCTGCCACCGAGCGCGGCGCCGCTCGCGCGTGCCATGGAGCGGGCGTGGCCGAGGCTAGCCGGGAGAGTCGCCGTCGAAGAGCGCGCAATCGCCGACGTGACGCTCGGTGCGGACGACGTAGTCGTGGCGACGCATGCATGCGGTGCCCTCACGGACGCGGTGATCGATCGCGTTCTCCCGGCGCGCGCACGGGTCGCGCTCCTCCCCTGCTGCCACGACGAGGAGACCTGCGACGCCGGTGGACTGCGCGGCTGGCTCGATCTCGAGAGCGCCGTGGACGTGACACGCGCGGCGCGCCTGCGCGCGAGCGGCTACGCGGTACAGACGCAGCTCATACCGCGCACGATCACGGCGAAGAATCGGTTGCTCCTGGGGGCCCCTCGCGTCCAACTCGAGTAAGGGTCGCGCCACCGCCGCGACTCGTGAGAGAGTGTCCTTAGGTCGGCCAATCCGAAAACACGGATCGTCTCGATCGATCAACGCGAGTAGCGCTTCGTGAGCCCCTCGCGAGAGCCGGGCAGGCTGATGAAGCCGCCTGCCGCTGGCGCCGCGGGCGGGGGCCATGCGACGGCGCGGCGGCCAGCCCGGCCACCCATCGCCGCCGTCGCACGGCCCCCGCCCACAGCGTGCCGTTCGATGACGAGATCGTTCGAGCCCCGCCGTTCAAGGGCGTACAGAACGCGAAAACCCCGGAACGGCGAGCCGTCCCGGGGCTTCGGAGATCGCGACCTCCTCGCCGGAGATCGCCGATCTTGCTCTACTTCTTCGCCGCCTGCTCGGCCGCGACCTTCTCGCGGTACTTCTTCGCCATCTCTTCCTGCTCCTGCTTCGGAACGATGGCGTACCGGGCGAACTCCATGGTGAACGTCCCCTTGCCCTGCGTCGCGGAGCGCAGGTCGGTCGAGTAACCGAACATGGCGTTGAGGGGGACCTCGCAGGTGATGCTGACGCTGTCGCCGCCGACCGTCTCGAGAATGACGCCGCGCCGCTGGTTGACCTGACCAGTGACCGATCCCTGGAACTCGGTGGGAGCGTCGATCTCGACCTTCATGATGGGCTCGAGGATGGTCGGGTTCGCGTTCGCATAGGCCTCGCGGAAGCCCATGAGCGCCGCGGTCTTGAACGCCATTTCAGACGAGTCGACCGCGTGCGAGGCGCCGTCGTTGACCGCGCAGCGGATGCCGACGATCGGGAAGCCGATCCGCGTCCCCTTGCGCACGCCTTCCTTGAAGCCCTTGTCGCACGACGAGATGAACTCGCGCGGGATGGATCCCCCCGTGACGTCGTCGACGAATTCGTAGGCCTCCACCGCGTCCGCCGGGAGCGGCTCGATATAGCCCATGATCTTGGCGTACTGGCCCGAGCCGCCGGTCTGCTTCTTGTGGGTATAGTTGATCTCGGCGCGCCGCGTGATGGTCTCGCGGTACGCGACCTGGGGCTTGCCCGCGATGACCTCGCAGTTGTACTCGCGCTTCATGCGCTCCATGTAGATGTCGAGGTGCAGCTCACCCATGCCGCTGATGATGGTCTGCTGCGACTCTTCGTCCTGGTGCACGCGGAACGTCGGGTCTTCCTTCGTGAAGCGGTTGAGCGCCTTCGAGAAGTTGACCTCCGTCGCGCGGTCCTTCGGCGCGACCGCGAGCGAGATGACGGCCGCAGGCACGTGCATCGACGTGAGGGTCCACTTGACCTTGCCGTCGGTGAACGTTTCGCCGGAGCTGGCCTCGACGCCGTAGAACGCGACGATGTCGCCTGCCTCGGCGGACGGAATCTCTTCGCGATCCTCCGAGTGCATGCGGAACATCCGGGGGACGCGCACTTTGCGCATCTCGTTGCTCACGTTGTAGATCGTGTCGCCGGCCGAGACCGTGCCCTGGTAGACGCGGAAGTACGTGAGCTGCCCGTACTTGTCCTGCTGCAGCTTGAACGCGAGACCGACGAAGGGCTTCGTCGGATCGGAGTCGACGACGACCTTCTCCTCGTTGTTGCTCTGGTCGTGCGCCTCGTTGATGACCTCCTTCGGGTTCGGGAGGTAGTGCACGACGCCGTCGAGCAGGAGCTGGACGCCCTTGTTCTTGATCGCCGAGCCGCACATGACCGGCGTCATCTTGAGCGCGAGAGTCGCGCGACGGATGGCTGCGCGGAGCTCATCGACCGAGATCGGCTCCTCGGCGATGAACTTCTCGGCGAGCGCGTCGTCGACCTCCGCCACCTCGGCGATGATGTGCTCGCGAGCCTCTTTCGTCGCCTTCGCGTATTCGGCAGGGACGTCGACCTCGCGAATGGTTTCGCCGTCTTGCCCCTCGAAGAAGTACGCGCGGCCGATGATCGGGTCGATGATTCCCGCGAAGGCGGACTCCGCGCCCATCGGGACCTGGATTTTGACCGGGTGGTGCCCGAGCTTTTCCTTGAGCATGTCCGAGACGCGCTCGTAGTTCGCGCCCGGGTTGTCCATCTTGTTGACGAAGGCGATGCGCGGAACGCGGTACCGCTTCATCTGCTTGTCGACGGTGATCGACTGGCTCTGGACCCCTTTGCCCGAGTCGAGCACGAGGATGGCGCCGTCGAGAACGCGCAGCGCGCGCTCCACCTCGATGGTGAAGTCGACGTGGCCGGGCGTGTCGATGATGTTGATGTTGTGGTCCTGGAACTGGTCCTGCGAGCCGTTCCACACGCAGTAGGTCGCCGCGGACTGGATCGTGATGCCCTTCTCGCGCTCGAGATCCATCGAGTCCATCTTGGCGCCGACGCCGTCTTTGCCGCGCACCTCGTGGATCTTGTGAATTCGCCCCGTGTAGAACAGGATTCGCTCGGTGAGCGTGGTCTTGCCCGAGTCGATGTGCGCCGAGATACCGATGTTGCGGATGCGATCGAGGGGGATACGAGCGGCCAAGGGGATTCTCTCTACTTTTCGCGAAGGTTGAGGGCCTGGGGGTTCAGAAGCCGACGTGCTGTTACCACGTCGGCGTGGTTTGTCGCGACGGCGCTGTGAATTTGTCGTTCCGAGCTCGTCAGGCGAGCCGAAAAACAGCCTAATCTCCGGGTGGAACGAAACGTGTCCCCCCGGGGCAGAGCCCGATTCGCGCCGCCGAGTCCGCAAGGCGTGCGCCTCGCCTGCAGTTCCTGCCCGGCGACGACGTCGATTTCCGCACGCGGCTGCATGAACCCTTTCTTGCTTCCCGGGCTCTCACCTGGAGAGGAACGGAAGGAGCGGAGTCATGGCGAAGATCGAGGTCTCGTTTCCCGGCGGCAAGCGCGTCGACGCGCAGGTGGGCGCCTACGTCGTGCGCACCGATCAGCCCGTCGAAGCCGGCGGCGAGGGGACCGCCCCCGGGCCCTTCGATCTCTTTCTGGCGTCCCTCGCGACGTGCGCGGGGATCTACGTGCTCGGCTTCTGCCAAGCGCGCAGCATCCCGACCGAGGGGATCGCGCTGAGCCAGGACGTCGTCGTCGACCCCGCAACGAAGCTCCCAAGCCAGATCCGCCTGGAGGTGCGGCTTCCACCGTCCTTCCCGGAGAAGTACCGGACTGCGGTCCTTCGCGCGGCCGAGGGGTGCAAGGTCAAGAAGACGATCGCGTCCGCTCCGCTCATCGACGTCGTCCTCGCGGAGACCGATGCCTCGCTCGCTCACGCATCGTGAGCCCCGAGGAGACGGGGCCGCGCCTCCCCGCTAGCGAGGCATCGTAGGCCGACGCACGACGATCACCTCGACGGGTTTCCGCCCCTCGTCACGCTGGCCTCCGGGCGCTGCGGGGCGCGGGCCTCTCCCACCCGACGGATGCGACGGCGCGCCGCGAGAAGCGTTCGGATGCGGCGCTCCGTTGTGAGTGTGCCGAGGCCCCTGCGGCTGGGAGCGCCCCTGCGGTGGCCCGTGCCGTGGGGGACCGTTCCGTGGTGCGTGATTGTGCGGAGGCCCGCCGTGCGCTTGCGGATGGCGAGGCTGATCGGCACGCGGAGCGCCATTTTGACCGTGGCCATTCGGCGGAGGCCCGCGTCGCGGGGGCGCATTTCCGGGCGGTGCGCTCCGTGGACCCGCAGGCGGACCACCGCGCAGGCCGAGCGACTCCCGTCGCTTGCGCTCGTCGTAGTTCGCATCCTGAATGAGCTCGAGCACGGCGTGGGTGTTCGCGCGCCGCTCGGACGGCCGGTAGCGACCCGTGAGCTGCGTCTCGGGCGTGAGCGCGTTCTGCTGAAAGAGCTCCCACATCTCTTCCGCGTAGGGGAGCCGGCGCGCGTGCGGAGCCCACTGGCCGAGGAACCGGTGCAGGTTGTCGACGTCGCGGAGAAGGAGCTTTCGCGCGTTGGTGTTCTGCGCGCTATCGACCGATTGGGGAAAGTCGATGATCACTGGTCCATCGGCGCCGACCAGGACGTTGAAGTCCGAGAGGTCGCCGTGAACGACGCCCGCCGAAAGCATCCGGACGACCTCGCGAAGCAGTCGGTCGTACATCGCCTGCGCACCGGCGGCGTCGAACACGAGATCGGCGAGGCGCGGAGCCGGGTTGCCGTCGGCGTCGATGATGAGCTCCATGATGAGCACGCCGTCGATGAAGTGCGTCGGCACCGGCACGCGCACGCCCGCCGCGTGCAGGCGATGGATCATGTCGACCTCGGTGGACCGCCAGGCGGCCTCGTCCTGCGCGCGCCCGTGCTTCGTTCGCTTGTCCATCGCTCGCTGGTCGCGCGAGTTCCGGACTTTGCGCCCCTCTGTGTACTCGGCGCGGTGCTTGAAGGAGCGGTTCTGAGCCTCCTTATAGACCTTCGCGACGCAGTACTTGCCGCCCGCGACGACGATGTAGACCTGGGCCTCCTTGCCGCTCATCAGGGGGCGGACGACGTCCTGGAGGATGCCGTAGTCGAAGAGCGAGGCGAGTGAATCGGGGATGCGCATTGCTGCGTGGACCCTACTCGATCCGGCGGGCGGAGGCTCGCGCGCGTCGTCTGCGGCTCAGCGACGGCGTTCGATCGGCCTCGCCCCATCCCGGCTCGCGAACCACGTCGCATTGAGGTGCCGGGGGAGCGTGGAGGCGTACAGCACGTCGCGCAGCGCGTTCGTCTCCCAGGTCACATAGGAGTGGGCGACCCCGGTGCGCACGAAGACTGCGCTGGCGTGGGAGAGGTCGTGCCGTGAGAGCTCCCCTTCGCGCATCTCCTCGGCGACCAGCACTCCACGGTGCTCGAGATCGGCGCGAAGGCTGTGGTTGAGAAGCTCGGTCGGCGCGCCCGCCGTGAAGTAGCTGACGAGCTTGTGACGGCTGGCCGCCGGATCGCTTCGTCGCGCGAGCACCCAGTCGCGAAAGACGTCGCTCTCGGCGTAGAGCGCGTCGAAGAGGTAGGTCTCCGAGACGTTCACGCCGCCGTCGCGCAGGCTGCACGCCGCGGCGTGATAGCCCCCCGAATGCGCCGACAAGCACACCCGACCGAGGCGTGCTCGCTCGGGGAAGCCGGATTCGTCCAGGGTGACTCGTCCGAGGCGCGCAGTGCTCGACAAAGCATCACCGAGAAGGCGCGAGAGACCACCTGGCGACTCGAGTCGACCGCACGCAGAGTCGGCGGCGAGGACGGCGAGCTGAGGAACGACGAGAACGGCGTTCTGTCGGCTGTCGACGAGCTGCTCGCGAAGCGCGTGCGCGCTGAGGGCGCGCTCGGCGGTGCTGTTGTGGCCGTGAAAATGGACGAGCGCGGAGACGCCTTCTTCGGGCCTGAAGCGATACCGCTCGGGGACGAAGACGATCACGGTGTCATCGCCGTAGCCAACCCCGGCGAAGGGCGCCTGGGGGAGCCCGAGCACGAGCGTCGTGCCGAGCGCATCGCGAGCGAGCGACTTGAGCCGAGCCCGTACCTTCACGGACTCGGCCCGCGCAAAGGAAGCCACCGAGATGAACGGGAGCGTCGCGAGCGCAGCCAGAACCGTACGGCGGTGCATCGTGCCTCTCGGCATGCCGCAGCCGGCGAAAGGGGGCCAACTTCGCGGCAGTAAGCTCAGGCGAGCTCGAGCGCCGTGACGGCTACGCGCGCAGGCCTCGGCGAAGTCACAAGAGCTTCGCGGACAGCGTGATCGGCGTCGCTGCGAGGGCCTTCGACAGGGGGCACGCTTTCTTGGCCGCCTCTGCGATCGTCAGGAAGGCCGCCTGCTCGACGCCCGGCACGCGCGCTTCGAGCTCGAGCGCGATGGTCTTGATCGTGAATCCCTCTCCCTCCTTCTGGAGATCGACGGCCGCCGTGACCCGGAGCTCCTCCGGCGCGTGACCCGCACCGCTGAGCGCGAACGAGAGCGCCATCGCGTAGCAGCCCGCGTGGGCGGCGCCGAGCAACTCCTCGGGGTTGGTGCCCGCCTTGCCGTCCTCGCTCTGAAAGCGGGTCTGGAACGAGTACGGCTGGTCACGAAATGCGCCGCTCTGCGTAGTGAGCGCGCCTTTTCCATGAAGCCCGTCACCTTGCCAACGCGCAGTGCTCTTGCGGATCATTGATCGCCTCCCTTGATTGTCGTGGCTGTGCAGCGCTCGTTTCGATGAACGGACTTTGAACCTAATCGCGAGGCGTTTCCAGACTCCACGAATGGGTGCGCATGCGCGTTCCAAACGGCAGAGATTCTCGGAGCGGTGGAGCTCGCGTCAGGTCCCCGCAGCGTGTGATCCGTCGCAGTACGGCTTGTTGCTGGATCGGCCACAGCGACACAGCGTGATGCGGTTTCGCACCTCGTACGTCTCACCATCGGCGGCGACGATCGGGATGCCGCCGCGCACCCACAGTGGGCCGCTGACCCCGCGTGCCGTGTCCTCGATGAGCCCGATGGACGGCTCGAAAACCGGCTCGACGTCCTTGCCGGTCTCGAGATCGACCGCGACCAGGCGCCCCGCGGGACAGTGGCCAGCTTCGTGGAGAAAGAGCTTTCGCTTCTGCGGGACGTTCGTCTCCGTCACGAGGTTCCAAACCTGCCCGTGCGGATCGCAGAAGCGCGCAAACGCGCACAGGGACTCGTTGTCCTTCAGCGCCATCGTGGGTCCGTCGAGGACCTTGGCTTCGCTGTCGAACGGCTCGCGACTCGCGGTCTCCGTGCCGTCGAAGCGTACCTTCTTGTGAGTGCCATCGCAGAACGGCTTGTTCGATGACCCCCCACAGCGGCACAGCGCGAACGGCTCTTCGTGAGGGATGCGCGCCCCTTCGCGCCACTCGAGCGACTCGCCTTCGGCGTTCGTGACGATGTGCTGTGGCGCGAGCGGGATGTCGCCCGCGACGAGGTACGGGCCGTTCTTGATGACGGTGATGCGCGGCGTGGTCGATTTGGACATGAGACATTTCCCCGGTTGGCGGTTCTTTGAGATTCGTATCCTCGGGCGAGACGAACTTCGGGTCGGGCCTCCGATCCTCACTCCGGCAGCGGGATGAACTCGACGTCGTCTCCAGGCACCTTCGGGAACGCGCCCGCTTTCCACTCGCGCTTCGCTCGCTCGATGCGTTCCTCGGAGCTCGAGACGAAATTCCACCAGATGTGGCGCGGGCCAATGGGCGCGCCGCCGAAGAGCATGACCACCGAGTCCTTCAGCGCGCGGATCGTGCTGGGCGCGTCGCCCTCGACCACCCCCATGATCTCGGCCTCCACGAGGCGCTCGTTGCACTGGACGGCCCCTTCGACGACGTATGCAGCGCGCTCTGCGTACCCGTCGGGCAGGGCGACCTCGGCTCCCGCGTCGAGCCGTGCCTCCACGTAGAACAAGGAAGAGGAGATCTGGACCGGAGCGGTCTCGCCGAAAGCGGTGCCGGCAATGACGCGCAGCCGAGCGCCAGCCTGCCACAGCGTCGGCAACGACGTGCCCGCGACGTGCTGGAACGAGGGTTCGCTCTCCTCCATCTCGTTCGGGAGCGCGACCCAGATCTGAAGCCCGTGCACGGCAGATCCGGCCTTGCGTAGCTCGGCCCCCGTGCGTTCCGAGTGCACGATCCCGCGCCCCGCGTTCATCCAGTTCACGTCACCCGGGCGAATCGCCTGCTCGGTACCGAGGCTGTCCTTGTGAACGATCTCGCCGTCGAAGAGGTACGTCACGGTCGCGAGATTGATGTGCGGGTGGGGGCGGACGTCCATCCCCTGCCCCGGCTCGAACCTCGCCGGGCCCATGTGGTCCCAGAAGATGAATGGGCCTACGAGGCGGCGCTGCACCGAAGGGAGCGTGCGGCGAACGTTGAAGCCACCCACGTCTCTCACGCGTCCAGGGATGAGCAGAATGGAGGACATGGGGAGCTCGCTCAGAGAGGGGCGGTTTCGATCCGCACGTCGGTGGTGGTCATCAGCTTGTGGATCGGGCAGCGCGAGACCACGTCGTAGAGCTTCGCGCGTTGCGGTTCCGAGAGAGGGCCGTGAAACGCGAGCTTCACTTTGAGGACGTAGGTCCCCTGCCGCTCCCCGGTATCGTCGCGCTCGACGTGCGACTCCACGCGAGAGGGATCCCATTCTTCTTCGCATACCAGGTCGCGGTCAGCGTCTTGCACGCGGCAAGCGCGGCGTCGAAGTAGTCGTGAGGACTGGGGGCGGCGTCGTTGCTCCCACCGTCGGCGCCGACGTCGGCACGCAGCGCGTGAGCGCGTACTCGCATCACCTGAAGGAACTCGTTGGGTCGCTCGGTCTCACAGTCGATCATCGCGGCCTCCGATCGGTCGAGCCTACGCGTTCGCAGACACGAACCGCCATGCTCGGCCTCGATGTGACGCATTGTCCAGTGGCGTCGCCATCACCTGGCTCAAGCGGACCTCGCAGGTCAGCTCATCCCAGCCATGCGCCACGGTGACGACGCCACACGAGCCAGTCTCCGACCTGCACGCCAATGGCGACCGCCCCGCCGAGCGCCGTTGCGACGATGCGCGACATCGCCACCTCCTTCTCCGGCAGCCCCGCGAGCGAGAGAATGAACACCACATAGAGGGTCACGCAGGCCGAAAGCAGCCCGTAGCTCGCTTTCTGGAACGCATAAGAGCCGAAGGCGGCGAGCGCGACCCCAACCGCGAGGACTAGAGGGCCCGGATGCAGCGCGAGGAGCACGCCCGACGCGAGCGCCGCGCCGCCCACGGTGCCGCCGATGCGCGTGAGGACCCGCGTCATCGTGTGCTGGCGATCGGGCCGCAACACGAGGAGCGCAGTCATCGGAGCCCAGTAGCCGTTCGTCAGCGCAAGGCTCCGCTCGGCTGTCATGGCCAGCGCCAGAGCAATCGCAAGGTGGACTGCGTAGTGAGGGATGAACGGATCAGGTGGAGGGGGCGGAGGGAGGCGTCGGCGCGCGAAGCGCGCGATCGCGAGGGCGCCGGTCTGGGCCAGGCCGCCGGCGAGGATCGTGAGCGCACGTAGCGCGGCCCGCTCGAGAGAGGCCGGGTAGCTCGTGGCGATGATGGCCGCGAGCCCGCATTGCAGGGCGATCCATGCCGGCCCGGGGCCGCGTGAAGCAGCGCGACCGCACAGGAAGCCGAAGGCCGCCGCGGTCACCACGGCGCTCGGTGCGTGCGTCGCAGCGAGCGAGCCGACGGTCGCTGACGCTCCGATACCGGCGCTCGCCGCGACGAGCAGGAGCGACTTGGAGCCGCGGAGGTCGAGCGGCGCGCCGAAGCCGACCGTGTACGCGCCACCGGCGGCTAGGACGCCGACGAGCGGGTGCCCGCTCGCCGCTCCGATTGCGATCGACAGGGCGATTGCAGGGATGCGAGCTCCGGCACCAACGGGATCAAACGTCCAGGCGTCGCCCGTGAGCCATCTCCACGCGCGCGCGGTCGCATCGGACATCGGCTCGCGAACGTGCCACGTCGATGCACCGCGCAGCAAACTCGTTCGCCGAGCGCGGGGTCGTCTCTACGCAAGCATTGCGCTGCGACGCACGACGGTTGCCGGAGAGATCTCGCCGGGCACCGCTTCGCTCGGATCGAGGCGCGACAGGATGTCGGTACACCTGCTGCAGGTGACCCGCACGCCGGCGCGAGTGCGCCCGGAGCACAAGGAGCTCGATCATGGCCAACATCACCGTTCGTAACGACGGCGGAAAGACGCCCGCGGTTGCACCGGGCACGGCCTGGGAGCCCGGACGCCTCCTGCGCTCACTGATGCAGTGGGACCCATTCCTGGAGATGGCACCGATGGCCATTCAGGAGCGCCCCGACTTCTTCCCGACCTTCGACGTCAAAGAGACGAAGACGCAGTACGTGTTCGTGGCCGACATGCCGGGCCTCAAGGCCAGCGACCTCGACGTGTCGCTCTCCGGCAATCGCCTCACGATTGGGGGTAAGCGCGAGTCGGAGCGCGAGGACAAGGGCGAGACGTACTACACGTGCGAAAGGACCTACGGTTCCTTCCAGCGGCTCTTCACCCTCCCCGAGGGGGCGAATGCAAACGCAGTGAACGCGGAGCTCAAGGATGGCGTGCTCACGGTGACGATCGGCAAGTTGCCTGAAGTGCAGGCGAAGAAGATCGCCATCGGAACGCCGGGGGCCAAGAGCTGAGACTCGTCCGTCACGGCGCGCGGCAGCCTTCCATGGGGCCGCGCACCACCGCCGGCAACCGACAAGCACGGCACGCGATGGACCAGGCCTCGCACGCGCCCAAGAACAGGAGCCCACGATGAACGTCACCGAAGCCATCTACGCCCGCCGCGCGACGCGCGCTTATCAAGAGCGCAAGGTGGAGGACGACGAGATCCGGTCGCTCTTGCGCGCGGCCGTCCAGGCTCCCAGCGCGATGAACGCGCAGTCATGGGCTTTCGCGATCGTGCAGAGCCCGTCCACGTTGAAGCGCTGGTCCGATGGCGCCAAAGCGATGCTGCTCGAGACGGTCGCGCACGAACCGAAAGTGAAGCACCACCTCACTCACCTCAACGACCCGTCGTTCAACATCTTCTACGACGCGAGCACTCTCGTCGTAATCGGCTCGCACGCGCGAAGCACTTACGTAGACGGGGACTGCTGGCTCGCCGCCGAGAACCTCATGCTGGCCGCCACGGATGCTGGACTCGCGACGTGCCCGATCGGACTGGCTCTTCCTCTTCTCAACACGCGCGACGTCAAAGAGGAGCTTCGGTTCGCGTCCGAAGGCGTGGCCGTCGCCGCGATCGTCCTCGGCTTTCCTCGCGGTGACGTCGCGGCGGTCGCGCGGAAGGAGCCGGAAGTCAGCGCGTGGATACGCTGATCGTCGGACTCCGGATCTAGTCGACGTTGCGCCGGAGTCCGCCTCTCTTCGCGTACGTGCCGATGAGCGTTGCCTGCCCGAGGACGTGGCCCTTCATGGCTTGCTCGAGCGCCGCCTTGTCCGGCTGACCGAGATCAGGGAGAACGGTGTCGAGCGCGAAGAGCTTGTGGAAGTAACGGTGCCGACCGATGGGGGGGCACGGGCCGCGGTATCCCGTGACCTTCCAGTCGTTGCGCCCTTCCCGCGCATCGGCGGGTAGATCTCGCCCCCCCTCGCGCACCGACGCGACCGTCGCGGGGATGTCGTAGACAACCCAGTGCACCCACGTCATCTTGGGCGCGTGCGGATCAGGCGCGTCCGGATCGTCGACGATGAGCGCGAGGCTCTTCGTGCCTGCAGGCAGCCCGGCCCATCGGAGCGGGGGTGAGAGGTCCTCACCGTCGCACGTGTGTCTGGTGGGAATCTCGGTCTCGTTTTCGAAGCTCGGAGACGTCATCTGGAATGTCACGTCGGCACCTCCTTCGTTCGCATCAATGGTGTGCGCGACCGCAAGAACGGTGCAGACGGCCAGCGCCGAACGGAACCAAGGCCAAAGCTCTTGCATCGACGAACCCTCCCGCGCTCAACGGTGCGCGATCACCATCCGTAAGGGCCGAGACACTCGTCTGCGTGAATCAAGGCGATCTGCGCGTCGTGCGGATTCGCCGAGCGCACGAGGGTCGCGTACTCGGCAAAAGCCTGCTTCGCCTCGGAACAACGAGCGGCCCCCGCGAGCACCTCCGCTCTTCCGTAGATCGCCAGCGATCGGTTCCCACGCTGGTCGTCACCGAACGCACGCTCGGCGCTTCGGTACGACGCGACGGCCTCGTCGGTTCGGCGCAGCGCGCCGAGAGCGACGGCGCGATCGTAGTCGAGCCACGCGCTATCCCCTGCGGGGGCCATGGCCAGCGCGCCGGAGTAGTCGCCTGCAACGACGGCGCTCGCGATCCTCTCCGCCGGGTCGATGGTGCGTGATGGAACGCAGTCGTCTGCGTAGCGAAGCGCCATGTCCGCCTTTTCCGGCGCAGCGCCCCGAACGAAGGCCGCGTACTGTGCGAACACGACCTTCGCGGCGCTGCATTGCCCCACCGAAGCGAGCGCGTGCGCGCGACCATAGATGCAGACCGCCTCGCCCCAGGCGCTTCGCCCGGCGAAGTGCGACTCGGCCGCGACGAACTCTTTCAGCGCGTCGCTCGTGCGCCCCACCTCCGCCAGAACCACGGCGCGATCGTAATGGGCCCACGGCTCGTCCGGCGTCATCGACGTATCGCGATCGGCCGCCGCCAGTGCGCCGGGAACATCCCCGTTGTGAAGAGCGCGCTCCGCCTGAGTTTGCCCGAGCGCCGTCGTGAGCACGGTCCCGCTCGTCAGTCGTGGAGCCGTCTCGGCCTTCCCTGCTGCGCACGCGAGGGCGAGAGGCGGACAGGTCACCATGAAGAAGAAACTCTGCCAGTTCCTCATGACGTTCACCTGCGCCGAGCCCTGCATACGCGATGCCCCGCGCGCCGCCGCTGCCGATGCGCCGGTAGTTCACTTCAAGCGCTCACTCGCGACCTATGCTTTCCGCTGAAATTCGCCCTTGGAGCGCGGTCCCGGGGGAACGTGAGGTCGTGTTCATACGTTCAGAGCGCCTCTCCCGAAAGGCGCGCACGGAAGAGCGAAACGCGCACGAATGCCGCGAGCGTGAAGAAACGAAGGTCCGGTGTAACGAATGCGTGATCAAGCAGGGGGCTCGGTGACATGACCACTCAATGGCGATGCCTAGGTCATGGAGCAATCCCCTCCGGTCTCTCTCTCGTGCCGCGTGTTTGGCCGTCCTCGTAGCGGTGCCACTCGACGCTTCGGCGAGCCTCTCGGCCCAGCCGGGCGCGCAGGTCGCGTTCACGGCGTCGGGCCCCGGTGGGCTGAAGATCGTGGGCACGACGTCCGAGCTCACGGCTCTGGACGACGGGCAGACCGTCACCGTGACCGTCACGTTGACGCACCTCTCGACGGGTATCGACCTCCGTGACAGGCACATGCGCGACAAGTACCTCGAGACGCCGACGTACCCCACGGCCGTGCTGACCGTCCCGCGCGCGAGCCTCGCGCTTCCGACACCCGGCGCGACCCAGGCCGCCGACCTGCAGGGAACCGTCACGATCCATGGCCAGACGCGGCCGTCGACCTTTCACTACGCAGCGACGAGCGCCAACGGCGCGTACCGCGTGGACGCCAAGCTGCGCGTGAACATGCGCGACTTCGGCATCGTCGTGCCGAGCTACATGGGGGTGACCGTCAAGCCGGACGTCGACATCGACGTCCATTTCGCCGCCGCCGACCATTGAAGCTCCCCCTCTAGGTCTGAATGCTCATCGCCTTCCGTTGGCGCGCGGTCCTCGCGAGCCTCGCCGTCCTGTTCCTTCTCCTCGTGGCGAAACCCGCCTCCGCATACCCGTGGATGATCCGCCATGAGTACACGGGCTGCGGCCAGTGCCACGTCGACCCCGACGGCGCAGGCCTCCTGACCGAATATGGCCGGGCGCAGGGCGAGACGTTGCTCCGCACCCAATACACCGCCGCGTCGCCGGACGAAGAGCCCGGGCGGGTGAAGGACTTCCTCTGGGGCGCCGTGAAGACTCCGGAATGGCTCCTCCTCGGCGGCAGCTTCCGCCCCGCCCTCCTCGCGGTCTCCCTCCCCGGGCAGGCGCTCGACGTAACGCCGCTCGTCATGGAGGCCGACCTCCGGGCAGGCATCAAGTACGAGGGGTGGCGTGCGTCCGCGAGCGTTGGAGTCGTCAGTGAGGCCGGCTCGCTCGCAAGCATTGCAGGGCCCGTCGTGTCGCGCGAGCACTGGGTCGGATACACGTGGGGCGACGAGTCGCTCATGGTGCGCGCGGGGCGCATCAATCTGCCGTTCGGCATCCGGTCGATCGAGCATCCGCTCTGGGTCCGCGCGATGACACGCACGGATATCGACGACAACCAGGATCACGGCATCGCGTTCGACTACTCGGGCACGCTCTTCCGAGCGTCGGTCATGGGAATCCTAGGGAACTATCAGATCTCCCCGGATGCATTCCGCGACCGCGGGTACGCGGGCTTCCTGGAGATGGCCCCGCTGTCTCGCCTCGCGATCGGCGTCTCCAGCCTGGTCGTGCACACGGAGAAAGATCTCGATCTCGGCGTGCCGGACTGGCGTCAGGCGCACGGCGCGTACGTGCGAGCGTCGCCGTTCAAGGCGCTCGTGATCATGGGTGAGGGAGACATGATCGTGAACACGGTCACGCCGAGCTCCGCGAGCTCCGTAGGCTTCGCGAGCATGCTCCAGGCCGACGTCGAACCGGTTCAGGGGATTCATCTGATCGCGACGGGCGAGAGCCTCTCGCCGGGCGGTCTGGCGCCGCGCTCCTCGTTCGGCGCGTGGGCCTCCGTCCACTGGTTCTTCCTGCCGCACGCCGACGTGCGCTTCGACTACATCTACCGAGCGCAAGCCAACGGCGAGGCTCCTCCCCCTGGAACGCTCGGGGGAGGCTTGACCACGGCGAGCTCCGCGTCAATCCCCGTGACGACGTACCTCGCTCAGCTGCACGTCTACCTGTGAGCGCGAGGGCGAGAAGACGAGGAATGACCATGACGCGCCTCCGACCCCGTCTGTTTCCTCTCTGCGCGGCCGCTGCTCTGCTCACGGCGGCCACGTCCGCGCGCGCCGTGCCGTCGTATCCGAAGAAGATCGAGTCGACGCTGGGCCTCGACTACACACCACCGTGCAGCATCTGCCACGAGAACGGCCAGACGGGGAACGGGACGCCCATCGAGGCGTTCGCCTGGTCACTGCGCGCCCGCGGCCTCACGAGCAACCGCAACAGCATCACGACCGCGCTCACGGCCGACCAGAACGACGACGTCGACAGCGACGGCGACGGGATCCCCGACATCAAGGAACTCGAGGACGGCACGGACGTCAACTCGCCCGCGAACGATTGCCTCATCCCCTCGGGGACCAAGATCACCGAGGGGCAGTGCACTCCGGGCGTGCAGCCGAGCCCGACGCTCGGTTGCGCGCTCGCGCCACGGGGCTCTTGCGAGCCTCTCCCCCCCATCACGCTCGCCTTCGTCGCAGTCGTCGGGCTGGCTCTGAGGAGTCGCCGTCGCCGTCGGAGTTGACCGGAGAACGACGATCAGCGGCTGAGATCGAAGTCCAGCGTGGTCGCAGCATCCGCAACCGTAATCGATTGCGTTTGTGGCTTCAGGCGCGGCGACCAGGCCGTGACGCGGTAGGTGCCCGGAGGCACACTCAAGACATATTTGCCATCGGCGCCGACCTTCGTGAAGTAACTCGAAGGAGTGACCACGAGGTACGCAAGCATGTTCTTGTGCAGGTTACAGAGCACCGAGTAGACGTTCGGCTTGTCGAACGTCTTCGGTACGGTGCCGTGGCTCGGAATGTCGCCGACGTTCCACCCCTCGCCATCGGGTGAGAAGGCGTTGTGAACGAACGGGTCGGTGTTCCCGAAGGTGACGGTACCGCCGGCAACGACGACCGAGATGAAGGGGACGAACGCCATGTCGTGGTTGTCGATGGTCGCCGCCATGCCGACGCCTGGCTCCTTCGGACCGTCCTCGAGATAGACGACGGCCCCGTTCTTGAGCGCGTGGTAGGGCTCCGTCACGACCGCGCCTGTGATCGGAACCAGCTTCCCGGCGTGCCGTCCCGCACTCGCCAACGCGTCGGAGGCCGCCGCAGCCGGCGCGGATGCCGTCGTCCCAGCAGGAGCAGTAGAAGGCCCGGAGCTCGCCTGCTCGTGCGCGCATGCCGCACTCGCGACGATACTCAGGATCGAGACAATACCTTTGAGCCTCATGGGTGCACTTTCTCCTGCAAGACGTCGGCGGCGGACGCAGAAGTCTGCAACGCGAAGCGCAAGCACTTAGTGTTCCCGCCGGAGCGTCCGCGATCTGCCGCTCCGAAGTATGGCAAACGGGTGATTTCGTCGGACATGTCGAAGGGCGACCTCGCCCGCGACGACGACATCCGCAAAGGCCGTCGGCGGCGCGCGGCGAGTGCGCGCGAGATTTGCGGGGCTGCAGCGATCGGGGGCGAGCCCGCTGGAGCACGAAATACAGGAGCGCAGCGGATGGGGCAGAAATGCACCTCCTCGGTGCCGCGCATTCTGCGTCTCGCGATGCAATCGGTTCGTACGCGCAAGCTCTCCGAGTGCGCGCGACGAACGCATTTCGTCGCTTGCTGGGTTCGGCACGCTTCTGGCAGTCTGCGACGCGGCTAGCGCGGGCGTTTCGTCCGAACGGCCATCAAGGAGGAATTTGAATGCGACCCGTCCGTCAACGCGGGGTTGGGGTGCTCTTTGCCGTGCTCATGGCGGCGCTCCTCGTGACCTTCGCGGGCGTGCGCGAGGCGGGCGCGGTCCCCTCCTTTGCGCGCAAATACCAAACGAGCTGCCTCACCTGCCACACCGTCTTCCCAGTGCTCAACCCCTTCGGCGAAGCGTTCCGGCGAAACGGCTATCGCTTCCCGAACCAGAACGGCAGCACGGACAGCGACGCCGTCAAAGCGTCGATGATTGCCCTCGGACAGGACGAGTACAAGAAGTCGTTCCCGAACTCCGTCTGGCCGTCGCAGATCCCGGACGCGATCCCGCTCTCCGTCATGTTCAACGGTGCCGTCACCATGAACATTCCAGGGTCCGACGCGCAGAACAATGCGGGCAACACGTTCACGTGGGCCGGCCTGCTCGGCGAGTTTCACCTCTTTGGCGCAGGCGCGCTCAGCGACACGTTGACGTACTTCACCCAGGTGACCATCACGCAGCAGGGGAACCAATCGATCCAGGGTGACATCGAGACCGCGTATCTGCTCTGGAACGACGTCGTCGGGCCTGATCACGCAGTGAACTTCTGGATCGGCCGGCTCTTCGCCCCACAGCTCACGAGCTTCGGAATGCACTCCGACTATATGAACGACAGTCGCCTGCCGGGCGTATCCGTCATCGGGCTGTACAACAACACCGCGCAGTCGTTCTGGATCGGCGGCAACAACCAGCACTCCGACGGAGTCGAGCTGAACGGGATCCTCAACCATCGCTTCGGATGGTCCTTGGGGTGGCTCGCGTCCGCCAACGGCGCGGGAGTAAACCAGCTCAATGCCGAAGACGCCTATGCGCACATCGGAATCAAGTCAGGCGGTATGGCGCTGGATGGCGAAGGGAAGTACGGGACCAACGTCCCTGACTCGACCAAGCCATGGGCCGAAAAGGCCATCACGCTCGACGCCTTCGCCTACCACGGCCTCAACGTCTTCGACAACGGCACCGGGACCGTCGCCGGTGGGGCTGCGACACCGGTCTCCCAGGGCGACAAGTTCAACGCGATCGGTGCGACGATCCGCGCGCAGTACGACTCGCTCGTCCTCGATGGCGGTGGGACCTTCGAGCACCACGGGCGCGCCTACGGAGGTTCACCGGCGTCGGCGAATCCGAGTGGAAACGGCAATCCAATCTATGGTGTACCCGACTACACCGGCGCGCACGGCATCGTGGGCTGGGGTGAGCTCAACTACGTCGTCTGGCCCTGGTTCGTGCCGGGCGTACGAGCCGAGTACACGGAGGGGCACGCCGAAGGGGGACCGAACTTCAGCCTGCTGCGCGTAATCCCAGGGATCGCGATGCTCGTCCGGCCTGACGTGCGGGTCGTCCTCAACGGCGACCTCGAGACCTCCTATGGCGCGCCGGTGGCGGGCCTCCTGTCCAGCTGCAGCGGCGCCAGCAACTGCGGTTGGGCCGCCGCCGGCGGGTCCATCAACCCCGCGACGCCCGGGAAGCAGGGTGCTTTCCAGGCTGAATCGATCACCGCGACCGCCGCCGTGGCCTTCTGAGGAGTCTCACATGAAGAACTACTGCCTCGCGATCGCCGCGCTCGTTCTCGTCGCCTGTGAGGGCGAGCCTCCCAAGACGCCCGTGCTCCCTCCGCTCCCGGCGGCCGCGGCCGAACCTGCGAGCGCCGCGACGCCTGCTGAAGAGCCGGCCGCTGCTCCCGCCGCACTCCCCCCCTGCGCGTGCAACTGCAACTGCGCCGGGGTCGCTGCCACGGACGCCGGACCTCCCGGCGAAGGAGGCGCACCGGTCACCGCTGTGGCGGCGGCAGCGCCTGCGCGAGCCAGCATCTCGGGCACGATCACGACGATGCCGAAGCTCTCGGCCGGTCACGCGGTCATCTACCTCGAGGACGCGCCGATCGAACCGACGGCCAAGATGTCGGCCACCGTCACGAACCGGATGATGAACTTCGAGCCGCTCGTCTCGGTCGTCCCGAAGGGGGGGAAGATCATTTTCCGAAATGAGGATCCCTTTCCGCACAACGTCTTCTCGTCGGACAACGAGCGCTTCAACATGGGCATGATCCCCCAGCACGGGGCTGCCGCACGCGTCTTCAAGAGCGCCGGGGCGTACACGCTGCTCTGCAACATCCACCCAGGGATGATCGGATACGTCGTCTCGACCCCTTCCAGCTACTTTGCGAAGACGGACGCGCAAGGGCACTTCGTCATCAAGGACGTGCCGGCCGGCACCTACAAAGTGACGGCGTGGGCTCCCCGCGAACAGACCGCGACCCAAAGCGTGACGATCGCGAATGGCGACGTCACTCTCGACTTCCAACTTCACCGGTGAGGATTCCCATCATGCGCAAGCTGTTCTCCGTCGCGTTCGTCGCGGCATTCGTTGCTATCGGTTGCAGCAAGAGCGACACGGGCGAGAGCACGCCCGCACCCGCGTCGCCACCGGCCACCGTTGCGCCGACGCCCGCCGCACCGGCCGCGACCGCGGCGGCAAGCGCGGCACCATCCGCAGCTCCCGTGCAGAAGGTCGAGCTGCAGATCGCGAGCGTGGGCAACACGATGACCTTCGACAAGACGAAGCTCACGGTGCCGACCGGCGCCCAGGTTCACGTCACCTTCAAGAGCAACTCGTCGCAGGACGTGCTCATGCACAATTGGGTGCTGGTGAATCCTGGCAAGGAAGCGGCAGTTGCGGCCGCTGGTCTCGCCAAGGGGGCGGACGCCGGCTACCTGGCGCCCGGACCCGACGTCCTCGCCTCCACGGAAATGGCGAAGCCCGGCGGAACGGTTGAAACCACGTTCACGGCACCGGCGCCCGGGAACTATCCCTACATCTGCACCTTCCCCGGCCACTACATCATGATGAAGGGCGTCTTGACGGTGACACCGTGAGACGACTGGCGCTCATCGTTCTCGTGGTCGCGGCGGCCATCTCGGCTGCGACCTTTGCGTGCAACGTTCAGACGGACTGCCCGGCCGGCACCATCACGCCGGGCGGTTCGTGCAGCAACAATCAGCTCCAGTGCCCGTACGACCTCACGACGCCCCCCTCCACGTGCAGCGGCCCGGCGACCGTGATCGCGACGACCTGCGTGTGTACGAGCGGGACGTGGCAGTGCCCCGGGCCCTTCGACTGTGACGGTGGCGCCGAGGATGCGTCGGGTGCGGAGGACGCTGCCCCGGAGGCCGCGGCCGACGCGGGCTCCGTCGATGCCTCGCTCGATTCACGCGCCGACGGCTCCTAGCGACGCGGACCCCTTCCAGTGTAGCGCGCCGTCTCCGGTGACCGTCGCCGGCGCGCTACGTGAGGCTCTCCGAGCTACATGAGGCTCTTGAGCTCGCGCTCGATGTCCGCCTCTTCGCCGTCGTGGTAGCCGAGGTGAACGAATCGCACGACGCCCTTGCGGTCGAGGATGAACGTCGACGGCATGCTCTTGGGCTGCCATTTTCCGGCGATCGACTTGTCGGCGTCCCACGCGAGCGGGAACTTCGCCCCTAGCTCGTCTGCGAAGCCGGCGATGCCGCTCTTGTCGTCGTCTTCGGAGATCCCGACGATCGCCAGGCCGCTGGCCTTGTACTTGACGTTGAGCTCCTGAAGCTTCGGGAACGATTTCTTGCAGGGTCCACACCAGGTCGCCCAGAAGTCGACGATCGCCACCTTGCCCTGCAAAGCGTGAAGCGAGACTCCGCCGGAGCCGTTGGCGACCGCTGTCTGTGAGAAGTCGGGGCCCGCGCTTCCGATGAGGGGGTGCCCACCGCCCGCGGGGCTCGAGGCTCCGTCGCCCGAGGAGGAGGCGCCACCGCAAGCGGGGACTCCGAGCAGAGACGCAACGAGAAGAAGCGGGAGGGTCGCTCGTGCCATTGGGATGTGTCCTTATTCTCTTGGATGAGGGCCTGGTGACCGCCGGACCCGTCGGTTGACGCTAGTGTCCGCCGTGCGCGGCGAGCCAGCGTTCGGCTTCGAGCGCCGCCATGCAGCCCGTCCCCGCAGCGGTCACGGCTTGGCGATAGACGAAGTCCTGGACGTCGCCCGAGGCAAACACGCCGGGAACGCTCGTCTGCGTCGTGCCGGGCTTCGTCTTGATGTAGCCGTTCTCGTGGAGATCGAGCTGGCCTGTGAATAGATCGGTGTTTGGTGTGTGTCCGATCGCAACGAAGAATCCCGTGACAGGAACGTCCTTCAGCTCGTTGGTCTTCAGGTTGCGGACGCGAACGCCGCTGACCTCCCCTTTCGACACATCGAGCACCTCTTCGATGCCCGTGCTGTACAAGACCTTGATCTTCTCGTTCTTCAGAACGCGATCTCGCATCGTCTTGCTCGCGCGGAACTCGTCCCGGCGGTGAACGAGGGTCACGCTCGCGCAGAGACCCGAGAGATACATCGACTCTTCCATCGCGGTATCACCGCCGCCGATGACCATCACGTGCTGGTTGCGGAAGAAAGCTCCGTCGCACACGGCGCAGGCGCTCACACCCTTCCCCTTGAGCGCGTGCTCGCTCTCGAGCCCCAGCCACTTGGCCTGCGCGCCCGTCGCGATGATCAAAGTCTCGGCTGTGTGCTCGACGTTGTCGTCCCCGGCCCAGACCCGAAAGGGACGCTTCGAGAGGTCGACCTTGTTCACGTCCTCGCTTCGAATCTCGACCCCTTGGTGCTCCGACTGGCCACGAAAGGCGGCCATCAAGTCGGGCCCGGCGATCTTCGCCGGGAAGCCCGGGTAGTTCTCGACGTCGTTCGTGATCATGAGCTGGCCACCAGGGATGCCCCCTTTGACCAGCCCCTCGAACATCAGCGGCTTGAGGTTCGCCCGCGCCGCGTAGATGCCCGCGGTATGTCCTGCGGGGCCGGAGCCAATGATGATGACCTTACGGGGTTGAGGCATGAAATGTCGTCCTGGCGGTTGGCATGATTGAACGGGGAGAGCGGGTGCGACCCTCGGCCGGTAGGTAGCGCCCGGCAGTGACGCCTAGTTGACGGCTTTGATCGCCGCCAGGAACCGCTCTGCGGGAACGAACTCGTTGAAACGGAGTCTCTCCTGTCCGGCACTGTCGAGCACGACGACGGTCGGAAGCCCGACGACGCGGTACTTGTCTTTCACTTTCGTCACCTGCTCGTTGTCGTCGTCGGTCGCGTCGACGCGCACGGCCACGAACCGTCCCGCCTCTTCGCGCACACTTTCGTCGGCGAACGTGTGCGTCGCGAGCTCGTTGCAGGCGCCACACCACGAAGCCCCGAAGTCCACGATCATCGGGCGGTGGCCCGCCTGGGCCGCCAGCGCGCCCGCTTGCTCCGACTGGAGCCACTGGAGCTCCCCTTTCGGAGTCAGTACCCACGCCACCAGGAGGAAGCCGCCGGCGATGGCGAAAGGTGCCGACGTGAGCTTCATCGGCTTCGAGAGGTGCGCGATCGGAGACTTCCGTCGCTCGGCTGCCACGTGAACGCCAGCCAGCACCACGCCGACCCCGAGCAGTACGAGGCTCACGACGAGGAACGTCGTGGTTCGGTGCACGAGGTCCTGCATCGACGGGAACGCCGTGCGGACGAAGTAGAGAGCCAGCACGGTGAGCATGACGCCGAAGAACCACTTCACGCCCAGCATCCATGCGCCCCCTTTCGGCAAGCTCACGGCAAACGTCCCAACGAGGAAGAAGGGGACGCCGAGACCGAGCGCGAAGGTGAACATCATTGCAGAGCCGACGACGACGTTCCCCGTCGTCGCGATGTAGATGAGGAGCGCGCTCATGACCGGCCCCGTGCACGGCGCAGCGATGAGTGACGTCACGAGTCCAAGCGTGAACGCGCCGCCGTATCCGATGCCACCTACCGCCGCGAGGCGATTGTTCAGGCTCGAAGGGAGCGCGAGCTCGTAGGCGCCGAACATCGAGGCGGCGAGTCCGACGAGCACGGCGGCGATGAAGCCCACCACGTACTTGTTCGAAAGCAGACTGCCGAAGAGCGCGCCGGACTTGGCCGCTCCCACGCCGAGCACGGTGAAGAGCACCGCCATCCCGAGGACGAACGCCGCCGAGAGCGCCGCCCCCTGCGTGCGCGACTTCGCTTCCTGGGCGCCGAAGACGCTCACGGTGATCCCGATCATCGGCCATACGCAGGGCGTAGCGCTCGTCGCGAGACCGCTCGCGAACGCGATCCCGGCGGCCACGACCGGACCGCTGCCGGCGAGCGCGGCGGAGAACTTGTCCGCGGCGGACGCTCCTTCGTCCGCGAGGGCGGCGAGCGGCGCGAGGAGTACGGCCGCGAAGGCGGTGATGGACCACAGGATGCGTCGGGTGCGGGCGGTCACGTCTCTCCTCCTCTGCGATTCCACGATTCGATGCGCGCCCGCGACGCGGGGTGCCGGAGCGATGCTGGAGTCCGCGAGCGGACGCGTCAGTTGCAACCGCAGCCGCTCTCCGCAACGGAGCCGCCCCCGATGGCGCCCTCGTGAACCGCGTGGACGTGTCCGGCCGCCGCCCCCTCGAGCTCGGCAGTCATCGTCGGATTCGCGAGCGCGCCGCGATCGTACGCTGCCACGTGCGCGCACCCCGACGTGAGAAGCGCGAGTAGAGCCAGCCTCATCGATACCTTTCGCATTGCCATCCTTCTGCGTGTGGTCAGAACGCGGCGTTCCGTTGCTCGGTGACGCGCCCAGGGAGATGTCGGGGCGATCCTCCCTTGATCACGAAATCGACGCCGGAGCCGGCCGATGATTGGCGCCGAGGAGTGGGTCGCAGCGGGTTCGAAAGACGACTAAAGTGGCGTTCTCATCGTTCGCAACGAGCCCGATGGTCCACATGAAGCCGCTAGCGCCGGAGTGTCGCCCGAGTTGAACCTTTTCGAATGGCGAGATGTCTTCTTCGAGTACGTCGGCTTCCTGTCGTCGTTCTGGATCCTTGGCGCGATCGGCTTCCGCTATGGGGTCCTACGCGTGCATCGCGGAACGTCCGGTAATGCGAGCACGTCGCTGGTGGCGACCGCGTTTCGCAGCTCGGAAGCCAGCGCTGCAGGCGTTGGGCTGATCGGCGCGGTCCTCGGAGTCGTGACCCTGGTCCAGGGCCTGCTCAAACGCGCGGACGCGAAACACCAAACGCTGGGCGACGCGTTCAACGCGGGAGGCGCAACGTCGCTCGCCCAAGTCGTTCTCCTCGCAATGCTGCTCGTCGCCTTCGCGCTCGCCTGGCGCCGCATCGTCGCTGCATGGCCGGTCGCGGGTGCGGCCGCGATCGCCTTCGCGCTCCGTGGTCTGCTTTCGGGTCGACTCGCGGGAATGGTGAACCCGCTGCACGTCCTCGGCGCGTCGCTCTGGCTCGGAACGCTCTTCGTGCTCGTCGTGTGTGGGGTCGGACAGATGCTCCGTCCTTCGGTGCCGGCCGCCGAGCGAGAGAAGATCGTGGCCGAGCTGGTACGACGCTTCTCGACCGTCGGACTCGCAAGTGCGGGTCTCTTGGGCCTCACCGGCTTGATCACGAGCTGGACGCACCTGAAGCCGCTGTCCGCTCTGTGGACGACCCCGTACGGGTACGCGCTCATCGCAAAGCTATCCGTCGTCGCGGTCGTCATCGGACTGGGCGGATGGAACTGGCGGCGCGTCGGACCGTCGCTCGGAAGCGAAGGGGGCGCCGTCACGATTCGTCGCACCGCCGTGACGGAGCTCTTGTTCGCCGCCCTCGTGCTCCTGTTCACGGCGATCCTCGTGAGCTTGCCGAGTCCGAAGCTTCCGGTGCACTGAGCGGAAGCTGGGGTCCGGCGCCGACGCGGAGTCACTCGTCGGAGGGAGCATCGCCGTCGAGAGACGCGAGGACACCTCGGTCCTCGAGACCTTCTTCTACGTTGTCCACGAGCAACGCGCGGGCGGCCTTGCATCGCTTCGCGCCGATGTCGATCCCGAGCGCGTCGAAACCCATCGCGTTGGCGACGGCGAGGACGGTGCCGTGGCCGCAGAACGGATCGACCACGAGGCGCGTCGCGGTCTCTTCGCGGAGGAAGCGCAGCGCGACCCGGCATGCTCCCACGCCCATCGCGCGGCTCCACGGCATGAAGCCCGCGTCCGGGATCACGTCGGGTCCCGGGTGCCGGATCGGCACTCGTCGCTCGAGGCCACGCTGAACGCAGATCATGTGCGAGTAGCTCGGGCGGCCGAAGGCGAGCGTACCGGGGGGCTTGCGGCAGACGATCTTGTGCCAGAGCGTCGATGCGCGCTCCGCCTCGGCCCCTTGCGCGACGAGGCAGCCCTTGTCGATGAGCCTCCCTTCGTAGCGGATGTCGCTCTGGAAGAAGATCGCGACGCCCCCTTCGGGGACCCAGGCGATGACGCGGCGGACGGCGCCGACGAACCAGGCTCTCCAGGCATCGAGGTCGAGCCCCGATAGCTCGGAGAGATCGGGGAGCGAGGTGATGACGCTGGTCCCGGGATCGGCGGGATTGGCCGCGAGGAAGGCGAGCGCCTCGGTCTGAACGACGCGGCGTGCGGGCATGGGCGACGTGGAGCGTAATCGACGGCGACGAGTGCTAGAAGCGGTGGGCGTGAGCGGGCGCGCCGAATACCTCTGCTACACGGACGGTTCGTGCAAAGCTGGCGAGGGTGGACCGGGCGGGTGGGGCTTCTTCATCGTCCCGCCGAATACGCCGTCGATGGAGGGGTTCGGCAAGGCGCGCAACACGCTCGCGAAGGTCATGGAGGTTCGCGCAGTGGCCGAGGCGCTCGCGGCGCTACCCGACGAGTCCAAGGCGGTCGTGTTCTCCGACAACCAGTCGCTCGTCGAGAACATGGCGACCCGCCTGGAGACATGGCGGGCGAACGGCTTCGCGAAGGTGGACCCGCTCCTCGTCGAGAGCGTGCGGAACATCGACTCGTCCATCCGCGCGAAGAGGCTCGTCGTGAGATGGCAGTGGGTGCGGGCTCACAACGGCAACGCAGGGAACGAGCGCGCTGACGCGCTGGCGGCGCAGGGTGCGCGAGCGGCGAAGGCCGAGCTCGAAGCAGAGAAGAGGCGAGGTCGTCCGTAGCGGCCCTTGGAAGCGGGACCTCGACGGCGTCGCGGGCTTCGGGTACTCGGGACCGTGGAGGAGCTCCCGTGTCCAAAGCGTCGAAGACGAACGTGAAGTCGAAGAAGAAGAACAACCCGCTCGCAGCCGCCGCGAGCCGGAAGCTGAAGGGCGAAGCGATTCGTCACACACCCGAGCAGATCGCGCATCTGATGATGCACGCGGAGGAGCGGGGCGAAGCCGAGCGCGTCCCGCTCGACGATGCCGCCGACTCCTGGGGGTGGAAGATCACGGGGCCGGACGGGAAGGCGCAAGTGCTGAAGCCAACGCCGGAGATCCTCGCTGCGCTGGAGCGTTTCGAGCGCGAGGGGCATCCGTCGCACGATTGAGACGGGCGTGCGCCGCGCGCTGCATCCTCAGGAGGCTGACGGCTGCGCTCAGGCATCAGCATGGGTGCGCGTCCGGCGATCTTCCTCGCTTACGTGCTCCCGGGTCGCGCGACCGGAGCAACGAGCGGCGTAGCTTCCCAGTGACGATCTCGCGGGTCCCGTCGCGACTCGACGCTGGCGCTCGACAGGTCATCCGCGCGCCGCCGGACGCTGGTTGACAGCACGACTGACGGGAGGGACCCTGCGCGACGGAGATGCGCCTTGGGTGCGTCCCGCACCGTTCAACCATGCGTCCTTGGGGAGGAACACCATGAGAAACGTAGTCGCTGTGGTCGCGCTCGTTGCCGCGATGGTCCCTGTTGGTTGTGGAGGCTCCGACGAGTCGGTGCCGCCCCCCGCGGTCCCGGTTGCACCGACACCACCGCCACCTGCGCCTGCACCGACGGCAGACACGACACCCGTGGCCCCGGCGGCGCCACAGAAGCAGGTCGTCACCATCACGACGAAGTCGCCCGACGCAAAGGCGGCGCTCCTCGCTGCGTGGGACCTGGCCGACAGCGGCCGCTTCGAAGAATCGCTCGATCAGTGCAAGAAGGCGGTCGCGGCCGATCCCGACTTCGCCTTCGGGCACAGCTGCGTGGGCAGCATGACGCCAGGTGCCGCGGGGCAAGCGGAGCTCGATCAGGGCGCCAAGCTCGCGGCGGGACTTCCGGACGCGGAGCGATTCTCCATCGAGGGAGCGGCGGCCCAGCGTCACCAGGACACGGCGACGTACGTCTCTAACGTCAAGCGCGTGGCCGACCTCGCGCCGGACGACCCGCATGCTCAGCAGGCGCTCGCCTGGAGCCTGGTCGACCAGCGCGACTTCCCCGGCGCGACGATCGCGTTCAAGAAGGTCCTGGACCTGAACCCGAACGCGAGCTTCGCCTACCTCGGTCTCACGTTCATTCACACGCAGCTGCGCGAGTACGACGACGCCCTCGCCTCCGCCAAGAAGGCCGTGGACGCGGCGCCGTCGGACGCGGGCGCCCACAGGACGCTGGCCTTCGCCCTCATCGGTCTCAACCGTACGAAGGACGCGGAGGGAGAGTTCGCGAAGGCGCTCGATCTCTCGCCGAAGTCACGCTGGGCGTTCAACGACTTCGCGACGGTGAAGGCGCTCAACGGCGACTACGCGGGCGCCCGCGATCTCCTCGAGAAGTCGAAGACCGCCGAGACGCAGCCGAGCGACGCGCTCGATCGCGCGACCAACGTGGCGTGGACGTACCTGGACGAGGGGAAGACGGCCGACGCCTTCAAGCTGCTCGACGCGACCGAGAAGGACTCGGACGCGCGCGCTCTGCCGTGGCCCGCACAGGAGGCGGTCGTGCGCGCGTGGGCGTTCTGGGGGATGGGCAAGTCGGCTGAGGCGCTGAGGGCCGCAGACGCCGGGATGGCCAGGTGCAATCGCCCCGAGTCCTCCGACGCCTACAAGGCTGAGTGCCGGCGGGACACACTCACCGTGAAGGCGTTCGCGCAGGTTCAGGCCGGTAAGATCCCCGACGCGCAGAAGACCGTGGCGCTCCTGCAAGACGAGGCGAAAAAATCGCAGGGGAACAACTGGATTCAGATGGGCGTGGACCTGCTCTCCAGCCAGGTCACGGCGCTCGCGAACAAGGATGCCAAGGCGGCGTTCTCGGTGTTCGCCAATTGCCCTCCGGACGACGTCCGCCTCAAGGTCAGCATCCTGCGACTCGCCGAGAAGAGCGGTAACAAGGACGGAGCGGAGCAGGTGAGGAAGGACGTGCTCGGGAGGCCCCGGTACGACATCGCGTATCCGTTCTACGCGCGGCTCGCGAAGAAGTAGGACCGGTCATCGTCTGGCACTCTGTCGCGCGCGAGCGACAGAGTGCCGTGCACCCCCGCTCTCGTCTCGTCTCGCCCCTTGCCCGCGCGGAAGAATCGTCACCGGAGGACGCCATGGCGCACGCAACCGCATCGCACACGCTCGCGCTCAACACGGGCGGGCACATCCCGCAGCTCGGTCTCGGCGTCTGGCAGTCACCTCGTGGCGAAGGGACGCAAGGGGCCGTGCGCACGGCGCTGAGGTTCGGGTACCGCCACGTCGATACGGCGCGCGTCTATGGGAACGAGCACGACGTCGGCGAGGGGGTGCGGACGAGCGGTGTCGCGCGCGAGGACGTGTTCATCACGACGAAGCTCTGGAACGACGACCAGGGGTTCGACTCGGCGCTGCGGGCGTTCGACGCGAGCCTCGCGCGCCTGGGGCTCGACTACGTCGACCTCTACTTGCTCCACTGGCCGGTCGAGGGGAAGCGGCTCGACTCGTGGCGCGCGCTCGAGCGCATTTTCGCGGAGAAGCGCGCCCGCGCGATCGGCGTGAGCAACTTCCTCGTGCCGCACCTCGAGGAGCTGTTCGCGAAGGCGCACGTCGTTCCTGCAGTGAACCAGATCGAGGTGCACCCCTTCCTCCAGTGCCGCGAGACGCGCGCGCTGTGCGCGGCGAAAGGGATCGTGGTGGAGGCGTACAGCCCGCTCACGCACGGCGAGCGCCTGAATGATGCGGTCGTCACCGAGGTCGCTCGGCGCGTGAAGAAGACGAACGCCCAGGTGTTGCTGCGCTGGGGGGTTCAGCACGGGATGGTCGTGCTGCCGAAGTCGGTGAAGGAAGCGCGGATCGCGGAGAACGGCGCGATCTTCGACTTCACGCTCGATGCCGATGCCATGGGGAGGCTCGACGCGCTCGAAGCGGGGCACGCGACGGGGTGGGATCCGCGCAAGCAGCGGTGAGGACGGGCGCGTTTCCCGCCTCTCGAGACGGCGGGCGTGGCGGCCAAAGATGAGGGCCGATGGACCACCCTGCTCTCTTGCGCGGAAACCGCTGAAGCTGTCGGCGCTTGCGTGTGTCCGGGGCCCTCGCCCGAACCCGAGTCGACTCCCCGTTCGCGAGGCCGATACTGCCCCTCATCGCACGACACTGCTCCGCGCTACGCGAGCGGGTACGTGCGTCACGGAGAGGCGCACCCCATGAACCGATTCGGAGCGTTCGTCACGGCAGCGGGTCTCGTCGGCGCTTGGTTCGCGGGCGCGGCCCTCGGTTGCTCCTCGGCGCCGTCCGCGCCCGAAGCCACGTCCACGCCGCAGGGAGGAGGTCTCGTATCCGTCGCCGCGGCTGCGCACGCCGCCGTGTGCCCGTCGATTCGCCGCCCAGGGGCGGCCCGCTGCATGTCGCGCATCCAGGTCGACGCGAGCGGCAAGCCCGCCGTGACGACCGCGCCCACCGGCTACGGGCCGAGCGATCTCCAGAGCGCCTACGAGCTCCCCACCGCCGCGGCCGGCGCGGCGCCCATCGTGGCGCTGGTCGACGCGTACGACGACCCTTCGGCGGAGAGCGACCTCGCCGTGTACCGCTCGACCTTCGGTCTCCCGCCTTGCACGACGGCGAATGGGTGCTTCCGGAAGGTCAACCAGTCGGGCGTTGCCGGGAGCTACCCTTCCAGCGATCCGCAGTCGGAGTGGCCCGTCGAGACCACGCTCGATCTCGACGCGGTGAGCGCAGTCTGTCCGAGCTGCAAGATCCTGCTGGTCGAGGCCAACACCGACGATCTCGGCGACCTCGGCACTTCCGTCAACACGGCCGTGTCACTCGGGGCCACCGTGGTCAGCAACAGCTACGGCGGCTCCGAGGATTCGACGAACGCGCAGACGTCGCTCTCGTACTACGACCACCCAGGAGTGCTCATCACGGCGAGCGCCGGCGACACGGCGTACGGCGTCGAGTTCCCGGCATCGTCGCAATACGTTTTGGGCGTCGGCGGGACGAGCCTCGCGAAGGCGACCACGCCGCGCGGGTGGTCGGAGACGGTGTGGTTCACGCAGGCTGGCGAGGGGACCGGCTCCGGATGCAGCGCGTACACGCCGAAGCCGAGCTGGCAGACCGACACGGGGTGCGCGTTCAAGACGGTGGCCGACGTCTCCGCGGTCGCCGATCCGTACACGGGCATCGCGGTCTACGACACCGCGGCCGGGTCGACGGGGTGGACCGTCATCGGCGGGACGAGCCTCGCGTCTCCGCTCGTGGCCTCCATCTTCGCGGTCACCGGGCGAGCGGCGGCGGGGCCGTCGTTCCCGTACGCGAACACGTCCGACTTCTGGGACGTGACCAGCGGGAGCAACGGCACGTGTAGCCCGGCCTACCTGTGCACGGCCGAGCCCGGATACGACGGGCCGACGGGTGTAGGGACGCCGAACGCCACGCTCATGCGCGGAAGCGGAGGTCAGTCGGATGCGGGCGCCGGCGGCGGAACGTCACCGGACGGAGGCGGGGTCGCCGTCACGGACGCAGGCGGCACGACGAGCGCGCCGAGCGTGACTCTGGTCTCGCCGGGCAACGGAGCGACGCTCGCGGGCAATGCTTCGATCTCGCTCGTCGCCGACGTCGGCTCTCCCCTCGGGATCGCGAGCGTGGTGCTCGAGTGGGTCGAGTCGTCCGGAACGGTTGCGGTCAACTGCAGCTCGCCCCCTTCGGGCACGACGTGCACGCACACGACGGCCGGACAGTACACCTGGACCTTCGCGGCGACGACGGGGACGCGCTCGTGGTCGGTCGTCGCGACCGACACGGCCGGGAGCTCGACGACATCGTCGAGCCGCACGCTGACGCTCGGGAGCACGGAGACGCCGACGGTGAGCTTCCTCGAGCCCACGGCGGGGAGTGCCTACCCGCCCGGCGGGACGGTGCCGGTCGTCGTCAACGCCACCGCGCTCGATGGTGTGAGCCAGGTGTGGCTCACGTGGAGCGGGCCGGCCGGGTCGACGCAGCTCGAGCTGTCGTGGCTCGGCGGAAGCCAGTGGGGGCTCAACGTCCCGTTCAGCGCCAGCGCGGCGGCCGGGACGCGCACGCTCACGGTGACCGCGTACGACCCCAGCGACGTTGCGGGGAGCGCCGTGACGACGATCCTCGTCGAGTAACGCGCGACAGGGCGCGACAGGGCGCGACAGGGATCGGGGGCCCCACGCTGGTGCGCGGGTCATCCACCCTCCGACGGCCGAAGACTTCGAAAACGAGCGCTCCCCGCGCTGAGAGCGCCGGGCTCGATTCCTGCCTCGCGATCGGCGATATCGACCGAGGAGGCCGGCGCGACATGGCGGGAAGGAACCGGGTACATCCGAGGCGCGAGGCCACGCAAGCTCGCGCGCAGGACACGGTCGAGGTCATCCTCGTCGCGACAGACCGAGTGCTCTCGCGCGTCGGCCTCGACGACGCGACGACGCGCGAAATCGCCGCCGTGGCGGGGGTGAGCATCGGGACGCTCTACCGCTACTTTCCTTCCAAGGACGCGCTCTTCCTCGCGCTCCTCCAGCGTCGCTGGGCCGAAGAGACCAAGGCTCTCACCGAGGTCATCGCGGCGCTCGCGGGGCGTGCTTCGCTCCGCAGGACCATCGAGGAGCTCGTGCTGTGGACGATCCAGGCGATCGATCGCACGCTCGCGCGCTACCGCACCCACGGCGACATCGAAGCGGGCTTCGTGCTGATGACCGGGCCCGAGAAGTTGAACGACGTAGCCGGTCTCGTGGCGCAGGCGCTCGCTCCGTTTCGGGACCGATTGTGGCCGGACGATCTCCACCTCGCCGCCGTCGTGGTCGTGCGCGCCGTCCTCCTGCTCGGGCGCGTCGGCAGGCGCGACTATCCGCAAGCGTTCGCGCAGGGAGACTTCGCGCGCGAAGTGTCGCAGCTGGTCGTTCGTTACCTGGTGAAACCGCGGACGGCAGCGGTAGAGGTCCCTCCCCTCGCCCGGCTCGAAACGACCGAGCGAGCGAGGCCGTCCTCGGTCTAGGCCCTCGCGCGCGACCCCTGCGACCGGGTTCGAGCATCCATCCGTAACGTGCTTAGTATGGTGCTCGGATGACGTGGTTCCTGCTTCTCACGCTCGGCGGCTGGGCCGGCGTGGTGCTCATGGCGGCGTCTCTCCGCGGGCGGCGGTTCGCGATCAGCGCCGGCGTGATCCTGGGGATTTATTCGCTCCTCGCGATCGCGATGAGGCCGCTGTTCCCGTCGCTCCTGCCCCTGTTCGTCGCGCTCCACGTGGTCGTGTACGTCAACTTCTCCGCCCTCTCGCTCCCCCGGATGCGGTCGCTCGGCTACAGGTTGCTCGTGAGCTGGCCTGCGGCGTTTTTCGTCGCCGGGACGCTGCTCGCGCTCCCGTGGGGGCTGGCGCGAGCATTCGGTTTTCATCCGTGGGCGCCGTGGCTGCCGTACGCATTCGGAGCGTTCGGGCTCTTCCAGTCCCTGACGTCGCGCGAAGAGGAAATCGATCTGGTGATCGGCGGGCCCGGCGAGACGGCGCACGTGACGCCCCACGCGCACGGGAGCGCGCGCGAGGAGCGGCCGCTGCGGATCGTGCAGATCACCGATCCGCACATCGGTCCGTTCATGTCCGTGGAACGCCTGCGCCGCATCGCTGCGAGGGCCGTGTCGCGGAAGCCGGACCTGGTGCTGCTCACGGGCGACTTCCTCACGATGGAATCGCAGGGCGATCCGGAGCTTCTGCGGCGTGCGCTCGAGCCGCTGCGGGAGATGCCCGGCCGGGTGTTCGCGTGTTTCGGCAACCACGATCACGAAGCCGAGGAGACGGTCCGGACGGCGCTCACGGGCAGCGGCGTCACGCTTCTAGTCGATGAAGAGCGGGTCGTGTCGACCGAGGCCGGGCCGGTGCAGATCGTGGGGATGGACTTCACGTGGCGCGAAAGGCAGGCGCACCTCGAGCGCGTCTGCGCCGAGCATCCGCGGCGGCCGGGCGTGACCAGGATCGTGTTGCTGCATGATCCGGGCGCCTTCCGACACCTACCGGAGGGCGAGGGCGACCTCGTGCTCTCGGGTCATACGCACGGCGGGCAAGTGGGGCTCGTGAGCCTGGGGTTTTCGTGGACGTTCCTGCGCCTCTTCGGGATCCGGATGCCGGACCACGGGTTCTGGGGGCGGGGGCGCGATCGCATGTACGTGCACCGGGGGACGGGGCACTACGGCTTTCCGCTCCGGCTCGGGGTGCCGTCGGAGGAGAGCGTGCTGCGGGTCCATCGCGCGGGAGAGGTCACCCCGGCAGGGACTTGAGGCCGGCATCCAGTCTTGGGCCACCGGATCTCCTGTCCGTTCGCCTGCGCCGCGGTCGAACGTCCGAGACGCTGGTACTACGAGCTCCTCGCTCTGCTCCGCGGCACCCGCGATGTCGTGGGGGGACATCCGGGTCTCCCCATCGACACCCGCGATGTCCTGACAGGACATCGCCGATCTCCCCTATCGACACCCGCGACGTCCTGACAGGACATCGCCGATCTCCCCCATCGACACCCGCGATGTCCTGACAGGACATCGGCGATCCCCTCCCAGGACACGTGCGATGTCCTGGGGGGACATCCGGGATCTCCCCCACGACACCCGCGATGTCCTGGCAGGACATCCGGGATCTCCCCCATCACATCCGCGGTGTCTCGGTAGGGCGTCGGCGATCATTCCCCACGACACCCGCGTCCATGGCGCCCCGAGCTCTGTGCAACCGGGACCGCTGGTGACGATTTGGACAGGCGGTAAGCGTCAGGGGTA
>Ga0302196_10000193_pt1 | contig 61707 bp, 58 predicted proteins | sample II_Bog_N1_3_FD_198794 | JGI IMG/M metagenome (GOLD analysis project Ga0302196, IMG submission 198794) | Peat permafrost microbial communities from Stordalen Mire near Abisko, Sweden - II_Bog_N1_3 | ecosystem: Environmental > Terrestrial > Soil > Wetlands > Peat | place: Sweden: Abisko... | reverse complement strand
AGGTGCGGCAGCATGGCGTCGAGCGACAGGCCGCCGAGGACCGGGAGGAGCAGGGTCCCCGGCCCGGGCCACGAGCGCAGGCTCATGGAGAGCCCCACCAGGGCGAACCCCACCACGATGACCGCGGTGCCGATGGCGATGCCGGCCAGCCGGGCCACCCCGACCTGGAGGACGAACAGTGGCCCGAGGCCGAGGCCCGCCTTGATGGTCAGGGCGTAGCAGAGGGTGGCCACCAACTCGCCGGTGACCAGCATCGTGGCCCGGCCGGGGAGTGACCGGAGCGACCGGCCCCGCAGGATGGTGGACGCCGCCGGCATGGGCCACAGCGTAGCGAGGGGGCCGCCGCCCCTGCTACCCCTTGGTCGTCGGCGTGGCGGGCGACGTCGGCGTGGCGGGCGCGGCCGGGGCACCGGATGCCCGGAGCCCGCCCCGGCGTCCCCCGCCCTGCCGGCCCGTCCAGTTGGTCGGGGCATGGGGATCGAGCGGGACGGTCGAGATGAGCCCCAGGCACATCTCGTCGGACGATCCGTCGCCCCACACCACGTAGCGCGGTGCGAGCGGGCGCAGCTGGGGCAGCTGTTCGCGCAGCTCGGGGTTGTACGTGCAGCTCACCCGGATGGTGTCCCCGGGGACGATCTTCACCCAGCTGGCCAGGTTGTAGGCCTTCTGGTCGTGGAAGTTGAAGTTGGGCACGTCGAGCAGGGTCTTGGCCCCCGGCGTGCCCGGGTTGAGGGTGATGGTCAGGCTGGCCCCGGTCAGGTGCATGTGGGCGCCCAGGCGGACCACGTAGCCCGACCGGTAGACCGGCCAGTCGCACGAGGTGGTGTCACTGGTCGGCGGGTCCACCGGGCTGCGACCGCAGATCTCCTCGATGGTGTCGTCGAAGGCCACGGCCCCCGGTCCGAACCGCTGGCCGAGGTAGGCGAGGGCGGCGGCCCGGTTGCAGAGTGGGCCGGTCTGCCCGGTCGGACAGCCGTAGTCGGGCGGGGCCAGGTCGAGGGTCAGGGTCTCGGGACGAAGGTGGGCCGAGGCCGGCACGGTGTTCAGCTTGAGCCATGGCTGGACGGGCTTGTCGCCCACCAGTCCGTTGAAGTGCACCTGCATGATGACCATGCTCCCGGCCGGGAGGGGTGTGCCGGTGGTGAGGGGCTCGTCGTCGACGCCCGTCCCCGGAGCCCAGGCGCTGAGCCAGGGGAACGCTCCGAGCCCGGCCAGGCTGGTCCCGTCCACGGGGGACTCACCGAAGCAGCTCCAGCCCTTGTCCCCCGGGTTGTTGGCCTCGGCCGTGGCCACCTCGCTGGGCGGCACCAGGAACAGGATGGCGTGGTGGACCTCCACGCTGGAGGGTCCGCTTCCCGGGTAGAACTCCGACGACACGATGTAGGAGTTCTTGGTGACGTGGGGGTTCAACAGGATGCAGTGGTAGTCGTCGGTGCTGCCCTTGGTGAACCGCGGCGTGTAGGCGTGGGCCATCCGTAGGTCGATGGTGGTGACGGGCTGGCCGTCGACGCGGGCGGTGGCCGACTGGGCGGTGCCGCCCGACACGATCAGCACACCGGCGACCACGCCGACCAGCACGACCAGGGCCAGGAGGCTCCGCAGCAGGAGCGACGGCACGCGTCGCCGACGACCGGTGTCGTGTCCGTCCACGCTCGATCCTCCCCGTGGGATGCCCGCGACGGGTGGGTCCCGTCGATGGTCCTGGCGACGACGGGCTACGGAGCCCGGTCGTCGGCCGCCACGATGGTACCCCGTCGCCCCCGCCCCGGTCCGTCGCCTCGACCCGGGCGGGTGTGCCTCGCCCCGGCCCCGGTCCGTCGCCTCGACCCGGGCGGGTGTGCCTCGCCCCGGCCGGTACGGTCGTGGGACGATCGGGTCCACCGGTGGCGGAGGGACGCCACGGAAAGGCTGACGACGGCATGCCGGACGGGTTGGAACTGGGACTGGACACCTTCGGGGACGTCACCGTCGACGCGGCCGGCCGGCCCCGCTCCCACCCCGAGGTGATCCGTGACGTGGTGGAGGAGGCGGTGCTGGCCGACGAGGTGGGGGTGGACGCCATCGGCGTCGGCGAGCACCACCGTGCCGATTTCGCCGTGTCGTCGCCTGAGATGGTGCTGGCCGCCGTGGCCGGCCGCACCCGGCGGATCCGGCTGGGGTCGGCCGTGACCGTGCTCAGCTCCGACGACCCGGTCCGGGTGTACCAGCGGTTCGCCACGCTCGACGCCGTCTCCGACGGCCGGGCCGAGGTCACCCTCGGCCGGGGTTCGTTCACCGAGTCCTTCCCGCTGTTCGGCTTCGACCTGGACCGCTACGAGGAGCTCTTCGAGGACCGGTTGGACCTCTTCGTCCGCCTCCTCGACGAGCAGCCGGTGACCTGGTCGGGCACGACCCGGGCCTCCTTGGCCGACCGGCAGGTGTACCCCCCGACGGCGTCGGGCCGCCTGCGGACCTGGGTCGGCGTCGGCGGGAGCCCCCAGTCGGTCATCCGGGCCGCCCGCCACGGGCTCCCGCTGATGATCGCCATCATCGGCGGCGAGAGCGAGCGCTTCGCCCCCCTGGTCGACCTCTACCACCAGGCCCTCGAACGCTTCGGCCGGCCCCGGCTGGCCGTCGGTGTGCACTCGCCGGGCCACGTGGCGGCAACCGACGGGGAGGCCCGCGAGCAGCTGTGGCCGCACCTGAAGCGGATGCGCGACCGGATCGGGGCCGAGCGGGGCTGGGGGCCGATGGGCCGGTCCGAGTTCGACCGGCAGGCCGGGCCGGGCGGGTCCCTCTACGTCGGCTCCCCGGAGACGGTGGCCCGCAAGATCGCCACCACCGTCCGGGCCCTGCACCTCGACCGGTTCGACCTGAAGTACAGCGCCGGCCGGCTCCCCCACGACCTCCTCCTGCGGAGCATCGAGCTCTACGGGACCCGCGTGGTCCCCAGGGTCCGCGAGCTCCTGTCCGAACCGTGACCGGCACCGATCGGACGACGGCGGACGGCGACGGCGTGCCGGCACCCGGCGAGGACCGGGACGGACGGCGGAAGTCGTCGACGCCCGATCGGGCCGGTCGGGTGGGCCGGGGGAAGCGCGGCCTGGCCCTGGTCTCCCTGGCCTGCGCCGCGGTCCTCGTCGCCGACGTGGTGGTGTTCGTCGTGGGCAACCTGGGGCTCCTGGTCATCGCCCTGGTCGGCCTGGTGCTGACCGTGGCCGGGGCCTGGTGGGCGGTCACCGAACGGATGCCCCGACGGCTGGCCGGAATCGCCGGTGCCGTGATCGGCCTGGCCACGGTGGTGGCGGCCCTGCTGCGGACCACGCCCCACGTCGAGCGGCCCGCGGCCCGCATCGTGGCGGTGGCTGTGCTCGCGGCCGTCATGGTGGGGACTGGGCGGGCGGCGTTGGCCCTCGACCTCCGCCAGCGCGACCGGCTCCGGCCCACGTCGGTCCCGCCGCCCCGCCACCCTGTCCTGCTCTGCAATCCGTGGTCGGGCGGGGGCAAGGTGGAGCGGTTCGGACTGGTCGAGGCGGCCCGGGCCCTCGGGGTCGAGGTCGTGCTGCTCGACCACGGGCTCGATCTCGAGCAGCTGGCCCGCCGGGCCGTGGCCGACGGAGCGGACTGCCTGGGCATGGCCGGCGGCGACGGGTCACAGGCCCTCGTGGCCTCCGTGGCGGTGGAGCACGACCTGCCGTTCGTGTGCGTCTCGGCCGGCACCCGGAACCATTTCGCCTTGGACCTCGGCCTCGAACGCGACGATCCCCGTGCCAACCTGGCGGCATTCCGCGACGGGGTCGAGCGCCGGATCGACTACGCCACGGTCGGGGACCGCTTCTTCGTGAACAACGTCTCCCTGGGCGTCTACGCCACCATCGTGGCCCAGGAGGGCTACCGGGAGGCCAAGGCCGAGACGGCCCGGTCGCTGCTCCCCGAGATCATGGGCCGGACCGACGAGCCCTTCGACCTCCAGTTCACCGGACCCGACGGCACGGAGGTCGACGGGGCGTTCCTCGTCCAGGTGTCGAACAACCCCTACGTGCTCGGCGCCACCCTGGACGCCACCCAACGCCGCCGGTTGGACAGCGGCTCCCTCGGGATCGTGGCCGTCACGGCCACCACGGGCACCGAGGCCGCGGCGATCGTGGCACTCTCGGCGTTGGGTCAGCGCCGCCAGAGCCCGCACTGGCATGAGTTCACCACCGGCACCTTCGAGGTCCGGTCCCGCTCCGGGACGGCCCTCGCCGGGGTCGACGGCGAGGCCCTGGAGTTGGCCACGCCGCTCGAATTCCGCATCCATCCCCGCGGGCTGCGCCTCCTCGTCCCCCGGGGGAACCTCACCGTGGCCGAGCGACGGCGGGCCCGCAGCGTGTCCTTCGGTGACCTGGTGGCCATCGCCCGGGGACGCGACCCGCTCTGGGAGCGGGAGCGGGAGCGGGAGAGCGAAACGGAGCCGGAGAGCGAAACGGAGCGGGAGAGCGAAACGGAGCCGGAGAGCGAAACGGAGCCGGAGCCGGGGGGCTGACCGTCCCGCGCCCGACCGGTGCCGACCCCGCCGGTGGGGTTACGGCGTCGGGGGGTCGGTGCCGGCCTGTCCGTGGTCGCTCACGTGCTCGGTCCACCGGGACCCGTCCCAGTAGCGGTACTGGTGGCGACCGCCGGGGTCGGGGTGCCAGGCCGGGGGCGAGGCACCCGGCGCGGTACCGGGCGCAGTAGCGGCCGGTCCGGGGAGCGGTACGCCGTAGCCCGGGTGGTAGCCGGACCCCGCAGGTGGGCCGGCGGCCGAGGCGCCGGGCGCCGGTCCGTATCCGTACCCGTATCCGCCGGGATGGCCGGGCGCCGGTCCGTACCCGCCGGCGGCCAGCTTCTTCCGGGCCTGGCTGCTGGCGACGAGCCACAGGATGAGGCAGATCAGCCAGGAGAGGAACCCGATGATCGCCCAGGCGATGGACGGCATTCTCCACGGGGTGACACCGTGGGCCCGGCGGAACCGTTCGGACGCGAAGAAGATGATGGTGGCGAACACCAGGTTGATCATCACGGCGACGATGAGGATCGGCGCCGAGATGGTCGTGGTGGTCTGCATGGGCCGATGCTAGCGAAGGCCGGTGGCGGAGGTCCGGGTCAGCCGGTCGCCGGCCCGGTGCTGCCCCCCGGGGTCCGCAGTTCGCCGGCGGCCAGGGCCAGGAGGACCGCGGTGGCGTCGAGGGTCCGGGCCGTCGGTCCGATCATGCGGCCCGGCAGGTACTGGGGTCCGCCCGGCCAGGTGTGGCCTCCCCCGTCGATCCGGTAGTGGACCACCGGTCGGCGCCCCGGGGCCTGCCAGGTGAAGCGGGTGTACCCCACGTCGCCGGGCGCCGCCGGGAACGTCTCGACCACCGGGGTCGGACCGAGCCCGTTGGCCGTGGCCCAGTCCGATGTCATGGCCCCGGCGGTGGCGGCCACGTTGCGACCGACGGTCCCGGTCGTCCGGCGCCGCGCCACCCGTCGACCGAGGGGGCCGGGGAGGGTGACCGGTCCCCCGCCGTAGGGGACGATCGGGTCCGCCGTGCCGGTGACGCACACCACGGCGCACGGTGCCACGGGTACCGGGGTCACCCGACGGGCGACCTCCGTGGCCGTGGCCGCCACGGTCAGGACGGCGACCGCCCCGAGGACGTGGCGCCGGGCCAGGTACTCGACCATGAACCCCCCGTTGGACATGCCGCAGAGGACCAGGGCGCCGGGTCGGGCCACCCCCTCGGCCACCAGCCCGTCTACCAGGCCGGTGAGGAAGCCGGCATCGTCCACCTCGACCCGACCGGCCGCCGCCCGGCCGCCGCCCCAGGCCCGTCGGACCCCGTCGGGGAAGGCCACGGCGAAGCCGGCCGCCGGTCCCCGGGTCCCCAGGCCGGTCAGGGCCACCATCCCCCGGCCGGTCCCGCCGGCCCCGTGGAGGGCCACGATGAGCGGAGCGCCCGCCGCCGGTCCGCGGACCAGCCCGTAGGTCCGGCGCCCGGGACCGGCGCCCCACGACCGCCACTCGACGCCCGTCGCCGGCCCGAAGCGTCCCCGACGTCCGGGACGGGACCATCCGGCACCGGAGGCTCCCATGGGGCCATCGTAGGCAGCGACCGGCCCGGCGTCGTGGGGCCCCGGTCGGTCGGACCCCGCCGCCCGGGCACGGTACCCTCGGTGCGCTGCGCTACCCGGAGCCGCACCACCGACGAAAGCGGGTCAGATGTACTTCATCTTCGGCGTGATCTACGTCGTCCTGATGGTCACCCTGGGCATCCTGTCGATCAGGCGGGGCCACTGGGTGATGTTCCTGATCGGACTCTTCATCCCCATCTTCTGGCTCATCGGTGCGCTGCTGCCCGACAAGCGGGCCTGATCCGGGAGCCCGGCGGGCGGAATCCGATCGTCGACACCGGCCCTCCGTGGGCGATCTGACCGGTGGGGGTCGGGCGCCCACGGGCCCGGGGCGGTGCCCCGCCACCGTGGCGGGACCGACATGATCATCGCCACCTTCGCCGCCTACCTGATCGGGTTCGCCGTGGGGTCGGCCGTCGACCGTGGCGGACCCCGTCTCCGCCGGGACTGGCCGATCTACCTGCGGTCCCAGTTGCTGGCCACGGCCGGCGTGGTCGGAGTGGTCTCGGCCTGGCGACTGACCGAGCCCCGTCAGATCGTCGGGCCGATCCTCGTGGCCGGGGTGCTGGGGGTACTGCTGCTGGCCGCCGTGTTCACCCGACGGGGCGCCAGCGTGGGCGAGGCGGCCCTCGACTCGTGGGCGGCCGGGCCCAACGGCGCGTTCTGGGTCCTCCCGATCGCCGGAGCGTTCGCCGGTCCCCCGGCCGTGGTCCTCGCCGCCCTGGCCAACGCCGCCTACGCCGTGCCGAACATCGCCTGCATCCACCTGTTGCGCCGGGACGCCCCGCACCCCCAGCGGCGCTCCACCTCGTGGGTCGACCAGTCCGCCGGCCTCGCGGTCGGGGTCGGCCTCCTCCTCCACCTGGCCGGCCCGGCTCCGGCCGCCTCGCACTGGATCCTCGTGGTGGCCGGCCCGGTCTTCGCCTTCACCGGAGCGGCGTTGTTCACCGGCTCGGTGGTCCACCCGCACAACGCCTCGGCCCCCCGGGGTCCGGCGGACGTCCGGCGGTGGCTCCTCCTGTCGGCGGTCCGGGTGGCCTACCTGCTCCCCATCGCCCTGTTGGCCCGGGAGCCGGCCCTGGCCGTGGTGGCCGCGCTGTCGGCCTTCGGGGCGCCGGCCTTCAACCCTCCCCAGCTCGCCGTCCTGTACGGCTACCGGTCCGGTGTCGTCAACGTCGCCGCCCGGTACGGGTGGACGGCCCTGCCCGCCGGCGTGGTACTGGCCGTGCTCCTCCGGTGACCGGGCGGACGCGGCCCCGCCCTCGGCCTAGTGGATGAGCACCTTGAGGGCGTCGTGCTCGGCGGCGTTCCCGAAGACCTCGTAGGCCTCCAGTACCTGGTCGAACGAGAACTCGTGGGTCACGAACTTGTCGATGGGCAGCTGGTGCTCGGCCACGAGCTTCAGCAGCAGGCCGAGGGTGTTGGTGTTGACCAGGCCCATGGAGATGTCGATGTTCTTGATCCAGAGCTCGTTGAGGGCGAGGTCGACCGACCGGCCGTGCACGCCGATGTTGGCCACGTGGCCACCCGGCCGCACGATGACCGTGGCCATGGTGAACGTCTCGGGGACCCCGACCGCCTCGATGGCCACGTCGACGCCGAGGCCGTCGGTGCAGGCCAGCACCTGGTCCTTCCAGTCGGGGTCGCCCGAATTGACCGTGTCGCTCGCCCCGAAGTCCCTGGCCCGGGCCAGTCGGGCGTCGTCCAGGTCGATGGCGATGATCTTCGACGGACCGTAGAGGCGCGCCGTCATGACGGCCGAGAGCCCGACGGGGCCCGACCCGATCACCGCGACCACGTCACCGGGCTGCACGTGCCCGTACTGGACGCCGATCTCGAAGCCGGTGGGCAGGACATCGGAGAGGAGGATCCCCTCGGCGTCGGTCATGCCGTCGGGGACCCGGTAGACCGAGCTCTCGGCGAAGGGGACACGGACCAGCTCGGCCTGGGTGCCGTCGATCATGTATCCGAAGATCCACCCGATGCCGGCAATGCCCTCCGGGTCGAGGCAGTGGCTGGTGAGCCCGGTGCGGCAGTTCGAGCACCGGCCGCACGAGCTGACGCAGGCCAGGATCACCCGGTCCCCGACGGCCAGCTGGGTGACGGCCTCACCCACTTCGGTGATCACGCCGATCCCCTCGTGCCCGAGGATTCGTCCGATCTCCACCTCGGGGACGTCACCCTTCAGGATGTGGAGGTCGGTACCGCAGATGGTGGTGGCCACCATCCGGACGATGACGTCGGTGGGCTGTTCGATCTTCGGGTCGGGCACGTCCGTCCACTCCTTGGTGCCGGGGCCCTGGTAGATCAGTGCTTTCATGTCGCATCCCCTGTCGTGGTTCGTCCGAGCCGCGTCGTGCGACCCGCCGGACGGGGTGCCGAACGGTGGCGGGCGGCTCCCCACTATCGAGGGTACGGGCGGGGGATCCCGTGGACCAGGGCCGGACGTCACAACGATGACCGCCGCTTACGTCCCGCGCCGTCCGCCGGGGGACCCAGGGGTCAGGGGGACGGCGTCCGGTAGGAGCCGACGGCGTCGGCCACGGCGTCCTCGTCCCCCCACATGGCCTGGAGCTGCTCGAGGCTCTTGCCCTTCGTCTCGGGCACGAAGCGGTGGACGAACCAGTAGGTGATCAGGCAGAAGAAGGCGAAGAGCCAGAAGACGCCGGTCTCGGAGATCAGGCTGACCAGGCTGAGGAAGAACTGGCTGACCAGCCAGGCGGCGAACCAGTTCGCCGCCGTGGCCACGGCCACCCCCTTGCCCCGCACCTGGGCCGGGTAGATCTCGTTGATGATCGTCCAGACCACCGGCCCGAGGGAGAAGGCGAAGGAGGCGATGAAGACGACCAGGGCCACCAGGGTGACCATGCCCGGGCCCGAGGTGTCGGTGGCCGAGACGCCGTGCTTCATCTTGAGGAACATCGCCCCCACCACCACCAGGCTGGCGAACATGCCGATCGAGCCGGTCATGAGGAGGGGTTTGCGACCGAAGTGGTCCACCCAGGCCACGGCCACCAGCGTGGCCACCACGTTCACGGCCCCGATGGCCCACAGGGTGGCCAGGCTCTGGCTGGCCGGGGAGAGGAAGCCGGCCGCGGCGAAGATCTTGTCGGCGTAGTAGATGATGGCGTTGATCCCCGTCAACTGCTGCAACACGGCCAGTGTCACCCCGATGACCAGGGGCCTGCGCCACCGGGCGGCGAAGACCTCGCCCCAGCGGGTGCTCTGGGCCGCCTCGAGGTCGAGGGTGTCCTGCATGTGGTCGAGCTCGACGGCCACGTCCACGTCCGGCTCGGCCTTGGCCAGCGCCTCCTCGGCCTCGGGGCGCCGCTTCACCTTCATGTACCAGCGCGGGGTGTCCCGCAACGGGAACATGACGATGAGGAGCAGCACGCCGGGGACGGCCGAGATGCCCAGCATCACCCGCCAGTCGTCGCTGTGGGTGAGCAGGTAGTCGACGAAGTAGGCCACGAAGATCCCGATGGTGATGGCCAGCTGGTAGAGCGAGACCATCCGGCCGCGGAAGCGGGCCGGGGCCGTCTCGGCGGCGTACAGCGGGGCGGCCACCGACGCCACGCCGACCCCGAACCCGATGACCACCCGGCCGAGCACCAGCACGTAGGCGTCGGGGGCCAGGGCCTCGATGAGGGAGCCCGCCACGAACAGCACGCCGGCCAGGAGGATCGTGCGGCGCCGCCCCACCCGGTCGGCCACCGCTCCGGCGGCCAGTGCGCCGACCATGGCCCCCAGGGTCACCCAGCTGGTGATGACCTCGAGGAGGATCGTGCCGACCGAGAACTCCTTCTCGATGCCGTCGAGGGCACCCGAGATCACGCCCTGGTCGTAGCCGAACAACAGGCCCGACAGCATGACCACCAGGCCCACCAGCAGCAGGTAGGACGAGGTCCTCGGACGGGGTCGCCGTGCCGGTCCCCGCAGCGGACCCCGCGTCTCGGTCGTGCTCATGGATCGGCTCCCCCCGTTCGCTGCTCCGGCACCTGCTCCGGGGGTCACGGTACCGGAATGGGGGCGGCCGGCGCAGCGATGGGGACTCCCCTGGCGGGGCTCGGACCGGGGAGATGGCCAGGGACCATCCGGTGACGAGGTGGAGCCGCTCGTCAGTCAGGCGACTCTCCACCCCCGGTACCGGTCGAAGGTGAAGGAGGAGGTGTGGGCGTCGGGCCCGATGCCGTCACCGGTGACCGGGTGGGAGCCGACACCCGGCCCGGTCGCCCCGGCCCCGCCGCCCCGGCCCGGTCGCGTGGCAGCTTGTACGCCGCCTGCCGTGCCCCACTAACATGCCGCCGAGTCCGGGTGGGCACCCGGTCCCATGTGTGGACCGGGACCGGGCCGCCGACGGGTGGAGGGCCGATGCGGTTTCGCACAGTGATCACCGTCACCCGCCGGGAGGTGGCCATGGTGCGCGATCTCGCCCGGGAACGCGGGGGCCGGGCAGCGCTGGTGTCCCGGGTCCGCCACCACATCGGCATTGACGGCGAGGTCCGGCGACTCACCGTGCTCGAAGCACGGGCAGCGGCACTCGAGGAGGCGGCCACCGTCCAGTCGGTGTCCGCGGCCGACCTGCGGACCGTGCTCGGCCGGCACGACGCGGTGCTCGAGGACCGCTACCGGGACGCCGTCCGGGCCGACGAGCGGGCCGACCTTCTCGTGGGGCGGGCCGACCGGGTGGAGGAGCGGGTCCTGTGGGCGGAGGAGCGGGCAGAACGGGCCGACCGGTCCGACCGGGAGCTGCGGGACCGCCTCGACGAGCTCCTGCGTCTGGCCACCGAGCGCGACCTGGCGGCCCAGATCGCCCCGGTGACCCGTTGGGTACGGGTCGCCGAGCTGGACGATCGGCCCCTGGTGTCGGTGGTCCTACCCAGCCGGGATCGTCCGGTGCTCCTCGAACGGGCGGTCGCCTCGGTCCGGGACCAGGAGTACGGGAACTGGGAGCTGGTGGTGGCCGTCGACGGCGGATCGCCGGACACCCTCGAGGTGGCGGACCGGTTGGCCGCCGAGGACGGGCGGATCCGGGTGGTCCGGACCGCGCCGGAGGGTCATGCCGCGGCGCGGAACGCCGCGCTGGCGGTGGCCACCGGTGAGCTCATCGGATACCTCGACGACGACAACACCATGGAGCCCCTGTGGCTGAAGGCGGTGGTGTGGGCCTTCGGGCGCGAGCCGGACGTGGACGTGCTCTACGGCGCACGGTTGACCGATGTCGACCCCGGGGTCGGGGTACCCGGGCTCCCCGACGTCCAGCTCCAGCCGTTCGACCGGACCCGCCTCGAAGTGGCCAATTACATCGACCTGGGCGCCATCGCCCACCGGAGCGGCCTCGCCGAGGCCCGGTTCGACCCGGCGCTCCACGCCCTCGTCGACTGGGACCTGATCCTCCGGCTGACCGAGGAGCGCGAGCCGCTCGTGCTGCCGGTGGTGTCGACCGTCTACCGGATCGACGCCCCCGATCGGGTGTCGCGGCGGCACGACTACGGCGCGTCGGAGTCGGCGGTCCGGGCCGGGATGCTGCGTCGGCGTCCGTTGCGGGTGCTGGCCCACAATTCACTGTTCCCGCTGGTCACCGAGACGTACATCCCCGACGAGATGCGGGCGCTGACCGACAACGGGATGGATCTGTCGTGGTGCACCGTGTACCCGTCGGACTCCCCGGTCGACGTGGCGGAGCCCACCTACCTGGACCTCGACGAGGCCATCCGGCGTGCCGACCCTGACGTGCTCGTCCTCTTCTGGGCGGAATTCGCCTCCGAGCAGCTTGCCGAGCTCGAGCGGGTCGGTCGCCCGTTCGCCGTGCGGGTCCACTCGTTCGACTTCGAACGTTCGCTGGTTGAGCGGTTGCGCGACCACCCGCTGTGCGTCGGCGTGTGGGCGTACCCGCACCTGGCCGCCACGGTCGACGGGGCCTATCCGTTGGTGTCGTTGCTGACCAGCCGGAGCCCGGTCCCCCGGCCCGGGCACGAGCGGTCGGTCGTGCTGTCGGCGTCAGCGGGGCTGCCGAAGAAGGACTGGCCGGTGCTGGTGGGGGCGTTCGCCGAATTGGCCCGTTCCGGGGCGGACTGCCGGATTGTCGTGGGGAAGACCTACCAGCACCATGATCAGGTGGACGTGGTCCGTGGGCTGATCGAGGCGTCCGGAGCACCGGTGTCACTGGCCGTCGACGTGCACCACGACGACGTGCTGGCGCAGTTGGCCGATACGGCCCTGGTGGTCTACACCCACACCCCGGGCGAGTACCCGTTCGGCATGCCCCGGTCGATCATCGAGGGCATGGACGCCGGCGCCTCGGTGCTCCTCCCGGACCGGCCGGAGGCCGAGCTCGTCGCCGGACCGGGATGCCGGACCTACGCGGGTGCCGACGACATCGTGCGCCACGGCAAGGAGGTGCTGGCCGGCGGCCCCGACGTCGAGGCCGAGCGGGCGGCCAACCGCCGGTTCGCCGAGGAGCACTTCGCCGACCCGGCGCTGGCCACCCGGTTCGCCACCGACCTGGCCGGGGCCCTGGCCCGCTGGCGGGTCCGCTGACCCGTCGGGCTGACGCCCGGGGTGACCGGTGCCTGGGTGGGCGAGGGGGGACTTGAACCCCCACATCCTTTCGGACACAGGAACCTGAATCCTGCGCGTCTACCTATTCCGCCACTCGCCCGAGCGACCCCGCCAGCCTACTTGATGCGACCGTACCCCTCTGACGTGCCCGGACCCCGTAGGCTGGTCCCACCATGGGACTTCAGAAGTTCGAGGGGCGCTTGGAGCGTCTGGTGGACGGCACCTTTTCGAAGGCCTTCCGGGGGGATCTGCACCCCGTGGAGATCGGGAAGCGCCTCACCCGGGAGATGGACCTGCGCCGCCGGCTCGGGGTCAACGGCCTCATCGCGCCCAACGCCTTCGTGGTCTACCTGTCCGAGGCCGACTTCGACCGCTTCGAGAGCTTCATCGACGCCCTGGTGCGCGAGCTCGAGGAGGCGGCCCGGGAGCACGCCCGCACGGAGGACTACGTCTTCGTGGGTCCCGTCACGGTGTCGGCCGTCGAGGACACCTCCCTCCGCCGCGGCAAGTTCACCGTGCACTCCGAGGTCCACGAGGGGCAGGACGGTCTGTCCGACGCCTCGGTGGTGCTGGCCGACGGCAGCCGGATCGTCCTGGGTCCCGAGCCGCTGACCATCGGGCGCCTGCCCGAGAGCTCGGTCGTCCTCACCGATCCCAACGCCAGCCGGCGCCACGCCGAGATCCGTCGGGTGGGCCGGGACATCGTGGTGGTCGACCTCGAGTCGACCAACGGGACCCGGGTCAACGGCGCGGCCATCCAGGAGCGGAAACTCGTCGACGGCGACGAGATCCTGATCGGAACGACATCGCTCCGGTTTGAGACCTCCTGAGCAGGGACCTTGACGAACCCCTCCTTCCTGCTGCTCGCCCTCCCGACCCCGACCGACAACACGCCGGTCCTCCGTGCCCTGGAGTACGGCGTCATCCTGCTCTTGTGGCTGTTCTTCATGTGGGTCGTCCGGGCCGTCTGGGTCGAGGTCCGCCCGCTCAAGCGCCGGCGCCGGCGCGGCGGGGACGCCGACGACGACGGCAAGTCCAAGCGGGCCCGGAAGCTCCGACTCCACGTGGTCCGACCCGAGGAACGCGACGGGCAGATCTACGAGCTCGGTGACGAGGTCACGGTGGGCCGGGCCCCCGGCTGCGGCGTGCCCATCGACTACGACACCTACGCCTCGAACCTCCACGCCCGGGTCTTCCGCCTCGACGGCGAGCTGTGGGTCGACGACCTCGGTTCGACCAACGGCACCTGGGTGAACACCGAACGGATCACCGAGCGGACCCGGCTGGAGAAGGGCGACCTCCTCCAGGTGGGCAGCACGGTCTTCGAGGTGGGCAAGTGATCCTCCTCCGGTCGGGCTCGGCCACCGACACCGGTCTCGTCCGCTCCTCCAACCAGGACCTGGCCCTCGAGTCCCAGAACCTCTTCGCCGTGGCCGACGGCATGGGCGGGCACGCCGGTGGCGAGGTGGCGTCCCGCCTGGCCATCGAGGCGCTCCAGGCGGCGTTCAACCGGCAGCCCTCGGGCTCCGGCCTCGCCGCCGCGGTGACCGAGGCCAACACCACGATCTGGCAGCAGAGCCTGGACAACCCCGAACTGCGGGGCATGGGCACCACGCTCACGGCGGTGGCCCTGGTCAACGAGGACGGCACGGACGTCCTGGCCCTGGTCAACGTGGGGGACTCGCGGACCTACCGGTTCCACGCCGGCGAGCTCGAACAGATGACGGTGGACCACAGCCTGGCCGAGGAGATGGTGCGCAGCGGTGAGCTGACCGTGGCCGAGGGCGCCGTCCACCCCCACCGGCACATCCTCACCCGGGCCCTCGGTGTCGCCGACGACGTCAACGTCGATCTGTGGCGCATCCGGCCCGAGCGGGGCGACCGCTTCCTGCTGTGCAGCGACGGTCTCACCAACGAGCTGGGGAACAACCAGATCATCGAGGTGCTGTCGTCGATCTCCGACCCCCAGCGGGCGGCCGACCTGCTGGTCCGGGCGGCACGGACCCACGGGGGGAGCGACAACATCACCGTGGTGGTCATCGACGTGGTCGTGGGCGAGGAGGCCGGCGGGTCCACCCCGGCCGTGGCCGCGGCCGACGGGGACTTCAGCCCGGTGGTCGAGGAGGCGGCCGGCGCCGCCGCCGGCGCCGCGGCGGCTGACGCCGCGCCCGAACCGGAGCCCGAGCCCAAGACGCCCAGTCGCCGCGAGCGCCGACGGGCCAAACGTCGCCAGCGCCGCCGCGAGCGCGGCCGCCGCCTGATCACCGTGCGCACCTTCCTCTTCATCATCCTGCTGGGGGCGGTGGTGGCCGCGTCGTACACCGCGGTGCGCTGGTACGAGACCAACTCCTACTTCGTCGGCGTGGACAACAACGAGCTGATGATCTACCAGGGGAGCATCGGGGGCTTCCTCTGGTACCACCCCGAGGTGGTCGAGCGCACCGGGGTGACCACGGCCGACATCCCGTCGGAGTACGTGCCGGTGGTGAAGGCCGGGGTGACCAAGAGCTCGGTGAGCGCCTCCCAGGACTACGTCCGGAACCTCCTGGCCGACCAGAACGCCCTCAACACCCCCACGGTGACCCTGCCCCCGCCGACCACCACGTCCACGTCGTCGACCACCACGACCTCCACCACCACCTACGGGCGTAGGTACTGATGGAGAAGCGCATCCGCCGCCTGGGCATCTTCATGCTGCTCTGCTTCATCGCCCTGTTCGTGCAGCTCAACAACATCCAGGTCCTGAAGGCCAACTCCCTGGCCACCAGCGCCAGCAACCCCCGGGTGATCGAGGCCTCGCTGGACCAGCCCCGCGGGGAGATCATCTCGGCCGACAACGTGACCCTGGCCCAGTCGGTGGTGGCCACCAGCGGGTCGCGCAAGTACCAACGCGTCTACCCGCCGGACACGGCCACCCTCTTCTCCCAGATCGTCGGCTACGACTCGCCGATCTACGGCGAGGACGGGGTGGAGGCCGAGTACGACAACTACCTGTCGGCCCACTCCTCCCCGCCGAAGACCCTGCAGGAACTGCTCACCAACCGCACCACCTACGACAACGTGACCCTGACCATCTCCACCGGGATGCAGTTGGCCATGAACGCCGCGCTGGACCACATCAAGGGGAACCCGGACGTCTCCGCCGCCGTGGCCATCGACCCCCGCAACGGGGACATCCTGGGCATGTACTCCAACCCGAGCTTCGACCCCAATCCGCTGGTGTCCACCTCGGGCACGGTCGAGACGTCGGCCTGGACGACCTACAACAACACCACCCCCAACCCACTGCTCAACAGGGCCTACCGGGCCAGCTACGAGCCGGGCTCGACCTTCAAGACCATCACCTCGGCCGCGGCCTACGACTTCCAGCCGGCCCTCACCACCCACGTCTACCCGGTCGTCGGATGCATCTCGCTCGAGCCGCAGTCCAACGTGCCGCTGTGCAACTACGGGAGGAACACGCCCGAGGGCCCCGAGCAGTGCGGCGGGGACCTCCAGCAGACCCTGCCCGAGTCGTGCGACACGGCCTTCGCCCAGATGGGCATGAGCCTGGGGGCCCAGGCCCTGACCACCGAGGCCCAGGCCTTCGGCTTCAACCAGCGGATCCCCATCGACCTCCCCTACGTGCCGCTGTCCAACTTCCCCACGGTGGCCCAATTGGCCAACAATGAACCGTCCCAGGCCTATTCGGCCTTCGGCCAGCAGAACGTCAGCGCCACGGCCCTGCAGATGGCCCTGGTGGCCGCGGGGTTCGCCAACGACGGGGTCATCGAGACGCCCCACGTGATGGCCCAGATCGTCGACGACCAGGGCAACCTGGTCAAGGCCTACACCCCGACGCCGTGGCTGAAGGCCACCTCGCCGGCCACGGCGGCGTCGGTGACCAAGCTCATGCAGGCCGTGGTCACCAGTGGGACGGCCAAGGACACCTTCCCCGCCGGTGACGACGTGGCGGCCAAGACCGGAACGGCGGAGACCGGCGCCATCGTGAACGGGGCCAGCAGTGAGACCAACGACTGGATGATCGCCTTCGCCCCGGCCACCGACCCCACGGTGGCCGTGGCCGTGGTGGTGCCGAACCAGCCGGCCGACGCCACCGGTGACACCGTCTCGGGCCCGCCCACGTGCGCCATCATCCAGGCCGCCCTGGACAAGCCCCTTTCCCAGTGCCCGGGCCAGTGAGCGCCCCCTCCCACCGGGTCCGACCCGGCCACCACCGACCGCACGGACCGCAGCGACCGCAACCGAGAACCCCAGAATCCACCGACCAGAGGCATAGGCTTTGACCCACATGGATCCGTCCTCTACTCCACGCGTCTTCAGTGAGCGCTATGAGCTCAACCATCTCATCGCCCGGGGGGGCATGGCCGAGGTCTACCGGGCCCACGACCGCCTGCTCGACCGCCCCGTCGCCGTCAAGGTGCTCTTCCCCGAGCTGTCGGTGGACCGCTCGTTCGTCGAGCGGTTCCGCCGGGAGGCCCAGGCCGCGGCCAATCTCTCGCATCCCAACATCGTCCCGGTGTTCGACTGGGGCGAGGACAACGGCACCTACTTCATCGTCATGGAGTTCATCGACGGCCGGCCGCTGTCGGCCATCCTGAAGACGGCCGGACCCCTGTCGGCCGAGCGCACGGCCGACATCGGGACCCACGTGGCCGCCGCCCTGGGCTACGCCCACAAGCACGGGGTGGTCCACCGTGACGTCAAGCCCGGCAACGTCCTGATCACCGACGAGGGGCTGGTGAAGGTCACGGACTTCGGCATCGCCCGGGCCATCAACACCGAGGAGAGCCTGACCCAGACCGGCGCGGTCATGGGCACCGCCACGTACTTCTCGCCCGAGCAGGCCGAGGGCATGGGCGTCGACTCGCGCTCGGACATCTACTCGCTGGGCGTGGTCCTCTTCGAAATGGTGACGGGCCGGGCCCCCTTCCTCGGCGACACGCCGGTGGCCGTGGCCTCCAAGCACGTCCGCGACCATCCCCCGGCACCCCGCGAGATCAACCCGTCGGTCCCGCCGAGCTTCGAGGCCATCATCCTGAAGGCCATGGCCAAGGACCCCGACCACCGCTACGCCACGGCCGAGGACCTCCGGGCCGACCTCCTGCGGTTCAACGAGGGCCGCACGGTGCTGGCCACCAGCGACGCCACCATCGTCCAGGCCGCGGTGGGCTCGACGGCCGTGCTGGGGGCCACCGAGGCGGCCACCCAGGCCGTGCCCGTCACCCCCGGCGACGACCCCTCCCAGCCCAACCGCACGAGGACCTACGTCATCGTGCTGGTCATCCTGCTCGTCCTGCTGGCCGTGGTGGGCTTCCTGCTGGCCCGCCAGCTGGGCTACCTCGGGGGCAGCGCCACCGTCAGCGTGCCCGATGTCGTGGGCCAGCCGGTGGCCACGGCCACGTCGACCCTCCAGTCCGACGGCTTCGTGGTGAAGGACGTCTCGGAGGTGTCGACCGAGACGCCCGGCACCGTGCTCAGCACCGACCCGGTCAAGGACTCGTTGGTGAAGAAGGGCGCCACGGTCACCCTCTCGGTGGCCACGGTGGGCCAGACCACGGTCCCCCAGGGGATCACCGGGGTGAGCCTGGGCACGGCCGAGTCCATCCTGACCAACGCCAAGCTGCTGTACTCGACCATCAACCAGGCCAGCACCACGGTGACCAAGGGCAACGTCATCAGCTCCGACCCGGCCTCCGGAACCTCGATCGCCCAGGGGGGGACGGTCGAACTGGTGGTGTCCACCGGGCCGACCCAGGTGACCGTGCCGGGGCTGGCCGGGGTCAGCCAGATCACGGCGGCGACGACCCTCGGCCAGGTGGGCCTCAACGTGGGCACCGTCACCCAGGCCCCGTCCACCCAGTACGGCGCCGGAACCGTCATCTCCACCACACCGGCGGTGGGCACCCAGGTGGCCCCGGGCACCGCGGTCAACCTGGTGGTCTCGTCGGGTCCGCCGCCGCCCACCACCACGACCACGTCGTCGTCCACCACCACGACGACCTCGCCGTCCTCGTCGACGACCACGTCGTCGTCCACGTCCACCACCTCGACGACGGCGCCCAAGTCCAGCCCCTGAGGGGGGCGGGCCGACCGGCCGTCAGGCGCGGACGGCCGCAGCCAGGAAGTTGGCCAGCAGGCTCGGCCCTTCGGGGGTGAGGATCGACTCGGGGTGGAACTGGACCCCCTCGACGGCCAGCTCCCGGTGGCGCAGCCCCATGATGACCCCGTCCGCCGTCGAGGCCGTGACCTCGAGGACGTCGGGCACCGTGGCCGGGTCGACCACCAGCGAGTGGTAGCGGGTGGCCGTGAAGGGGTCGGGCAGGCCGGCGAACACGCCCCGGCCCCCGTGGTGGATGGACGACGTCTTGCCGTGCATCAGGGTGGGGGCGGACACCACGTCGCCCCCGTAGGCCTGGCCGATGGCCTGGTGGCCGAGGCACACCCCGAGGATGGGGACCTCCCCGGCCAGCTCGCCGATCACGGCCAGGCTGATGCCGGCGTCCTCCGGTCGACCCGGCCCGGGCGAGATGAGGACGGCGTCGGGGGCTGCGTCGCGGATGCCGGCGACGTCGATGGCGTCGTTGCGGAACACCACGGGGTCCGCCCCCAGCTCGCCCAGCTCCTGGACCAGGTTGTAGACGAACGAGTCGTAGTTGTCGATGACCAGCACCCGGGCGCCCACAGTGACCACGAGCGTACCGGGCCGCACCCGGGCCCCGGAACCGTCGGTCCGCCCGGGTGGGCCGCCGGCGCCCGCCGTGGTGAGTATCCTCTCGCCCATGGCAACCAAGGCCACCAAGGGACCCGGCGGGTCCCACCAGAAGGGCCGCTCGGCGCAGGGTCGGGCCGGCGCGCCGACCCGGTCGAACGACCGCTACACGCCGCCCGTCCCGAAGGGGCAGAAGAAGAGCCCGCCGTGGATGGGCGTCCTCATCATCGCCCTCTTCCTGCTGGGCGCGGTGGTGGTCATCCTCGACTATCTGGACTTCCTGCCCGGCGGGGTCTCCAGCTGGTGGCTGGTGGCGGCCATCGGGCTGGTCTTCGCCGCGCTGATGGTGGCCACCCGCTACCACTGACCCCGGTCCACGTCCCCGGACGCGGGGAACCGGCCCCGGAGGGCCGGCTCCCGTGGTCCTCCTCCTACCGGCCTGCGGCCGGCGTGCTCAGCCCAGCCGCTCGATGATGGTGGCGTTGGCCATGCCGCCGCCCTCGCACATGGTGAGCAGGCCGTAGCGGCCCTGGGTGCGCTCCAGCTCGTTCAGCAGCGTGGCCAGCAGCTTGGCCCCCGAGGCCCCCAGCGGGTGGCCGAGGGCGATGGCCCCGCCGTTCACGTTGACCTTGTCCAGGTCGACCTTCAACTCCTTCTCCCAGGCCAGGACGACCGAGGCGAAGGCCTCGTTGATCTCGATGAGGTCGATGTCGTCCAGGGTCAGCCCGCCCCGCTCGAGGGCCAGCCTGGTGGCCGGGATCGGGCCGGTCAGCATGGTGATGGGGTCCGAGCCGACCACGGCGAAGCTGTGGAAGCGGGCCCGGGGGGTGAGGCCCAGGGCAGCCGCCTTCTCCTCGCTCATGACCAGCGTCGCCGACGCCCCGTCGGTGATCTGCGACGAGTTGCCCGCGGTGACCCGGCCGTTCTCCGGCCGGAAGGCGGGCTTCAGCTTGGCCAGGGTCTCGACCGACGAGTCCGGGCGGATGCCTTCGTCGGCGGTCACCAGCTCGTCGGTGTCGTTGCCCTCGTCGTCCTTGACGGCCACGGCCACGATCTCGTTGTCGAAGCGGCCCTCGGCCGTGGCCCGGGCGGCCCGGGTGTGGGACCGGACCGAGAACTCGTCGAGGGCGTCGCGGGAGATCTCCCACTGCTCGGCGATGAGCTCGGCGCTCTCCCCCTGGCCCACCAGCCCGCCCCGCTCGGCGTAGCGCTGCATCATCCGGGGGCCGAAGGGGAAGCCCAGGTCGCGGACCACCGAGGAGCCCATGGGGGTGCGGGTCATGACCTCGACGCCGGCGGCCACCACCACGTCGTAGGCCCCGGCGATCACCCCCTGGGCGGCGAAGTGCAGGGCCTGCTGGGAGGAACCGCACTGGCGGTCGATGGTGGTCCCGGGGACCGACTCGGGGTAGCCGGCGGCCAGCAGGGCGTTGCGCCCCACGTTGAGCGACTGCTCGCCGACCTGCATGACGCACCCCATGATCACGTCGTCGATCACCCCGGGGTCGAGGTCGTTCCGCTCGACGAGGGCCTTCAGTGGTTCCGATCCGAGGTCGGCGGAGTGCCAGTTGCGGAACTTCCCGTTGCGCTTGCCTCCGGCGGTCCGGACGGCGTCGACGATGACGGCGGTGGTCATGGGGGTCTCCTTCCCGGGTCCGGCGACATCCGTCTGCCGGCCACGGCCACTGTGACGGATCCCCCGGGGCCCGTCAACCGATCCGGGCCAAAACTTGACCGGCCAGTCAACTCCGTCCGGACGGTGCGACCTCCGGCCCGGGCACACCCCCCGGCTACGGTTCGTCACCGTGGAGGACCGCGTGAAGGACATGGACCGATGGCTGGGCGACGGGGGGATGCCGATCATCGCCTCGGTGGGCGGGTCGTTCGACGCCTACGGGGTCGACGGTGAGGACCTGGGCTGGGTGGACGGCGCCTTCACCCCGCAGTCCGTGGCCTGCAACCCCCACGGGGTCGTCCAGGCCGGGGTGCACGGGCTCCTCCTCGACGCCGCCATGAACTTCGCCATCAACGCCGCCCTGCCCGGGCGTGACCGGACCCGGGCCACCCTCGAGCTGAAGATCGAGACCATGCGCCCGGCCACCCTGGGCGCCGCCTACCGCCTCCGGGGCGAGGTCGTCCGCCTCGCCCGCCAGGTGGCCTACGGCGAGGCCACGGTACGCGACGAGGGGGGTCGGCTGGTCAGCCGGTCCACGGGCACCTTCCTGCTGCACCGCGACGGGGCGGTCGAGGGTGACGGGGACTGACGGCCCCGCCCGGACCGGCGGCGGGCGCTGCCGGTGGTGCCTCGGGCCCGCCGCACCGGGGTACGCCCGGTGCTACTGCTGCGCCGTGTGCCGCCGCGTCCTCGGGACCCCGCCGGTCGGCGTCCACCCGGCCCGGTACTTCCGGCCCGGCGACCCCGTCCACCGCATGCTGCGGGGGTACAAGGACGCCCCGGTGGCCGAGGTCCGTGGCCCGTGCCGCGGACGGGCCACCGGCCTCCTGGCCCGCCTGGCCGGGCCCGGGGGCGCCGCCCTGGCCGTGCGGGTGGGCGGACCCTGGGACGTGGTGGCCACCGTTCCCTCCTCCACCCGCCCCGGATCGCCGCCGGTCGACGACCTGGTGGCCGGGGTGCCGGCCCTGGCCGACCGTCTCGAGCCCCTGCTGGCCCGGGGGCCGGGTGGCCTGGACCACCTCGTCCCGTCGGTGGACGGGTTCGTGTGCCGCGCCCGGCGGCCGCCCGCGGCGGGGACCCGGGTGCTGGTCGTCGACGACGGCTACACCACCGGGGCCCGGGCCCAGAGTGCGGCGGCCACCCTCCGGCGGGCCGGGTACGAGCCCGCCGGTGTGGCCGTGGTCGGTCGGACCGTCGAGCCCGACGCCTCGGCCTGGGCCCGGCGCTTCTGGGAGTCGCTGCCGTCGGTGGCCTGACCCCGTTGGGGCGCCGACACTCCGACCTGCGAGGATGGGGGGGTGACCCCGACCGACGAGTGGCTCCCGCCCTCGCCCCGCCTGCTGGCCATGCGGCGGGTGCAGGTGGCCGCCGTGACCGTGCCCCTGGCCGCGGCCGGCGGGCTGGTGGCCGGGCTGGTCGGGTCGGCCGGGCTGGGTGTCGTGGTGGCCGTCGGCGTGCTGGTGGTGGGGCTGGTGGCCGAGCGGTTTGCCGGACGCCGGGTGCGGGCCTGGGGCTACGCCGAACGGCACGAGGACCTGCTGGTCCGCCGGGGCGTCCTCATCCGCCGGATCTCGGTCGTCCCCTACGGCCGCATGCAATTCATCGACGTGACCTCGGGCCCCTTCGAGCGGCTGTTCGGGCTGGCCACCCTGCGGATGCACACGGCGGCGGCGGCCAGCGACGCCCGGATCCCCGGGCTGGCCGCCGACACGGCGGCCGCGCTGCGCGACTCGCTGGCCGCCCTGGGGGAGAGCCGGGCGGCGGGGGTGTGAGCACGGCCGGCGAGGTGACCGACGTCGACACCTGGCATCGTCTCCACCCCCTGTCCCCGGTGGTCCGGACGGCCCGCCACACCGTGGGGTTCGCCGTGATCGTGGTCCTGGCCCTGACCCGTCGCAGTGCCGGTGCCGGTGACGTGGTGCTGGACGGGGCGGTCATCGGCGTGGTGCTGGTGGCCGGTCTGGTGTCGTGGCTGGTCACCCGGTGGCGGGTCGCCGGTAGCACCCTGCAGATCGAGAGCGGCCTGCTCCGGCGCCGCTCGCAGCGCCTCCCCCTCGGTCAGGTCCAGGCCATCGACGTGGTGCAGACCGCGGTGGCCCGGGTCTTCGGCCTGGCCGAGCTGCGTCTGCGCATGGCCGGGGCGTCGGGCCGGGGCGGCCGTCTGTCGTGCCTGCCCCTGGGTCGGGCCACCGAGCTCCGGGCCACGCTGCTCGCGGTGGCCCACACCCTGTCGGTCGGTGGGGACACCGCCGCCGCCGCCGCCGAGGTCGCGCCGGTGCCCGAGCAGGTGGTGTTCCGACTGCGGACGTCCCGCCTGGTGGTCACCACACTGCTCGGACGGTTCGTCCTGCTGTTGGTGGGCGGGGCGGCCCTGCTGGCGCTGGGGCTGGGGGTCGGCCGTCCCCGGGGCACGGTGTGGGTGCTCCTCGGGGTCTACTGCATCGGGTTCGCGCTGATCTACGGGGCCAAGCGGATCGTCAGTGACTACTCGCTCGCCGTGTCGGACACCGGGCGGGGGTTCCGACTCCGCGCCGGGATGCTCCAGACCACCGAGGAGACCATCCGACCGGGGCGGATCCAGGCCGTGCGGCTGGTCGAGCCGCTCCTGTGGCGCCCGTTCGGCTGGTGCCGGCTGGACGTGGACGTGGCCGGCTCCAGGTCCCGGCGGGAGAACGAGGTCCAGCGGGGCCGGCTGCGGTCGGTGGTGCCCGTCGGGACCCTGGACGAGGCCCGGTCCGTCCTCGACCGGCTGCTGCCCGACCTCCCCCGGCCCACCCTGACGGCGCCGGCCCGGGCCCGGTGGAAGTCCCCGCTGGCCTTCCACAACCTGTCGTGGGGCTCGGGCGGGGACGCGGTGGTGGCCACCGGCGGCCGGCTGCGGCGCGAGACCAACTGGGTCCCCCTGGCCAAGGTCCAGAGCGTGCGCTGGATGCAGGGACCGCTGCAGCGGCGGCTCGATCTGGCCACCGTCCGGCTCGACACGGCCGGGCGTTCCATCCACACGGCACTGAAGGACCGGGCGGCCGACGAGGCGGCGGCCCAGCTGGCCGCGCTCCCCGGCCGGTGCCGGGAGGCCCGGCAGCTCTCCGGCTGACCGGGGTGGCGGTCAGGGGGCCCAGTCGGCGTGGCCCTCGCACCACGCCCACAGGTCGGCCCCGTCGGCGATCCGCCGGGCCGGCGGGGTCCACGTCCAGGGGAGGTGGTAGGGGGAGCGCCGCCGACGGTCCAGCCACAGGTCACCGCCCGAGCGGACGGCGTCGGCGCACCCGGCCAGCCAGACCAGGGTGTCGGCCCCCTGGGCCGGGGTGCGCAGCAGGGGTCCCATGAGCCGGTGGAAGCCCGGCAGCCCCGAGCCCAGACCCGGGGTGTCGACCCACCCCGGGTGCATGGCGTGGGCCACCACCTCGGTCACCGGGGCCCTACGGGACCACTCCCCGGTGAGGACCACCTGGGCCCGCTTGGCCCGGGCATAGGCCGTCACCCCGTGGTAATCCGGCTCGGACTGCTCCAACCGGTCGAGGTCGAACCGCTGGCCGTACATGCCGCCCGAGGTGACCGTGAGGACCCGGGAGGGACCGGCGTCGCCGTCCGTCCCCAACCGGTGGCGGAGGAGCCCGGTGAGGAGGAAGGGCGCCAGCACCTGGACGGCCACCGTCGACTCGGTCCCGTCGGGAGCCCGGCGGTAGGTGGTGCTGAGCGCCCCGGCGTTGTGGATGAGCACGTCGATCCGCCCGTACCGGTCGGCCAGGGAGGCGGCCAGGCGGCGGACGTCCGCCGGATCGCCCAGGTCGGCCAGGGTGAACGTGGTGGTCCCCGGGGCCGCGGCCTCGGCCCGGTCGCGCACCGCCTCGGCCCGTGACCGGTCGCGCCCCACCAGGTGGACGGTGGCCCCGAGCCGGGCCAACTCGACCACGGCCGCCGCCCCGATTCCCGAGGTGCCGCCGGTGAGGACCACCACCCGCCCGTCCAGGCGGTCGTAGGGGGCCCACCGGGCCAGTCGCCGGCGGACGGCGATGCCCGTCGAGGAGAAGCTCCCGGCCACGGTGGCCTCGAGGAGGGCGTCCACCGTGTCGCTCAGTGCCGCGGAGGGCTGGTCAACCATGCCTGGTCCGTCCCCGGGGCACCGCCCCGTCGTCGCCGGTCACCGCCCCTCGGGGGGCGACCGCCGCGTCGGCCCCGTCATCCGCGGGCGGCCGCCGCGCCGAACCCGGAGGTCGGGTTGGTACTGCTAGTTTAGTGCTAAATCGGGGACGGAGCCCCGGGGGGTCCGGACGGCAAAGGAGCAGGTGTGCGCATCGCCATCGTGGGAACGGGTGTGGCCGGTCTGACCTGCGCCCACCTCCTCCACGGCATCCACGACGTCACCGTCTTCGAGGCCCAGGACCGGCCGGGCGGGCACGCCAACACCGTGCGGGTCGACCTGCCCGACGGCCCGGTCGACGTGGACACGGGGTTCCTCGTCTACAACGAGCGGACCTACCCCCTGCTCATCCGGCTGTTCGAGCGGTTGGGCGTCGAGACCGGGCCCAGCGACATGAGCTTCAGCGTCTCGGACGAGACGGCCGGCCTGGAGTGGCGCGGCACCAGTCCCAACACCGTCTTCGCCCAGCGGCGGAACCTGGTCCGGCCGGGCTTCCTCCGCATGCTGCGGGACGTGGCCCGCTTCAACCGCCTGGCCACGTCCTCCCTCGACGAGCCCCCGGACGACGACGTGTCCCTGGCCGACCTGCTGGCCCGACGGGCGTGGTCGGACGAGTTCCTCCACTGGTACCTGCTGCCGCTGGGCTCGGCCATCTGGTCGGCCGATCCGGCCACCTTCACCGGCATCCCGGCCCGGACGTTCGCCGAGTTCTTCTCCCGCCACGGGCTCCTCGGGCTGGGCCACCAGCCGCCGTGGCGCACGGTCCCCGGTGGTTCGGCCCGCTACGTGCGGGCCGTGCTCAACCCCCTGCAGGCTGAGGGCCGGGTCAGGATGTCCTCGCCGGTGCAGAAGATCCGCCGGGTCGGGGGCACCGTGGAGCTGGTCAGCGCGGCCGGTCCGGAGCTGTTCGACCACGTGATCCTGGCCACCCACAGCGACGAGGCCCTCGAGCTGCTGGGGGACCCCACCACCGCCGAACGGGAGGTGCTGGGGTCGATCCCCTACCAGGACAACCGGGCCACGCTGCACACCGACGCCGGGCTCCTGCCGTCCAACCGGCGGGCCTGGGCCAGTTGGAACTACCACCGGTTCGCCGACGCCCCCGAGCGGGCCACCCTGACCTATGACATCAACCGGCTGCAGGGACTGGCCACGACCACCCCGGTGCTGGTCACCCTCAACCGTGACGACGCCATCGACCCGGCCGCGGTCCTGCAGCGGTTCGACTACAGCCACCCGGTGTTCGACACCCGCGGGGTGGCCAACCAGCGCCGGCAGCTGGAGCTGAGCGCCCACCAGACGTCGTTCTGCGGCGCCTACTGGGGCTACGGGTTCCACGAGGACGGCGTGCGGAGTGCCACGGCGATCTGTGCGCGGCTCGGCGGCCGGCTGTGACCGGAGCCGCCCCGGCCGGCCGGCCGTTGCGGAGCGGGGTCTACGAGGGGGTGGTCCTGCACCGGCGGGCCGGGAGGAACCCCCACCAGTTCCGCTACCGGGTGATCCTCCCCCTGCTCTTCCTCGACGAGGCCGACGAGATCTCGCGGCGTCATCCGCTGTGGGACCTCGGCGATGTGACGGGGGGAGCGCCGGCCCGACGCGGCCCGGCCGCCGTACGGCTCCGCCGCCACGACTACCTGGGACCGGAGCCCCGGGACCTGGCCGAGGCGGCCCGCCTCACCGTGGCCCGGGCCACGGGCGCCCGGCCGGCCGGCCCGGTGGCCGTGCTCACCCACGTGCGCACCTGGGGCTGGCTCTTCAATCCCATCACCCTCTACTTCTGTTACGACGGGTCCGGCTCGGCCGTGGAGGCGATGGTGGTCGAGGTGACCAACACCCCGTGGCACGAGCGCCACACCTACGTGGTCGGTCCGCCGGGCCAGCACCGGCTGGACAAGGCCATGCATGTGTCCCCCTTCCAACCGATGGAGGCCGGGTACGTGCTGGCCTACGACGAGCCGGGCGACCGGATCACCATCACCATGGGCATGCGGTCGACCACGGGGCTGGTGGACGGCGAGCCCGGTGACGAACTGCTCGACGCCCGCATGGACCTCCACCGACGGCCCATGGACCGGGAGGCCATGGGACGCCTGCTGTGGCGCTACCCGCTGATGACGGCGCGGGTCTCGGCCGCGATCTACGCTCAGGCAGGCCTACTGAGGTGGAAGGGTGCGCAGTTCCATCCGCACCCGCGGCACTCGGATGCCGCACGACCGTCGGAGATGTCGCATGGCGCATGAGGGCAACGTGGCGGAGGCGGCGGTCCGACCGTCGGGCGCGGGCACGCCGGGTCCGGCGGCCTCGGGCCGGCTGAGCCGCCGGCTGGTGCGGGTGGCGGCCCGTGCCGGATCCGGGTACGCCGGTCCCTCCGAGGGCGGGGGCAGCCTGCGGATCACCGAGCCCGGCCGTCGGGACCTCGTGGTGGGGACGGGGTCACCGGAGGTGGGCGTCACCGTGGTCGACCCCCGGGCCTTCGCCGCCGTGGCCTTCCACGGGTCGACGGGACTGGGCCGGAGCTACGTCGACGGCTGGTGGGAGTCCGACGACCTGGTCGGGGTGGTGCAGGTCCTGGTGCGGCGGACGGCCGGCTACCGACGACGTCTCGACCGCCTGGGCGGCCGGGCGGCCGGGGCCCTCTCCCTCCTCGGGCGCCTGCGCCCGCCGTCCAAGGAGGAGGACCGGGCCAACATCCGGGCCCACTACGACCTGTCCAACGAGCTCTTCGACCTCATGCTGGACCCGACCATGGCCTACTCGTCGGCCGTGTTCGAGCACCCCGGCCAGAGCCTCGAGCGCGCCCAGGTGGCCAAGTTCGACCGGCTCTGCCGCAAGCTGGCCCTCGGTCCCTCCGACCACGTGGTCGAGATCGGGACGGGCTGGGGCGGCTTCGCCGTCCACGCCGCCGCCGGGTACGGCTGCCGGGTGACCACCACCACCATCTCCGAGGCCCAGCGGGAGCGGGCGGTCAAGCGGGTGGCCGACGCCGGGCTGGTGGACCGGGTGACGGTGCTCGACGCCGACTACCGGGACCTCACCGGGACCTACGACGCGCTGGTCAGCGTGGAGATGGTCGAGGCCGTGGACTGGCGCCGCCACGACGAGTTCTTCGCCGTGTGCGACCGGCTGCTCCGGCCCGACGGGCGCATGGCCCTGCAGGCCATCACCATGGCCGACGGGAGCTACGAGCGGGCCAAGCACCACGACGACTTCATCCGCTCGATGATCTTCCCCGGCGGGTGCATCCCGTCGGTGGCGGCCATCGCCGGGTCGGTGGCCCGGGCCACCGAGCTGCGGATCGTCGACCTCGAGGACATCGGACGGCACTACGCCGAGACCCTGGCCCGCTGGCGGGCCAACGTGGAGGAGCACCGGGAGGAGATCGGGGCCCTGGGCTTCGACGACCGGTTCCTCCGCCTGTGGACCTTCTACCTGGCCTACTGCGAAGCGGCGTTCCTCGAGCGGCACATCAGCGACGTCCAGGTGGTCCTGGCCCGACCGGGGTGGCGGCCGCCGTTGGCCACCCGACCGTGCTGAACGGCCGGGAGGCACCGTGACCACCGTCGTCGACGACGTACCGGGGAGCGGTCCCGGCCCACGCACGTCCGGCGCCCGCCGGTGGAAGGTGGGCATCCCGTTCGTGGCGGTCCACGTGGCGTGCCTGGCCGTGTTCCTCGTGGGGTGGAGTCCGGTGGCCCTGGTGGTCTGCGTGCTGTCCTACACGGTCCGGATCCTCGGGATCACCGTCTTCTACCACCGGGGGTTCTCCCACCGGGCCTTCCGCACGGGACGCGCCGTGCAGCTGGTCGGGGCCACGGTCGGGGCGTCGGCGGCCCAGCGGGGCCCCCTCTGGTGGGTGGCCCACCACCGGGTCCACCACCGCTATACCGACCGGCCGGGCGATCCCCACTCGCCCGTGGTCCGGGGACTGCTGGGCAGCCACCTGCTGTGGCTCTTCGACGAGGAGAACCAGGCCACCAACCTCGACGAGGTGCCCGACCTGGCCCGCTACCCCGAGCTCCGGGTCCTCGACCGCTTCCACCACCTCGTCCCGCTGGTGACGGCGGCGGCGGCCTTCGGGCTCGGGGTGCTCCTCGGCCGGGTGGCGCCGTCGTGGGGGACCTCGGGCTGGCAACTGCTCGAGTGGGGGTTCGTCATCCCGACGGTGGCGCTCTACCACAGCACCTTCGCCGTCAATTCCCTCGCCCACCGGTTCGGGAGCCGCCGGTTCGCTACCCGGGACGCCAGCCGCAACAACCGCCTGGTCTCCTTCCTCACCCTGGGCGAGGGGTGGCACAACAACCACCACCGGTTCCCCAACAGCGCGCGCCAGGGGCTGACGGCGTCCGAGCCCGACCCCGCCTGGTGGGCCATCGTGGTGCTGGCCCGCCTGGGGCTGGCCCGCGACCTCCGGCCCGTGCCGGCCAAGGTGCTGGCCGAGGGCGGCCTGGCGCCCGGCGACTGAGCCCAAGGCTCACAAGGCGGCTCAGGGGGCCGCTCAGGAGGCGGCCGGCAGCGATCCCACCGAGGCCACGACGTCGGCGCCGTCCCGGCCGGACCACCGGGCGCCGAGGCGGGCGGCGTGGGCCGCACCGTCCACCGCGGCCCCGCCCACCAGGACGGGCACGTCGGGCAGCCGGTCGTGGACGGCCCGTATCGCCGAGGCGATGGACCCGTCGCGGCCCGGCGTGGTGGCCCCGATGAGCACGCAGACCAGGCGTTCGGCCCGCTGGGCCGCCTCGGCGAACGAGCTGTCGGGCACGTCGGCCCCGAGCTCGATCACGGCATAGCCCTGTCCCCGCAGGAGGTCGCCGACCATGGCCACGGGGATCCCGTGCTGCTCGCCGTGGGGAGCCCCGACCACCACGGTGCCCCGCTTGCGCCCCCGGCGGGCGAAGCGGGGCCCGAGCCGGCCGATCAGGCGCAGGGCCACGCCCGAGGCCCGGTGTTCCTCGCCGATGGACAGGTCGCCGGCTTCCCAGCGCCGCCCGATTGAGTCGAGGGCCGGGGCCACCACGTCGAGCAGGACCTCCGACGGTTCGGCCCCCGAGGCCAGGGCACCGTCGACGACCTCCCAGGCCCCCGGCTCGTCCCCCTCGATCAGCCGGGACTCCAACCGGCGCCGGGTCTCGGTCCGGGACGGCCGGCGGTCCGCCCCACGGCGGCCGCGGGGTGCCGGTGCGGCCCGGGCGGGCAGGTCCCCGGCCTCGACCCGCCATTCCGACCCGACCTTCACGGCGGCCAGGCGACCGGTGCGGACCCGGCGGTAGACGGTCATGTAGTGGACCCCCTCGAGCTCGGCCGCCTCCTGCAGGCTGAGGAGCCGGTGGGGGTCGCCGTCCGGCGCACCGGGGCGCGGTGGGGGTGTCTCGGAGGGCATTTAGCAGTAATCCTAGAGGAGGTCGGTCGCCGTCCACCGCGTCCCCGGTCTCCGGTGGGGCCGACCACCTGGAAGTACGGGAATCTTGACATCCTTATTTAGGTAAGCCTAACTTCTGGGACCATGGTGCCGGCTGACCACGAGCTCCTTGGAGAGGCATCGGCAGCGACGGGTGGGCGTCGGTCACGGGTCCGGGCGGCATCGGCCGCCGGGGCCGGGAGGCGCCGCTCCCAGGCGTCCGGCGCAGTGGCCGTGCTGTGCGGTGCCGCCCTGCTCGCGGCCTGCGGATCCTCCGGCACGGCATCCCGAACATCCGACGGTCCGACGAGCCAGACGTGCCGGGCGGTGGCCGCCGTCCTGTCCGACGGGCCGGACCCGACGTCCGATCCCGTCGGGTACGCCCAAGCCCAGATCCTGCCGCTCCGTCAGATCCCGGTGTCGTCGGACCGGTCACTGGCAACGGCCATCGACGACCTGGCCGCCGCCTACGAGCAGTTCGTCGAGGCGGACGGCACCGGTGCAACGGTCACGCACCAGGTGCGCGTGGCCGTCGACCGGATCAACGGCCTGTGCCCGGACGCCGGCGCGGTGGCGTGAACGACCACCGCCGACGTCCCCCGGTGCCGGGACACCTGTGCTCCATCGTGCCGGCGGTCCTCCACGCCCGCGTGACGGGCCGAAGGAGGGTGCCACCCGATGCAGCCCGGATCCCGGGTACCGGTAGTGTCACGCCGGTGAGACGGGACGGCCCCAGCTGATGCCGGGAAGTGGAAGTTCCCCGGGAGCAGGGAATTCGGTCGTCATCTCGGCGTTCCACGCCGCCCTGATCCGCCAGGGGGCGGTCATCCTGGTCCTCCTCGTCCTGGTCTTCGTGGGGTGGAACGTCCTGCGGTCGGCGCAGTACCGGCGGGCCGTCGCCGACGGTCGACCGTCGCCCGGCCCGGGTCCCCGGGCGGAGCCTGAGCCGGTGGCCCGGCGGGTGCTGCGACTGGGCTTCGGGGCCCTGTGGATCATCGACGGCCTGCTGCAACTGCAGCCGCAGATGCCCGTCAACCTGCCGTCCGAGGTGCTGCAGCCCGCGGCCGCCACGTCGCCGGGCTGGGTGCAGGGCCTGGTGAACGTGGCGGTCGACGGCTGGTCCCGCCACCCGGCCCAGGCCGCGGCGGCCGTGGTGTGGATCGAGGTCGGCATCGGGCTCCTCCTGATGGTGGCTCCGAGGGGACGGTGGTCGCGGGGTGCCGGACTGGTGAGCCTGGCCTGGGGACTGCTGGTGTGGATCTTCGGCGAGGCCTTCGGCGGGTTGTTCGCCCCCGGGCTCGCCCTGTTGGCCGGGGCGCCGGGCGCGGCGCTGCTCTATGCGGCCGGCGGGGGACTGCTGGCCCTGCCCGAGCGGGCCTGGCGGGGGCGGCAGCTGGGACGGGTGGTCACCGCCTCGGTCGGGGCCCTGCTGGTGGCGCTGGCCGTGCTGCAGGCCTGGCCCGGCCGGGGCTCGTGGCAGGGGTCGCTCGGCACCATGGCCCGGTCGGCCGCCACGACCCTGCAGCCGCACGTGCTGTCGTCGCTGCTCACGTCGTTCGCCTCGTTCGACCGGTCGCATGCCGCGGTGGTCAACCTGGTTGCCGTGGTGGTGCCGTTCGCCGTGGGCCTGGTCTTCCTCGTCGGGGGTCGGCTGGTGGTCCCGGCCTTCGCCGGCCTGACCGTGTTCGCCGTGGTCGGCTGGGTGCTCATCGAGGACCTCGGTGTCTTCGGGGGGACGGGGACCGATCCGAATTCCCTGCCGCCCCTGCTGCTGCTCGCCGGCAGCGGCGTCCTGGCCGTGGTGCGCGCACCTGCCGTGCTCCCGGTCACCCGGCCGTCCGGGGCCGGGGCGTCCGACGGCGAGGTCGTGGACGCCGTCCCGGTGGATGGAGCCACCGTCGGGGACGACGGGCCGGACGCCGCCCGGCCCGGGGAGGACGCCGAGCCGGGGGCACGGGGGCCGTGGTGGGAGCGCCTGGAGCCCCGTCGTGGGCGGCGGGTCGCCCTCACCCTCGGGGCCGCGGTGTTCGTGGTGGTGGGCGCCGTCCCCCTGGCCGCGGCGTGGGCCAACACCACCAGTGACGTGCAGGCGGCCGAGGCCGTCGACGGTGCCCCGGTCGTCACGTCGGGACCGGCGCCGGACTTCCACCTGGTCGACCAGTCGGGGCGGCCGGTGTCGCTGGCCGACCTCCGGGGCTACACCGTGGCGCTGACGTTCCTCGACCCGGTGTGCACCACCGACTGCCCGGTGATCGCCCAGGAGATGCGGGTGGCCAGTCAGATGCTGGGGGCCTCGGCGTCGAAGGCCCGGTTCGTGGCCGTGGTGACCAACCCCCTCTACAACTCAGTGGCCGTGGTCGACGCCTTCGACCGCCAGGAGGGCCTCGACACCCAGTCCAACTGGCTGTACCTCACGGGGTCGGCCGCCGAGCTCGGCCCGGTGTGGAGCTCCTACGGCGTGGAGGCCTACCTGTCCCCGGCCGGGGCCATGGCCGCCCACTCCGAGGTGGCCTACGTGATCGACGCCTCGGGCTCCATCCGGCGGATCATCAACCCCGACCCGGGGGACGGGTCCGTGGACGCCTCGTCGTTCTCCAACCTGCTGGCCACGCAGATGGCCCAGGTCATGGGCCGGTGAGCCGACGGGCCACGGTACTGGTGGTCGTCGTCGCTCTGCTGGTCGTCCTGGTGGTCGTGGTGCTCACGACGACGTCGGAGCACGGTGGGGGCCCGGTCACCCCGGGAGGCCAGGTGCCGGCGACCGTCAGCTCGTCGGTCACCACCCCGGGGCAGTCGTCGGTCATCGTGGCCATGGGTCACCTGGACGACCCGTCCAACACCTTCTGGGAGCTCTTCCTCCGCCGGGCCGGGTCCCCGACCTGGGTGCTCGCCACCCCGCCGGGCGTGGCCACCAATGGCGGTCTGGTGGCTTCCGTCCCGGTCGGCGGTCCCCTCACCGCGGGCTTCCTGACCTCGGCCGACCTCACGTTCTCCCCGGTCGCCGCCACGACGGACGACGGGGCCACGTGGAACCCGGGGCAGCTGCCGGGAGCCCTGGTGCCCCGGCCCGACGCGCTGGCCTGGGGCCCGCCGGGGACCACGGCGGCCGTGGTGGCCACCTCGGGCCAGACCCTGGAGACCTCGAGCGGAGACCTGGACGACTGGCGGCCGACGGTGACCTCCTCGGCGTTGGCCCCGGTGTCGTCGGACTGCCACCTGCAGGCCCTCACGGCCGTGGCCTTCGACGTCTCGGACGTGCCGGTGGTCGGGGCGACCTGCACCGATACCGATCGGGTGGGGCTGTTCGCACCGGCGCAGGCGTCGTCGTCGTCCGTCGCCGGCCCGTGGCGGAGCGTCGGCCCGCCCGTGGCCGGTGGACTGGACAAGGTGGGCTCGTCGGTCCTCCGGCTGGACGCCACGTCCGCCGGACTCGCCGGGCTGGTCCAGGTCACGTCGCCGACGGGGACCACGATGAACGCCATCTGGGAGCAGGGGGTCCTCGGGAGGTGGTTCCAGTCCGGTGCGCCGTCGGTGCCGTCGGGCTGGACGCTGCTGGCCACGGGCATCGGCGGGGGCGGTGGCTCCGGGGCCACCGTGCTGCTGGGCCGGGGCTACCGCCGGGTGGTGGCGGTGATCCCCGGCCCCGGCCACCCGTGGTCGGTGTCCCCCCCGGCCCCCGACGGCGCCTCCGCGGTGGCCACCGTGGGCGACGAGACGGACGCCTTCGTCTCCGACAATTCGGTGCTCACGGTGTGGGCGTGGTCGCCGGGGTCGACGTCGTGGCGGCATGCCGCGGCGATCACCGTGGCCATCCCCTACGGCTCGTCCAACTGAGCGGCGGACGGCCCGGGACCCGTGGGCCGGGTGACCCGGCCGTCGCGGTGGGAGGATGGGTCCATGACGTTGCCGCCACCGTGGCAGATCACCCCGGTCGGGGTGCTGGCCGTGGCGGTCGGTGTGGCCCACGAGATCGGCGTGCGTCGCCTGGCCGTGCGCCAGGGCCCGGACCATCGCCGCCGGACCCGTCGCCGCAGCCTGGTCTTCACCTCCGGGCTGGTGCTCCTGGTCCTCGTCGTCTCCGGTCCCCTGGACCGGTGGGCCATGCGGTGGCTGAGTGTCCACATGGTGACCCACGTCGTCGAGATGTTCTACCTGCCGCCCCTGCTGGTGGTCGGGGCGCCGTGGGTGCCCCTGGTCTTCGCCCTGCCCGTCGGGGCGCGCCGACGGGTGCTGCGGGCCTTCTACCGTCCGGGCTCGACCGCCCGACTGCGCGCCGCCGCCCGGTTCGTGACCCATCCGGTGACCGCCATCGTCCTCTTCAACGGGGTCATGGTGCTCTGGCACGTCCCGGCGGTGTTCGACTGGGCCTCGTGGCACGACTGGGCCATGAACTGGCTGATGGCCCCGAGCTTCGTGGTGACGGGGGTGCTCTTCTGGCGGGTCATCCTGCCGTCCCACCCGTTCCCCCCTCGGGGCACGACCGGTGTCCAGATCGCCGCCATCGTGGTCACGGCGTTCGAGATGCTGGTGCTGGCCATGGCCCTGTCGATCTTCACCGCCGCTCCGTGGTACTCCATGAACGTGGTGATGGAGGGACCGGCTGCGGCCCTGCGGGACCAGCACTGGGCGGCCGGGATCCTCTGGGTGTGCGGCGACTTCTGGGCCGTGCCGGCCCTGGTGCTGGTGGCCCTGCGGGTCAACCGTCGCGAGGGCGGTCTGTCGGCCCCCCTCGAACGGGCTCTCGGCCGGGTCTGACCGGCCCGTCCGGTCAGCGGTCGGGCGGTCGGTCCTCGGCGGTCTCGACCGCGGCGTCCGACTCGGCCAGCGCCTGCAGATAGCGGTTCCAGGCCACGAGGTCGGCGTCCTCCCCGTCACCGGCCTCCTCTCCGGCCCCGCCACCGGCCCCGACGCCGCCCGGTGCGGTGGCCCCCCCGGCTCCGGCGGCGGCCTCGGCGGCCCGGCCGGCGGCGTCGGGGAAGGACGGGCGCGGCCCGACGTCGTGGAGGAGCTTCCACCACATGTACACGGCGAACCCGGCGAAGAGCGGCCACTCGAAGACGTACATCCAACTGAGCGAGTTGCCGTCGAGGGCCCGTACCACCTCGATGGAGAAGGCGGTGCCGCACAGGGCCAGCCCGAGGACCAGGGTGAGGTGCAGCTTGACGGCCGAGCGGCCGGTGAGACGGGTCGGCGGGTCGGCGGGGTGCGCCCGGGCACTGGGGTCGGACCGCTCCACGCTCCCACCCTACCGATCGGGGCCGGGCCCACCCGGGCCGGGCCGGGTGACCGGTCCGTGCCCGGCGCACCCGATGTTGCTAGGGTCCCGGGTGCAGTTGGGGGTTTGCGAGAGAACCTGCCGGTTTACTGCTCAGCACTGAGCGGAAGTGAACGAGATGGCAGCGTCCGACGGACAGCAGGACCAGGGGCCGGACGACCCCGGTGCGACGCGCACCGGGGCCCGCCCGCTGGGGCTCCTCCTGACCTTCGTCATCGCCGTGGTGGCCCTGGGCGGACTGGGCCTGTACTTCTGGTCGCAGACCTACAAATCCCCGGTAGGCACCCAGGTGGCCACGTCGGCCGGGACCGCCGTGGTGGGCGGGGTGACGGTCCCCCACGTGATCCTCAATTTCCAGACCTACCCGGACTCGTCGGGCAGCGTGCACGGTGTGGCCATCCACCCCGGTGGCAACCCCGGTTGGCCGGCCTACGGTCCGACCAACGAGTTCCAGGTGCCGGCCCACGCCCTGGTGACCGTCGAGCTCCGCCAGTACGACTCGGGCGGCACGCTCAACAACCCGTGGTTCGCCAAGGTCCAGGGGACGGTGGGCGGTGTGGCCACCATCGACGGCAAGGTGGTCAGCGCCATCGATCCGGACAACGTGGCCCACACCTTCACCGTCCGCGGCGCCCCGGGGACCGACCCGGGGTTCTACGTGAACGTCCCGCTGCCGGCGGTGGGCGGGGACAACCAGGCCGACAACGGCGCCTACCACACCGTGGTGTTCAGTTTCCTCTCGGGTTCCGCAGGGATCTACGCCTGGAACTGCGAATTCCCCTGCGGCACCATGGTGGCTTCCTTCGGGGGGCCGATGGGGACGTACGGCTACATGTCGGGGTTCATCCATGTCGGTTGACGACTTCGACGAGGAGGTCCACGAGGACCTGCAGCGGTCGGTCCTGAGCGGCGAGCCGTTCTTCTCGAGGCCCGCCGGGAAGATCTTCGTCATCTGGGTGGTCCTCACGGCCGTCGGTGTCTTCCTCGGTCTCTACGCCCCGTCCCACCTGCTCCCCCGGATGCTCTCGGTCGAGGGCCACGACGCCACGATCACCATCGTCCTCTTCACGGTGCTGGCCGCCCCGGTGGCCGCCTTCGTCTACGCCGTCGGCGCCTACAGCCTGCTGGCCTGGCGGCACCGGTCGGAGGACCCCGACGAGGTCCCACCCGACGGTCCGCCCATGCGGGGCAACGGTCCGATGACCGTGCTCTGGCTCGTCGTGTCGACCCTGCTGGTGGTGGTGCTGCTGGTGTGGGGCCTGGGCGAACTGGCCTCCGAACAGGCGCCCCAGGCCGACCCGCTGCAGGTCAACGTGACGGGCCAGCAGTGGCTGTGGTCGTTCTCCTATCCGGGCACCGGGGTGGAGACCCGCTCGCTGGTGCTGCCGGTGGGCCGGGCGGTGCAGTTCAACGTGACCTCCGTGGACGTGACCCACGGGTTCTGGGCGGCCAGCCTGGGCGTCCAGGTCGACGCCAACCCGTCCGTGGTGACCGTCATCGAGGCCACGCCCAACCGGACGGGCACCTTCGTGGTCCGCTGCAGCCAGCTCTGCGGCCTCTACCACGCCTTCATGTACGCCCAGGGCTCGGTGGTGACCCCGTCGCAGTTCTCGGCCTGGCTCCAGGCCCAGGGGGCGTCGTCGTCATCGGCCGCACAGACCTCGGGGGTGTCCTCGTGACCATGCCGGCCCACGCACCGCAGCGGAGGACGGCCGCCCGTCGCCAGGGGGACCCGACGTGACCACCGCCACGGCGCCTCCGCTCCTCGAGGACACGGTGCTGGGACCGAAGGCCGGTGGCCTCTACCGCCACCAGAACATCTGGACCGGCCTCGGTGCGGGCATCGTGTTCACCCTGATCGGTTGGCTGGTGTCCCACGCCCTGCTCCAGGGGTCGAACTGGGGCTCCGACATGGTGACCACGGTCACCGTGCTGGCCTGGGTGATCGGGTTCAACATCGGGATGGGGACGTTCAACGCGCCGATCAGGTGGATCCTGGGCCACGACCAGACCCACGAGGACGAGCTCTACGCCGCCGGTGTGGGCCAGGGCTCCTCGCGCTACCTCAAGTTCTGCACCGACCACAAGGTGGTGGGCACCCAGTACCTGGTGCTGGTCCTGGTGCTCTTCGGTGTGGGCGGGTCGCTGGCCATGCTCATCCGGACCCAGCTGATCACCCCGCACTCCAGCTTCCTCTCCCCGGAGGCCTACAACGCCGTGGTGTCCATCCACGGCATGTGCATGATCGTGGCCACCATCATCATGGTCACCGGTCCGTTCACCAACTTCGTCATGCCCATCATGATCGGGGCCAAGGACATGGCCTTCCCCCGGCTCAACGCCATGAGCTTCTGGGTGGTCGTTTCGGCCGTGCCGTGCCTGCTCGTGACCTTCCCCCTCGGGGGCGTCGACGCCGGGTGGACGACCTACGCCCCGCTGTCGGTGCAGGCCCCGGTGGCCATGGACGCCTTCGCCCTGTGCATCCTGACCTTCGTGGTCTCGGTGACCGTGGCCGGCGTCAACACCATCGTCACCATCTTCACCATGCGGGCCAAGGGCATGACCATGGGCCGCCTGCCCATCTTCGCCTGGGGCTCCATGGTGGGCAGCGCCCTGGGGGTCTACGCCATGGCGGCGTTCCTCCTGGCCATGTGCATGATGATCACCGACCGGGCCGTCGGGACGTCGTTCTTCGTGGCCGCCCAGGGTGGTACGGGCTGGCTGTGGGAGAACGTCTTCTGGATCATGGGGCACCCCGAGGTCTATGTGATCCTGCTGCCACCGGTGGCGGCCATGCTGGAGGTGGCCAGCACCTTCGCCCGCAAGCCGCTGTTCGGCTACAAGGTGGTGATCGCCGGGTTCCTGTCCATCGCCGGGCTGTCCATCCTGGTGTGGGCCCACCACATGTTCACCACGGGGTGGGCCCCGGACCTCGGCGGGCCCTTCATGCTCACCACCGAGCTCATCTCGATCCCCACGGGCATCGTCTTCCTCTGTGTCATCGGGACCCTGTGGAAGGGCAGCATCTGGACCCGTCTGCCCATGTACTTCGTCTACCTGTTCCTCTGGAACTTCATCATCGGCGGCGTGACCGGCATCTACCTGTCGGACATCCCCGTGGACCAGGTGTTCCACGGCGACATGTTCGTCACCGCCCACTTCCACTACACCCTGCTGGGCGGAGCCATGATCGCCGGGGTGGCGGCGCTCTGCTACTGGTTCCCCAAGGTCACGGGCAAGATGTTGGACGAGCGGATCGGCAAGTGGGCGTTCTGGATCATCGCCGTGGGCATCCAGATCACCTACATCGGGATGTTCTGGGAGGGCTTCCAGGGGATGCCCCGCCGGGTGGCCTACTACGACCCCATCTTCCTCCGGGCCAACCAGATGTCCACCGGTGGTGCCTACCTGCTGATGATCGGCTGGATCGTGCTGCTGTACGCCATCATCCACTCGTGGCGCAACGGGCGGCCGGCCCCGGCCAACCCGTGGCACGCCAAGGGTCTCGAATGGAAGGTGCCCACGCCGGTCCCGTTGGAGAACTTCCTCGTCGATCCCGTGGTCACCTCCGACCCCTACGGCTACGGCGAGCGTGAGCAGCCGCGTCGGGCACCCGGGCCCGAGCCCGGGACGGAGCCCGAACCGGAGAAGGTCCCGGTCCCTGCCTCATCGGCCAGCGGAACCGACGACGGGGGTGCGGGCTGATGTCGGTCACCACCACCGAGCACGGGGACGCCCACGACGGGGGATCCGGGGACGCCCACGACGGGGGCGGGCACCACGAGACGCCGGCCCAGCGCGACCTCAAGGAACGCATGGCCCTGTGGATCCTGATCGGGTCCGACGCCCTCTTCTTCGTCCTGGAGATCTTCACCTGGTTCTACCTCCGGGCCCTCAACACCAACGGCATGTGGCGGGGGGCCACGTGCTCCACCGCCAACCCGTGCACCGACGGTCTGGGCAACAACCTGACCCACCAGGTGGCCAAGGCCACGCCCACCTACAGCGTCGTGGTCGCCGTGCTGGCCGTGGCGGCGGCCCTGCTGGTCTGGGCGGCCGAGCGCTCGGCCCGCCGGGGCTCGGGCCGGGGCCCGACGGGTGCGGCCGCCGGGCTGGCCCTCCTGGCCCTCCTCGCCGCGCTGGTGGTCCAGAGCTACCAGTTCGGCCAGCTGCCCTTCACCACCATCGACGGCGCCTACGCCTCGACCTTCGAGTTCTTCATGGGATCCACCCTGGCCCACCTCGGCCTGCTGACCTTTCTGGTGTTCGGCCTGTGGAACCGGTCACGTCTCGGCCGGTACGAGGACGGCCGGTGGTACCAGGTCCGGCTGGTCCGCATCTTCGCCGTGTGGATCGCCGTGTCGGTCTGCGTCCTGACCATCGTCATGTCCCTCTTCGCCTAGGCCTACGGTCTGGGCCGTGACGGCCGCGACGAGGCGAACGGAGATCCTGGCCGCCCCGGACAAATTCCGGGGGACGTTGTCGGCCGCCGGGGCCGCCGGGGCCATCGCCCGCGGTGTCGCCGCCGCCGGTCGGTCCGCCCGGCAGCTCCCGCTGGCCGACGGCGGGGAGGGGATGCTCGACGTGCTGGGCGGCCTCGGTGGCGTGGTCGGGACGGTGGAGGTGACGGGGCCCCTCGGCGCCCCGGCGACGGCCCGGTGGATCCGCATCGGGGACCGGGCCGTGGTGGAGATGGCCGAGGCCTCGGGGCTGGCCCTGGCCGGTGGGGCCGCCGGCAACGACCCCCTGGCCGCCACGACCCGGGGCACCGGTGAGCTGATCGTGGCCGCGGCGCGGTCCTTCGGGCCCCTCGCCGGGCCGTCGTCGGCTGTGGTGGTGGGGCTCGGCGGCTCGGCCACCACCGACGGGGGGCTCGGCGCCGTCGAGGCGGTCGAGGCGGCCGGGGGTCTGGGCGGGGTCGGCCTGATCGGGGCCTGTGACGTGGAGATCGGCTTCGTCGGTGCGGCCCGTCAGTTCGGCCCCCAGAAGGGGGCGGACGAGGCCACGGTGGTGCTGCTGGTCGAGCGGCTCGAGCGGCTGGCCGACCGCTACCGGGACCGGTACGGCGTCGACGTCCGCACCGTGCCGGGGACTGGGGCGGCCGGGGGCCTCGGGGGTGGGCTGGTGGCGCTGGGTGGACGCCTGCAGTCGGGCTACGAGGTCGTGGCCGGCCTGTTGGGGTTCCGCCAGGCACTGGACGGCTGTCCGCTGGTGGTCACCGGCGAGGGGAAGCTCGACGACGGTTCCTTCGCCGGAAAGGTCGTGGGCTCGGTGGTTCGTGACGCCCGGGCCCGCGGGGTGCCCGTGCTGGTGGTGGCCGGCACCGCCGAGCCCGGAGCCGTCGCCACGGCCGAGGCGCTCGGTGCCGTCGTGGTGTCGCTCACCGACCGGTTCGGCGCTCCCCGGGCCCTGGCCGACGCCGCGGGCTGCGTCGAGGAGGCCGTGGCCGGGTACCTGGGCGCCGGCCCGACGTCGCCGCCGTCCCCGTCCCCGGGGCCACCCCTCGACCGCTGATCCCCCGAGCGGGCGGGAGGACAGCCGGTGGTCAGCCGGTGGTCCCGTCCCGGAGGTGGGACAGGGTGGACGCCACCACCGACCGCCGGGGACCGTCGACGGCCACGTCGACCAGCTTCCGTCGGCTGGTGGCCCCGCGGACCAGCGACACCGACCGCCGGGGTACCCCGAGCGACCGGGCGAGCGCCCGGAGGGCCGCCTCGGTGGCCCGGCCCCCGTCGGCCGGCGCGGCCACCCGGACCACCAGGACACCGTCGTGCGCGCCTCCCACCCCGGTGCTCGACGCTCCCGGGCGCACGTGGATCTCGAACCGCATCCCCCCACGGTCGCCGGGCCCGGCCTCCGGCGCCGGTCGGGGTTGTCGGGCATCCTGGTCGACGCCGGCGTCAGTCCGGCCCGGACGGGTGGGCGACGGGGTCAGGACGGACCCGAACAGGGCTCGTTGTCCCCGGTGCAGGAGGGGAAGTCGGAGGCGACCACGTACCACCGTCCGCCGTACTGTCGGGTCGGGATCTCTTCGACCGCGGACCCCGGCGACGCCGGACCGCAGGGGTCGACGTCCACCGAGCACACGACGAGGGCCACCACGGTGTCCGGACCGTTCGTGGCGGTCTGCTGGGGGACGGCGTTGACGTTCTGGCCTTCGTCGTCGCCCACGACGAGCTCCTCGCCCGGGGCCAGGTCGCCGTTGACCCGCTCCTGGTCGTTGGCGGCGAACGCCACCGCGAAGTCCTGGGCGACCAGGGAGGGTGTGTTGTGGACCGCCGAGGTCGGACCGTTCCCCGGGGTGAGCCCGTTCATGATGCTGGTGAACCGCCGGTGCCCGGCGGCCGAGGTGACGTACACCGTGCCGATGCCGATCGCCGCCACCAGGACGACCAGGACGACCACCCGCAACGGCCGCACCCGCGAGCGCGTACGGGTGGCCGTCGGCCGATTCCGGTCGGGCGATCCGATGGCCGTCTGGTTCGACACGCCGGCGACGAAGCCCGTGCCGGCGCCGATCGGGGCGTCCCCGAACCCGGGACGGACCGGGTACGGATAGGCCGTCCGTACCGCCGTCGACCCTGGACCGGACCCGGTCGCGACGGACGGCTCGGGGACCGGGGGTCGTCCTGCCGACGGGGCGGCGCCGAAGGCCGGCAACGGGGGGAGCCCGGCGGGTGACGGGGCGGGTGACGGGGCGGGCGGCGGCCCGGGTGACGGGGCGGATGACGGTGGCGCGTTCCGGCGGTCGGGGTGGAGCTCGGGTGGGTACCAGCGCCCGTCCGATGCCTGCCACCACGTCGGGCCCGGTGCCGTCTCGCTCATCCGCCCCCCTCGGTCGTCCGCCCGTCGTCGCCGTCGTCGTCACCGCTGCCGTACCGCGGTCACGGTCGGGTCCTCCCGCTACGAGTGTAGGAGGATCCGGTACGGGGTGGTGGTCCCGGCGGTGGCCGGTGTCAGGTGGGGCCGGCCCGCAGCCGGTCGATCCAGCGGAGGAGCTCGGCCCGGCTCACCGCCCCCTCGACGTGGCCGATCACGTGCCCGGTGGGGTCGATGAAGAAGGTGTTGGGCTGCCCGTCGAGCCCGTAGCGCGAGGAGGACACGGCGAAGGTGGCATCGGCCCCGACGGGGTAGGTGACCCCGGCGCCCCGGACGAAGGGGACGGCATCGGCCGGCGGGTCGGCCACGTCCACGCCGACGAACTGGACGTCGGAACCTGCGGCCCTCTCGGCCGAGGCCGTGGCGGCGAAGGTCGGGGTCTCCTGCTGGCAGGGGACGCACCACGAGGCGAAGAAGTTCAGGACCACGGGGTGGTGGCGGTCCCGGCCCAGGGCGTCGAGGTGGACCGGGGGTCCGCCGGTCAGCGACGGGAGGGTGAAATCGGGCGCCTCGCTGCCGACCCCGACCCCGGCCCGGCCCTTCGGGGCCGGGTGGCCGGCCAGACCCCAGACGAGGAGCGACGCCAGGACCAGGGCCACGAGCGACCCGGTCATGAGCGACCGCAGGCGGTGCAGCCGCTGGTCCACACCCGACGGCCGGGTCCGGCGGGGCGGGTCGTCCGACGGGTCCCCGGCCCGGCCCCCGGGCCCCACCGGGCCCCCGGTCAATGCTTCGTGAAGATGTCGACCGCCATCATGACGAACAGGAGCGTCAGGTAGGTGATCGAGTACTGGAAGAGCTGCATGGCCGCTTTGGGGGTGGCCCGACGCCACAACCGCACGGCCAGGGCGATGAACACCACGCCGAGGACGGCGGCCGAGACCACGTAGATCGCCCCGAGGCGGGCCACCGGGGCCAGCACCAGGGTGACGGCCACCAGTACCACGCTGTAGACCAGGATCTCCGTGGCCGTCCGCCGGAAGGAGGCCACGGCCGGCAGCATGGGGACGTCGGCCGCCTGGTAGTCGTCCTTGTACTTGACGGCCAGGGCCCAGAAATGGGGCGGGGTCCACACGAAGATCACGGCGAACAGGACCACCGGCGTCCACGACAGGCTGTTCGTGACGGCGGCCCAGCCCACCAGCACGGGGACGGCCCCGGCCGCCCCGCCGATGACGATGTTCTGGCTGCTGGTGCGCTTCAGCCACAGGGTGTAGACGAAGACGTAGAACAACGTGGCCGACACGGCCAGCACGGCCGAGAGCAGGTTGACCAGCCACCAGAGCTCGGCGAAGGCCGCCACCTCGAGGGCGATGGCGAAGACCAGGGCGTTGCGGGGGGTCACCGCCCCGGTGACCAGCGGCCGCTTGGCCGTGCGGTGCATCAGCTTGTCGATGTCCCGGTCGATGAACATGTTGATGGCGTTGGCGCCGCCGGCGGCCAGTGCCCCCCCGGCCAGGGTGGCGGCCATCAGGCCGATCGGGGGGAGACCCCGCTGGGCCAGGATCATGGTGGGCAGCGTGGTGATCAGCAGGAGCTCGATGATCCGCGGCTTGGTCAGCGCCACGTAGGCGGCGATGCGGGACCGGAGGGACGGCCGGGCGGGGAGGACCGCCGCGGAGAGAGCCATGGCCCCGACTGTAGTGCGGCAGTCCTCCCGGGTCACATGCCGGGAGGGTCCGCTAGCGCTCGATGGGGAGGGCGCCGCCCTCGGCGGCCTCCCGCTCCTGGTCGTTCGGGAGCCCGCGGACCAGGTTGATCAGCATGAGCCCGATGGCCGCCCCGACGACCGGCCCGACGACGTAGATCCACCAGCCGGTGAAGTCGACGCCGACGATGTCGGGCCCGAGCGTACGGGCCGGGTTCATGGAGGCGCCGCTGATGGGGCTGGCGAAGAGCCCGAGGAGGGCCACCGTCGACCCCACGGCCAGGGCCGCGTTGTGGCCGATGCTGCGGTAGCCGGTGGCGGTGTTCAGGATCACCGACACCAGGATGGCCGTGAGGACGATCTCCATGACCAGCGATCGCCACTCCCCCCCGGGCCGGGCGATCGGGTAGTTGCCGCCCGACGCCACGTGGCCGAACATGACCTGGAGGAACAGGGCGGCGAGCACGGCGCCGGCCAACTGGACCGCCAGGTAGGGGAGGACCCAGGCCGCCTTGAACACCCGTCGGCCGGCGAAGGCCAGGGTCACGGCCGGGTTGATGTGGAGACCCGACAGTGGGCCGAAGGCGTAGATCATGGCCATGACCACGGCTCCCGGGGCGATCACCGCCGCCGTGCGGCTGATGGGGCCGCCACCGGCGTAGTGGTTGATGACGCCGGCACCGGCGGCCACGGTCACCAGGATGAAGGTGCCCACGAATTCGATGATGAGGCGGATCCACAGGGGACGGTGGCGGAGGGTGTCCTCCTGGAATTTGATCAGGTAGCGGGTGCCGAAGAGCTCCTCCGCCGTCTGGGGGTCGACGGTCCGGGCGGGCACGGCGGCGTTCGGTGTCTCGGACATGGCCACCTCCTCTCCCCGTCAAGCTACCCGCGGGCCCTCCGGCTCCAGGGGGACCCCATCGCCGGAGAAACGGGAGGTCAGCGGTCGGGGTGGCGCCGCGAGGCCGGTTGGTAGTTGGGCCCGGCCGTGACGTCGACCCGGGCCAGCAGGAGTCGGCACGGCGGCTCGAGCCGTTCGGCGAACCAGAGGGACCGCTCGGCGCCGAGGAGCTCCCACGGCGTGGTGGTGAGGGCGTCGGTCCGGTCCTCGAGCTCCTGTCGCAGGGCCGTGCCCGCCGGCAGGACGGACCGCCCGTCGGCCAGGCCCCGGCGCTCCAGTGCCGACCACCCGGCCTCGAGGTCGGCGTCGGTGGTCCCCCGGGACCGCGGGATCCAGTCGGGCTCGTAGCCCAGCCAGGCGTTGTGGAGGATCGAGGCCTCGGCGTGGGTCAGGCCGGCCCCGACCACCAGGGCCCAGTGGGTGTCGCCCCGCCACTCCCGCAGGCAGTTGACGGCATGCCACCCCGACAGGAGGGGGTCGGCCGGCCGGGGCATCGAGCGGTGGGTGGCGAAGAACGTGCGTCCGACCGAGGGGAGGGCGTCGACCACCGGCCACAATCCGGGGCCGAGCTCCTCCAGCGGGGCCACGGCGTCGGGGGCGTGGGTGTGCAGGCCCTCCACCACCGCCTGGTCCCGGGCGTCCCAGTAGGCCCGGGGGCCGGGGCCCGCGGCCAGGGCCTCGAACACCGCCCGGATGGCCGTCGGGCTGATCGAGCCGAAGGCGGCGATGACGGCCTCGGGCCCGGCCGGGGCCAGGGGGGCGCACCGGGCGGCGATGTAGCCGAGGGGACCGGGCAGGCCGAGCCGCTCGTAGCGGGCCACGGCACCGGGGTCCCAGAAGATCCACCCGACGGTGGTCTGCACGGACCGGGCGTTCCGCCGCGACACGGCCGTCCAGTCGACGTCCCCACTGCCCACCGGGTCCCCCACGGTCGCCGGGTCCTCAGCCGCCGCCGGGAGTCGTGGGCTCGAGGAGCTCGGCGTCGCCCCACTGCTCGAGCTCGGCCAGGGCCGGCCGGAGGGCCTCCCCCCGGCGGGTCCGCCGGTACCGGACGGCGACCGGGGGCCCCTCGTCGACGTGGCGGGCCACCCGGCCGGCGGCGGTGAGCTCGACCGGCCGTTCGGACAGCCTCCGTTCGCTCACGCCGGGCACCAGCCGGACCAGCCCGGAGAAGGGGCCGGCCCGTCGAGCAGGGTGGCGATGATGACGCCGCTCCAGCGCGTGCCCAGCAGGGCGACGACCTGGGTGATGGCCCCGTACGTCCCGTCGTCGCCTCCGGAGCTCACCCGGTGAGCCTACGTCGGGATCGTCACTGGTGTTTCGTACGTGAGCGTCACCAGAGACGGACCGCTCCGGGCACCGGACCGGAGGACCCCCCATGCGCACGCCCGGACCGCCCGTCGCACCGTCGGTCGTCGGTGGGGCGGTCCCGGCCGCCCGCTCGCGGTCCCGGCTGCTGCGCCACCAGCCGTCGCCGGCCCCGGTGGAGGCCACCGACGGCGCCGACGGGGACGGGGACCTCGCGACGTCGGCCTGACCGGAGCGGCGGGCGTCGTCCCCGCCGACAGGGGTCGAACGGCCCTTCCCCGCCGCCCCGCCCCGACGTAGGGTGCGACGGGGACGGGCGCCGCCCGATCCGGGGAGAGGGAGGTGGACGGTGGACCGACTGAGCGCGCTCGACGCCGAGTTCCTCCTCCTCGAGGACGGCATCGTGCACCTGCACATCGCCGGGGCCTGCGTGTTCGACGACCCGGCGCCGACGTTCGACGAGCTGTCGGCCATGGTGGCGGCCAAGCTCCACCTGATCCCCCGCTACCGCCAGCGGGTCCGCACCGTGCCCCTCGAGCTGGGGCGCCCGGTGTGGGTCGACGACCCCCACTTCGACCTGGGCTACCACCTGCGCCACACGGCGCTCCCGGCCCCGGGGGACGACGCGTCGTTCTGCCGGTTGATGGGGCGCATCATGTCCCAGCCCCTCGACCGCGAGCGGCCCCTGTGGGAGGTGTGGCTGGTCGAGGGCCTGGAGGACGGACGGTGGGCGCTGGTCTTCAAGGTCCACCACTGCATGGTCGACGGGATCGCCGGGGTCGAACTGCTGACCGTCCTGCTGGAGCTGGACGCCGGCTCGCCGACGGGCGAGCCCGTGGCCTGGGAGCCGCAGCCCGAGCCGACCGGCCCGGCCAAGGTCCTCGACGCCTGGGGCGGCCTGCTCTCGGACTGCGTGGGGGCCGTCCGGGGGATCCCCGGTTCGCTGGCCCACCCGGCGGCCGCGGTCACGGCCGCCGTGGGCACCGCGGCGGGCGGCGTCCGGTTCCTCCGGCGTCTCGCCCCCACCCGGCCGCTGTCCATCGAGGGCTCCATCGGCCCCCACCGCTCGTGGGCCCACGCCTCGGCCGACCTGGCCGACGTGCGGACCGTCCGCGAGGTGTTCGGGGGAACGGTGAACGACGTGGTGCTCGCCGCCGTGGCCGGCGGCTACCGGGCCCTGCTGACCGAGCGGGGGGACGACCCCGACACGGCCGTGGTGCGTTCGCTGGTGCCGGTGTCCACCCGTCACGAGGACGGCGACGGGGTGCCCGACAACCGGGTCGCCGCGCTGCTCTACGAGCTCCCCGTGGGGATCGTCGACCCGGTCGAGCGGTTGGGCGTGGTGCACGAGCAGATGGCGGCCCGGAAGGCCGATCACGTCGTCGAGGCGGCCGAGGCCGCCACCTCGGCGGGCAACCTGGCGCCGCCGATGCTGCTCGGGCCGGCCAGCCGGCTGGCCATCCGCTCCACCCGGGTCCTCGGCCAGCACTCCCTCAACACGATCACCACCAACGTGCCCGGGCCCCAGTTCCCCCTCTTCTGCCTGGGTCACGAGATGCTGGAGTACCGCCCGTTCGTCCCCATCAGCCACGGTCTGCGGGTGGGCACGGCCATCCTCTCCTACAACGGCCGGCTGTCCTTCGGGATCACCGGCGACTACGCCACGGTCCCCGACGTCGGGGTGCTGGCCGCGGCCACGGCGGCGGGGATCCGGGAGCTCCGCGACCGGGCCGTCGACCGTCGTGACGGCGGGGCCTGAGCGCGACGGTCGGGGTCAGCCGGTGAGCCCGGCGGCGTCGACCGCCGCCCGGAGCTCGTCGAGGGCGACGGGCAGGGCGTCGGCGATGACCCAGGGGTTGGGCACACTGGCCGGGCAGCCGAGCAGCGACACGCCGAGGGTGTCGACGTAGCTCCAGGCCGTGATGTTGAGGCCGATCCCCTCGAGGATCGGGCCCACCGAGTAGAGGGCCTCGAGCTCCACCGGTCCGAGCAGGATCCGCTCCCGCGGCCCGGCCACGTTGGACAGGATGACGTTGAGCGGCGGCCGGACCCGGTCGGCCAGGTGGGTCCGGCTCCAGATGCGCACGCTGGACCCGTAGAGCTGGGGAGGGATCACGTCGGCCCGCTGGGCCAGCAGTTCGTGGCCCAGGAGGTCCCGGACCTCCTTGGAGGCCCGGGTGGCGTCGCGGATGGCCCGGAGGCGGGCCAGGGGGTCGTCCACCTCGGTGCCGATGTTCACGTAGAGGTTGTCCACCCGGTTGCCGGTGAGGCGGGCGGCGTTGGGGTCGGTCGACACGGGGACACTGGCCACCAGGGACCGGTCGGGGAGCTCCCCCCGGTCGGCCAGGTACCACCGCAGGGCCCCGGCGCAGACGGCCAGGTAGACGTCGTTGAGCGTCGTACCGACGGCCCGCCGGACGGCCTTCAGCTCGTCGAGGGGGAGGTCGACCATGGCGAAGGTCCGCTCGGGGGTGAGCGAGACGTTGAGCGAGGTCTTCGGGACGTGGTGGAGGGGGAGCGGGGGCTTGACGGCGAAGCTCCGCCGGCGGACCTCGGAGGCCCGGGTCCGGGTGGCCGACTGGGCGACCAGGTGGGGGAGACCGCGCAGTCGCGCCGCGTGGTCGTGGGCGGCGATGGCCAGGAGCTGCCGCCGGTCGGGGACGGGCTCGGGCTCCCACCGGTCGGGCTCGGGGGCGGCGGTGGCCGTCTCGGTGATGCCGAGCACCACCCGCTGGAGGAGGGCCACGGCGGCGGACCCGTCAGCCACGGCGTGGTGGAGCTTCATCACCACGCCCAGCCGACCGCCGGCCAGGCCCTCCACGACGAGCAGCTGCCACAGCGGCCGGTCGCGGGCCAGGGGGGTCCCCGAGAAGTCGGCCACCGCCTCGGCCAGCCGGTGGTCGTCACCCGGTGGGTCGAGGGCCGTGCGGGTCACGTGCCGGGACAGGTCGAACCCGGGGTCCTCGATCCAGACGGGGTGGCCCAGGCCCCACGGGACGGGTACGGCCCGCCGGCGGAACGGGGGGAGCCGGATCAGCTGTTCGGCGATCACCGTCAGCAGGTCGTCGTAGGAGAAGCCACCCTCGAGCGACGAGAGATTGGCCACCACCATCTTGACCGTGTGCATGTGGGACGTGGGCGTCTCGGAGTAGAGGAACTTGGCGTCCAGCCCCGTCATCGTCTCCAACGGTCAGGCTCCGTCGGCCCCGGGTCCGTCGTCCGTGGTCGACCCGGCGAGGGAGGCGACGAGGAAGTCCGACACCTGGCGGGACCACAGGTAACCGACGTGGTTGCCGGAGTACCACGAGATGGCAGGCCGGTCCCAGTGCTCCCACAGGGCCTGGGCCTGGTCGGGCAGGGCCAGCCGGTCGCCGAACCCGGCGAAGATGTAGCGCCGGTCCTTGGGCACGGTGGTCTCGAAGCTGAGGGGCGAGACCACCCGGTAGACGCTCTCGGCCGGACCGCCCATGATCTTCTCCTCGATCGACCGGGCCCGGAGGTGGTGGGGGCTGTGCCGGTGGAAGAGCCCGGGGAAGTCCGAGACCGGCACCCCGGCCACCACGGCGTCGATGCCCTCTTCGAGGCCGGCCAGCAGCGAGACGGTGTACCCCCCCAGCGAGACGCCGTAGAGGCTGATCGACGTGGCCCCCTGGGTGCGGATCCACCGGATCAGGCGCCGGATGTCCCAGACGGCCTGGGTGAGGCCGTGGACGGCGTTCATGAGGTCGAAGGAGAGGAACGGTTCGCCGCTCACCAGGGTGACCCGCCGGGGCCCGTGCAGGGGCAGTACGGGGAGGGCCACGTTCACCCCGAGCTCGTTGAACAGTCGGGAGGTGTGCAGCCCCTGGAAGTCCATGAAGGGGAAGCCCATGCAGAACCCGTGGACGGCGACGACCCAGGGGCGGGCCCCCCGGCCGTGGCGGACGAGGGCGGCCGACGCCGTGCGGTTGGGGCCGTAGGACGTCCACCGCTCCGATCCGGGCTCGGCGCTCCGGGGGGCGAAGCCGCTGTCCCAGTTGAGCCGGTCGTAGGTGAGTCCGTTGGCCCAGCCCCGGCTGACGTCGAGGTCGGCGTCGGCCAGCGGCGGTGGCTCGCGGTGGTAGGTGCGGGGGTCGTCGATCCAACCCTCGTGGTGGTACAGCGCCGCGGCACCGGCCAGCTCACCGGCCACCCGGGCGTAGTCGCCGGGCAGCGGGAAGCGGCTGGGGGTCATGGCCATGGCCAGCAGCGCCTCGTCCATGGCCACCTGGGCCGCAAGACCCAGCGACATGTGGGGGGCGGGCAGGGCGTTGGCCACCTCCCCCCGGATGAGGGCCGAGCCGACGAAGTGCAGGGTCCGCGGCACGGCACGGGTGGCCCGGGCCAGCGCCCGGCGGTTCAGGAACTCCCCGGCCGAGTGGTAGCTGTCGGAGAGCACGCCGATGGCCGAGGCGCCCGGGGCGGCGATGCGCCCGAGGGCCGCGGCGCCCGATCCCGTGATGCGCCCGAGGGCCGCGGCGCCGGGGATGCCGCCACCCGATCCGCCTGCACCGTCGGCGGTCACCGGACCACTGGCGTCCTGCACGACCTGGTCCATCCGGTCTCCCTCGTCCACGCGTCTTCCCGTCGTCCCGACGGCACCGTCGCCACCTGGGATACTACCCCTGGCTACCGCACCGGTGGCCGAGCCGGACGACCCGGACCTGGGGGGAGGAGCACCGTGGAGTTCAACCTGGCCGACCTCTTCGAGAGCGTGGTCGACGCCATCGGGACGCAGACGGCCATGGTGGCGGGTGAGCGACGCCTGACCTACGCCGCACTGGACGGGCGCGCCAATTCCCTGGCCCACGTCCTCGAACGGGCGGGGATCGGTCCGGGCGACCGGGTGGGCCTGCAACTGGTGAACGGCACCGAGTACGTGGAGGCCATGCTGGCCTGCTTCAAGATCCGGGCCGTGCCGGTCAACGTCAACTACCGCTACGTCGGTCGCGAGCTGCAGTACCTCTACCACGACGCCTCGTTGGTCGGCCTGGTCTACGACCACCGGTTCGCCGGAGCGGTGGCCGGGGCCCTGGGGTCCATGGCCGGCCGGCTGGCCGTGCTGGAGGTGAACGGCGAGGGTCCACCGCCGGACCCGGCCGAGGACTACGAGGTGGCGCTGTCGTCGGCCCCGCCCACCCGGGGGTTCCCGGCCCGGCGGGGCGACGACCTCTACTGCGTCTACACCGGCGGCACGACGGGCATGCCCAAGGGCGTGCTGTGGCGCCACGAGGACATCTTCTTCGCCGCCATGGGGGGAGGCGACCCGCTGTCGCTGGGCGATCACATCACCGCACCCGAGGAGCTGGCGGGGCGGATCCTCCACCCGGGCATCCGGGCACTGGCCATCCCCCCCTTCATGCACGCCGCCGGGCACTGGCTGGCCTTCGCCAACATGTTCGGTGGCGGCACCGTCATCACGCTGCCCGGCGGGGTCTTCGACCCCGAAGAGGTGTGGCGCCTGGTGGAGGCCGAGTCGGTCAACGCCGTGGTGGTGGTGGGCGACGCCATGGCCCGTCCCCTGCTCGACCTGCTGGCCGCCGACCCCGACCGCTGGGACCTCTCGTCGCTGCTGGCCGTGGGCTCGGGGGGCGCCGTGCTCTCGCCCTCGACCAAGGCCCAGCTGGCCGAGCTCCTGCCCGGGCGGATCGTCGCCGACCTCTTCGGCTCGTCGGAGACCGGCCAGGTGGGCGGGGAGGCACCGTCCGGGGACCCCTTCGGGCCGCCCCGGCTGCGGGTGGACGGCCGCACCGACGTGCTGGGTGCCGACCTCGAGCCGGTGGTCCCCGGCTCGGGGGAGGTGGGCCGCCTGGCCCGGGGCGGGCACGTCCCCCTGGCCTACCTGGGCGATCCCGACAAGTCGGCGACGACCTTCGTCGAGCACCGGGGGAAGCGGTGGGCCCTGCCCGGCGACCTGGCCACGGTGGCCGAGGACGGGATCATCACCGTGCTCGGCCGGGGTTCGCTGTGCATCAACACCGGTGGGGAGAAGGTCTTCCCCGACGAGGTGGAGGCGGCGCTGAAGGACCAGGCCGACGTGGCCGACGCCATCGTGGTCGGCGTCCCCGACGAGCGCTTCGGCGAGCGGGTCGTGGCCCTGGTGGTCGCCCGCGAGGGCCGCGCCATCGACCCCGCCGCCGTGCGCCAGGACGCCCGCGGGCACCTGGCCGGTTACAAGGTGCCGCGGGAGATCGTGGTGACCGACGAGATCGTCCGGTCCCCCAGCGGCAAGCCCGACTACGTGTGGGCTCGTTCGGTGGCCGACTCGGCCGTGAGGCCCTGAGGACGGACGGTCACCGACCGACCGACGCCGCCAGGTTGGACAGGCGGAGCCCCCTCGCCCCCTCCTTCATGGTGTTGGTGTCGAGGCCGTTGGTCAGGTAGGAGAACGAGACACCGGTCTCGGGGTCGGCCCACGCCACCTGGACGTGGGCCCCGGCGTGGCCGAACGACCCCGAGGAGTTCCGCTCGGCGAAGGCGCCGTAGCGCATGACGTGGAGGCCGTCGTCACCGGCCAGTACCAGCCCGATGGTCCGGTTCACCGCCACGTCGAACAGCGGCTCGGGGAGGGTGCAGCGGATGTGCGAGGTGGCGTCGGCCAGCCACGTGGTGTCCCACAGCCCGCCCGGGTTGTGCAGCAGGGCCTGGTAGAAGAGGGCCAGGTCGGCGGCCGTGGCCACGCCCCCGGCCCCCGGCGCCCCGGCGGCCACCACCTCGGGGGAGTCCCAGCGGAAGGAGAGGTCGCCCGGGCCGTCGGTGCCGGCGCCGTCGCCGACCCAGGTGAGCGGGGCGATCCCGTCGGCGTCCGACCGTCCGAGGAGCCGGGGCAGGCCGAGGGGACGGGTGACCCGCTCGTCGATGGCGTCGCGGAAGTCGGCGCCGGTGGTCCGTTCGATCAGGTCGGCCAGTACCCAGTGGGCCGAGGTGGCGTGGTACTCGAACCGGCTGCCCGGCTCCCATTCGAGCCGCCAGGTGGCGAAGCGCTGCCGACGGGCCGCGGTGTCGCCACCCTGGGCCGGGTACATCGGGGCGTGGGGGAACCCCGACGTGTGGAGCAGGACCTGTTCGACCGTGGCGCGGCCGATGCCGTCGGGGGACAGTTCGGGGACGTGCGTGCCGATGGCGTCGTCGAGACGGAGGGCGCCGTCGGCCAGGAGGTGCCAGACGGCCGAGGCCACCAGGGGCTTGGTGGCCGAGAAGATGCAGAAGCGGGTGCCGGCAGGGACGTCACCCAGGGTCTCGAAGACGAGCAGCTCGCCGTCGCGGGCCACCGCCAGCTGGCACGCCGGGAGCCAGCCCCGTTCCACGTCGTGGCGGGCCGCGGCGACCAGGTCGTCGAGTACCCGGGCGTCGCCTCCGGTGAGCGGCCGGACACTCACCGACGGTGCACCGGTGGTCCGTCGGGCGGGGCCGGGAGGTCGGGCTGTGGAAGGGTCATCACTCCCAGTCTGCCCCATCGCTCCGGACGGCCTCCCTACCGGGCGGGGCCCCCGGTCGGGGAGGAGGCCCCGGGGGCGGTCGGGCCGCCGGCACCGGTCGGGGTGGTCCCGGTGGTCGGGGTCGCCCCGGTGGTCGAGCCGGTGGGGACGCCTGCGCCGCCGGCGGTGGTGGTGGTGGGGACCGACTCACCGGTGACCGGTGGTCGGCTGACCGAGGTGGTGAGGGCGGCCCCGGGGACCGTGGAGGCTGTGGAGGGAGCGGTGAAGGCCTGGGGCTGTCCCGTCGGGGCCCCGGATCCGTCCGCTCCGGGGACGCCCCCGGGTGCCGGGTCCGAGCCGGACGGCGGTGGCGTGCCGCCGCGGGGCACGGTCCCGGTGGGCCCGACCGACCCGGAGGGCGACGTCGTCGAGGTCGGGGCGGCCGGCCGGTCCGGCGGCACCGACGGGGTCCCCGGCTGCGAGGCGGGTGTCGTCCCGGTCCCGGTCGTCCCGCCACCGGGTGCGGTTCCCGTGGAGCCGGTCCCGCCGCCCCCCGGGGAGCCCGGACGTCCCGGCGTCCCACCGATCGACGTCCCTCCTCCGGAGGTGCCCGTCGCGCCCGAGCCACCGGCGCCGGCCGATCCACCCGAACCGCCGCCCGTCCCGGTGGCCGGTGGCGCCGGCGCCGGCGGGCACTGGGGTGGGAGCTGGCCGCCGGGGTCCTCGGCGGCCAGCTTCTGACAGGCCTGGATGATGAGGTTGCCGGGCTGCTTGCCGACCTGGGCCCGCTGCGCCGGGGTCAGCTTGTCGAGGCCGGAGGAGAGGTCCTTGATCCCCTGGGAGAGGGCGCCCGGTGGTGGGGCGTGGGAGCCGGACAGGGTGCCGCCGAGCGAGGCCACGCCCTGGTGGACGTGGTTGACGGCCGGCGGCACGATGGGCAGTCCGACGTCGACGCCGAGTTGGCGGACCTGGTCCGGAACGGGGGCCCCGGCGGCCACGGCGACCGTGCTGCCCCCGAGGACGACGGCGAACCCGGTGACCACGATGACCCAGGGTCGCCGGAACCAGTGCCGGCGTCGGTCGGCCCGGGCCGAGGCGGCGTCGGCGGCCTGGCGGATGGTCCGGTGGAGATGGGCCAGTTCACCCGGCGAGGGCTCGGCGGGGGTGACGGCGAACGACTCGCCCAGCAGACCGAGGAGGGTGTCGTCGTCAGGGGTGGGCATCGGTGGTCTCCATGAGCGTCCGGAGGCGGGCCAGGGCCCGGGACTGGGCGGTGCGGACGGTGCCGGGCCGCTGGTGGAGGATCTCGGCGCACTGCTCCACCGTGAGGCCGGCGACCACGCGCAGTTGGAGGAGCTCCCGGTCGCGGTCCGACAGCTGGGCGAACATCGTGCGGACGTGGCGGTGGTCCTCGTCGAGCACCAGGCCGTCGGACGGGTCGCCCATGTCGGGCAGGGCCGCGGGATCGCTGCGCCGGTGGGCGTCGGACTGGCGGCGCCGACGCTCCTCGGTGCGGTGGTGGTCGACGATGACGTGCTTGGCGATGCCGAAGACCCAGCCGTCGAATCCGGCCGTCCCGTAGTGGAACCGTCCGATGCCGGCGACGGCGCGGGTCATGGTCTCGTTGACGACGTCCTCCGTGGCCGTGGGGCCGACGCGGGCCATCACGAACCCGCGCAGCCTGGGGTAGAGGCCCCGGTACAGGGTCTCCCATGCCTCGTGGTCGCCGAGCCTGGCTGCATCGACGAGTTGTTCCTCACGCTCGCTCCTCACCGTCCCCCCATCATGCTCTTCGCCGTCCGGGGCCGTCCGTTACACCGGACCGGGGATTTCGGCGGTCACCGGCCGAGCGGCGAGGTCTACGACCCGTTCTCCGCCTGGTCGGCGGCGATGGCCAGGATGACCGCTTCGAAGATCTTCGCCGTGTCCTTCTCGATATGCCGTCGGGCGGCGAACAGGAAGAGGGCGCCGACGAAGGCGATGGGCATCACGATGGCGAAGGCCACCCGGAAGTTGCCGCCGAACTGGGCGGCCACGGCCGAGGTGACCACCGGGGCGGCGGCGGCCCCGAAGACCACCGAGGCCACGTTGAACGCCCCGAACCCCGTCCCCCGGACGTGGGCCGGGACGGCGTCGGACAGTCCGGCCCGCAGGGCGGGCACCGAGGCGGCGGCGGCGAGGAAGGCCACGATCTGGAGCAGGAAGACGGCGACGAACGGCATGGGGATGAAGGACACCATGAAGAGCGCCCCGCTGATGACGATGCAGACGCCGGGGATGACCACCCGGGCGCCGAGGAACCGGTTGACCCACCGGTCGGCCATGGCCCCACCGACCAGGGTCCCGGGGATGCCGCCCACGATCACCAGGGCGCCGAAGGCCAGGTTGGCCGGACCGGGCTTCAGGGAGAACTGGCGCTCGTACATCGTCGGCATCCAGGTGGCCACGGCGGTCACCACGAAGAGGACGCTCGACACCCCGACCAGGGCGTAGCGCATGGTGGGGATGGCGAGGATGGTCCGCACGTCGGTCCGGAGGCCTTGGACCATGTCCCGCATGAAGCGGCGGAACCCGTGGGGGAACAGGGGCTCCCGTTCGGTGGTCACCTCGATGCCCTGCTGGTCGGTGACGTGGGCCCGGTCGGCCGTGCCGCGGCGGGGCTCGGGGAGGCGCCAGCAGAAGAGGGCGATGAGCAGGCCGGGGAAGATGGAGACGCCGAAGGCCAGCCGCCAGCCGTTGGTGGGGAAGAGGGTGACGAAGATCGATCCGATGGCCAGGCCCAGACCCAGCCCGACGTAGATCAGGCACTGCTGCATGGAGTACGCCTGGCCCCGCCGGTCGATCCCGTAGTAGTCGGCCAGGAGGCTCGAGCCCGACGGGTCGGTCACGGCCTGGCCGAACCCCAGGGCTCCCCGCATCACCACCAGCAGGCCGAATGCCCCGACGGGCACCAGTCCGCCCATGGCGCTGACCACCGACCAGGCGGCGATGGTGACGGCCATGATCCGGGTGCGATTCCAGCGGTCGCCCAGGTAACTGGCCGGCATGGTGGCGAGGCCGTTCACCACGATGAAGGCGGAGAAGAGCACGCCGATCTGGAAGTCCCCGACCCCGAAGGCCTTCTCGATCTGGGTCGAGGTGCCCCGGACGATGTACTGGTCGACGTTGTCGATCATCACCGCGAGACCGAGCACCCACATGGGCCACAGGGAGACGGCGTCGAGCCGCCCCGGCGCACCGTCCGGCGGCCCTCGTCCCCCTGCGTGTTCGTCGGCGATGGCGAAACCCTATTGGACTCCCGGAGGACGGGGCGTCCGGGGCGGGTAGGCGAACCCGGCCGGGTCGGGCCGGTGTGCCGTACGGGCGGGTGACGGTGGCGCGGGCCCGGACCCCGGCACGGTGACCGGCGCCGGCGTTGCCCTATGCTTGGCCCGTCGCCGGCCGCCTCCGGGTAGCCGTGGGATCCGGCCACGCCGCCGGTGATCTCCCGGGGATGTAGCTCAGTTGGCTAGAGCACCTGCTTTGCAAGCAGGGGGTCGTGGGTTCGAGTCCCATCATCTCCACCGATGTTCTCCCTGGTCAGGGGCCTGTGGCGTCTTGTCGGGCGCTGGTCATGTGGCCGACATGGGCCCGTAGACCACAAATAGACCACATTTCGATTCGGTGGCCCCGGTCCCGCGGTCCGTCTGTGGTGATTTGGCACGCACCATGTGCGTCGTTGAGGGAGAGTTCGACGTCGTCCTCGAGCCAGTGCGTCGAGACGGCGACGGTGACGACCCGACACCGGCGGTCACGTCCCGGGAACGTCGTGGCTCGGACCGTCAGTGTTGACCGGACGCGGCGTCCCGCTTGGCCTCGACGAGCTTCGACAGTGCATCGGCGATCTCGTCGTCACGCTCCTGGGTGGCGTGTTGGTAGATGAGTGCCGCTCGGGAGCTGGCGTGTCCCATGCGGGCCATCAGCTCCTTCGTGCTGGCGCCGGTGGAAGCGGCCAACGTGTTGCCGGTATGGCGGAGATCGTGGAGGTGCAGGTGGTCGAGACCGACCGCAGCTGTCGCCTCGCTCCAGACGCGACGCCGGAAATTGCTCCGGCGGATGAGACCACCTTCGGGTGCCGTGAAGACCAGGGACTCACCGTAGGGCTCCACCCACGTGTCGAGGTGGTGCTGGACCTCGGGGACGATGTTGGGCGGTATGGCCACGACGCGCCGGCTGGCCTCGGTCTTCGGGGGCCCGATCGAGCGGGATCCGTCGGTCAGCTCCACCACCTGGTCGACGACGCTGATCCGACGGTGGAGCATGTCGATCCGATCCCGGCGGAGGGCGAGCAGCTCACCGAAGCGCAGTCCGCAGAACGTGGCCAGCAGCACCAGCACCCGGTAGCGGGGCTCGATGGCGTCGGCCAGTCGGTAGACCTGTTCGACGGTGGCAATGGGTCGCTCCGGGGAGCGCTCGACGCCAGCCCCCCGGATGGTGCACGGGTTGCGGAGGAGCAGCCCGTCCTCGATGGCGTCGTTCAGGACGGTACGCAGCAGGCGGTAAGCCTTGGCCACGGTCACCGGACCCGGCCGGCCCCGCTGCAGGATGTCGGCGTGCCACGCACGGATGGTGGGAGTCGTGAGCGCCTCGAACCGGCAGTCGCCCAGGTAGGGCGTGACGTGGAGACGCAGCAGACTCTCGTAGAGCTCGAGGGTGCGGGGTCGGAGCTCCGGCCGGTTGGCCAGCCACCACGTCGCGTACTCCTCGAGGCGAACCTTGCCCAGTGCGGGATCACGCCACGCCTGGCCGGCGATGTCGGTGCCGATCTGGTCGAGGAAGCGTCGGGCCTCCTTCTTCGTGGCGAAGCACTTTCCCCGCAGCCGGCCGGTGGGGTCCCGGTAGCGGGCCTCGTAGCTGCCGGAGGGCTTCCTACGGATCACGGCCATCGACGCCTTCTCCTCATCCCGACCGGGGGGAGACCCACGGTGGAGTGGCACTGGGGAATGAAGGCGCCTGTCGGCCAGAGGCCCTCGGCGCGAGTGACTGCTTGCAGCCCATGGTACCGGGACGGTGTTTCACCCAGGCCGGTCGATTGTCGACCGGCTCGGGATCCGCAGCCACCTTCTGTCCGACGATCCAGGAGTCGATGTCGTGTCGGTCGAACCGGATGAAGTGACCGACCTTGACGTAGGGGATCCGATGCTCGGTGACGAGCCGGCGGACGTGCCGGCTGCTCGTGGCCAGCCACAACGCAACTGCGCCGATATCCAACAGCGGTTCCGTCGTGCCTGCCCTGCCAGCTAGATTACCGCCAGGTGTCCGTTGTGCGGATGGTCCCGATCCTCGACGGCCCGTGTCGCACCACTCGAACGTTCCGGCGTCCTCGGCGCTCCTGCCCCCAGCGCCACCGACACTCGCGTCGACGTTGTCGTGGCGTGCGACAGACGACTCCGAACCGCACTCGCCAACCGGTGGATCAACGATTCCGTCAGCTCTCACGACGCACCGTCCTTGTCGGTCGGGGCACTGCCGGGCATGGTGGCCAGGCGGGTCAGGTGGTAGGCGAGGAAGCCGGTGGCCGGGTCGTCATAGCCGCGGCCGGCGTACCCGAAGTGGACGTCATCGCCAACGAGTGCTGCCGCGCCATGGGTCCTCTGGAACTCGGCCCTCGCCCCTCGGAGTGCGGAGAACGTCGTCGAGTACATCCGGCTCTTGGTCACCACGTGGCCGCGATAGCCGAAGGTGTTGGCACACCGCCGCAGCCCGAGCTTCTCGAGGCCGGCTACGCCGTTGAGCCTCCAGGCGGTGGCCATCAGACGCTTCTGATGGTCGTTGGCATCGAGGAGGGCGATGTCCGCCCAGGTCTTGATCCGGCGATCCAGTGCCCCGGTCGCGTCGGCGGTCTTGGTGGCGTACTTCGCCACGTAGGCAGCCACGGCGAGGTGGCGATCATTGTCGTCCTCGGACGTGCCGGCGATAGCGGTGGCCACCATCTGGGCACCCCAACCGATGGTGCTCGGTCCCGTTGGCGTGGCCGCCGTCTTGGAGACATGTGGAACTACGCCTTCAAGGTCGTCGATGACCATTTCAGGTGCCACCCAGGCGGGCGGAGACGCATCGGGTCCATCGCCGCCGTCGACCCGGAACACCACGTGGAGGTGGACCAGGCCCCGGCGTTGGAACTCGGCGGGCTTCACGTAGGAGAGTCGGATGTCGTCGCGACCGTTGTCGCACCGGCGTCCCAGTGCTCTCGCCAATCGATTGGCCGTCCGACGCCATAAAGCCAAGACAGTGGCGTTCCACTGCACGGCGCCGACGTAGTCGAAGCACGCCGCACAGATCGGCTGTCCGAGGAGCGGATCGTCCACGTCGTGGTGGGCCCGACATTCGGCCGACACCCCGTGGCGACAGCCAGTCTGGTGGCTCCGGCGGCACGGCCGGCTCAGCGCTCCGTGAGGACCGCAGGAGTGCACCGGACCGAACGACGGGGCGGTGAGCGTCAGAAACACCCGGGGCCGAATTCCGACGTCCGACGTCACCCCCTTACCACCCCGCATACCGGTGGCCACCACCTGCCAGGCATCACCCTTGTAGGTGTACGAGCACGCCGGGCACACCGATGACCTCCGGTCCTTGCAGGAGACCAGGAGCACGCGGTCCTTGTCGGCGGCTCCCTCATGCACTGCGGCGATGCGGATGGGGTGTGCACACGAACCGGCCCGGTCGAGCTCGGCGAGCTGTCGTTGGAGTCTCGCCCGCTCCCCGCTCAACTCCGGCCGCCAGTCCGAGGCGGCGCCGTCCGGGAAGCGATCACGCCGTTGGCGCACTGGATGGTCACCAGCTGGGAAGCACGGTTCCGGGTGTCGGGTCGTCCGGCCGCGGCAGCCGTGGTGCCGACGACGAGTCGCATGGTTCCTCCATTCGCAGACGAGGGAGGAATTTCCGCCCTCATATACAAATGGGGATTCTCGGAACCCCGTTTTGGACAACACCCAGGTCAGAAGAGGTGCGCGCTGAACATCGTCGGGCGCGACATCGCCAGCCATCCGATCCTTCGGGAACGTCGTTCAGCCGGCCGGCGAGCCGGTGACGAACGGGACGTGCGCCATGCCCTCGAGGATCTCGACGGCATCCGATCGACCACGCTGCACGACGAGGACACGACCTCCAAATGGCTGGCGACCAGTGCCCGCTCCGGCCCCGGGGGGCCTACACGGGCACCGGTCGCCTCCAGTGGTGACCGTGACCGGTCAGCAACAGGTCATTCGAAGACGACGTGACCTTGATGTGCTGCCGCACGGCCACTTCGTGACCGCTTGCCCTCCGCCTGGCGCCGGCCCGTCAGCTTCGGAGTCTGCCGTGATCTCGCCGGGAGCCTCGGGTCGCGATCCAATAACCTCTACTCTTTCAAGGTGCCGTCTTCGCCTACCATCCGACAGACCTCCTTGGCCGCCCGCCGGGTCAGCGATCCCTCGATCAGCTCACTCGTCTCGGTGAAGGTCCGCACCCCGCAGTCAGGATCCCGACAGAGCCCACGACGCTTCTTTCAGACGAGCCGGACGGGACGGCCACCGATGGGAAGGTCCCGGACCTGGACGACCGAACGACCATGTCCCACCGCCACGCACCCGCAGCCCGGACAGCCCAGCCGGGCCGTCGTCTCCACGAGGACGAAGATCTCGCCGT
>Ga0302196_10000192_pt1 | contig 61851 bp, 46 predicted proteins | sample II_Bog_N1_3_FD_198794 | JGI IMG/M metagenome (GOLD analysis project Ga0302196, IMG submission 198794) | Peat permafrost microbial communities from Stordalen Mire near Abisko, Sweden - II_Bog_N1_3 | ecosystem: Environmental > Terrestrial > Soil > Wetlands > Peat | place: Sweden: Abisko... | reverse complement strand
GCACGGGCAGTAGGCTCTCGCGCCCCCCGAGGAACGAGAGCTCGATGACGAACGCGTAGCTCACGACGTGCGCGTTCTGACGGCGCACGAGCTCCGCCGCCGCACGCGCCGTCCCACCCGTGGCCAGTACGTCGTCGACGATGACCACGCGCGCCTCTTCGGCGAGCGAGCGCTTGTGCATCTCCAGCTCGGTGACGCTGTACTCCGTCTTCACGCCGACGCGGTCGCTCTCGGCCGGCAGCTTGCCCGGCTTGCGCGCAGGGACGAAGCTCGCGTTGAGGCGCGCTGCCAGCGCGCCGCCGAAGATGAAGCCGCGCGCCTCGACGCCGACGATGGCGTCGATGTGCTGGCCGATGTACCGCTCCGCGATCGAGTCGAGCACGATGTGAAACGCACGCGGATCGGCGAGCAGCGGGGTGATGTCCTTGAACAGGATCCCGGGGGTGGGGAAGTCGGGGACGTCGCGGATGAGTGAGCGGCAGTGCTCGAGCGGATCGCGCGCTCCAGGTGAGACGTGCGGCCGCGTGGAGACGACGCGCGCGGGCTCTCCGTTGCCGCCGTTGTCGCTTCCGCGCGCGTGCGCCCGCCTCGCCGGCGGCTCGCGCTTGGGCCGCTGCGCGCTACGCGACACGATCGTGGTGGCCCCTTTTCGCTTCGCCATCTGTCCGCCTCTCTCCAGTCATTTCGCGCCGACGTGGGCCGCGATCGTCTCGGTGAGCACCTGGTCTTCACGCTTCGTGAGATCGAGCATCAGCGGCGTGATCGACGCGGCGCCGTCGTCGTAGGCGTCGGTGTCCGTGCCCGCGTTGCGCTCGTGTCGAACGCCGGGCCCACCGAGCCACAGGTACTCGCGGCCGCGCGGGTCCAAGCGCATGTCCACGAGCTCTTCGTAGATGCGGGCACCGATCTTGGTCGCGCGCACTTCGCCGCCCCACTTTCGCGGCACGTTGATGTTGAACAGGACGCCGCGCTTCCCCTCGGTGACGAGGTAGGTGGCGACCTTCTCGGCCAGCTTGGCCACGGCGGGGAGGTCCGCGTGTACGTGGGCACTCACGGCGACGGCCGGCAGCCCACGCAGAGCTCCCTCGCGCGCGGCGGCCACGGTGCCGGAGTAGAAGACGTCCTGCCCCAGGTTCAGACCGCGGTTGATTCCGGAGACGACGACGGCAGGTTTGCGCGACAGCACGCGCGTTCCCGCGTGGAGGGCCACATAGATGCAGTCGGCGGGGGTCCCATCGAGCGCGAAGGTCATGGCCGCGGGGTCGTCGCTCACCTTCCGCAGGCGCAGGGGGCGATGCAGGCTGAGTGAGTGGCTCGACGCGCTTTGCTCCGTCTCCGGCGCGATGATCACGACGTCGAAACGCTCGCGCAGGGCCTCGCACATGATCTCGAGGCCACGGCTCGTGACGCCGTCGTCGTTCGATAGGAGCGCGAGCGGTCGCGTTTCGTCCATTTCGGGCGCGACGCTACTCGGTCGCACGGGCCTCACCAAGCGACTTCGATCTGTGGTTATGTCCGCGCATGGAAGTCCTCCGTAGGACGAACCGGGCTCGAGCCGCGGGCTCGTACTGGTGCCATGCGCTCTTCACGCTGCTCGCGCCCGCGGCATGCGCCTGCGCGGCGTCGCGCCCTTCCGCCATGCCGGCGCAGGGCTCGCTCTCTCCGACGACCCGGTCGAGCGTGACTACGCCCGAGGAACACCCAATGCGCGCACACGAACACGACGTCGTCGAAGAGCTCCACGGCGTGCAGGTCGCCGACCCCTACCGCTGGCTCGAGGACGGCGACTCGCCCGATGTGAAGGCGTGGACGGCCGATCAGAATGCACGCACGCAGCAGCTGCTCGACGCGATCCCCGGCCGCGAGGCTCTCCGCGAGCGCGTGAGGACGCTCCTCCAGATTGGCCGCGTGTCCCCCCCCGCGGTACGGCGCCCGGCACACGGACCGGCCGTCTACTTCCACACGAAGCGGGTCGGCGATCAGGACCAGCCGATCCTTTTCGTGCGCGAGGGGGTCTCCGGTCAAGATCGCCCGCTGGTCGATCCCGCGAAGCTTTCCGGTGACTCGACCACCGCTCTCGACTGGTGGTTTCCGTCGAGGGACGGCGGGCTCGTGGCCTACGGAATCTCCAAGAACGGCAGCGAGGACAGCACCCTTCACGTGCGCGACGTGAAGACCGGCGCGGAGCTGCCGGACGTGATCCCAGGCACGCGCTACAGCGGCGTCACGTGGGTTCCCGACGGGAAGGGGTTCTACTACGCGCGCTACCCGGAGGTCGGGTCGGTCCCCGCGGGTGAGGAGGTCTACCACCGCAAAGTGTTCTTCCATCTTCTCGGCGCCGACTGGCGGAAGGACAAGCTCGTCCTCGAACGCGCGGCGAAGGAGGACTACCCGAACGTGTCGCTGTCGCCGAGCGGACGCTGGCTCGTGGCCACCGTCGAGCTCGGGTGGGACCGCAACGAGGTGCTCGTGCGCGATCGATCGCGGGGCGACAGCGCGCCCTGGGTACCGGTCGCGCAGGGGACGCGAGCGCTCTTCCATCCGATCGCGCGCGACGAGCGCCTCTACGTCCACACGAACGACGGCGCTTCGAAGTACCGGCTGTTCTCGGTCGAGTACGACCACCCGGACCGTAAGCTCTGGCGCGAGGTCATCCCGGAGGGGAAGGACAAGCTCGACGACGTGACCATCATTCACGGCGAGATCATCGGCACGTTCCTCCACGACGCAGCGACGCGCGTCGAGCGGTTCGCGATGAACGGCAAGAGCAAGGGTGCGGTCGCGCTCCCGTCGATCGGCTCGGCGGCGGTGACGGGACCATGGGACGGCGACGAGGCGTTCCTCGCGTTCGAGTCGTACGTCGAGCCGCCGCAGATCCTCCGCTTCGACGCGAAGACGGCCAAGGTCGAGACCTGGGATCGCGTGGGCGAGGGATTCCGCGCGAGCGATGTCGAAGTGACGACGAAGTTCGCGACGTCGAAAGACGGGACGAAGATCCCCGTGTTCGTCGTGGCGAAGAAGGGGCTGACGCTCGACGGGAACAACCCGACGCTCCTCTGGGGGTACGGGGGATTCAACGTCAACCAGACCCCGGCGTTCAGCACGCGCGCGATGACCATCGTGGAGCGAGGGGGGGTGTTCGCGGCGGCCGTTCTGCGGGGCGGTGGCGAGTACGGCGAGGCCTGGCACCAGGCGGGCATGCTCGAGCACAAGCAGAACGTGTTCGATGACTTCACGGCGTGCGCAGAGGAGCTCATCGCCGAGAAGATCACGTCGCCCGAGAAGCTCGGGATCATCGGCGGCTCGAACGGCGGACTGCTCGTCGCGGCCGCGATCACCCAGCACCCCGAGCTGTACCGCGTCGCGCTCGCGCTCGTTCCGCTGACGGACATGATCCGCTATCCGCGGTTCCTGATGGCGCGCTTCTGGATCCCCGAGTACGGCGATCCCGAGAAGGCTGATGCGTTCCAGTGGCTCTACGCCTATTCGCCCTACCACCACGTGAAGAACGGCACGCGCTACCCTGCGACGCTCTTCGCCACCGCGGAGAGTGACTCGCGCGTCGATCCGATGCACGCCCGCAAGATGGCGGCCCGGCTCGCCGAGGCGCAGGCGGATGGGGCACGACCGATCCTCATCCGCGTCGAGAGCAACGCCGGGCATGGCGACGGGAAGCCGATGTCGAAACTGGTCGATGAGACCGTCGACGAGCTGGGCTTCGCCTTCGAGCAGCTGGGGATTCACCCGTGATTGCGGGGTACTTCGAGAACCAGGTCGTGAAGTGCGAACGAAATCGACGCGTCTTTGTGTACGGATGTTCAGTGTCGTTTGTACAGTCCTTCCCATGACGAACCTGGACGTCTCGGTGCTTCGGGCTGTGGCTCGCCTCTCGCGAACGCGACGGGCGGTGGACTGCGAGTCGATCGCGCTTCGCGCGGGAGGCTCGCTCGAAGACGTGCGCGCGTCGCTGGGGCGACTGTCGCGCGCGTCGCTCGTGGATCGCTCATCGACCGTTCGTTTGACGATGGCGGGGCTCGCGCTCGCCGTCGCCTCGGGCGCGGCAGTGATACGAAGGAGCAGCGCGCCGGCGACCTCGCGTCGCGCGGCGTGACAGGAGCGAATGGACGACGCGCGCACGACGTATCTCGCCGGGAAACAGGCACGCACGTGCGACGTCGACGAGGCGGAGGCGCGCGCGCGGACGATCGGTACGGCGCGCCTCTTCATCGCGGTGGGGGCGGTCGCGCTCTTGGTCGCGGGCGTGTGGGGCCCCCTGGGAGAGGTGGCGGGGCTCGGCGTCGCTCTGTGCGTCGTGGCGTTCGGGGCGCTTGTGGTCGTGCACGCGCGCGTCCATGCGGCCGCCGAGCGGGCACGGTTGGCGCTTCGATTCCACGAGCGGGGGCTCGCGCGGCTCGAAGATGGCTGGCGCGCATTCACCAACGACGGGGCGAGATTCGCGCTCGAAGATCACCCGTACGCCGATGACCTCGACATCTTCGGTCCCGCGTCGCTCTTTCAGCGCATCGATGCGACCGAGACGCGGTTCGGCGAGGCTCGCCTCGGTGCGTGGCTTTCGGCGGCGAGCGATCCCGTCGATCTCGACGTCATCCGCGAGCGGCAAGCGGCCGTAAAGGACCTTGCGCCGCGCGCCTCGTTTCGCGAGCGGCTGAGCGCCGAGGGGGTCGTGGAAAGCAAGCCGGACCCATCCCCGTTTCTGACGTGGGCAGAGGGGGCCGCGCCGTTCGAGGACGCGGGACGGTGGAAGCTCGCCGCGCTGGGGTTGCCGGCGCTCGCGATCGCGGGGGCGTGCGCGTCGCAGGTTGCCCACGTGTCTGCCTGGGCGTGGGTCGGGCCAGTCCTCGTGGAGCTGCTCGTATTGGGCGTGACCGCGCGGCACGTTGCACCGATTGCAGGTGCCGTCTCGTCGCGGCAGGGCGCGTTCGCGCGCTATGGCGCGATGCTGGCGACGATCCAGAGCGAGTCGTTCGAAGCGCCGATGCTCCGCGAGCTTCAGAAGAAGCTCCGCGCGAGCGGTGCCGAAGCGACCACCGAGATGGCGCGACTCGAGAGGATTCTCTCGTTCCTCGACGCGCGCAACAACGAGGTCTGGCGCTTCTTCATCGGTCCCGTGCTGCTCTGGGATCTGAACTGCGCCATCGCGCTCGAGGCGTGGCGGGTACGCGCGGGGATCCACGCCCGCGCCTGGCTCGAGGTCATCGGCGAGGTCGAAGCGCTGTCCAGCCTCGCCGGTCTGGCGTTCGAACGGCCCGAGTACGCCTACCCGGTCATCGAGACGACCCCTCTCTTCATAGCGGAGGGGCTCGGGCACCCGCTCATCGATGTCGGGCGGCGGGTGGACAACGACGTTTCTCTCCCCGGCCCGGGCGCCGTGCTCGTCATCACTGGCTCGAACATGAGCGGCAAAAGCACGCTCCTCCGCGCGATCGGCGTCAACGTCGTGCTCGCGCTCGCAGGGGCCCCCGTGTGCGCGGGGCGACTGAATCTCGGGCCGGTGCGCGTAGCGTCGAGCATGCGTGTTCGCGACTCGCTATCCGAGGGGGTCTCGCGCTTCTACGCAGAGGTTCGAAAGCTCAAGGCGGTCCTCGAGCGTGCGCGCGCGTCCCGGGTTCCGGCGACGCTCTTCCTCCTCGACGAAGTCCTCCACGGAACGAACTCGCGCGAGCGGCTGATCGGCGCGCGCGCGATCGTGCGCGAGCTCGTGGCATGCGGCGCGATGGGAGGCGTCTCGACGCACGACCTCGCACTCGGCGACCTCGAGACCGAGCTACCGGGGTCGGCCATCAACGTGCACTTCGAGGAGCAGGTCGAGGGGGACCGGATGACGTTCGATCACAAGCTCCGGTCTGGCGTCGTGCAGAGCTCGAATGCGCTCCGGATCATGAAGATGGTCGGCATCGACGTCGTGAAGATCGACTGAGCCGAGCGCCGCTACTGACCGACCTTCGGTACCGTGCCGCTCACGACGTCGGCCAGGAACGTCGCGACGTCCTGTTCCGCCGTGGCGTTCTGGAAAGCGACGAAGTGGCCGTCGTAGGTTGGCCCGGGCTGGTACTCGCGCAGGAGCGCCGTGATCGCCTGCGCGCCATCCATCAGATTACCGGACGCGGGAACGGGGGTTGGCGTGAGACCGCCGAACGAGTCGGGCGTCGTGACACTCGCGGGCTGCATCGCGATTCCGAGCCCGGCCGCGACGGCGAACGTCTGCTGCGTGACGGTGGGCGCGTAGGTGTCGCCGAGGCCGTATGGCTGAAATAGATGCTTGGCGGCGATGGCGGCGAGCGGCGTCGCCGCGATGCCTGCTGCGTGGTTCAACGGGTCCGCTTCATCGAGAGCGTTCTGAAAGAGTGATAGCGCGGGGTGGTAGACGTTCACGGCGGTGTCCTCGAGCACCGTGGGGACCACGGCCGCCACGTCGACGGGGTTCTGCTTGGTCAGCAGCGCATCGACGAGGCTCGCGCCTTCACCGCTCAGGACCGCACCCGCGTACCCCTTCGTGTACGGGAGCGCGATGCCCCCCTCGGTGGCCCCCTGCGAATGCCCCCAGAAGGCGACCGACGCGAACTTGATCGCTGTGCCGGTCACGGAAGCGTCGACGGTCAGCGTCTTTGTGAGCTGAAGGAGCGACGCCTGATCCGCCGCACCCTGCAGCGGGTTCCCGCGGGACGCGCCGGGGTTGGCGAAATTGTAGAAGAGCTGGTCTGGTGACTGCGTCGAGGCACCACGCCGTGTGCCGGTCTCCACCTGATCGATCCCGAGCACCGCCATCGGCGTTGCCATCCCTTTCGAGCTCATTGCGCCGGTGAGGTTCGCGGCGACCCCCTCGGGGACGTGGCTCCGAAAACTCCCACCCGTGCCGTGCGCGTAGACGACGAGGGGAAAGCCTGCCGCCGGCATCGTCGCCTTCGGTACGGTGAGTGCCATGCACACCTGCTCGGTGCGAGTGACGGCTACGGCGCCCGTACCGTCCGTTACGTCGCCCCCCTGCGAAGGATCGAGGTAGGGCTCGGTTCCCGACTGCACGAGTGGCAGTGTCACGAGGGCGTGCAGCTCGTAGAACGCCGGATCGGGCGTCCCGCACGCGCGGTCGCCCGAGGCCTGTGGGCATGGAGAGACGTTCGTACCGTTGCAAAGCGTCCAGTTCGTGACCGTTGGCGTCGGGGCCGCGGTCACGGTGTCGATCACGGTCTGCGCGAGCGTCGATGCGTGACCTGTCGTGAAGACGGTGGCGTCGAGGATCTTGCTCGTCCCGCCGTTCGCTGCGGCCCAGGTCCGGAGCGGCGCGTAGGTCGCGTACGCAACGGCGAGCGCCGGATCGCTTGGCGCGCTGTCGGCGAGCAGCGCCTGCAGATCGGACGGGACGGCGACGGCGCCCCCCGCGGCATTCGTCACGCTCGTGCTCACTAGGAACGCGTACTGCGTCCCCGGCTTCAGCGGGAGCCCCAGCTGCGGACGCGCGCTCAGCGCGTTGTTGCATACGTACTGGTTGCGCCCGGTGGTCATCGTCCACACGAAGCCCACCGGCACCGCGCCGCCCGGAGCGAGCTCGAGCCACTGAAGCGCCTGCGACTGGCTCAACGACCCGAGGTCGAGCGCGCCGCTGAACCGGACGGTCACCGTCGGGTACGTGCTGAAGCCGTCTTCGTTCGCGTCGAGGAACGTGGCATAAAGAGCAACCAAATCGTAGCCGAGAACGCCCGCGCCCGGCGTGGGGAAGAGGCTGTAGTCGGGGTGGCCGCCGCTCGTGCGCACGTCGTTCGGAAACGGAAGGCGGAAGAAGTCGCCGTCGTCGGTCCCGCGAGGCACACGGAAGTAGGCCGCCGTTGGCCCGGGGTCGTCCGTGCACGTCACGCCCGGCCACGACGAGACGCTCAGCGGCGGTGTGGTCCCCGTTGCGGGGAGCGCGGTGCAGACACCGTTCTCGCACGCAAGGCCTCCGTAACACGTCGCGCTCGTCGTGCACGGACCGCCGATGTCGGTCGAACCGTCGGGCGAGCACTGCGCCGTAAGGCCGACCACGTCGCATCGCAGGCCTGGAGCGCAGTCCGCATCACTGCCGCAGGTGGCGCCATTCGCGCCCGTTCCCGCCGCGACGCAGGTGCGATTTGGGCCGCAGTAGTCGGCGGTCGCGCATTCCTCGCTGATCACGCACGGCGTTCCCGTAGGCGACGAGTGCCCGGGCGCGCACAGACCGCTCGACGCGCACGTGAGACCGCTGCGGCACTCGCGCTCGCCACCACACGGCTCGCCGACGTTCGCGGGCGCGACGTAGTGATCCTCGAGCGTGGACGCATCGAACGGGGTGGCGTACGTGACGGCGCCGTTGCCCCCGCACGCGCCGAAGGCGAGGGGCAGTAGGCCGACCGCGCCCGCGGCGATGACGAAGAGCGCGCAGGATCCAAGCGCATCCCTCATACGAAGCCGATGCTACGCGAATCGGGACGACCGCGTGCATCGTCGCGAGGGGCGTCGTACGCTCCTTCACCCACATCATGCCTTCGTTCGAGGAAGCTCAGGCGCCCGTCCTCGCGCGTGGGAGAGGCGCGTGGCTCGACGCGGAGCGGGGCCCGCTCGACGCTGCGCACGGGCGTCTCGTCGCGTCGGATGCGATGTCGTCCTCGGCGCCCTGCTCCTCTTCGATTGCAGTGCGACGGCAGGAGGCGCGGTCGTGGTTGGGAGTCTCGTGGGCAACGGCCGTCGTGACCGAAGGAGGCTCGTGATGCGCGTATACCGATTCGAACGGATCGAGGATTCGCTGGATGTCATGCCTCTCGCCGCGCGGCGCGCGCTCGACGAGGCGGGCGTCGAGGTGCCGTTGGGGGCGTGGCGAGGGATGGCGATCGAGCTACGCCGCTCCATCATCGCGCTCGGAACCATGCCCCAGGTCGACGCCGGGGCCGTCCGCGCGATTCTCGCCGCGTCGAACGTTCCGCATACCGACGCGCCGCGTGAGGGCGAGCCTTCGCAGAGTGTCGTCCCCGGTGCGCTTGCGCGCGCCGTCACCGAGTCGGCCTGGCGTGCGCTCGCCCCCGTCGATCGGTACGCGCTGTTCAAGGTTGCGTCCGGCGATCAGGCAGAGATGTTGCTGCCGGAAGCGTGCGCCGAGATCGCGCCGCTCTCCACCCACGTCGACGCCTCGGGTCGGGCTCACATGGTCGATGTCGGCGCCAAGGAGATCACACTTCGTCGCGCCGCCGCTCACGCACGGGTGACGATGAGCGATGCGACGACCGCGCGCCTCCGTGCCGGCGATGTCGCAAAGGGGGATGTTCTCGCGACTGCGCGCATCGCCGGCATCCAGGCCGCGAAGCGGACGTCCGAGCTCATCCCGCTCTGCCATGCCATTGCGCTGACGCGCGTGGCCATCGAGCTCGCGATCGTCGACGACGGCGTCTCGATCGAGGCCGTGGCCGAGGCTCACGATCGGACCGGGGTCGAGATGGAGGCACTCACGGCTGCCAGCGTCGCGGCGCTCACCGTCTACGACATGCTGAAGTCGGTCGATCGCGGGATGCGCTTCTCCGTGGAGCTGGTCGAGAAAGCCGGCGGTCGGTCCGGCGCTTGGACGCGCGAATGACCGCGACATACGCTGGCACGCGATGAAGGCAGAGCTTCGGCAGGAGCCGCTCGTGCTCGACGAGGTAACGTCGGCCGTCGCGCACGCGGGAGCGGGCGCGATCGACGTCTTCGTCGGCGTCGTGCGGGAGACGAGCGACGGGCGGTTCGTGAGCCGGCTCGAGTACCAGGCGTATGCGTCGATGGCCGAGGCCGAGATGGCGCGCATCGGGGCGGAGATCGAGCGCGAGATCGACGGCACGCGAGTCGCGGTGCTTCACCGTGTGGGGTCGCTGGGAGTCGGTGAGGTGGCCGTGGTGTGCGCGGCGAGCGCGCCCCATCGCGCGGAGGCTTTCGCTGCGTGCCGTGCGTTGATTGACCGGATCAAGGCGCGTGTGCCGATTTGGAAGCGGGAGCACGGGCCGGATGGCAGTGCGTGGGTCGGCTGGGTCGATGCGCGGTGCGGTGACGTGCCCCATTATGATCACCCGGCGCACGCCCCGTTGCATCCGCGCAGCGGTGATCCTCGCGGCCGCTAGGCTAGCCGCCAGCCACGGGCGGAATTAGCGCCACCACGTCTCCGTCGCACAGAGCTTCGTCGTCGTACGCGAAGACTTCGTTGCGCGCGATGCGCACGCTCCCCATCCGCCCCCGTAACGCTGGGCGATGCTCCGCGATCCAGGCGATGAACTCGCGTACGTTACAGGGAGGAGCGTCGACGCTCTCCTCTTCTCGCTCGACCAGGTCGCGCAGTACGGCGAAGTAGAGAACGCGAAGCTGCATCGGCGGCCTAGACCAGGGTCGCTCGGTGCGTCGTGCGCCCTTGCGCGAGCTCCACGGCGTGCTCCAGCACGGGGAGGACCAACTTGCTCACGCCCAGGCGAACGGCGTTTGGGCTGCCGGGGAGCGAGAAGATGACGCATCCATTGAAGACGCCCGCCGTCGCCCGGGTGAGGATCGCGCGCGGACCGAAGTCGTCCCAGGAGAGGCGACGAAACGCTTCGCCGAAACCGTCGATCCGCTTCTCGAAGATCGACTCGAGCGCTTCGTGCGTGTTGTCGCGCTTCGTGATGCCCGTCCCGCCGTTGGTGACGATCGCGTCGCAGGCGTTGGCGTCGCTCAGGTCGCGGACCAGCTCCTTGATGTACGTCGGATCGTCCTTGATGATCAGGTGGCGAACGACGAGCAGGCCCGCTTCTCTCAAGAGCTCGCCGCAAACGCGGCCCGAGTCGTCGGTCTCGCGCGTACGCGTGTCGCTGATCGTGACGGTAGAGATGCGAATGGGCCTCTCGCTCATCGCGCCAGTCTACTGCGCTTTCTGCGCTCTGGGACGAAGCGTCGGGAGAGAAGATCGACTATAGGAAAGAGTCATCCGTGTACGCGCTGCCGATCGTCCAACCTCGCCTCGCGCCTGCCACGCAGCCGCGCTCCGTCCGCCTGTCCTTGACCGATCGGTGCGACCTCGCGTGCATCTATTGTCGGCCCAACCGTCATGACGGATACCTCGAGCGGCGGCTCGACGTGGCGTCGTGGATCGCGATGGTGGAAGGGCTCGTCCGGGCCGGCGTACGCCGCGTACGGCTCACGGGCGGCGAGCCGCTGCTCCACAAGGACGTCGTGGATGTCGTGGCTGCGCTCGCGAAGCTGCCGCTCGACGATCTCGCGCTGACGACGAACGCGACGCGCCTCGCGGCTCTCGCCGTGCCGCTTCGTGACGCGGGTCTCAGGCGTATCAACGTCTCACTCGACTCGCTCGATCCGTTGCGGTTCCACCGCATGACCCGCGGGGGCGATCTGGACGGAGTCATCGAGGGCGTCGACGCGGCGATCGCCGCCGGCTTCACCCGGCTCAAGCTGAATGCCGTCGTCGTTCGTGGCGAGAACGACCACGAGCTCGAGGCGCTCACTCGCTGGTCCTGGGCTCGCGGGATCACGCCGCGCTTCTTGGAAATCATGGCCATCGGCGAAGGCGCGAAGCTCCAGGACCTGGTGGTTCCGGCGTCCGAGATGCGCGCTCAGCTCGCTCCCCTCCTGTGCGACGACGAGCCGGAGCGCGAGCCCGACCGCGGTCCGGCGAGGTACGTCCCCGCGCGCCACGATCGCGCGCTGCGTGTCGGGTTCATCTCCGGGACGAGCGATACCTATTGCAAGGGGTGCGATCGCCTCCGCGTCGCCAGCGATGGGATGCTCCGGCCTTGCCTGGCGACGGAGGACGGCGTCTCCGCACGAGCCGCCGCGCGATCCGGTGATGCCGACGCCGTCGTCGACGCCGTCGCGCGCGCATGGACGATGAAGCCTGACGGCGACGTGTTCAAAGGGTGCACCGAGGAGAGCGCCGCGCGCGTGTCCATCCGCGCGATCGGCGGCTGACTCAGAGCTCTTCGAGCGTGAACGCCATCACGGGACGAATTTCCGTCCCCCCGCAGACGAGCGCGACCAGCCGATCGAGGCCGAGCGCGTTCCCCCCACTCGGCGGCACGTGCGCGAGCGCCTCCAGGAACTTCTCGTCGATCGGGTACACCGGGAGCCCGCGCGTGCTCCGCTCTTCGCGGTCTCGCTCGAGCCGCGCGCGCTGCTCGGCGACGTCCGTCAGTTCGCCGAAGCCGTTGCAGAGCTCTACGCCCGCCACGTAGAGCTCGAACCGCTCCGCGACGCGCGGGTCGTCCGGGCGCTTGCGCGCGAGGGAGGCCTGTGACGCCGGGTAATCGACCAGGAACACGGCGTGGTCGAGCGCCGCGAGGCCGGGCTCCACGGCATCGACCATGAGCTCGAAGTAGCGGTCCTCGTCGTTGGCCGCCAGGTCGAGCGTCTCGTCCTCGCGGATGCCGGCGAACCTGTCGAATGCATCGCACACGGTCCAGCGCTCGACCGGCGCGCGTGTGTCGATCGTTCGTTCGCCGATGGTGACGCGGCCACCGGTCACCATGGCGACGAGGTCCTCCGTGTCGCGCATGACGTCATCGATCCCCGCGTTCGCCCGATACCACTCGAGCATCGTGAATTCCGGGTTGTGCCGGTCGCCGAGCTCTCCTTTGCGAAAGCACTTGGCGATCTGAAAGATGCGCCCGTACCCGTCGGCGAGTAAGCGCTTCATCTGGTACTCGGGCGACGTGATGAGGTAGCGCGCGGCTGACCGCGTTCCGACCTCGAACGCCTCCAGATGGAGATCGAGGCCGGGGGAGGGGACGAGGAGCGGCGTCTCCACCTCCAGGAAGTCCCGTTGCGCGAAGAACTCGCGGACGAGGGCGATCACGTTGGCCCGCTCGCGGAGGAGCTTCATCGAGCGCGAGCGTACCGCGGGGATCTACTTCGGAGCGAGCCCGCGGAGCATCACGTCCGCGAGCTGCACCGCGGCGCGTCGCAGGGCGCCTTGTTCCGCCTTGCCGAGGGCCCAGGTGAGCGCGATCCCGTCGAGGGCGCCGAACGTCGCCCGGGCGACCAGATGCGGCGAAATGTCGTCTCGGAAGTCACCCGACTTTTGCCCATCGGCCACGACGCGCGCGATGGCATCGAGGTACGACGTGAACTTCGGCGCCGCGTACTCCTTCATCAGCTTGGTCGACTGGCGGAGAATGATCGTGATCACCTCGGCGAGATCACGCTCCCCTTCGAGGAGGCCCAGCTGGAGCTCGATCACGCGCCGAAGCTTTTCTGGCGCCGTCCCTTGTTTGGGGAGCTCTTCGCGCATGTAGGCGAGCAGCTTCTCGACGCGGTCTTCGAAGAGCGAGACGAGCAGCTCGTCCTTCGACTTGAAGTAGAGGTAGATCGTCCCGTCGGCGACTCCGGCCGCCTTGGCCACCTCGCTCACGCGCGCCGCGTAGAAGCCACTCCGGGCGAAGACCTTCACGGCTGCGCGCAGGATGCGCTCGCGTTTGTCGCCGCCCTTGCGAGCCCCGGCTTTCGCGCTGCGGGCGCGTTTCGAGCGGTGGCGTGAACTGAGTGAGGATTCACTCACTGACGAGTCGAGTACCAAACGGTGCCGGCGTGGTCAACGCGCCGTGGCCCGCACGGGCCCTACTTCGCGGCGGCCATCGTGAACATCTGCTCGGCGAATGTGCCGATCTGGCGCCCGATCCACGGGCCCATCACGACCAGCGCGGCGACCACCGCAAGCAGACGCGGGAGGTATCCGATGGTCGGGTCCTGGATCTGGGTCGCAGCCTGGAACGCGGCCACGATGAGCCCCACGAGAGCCGCTGCGGCGACGATGGGCAACGACACCACGAGAGCGAGGAGCAACGCCTCGCGCGCCGCGTCGAGGAGGACCCCCGGCGACAAGCTCAGTCCGCCGCGGAGTCGCCGGAAGAGTCGAGCGGGGCGTCGAGCGGCGCGTCTGCGGGCGAATCAGCCGGCGCGTCGCTGCTCGCGTCGGTGCCGGAATCGCTCGAAGAAGAAGCGTCGCTACCCGCGTCCGCTGGCGGCGGAGCCGGGGTACCGCCAGGCGCTACGGCGGCGACCTCGCAGAGCGAACTCGTGGCTTGCGCTCGATTCGTGGGGCAGCAGAGGCCGAAGCCGACGACACCGGTGGCCCAGCTCGCGACGGCGCCGCCGAGCTTGGCCGCGGAATCGCACTGCAGGCCCGACGAGCAGTCGTCGTTCCCGTTGTTGCCGTCGTTCGTGTCGCAGCGCTCGCCTTCGCCCTGGTTGTTGCAAGCGGATGCGCTCAACGCGACCGCGAACGCGATGGCAGCGAGGATGAAGAAGCGACTACGCAAGGAACCCTCCAAAGCGGGACGCACCATGCCGAAAAATCGGTCTATACGCCAGCGGTTCCTCATGTGCGCGACGCCTCGCGTGCGGCGTCTCTCTCCTTGCGCTTCGCCTCTTTCGCCTCGACAGCCATTCCGAACAGGCGAACGTACTCCACGGCGCTCGCCAGGCTGAAGACGAGCGAGAGGTAAATGAGAATCCTGCCGACGCTCACGACGTCCACGATCCCGCAGTCGACGCCGAAATACGACAGGTGGTACGGGAAGCCGATGAGCAGGGCGACGATGCCGATCATCTGAAGGGCCGTCTTCGTCTTCCCTTCCGACCCGGCGGCGATGACCACCCCTTCGCTCGCGGCCACGCTGCGCAGCCCGGTGACGCTGATTTCGCGCGTGAGCAGGATGATGACGACCCACGCCGGGATGCGCCCCATCGGTACCATCCAGATGAGCGAGGCCATGACGATCAGCTTGTCGGCGAGGGGATCGAGGAACTTCCCGAGCACGCTGACGACGTTCATCCGCCGTGCGAGCCAGCCGTCCAGCGCGTCGCTGAGCGCGGCGATGGTGAAGATCACCGCGGCCCAGAAGCAGTCCTGCGCGGTGCCACGATCCAGGAACCACAGGCAAGCCGGGATCATGAGGACGCGCCCCATGGTGATCAGGTTCGGCAGATTGACGGCGTCTTCGGTGAGAGATCGCCGGCGTACGCGTCGCGGCGGGCGCGACGACGAGCGCTTCGAAGACGGTGCGGTGGACGCGGAAGGACTCAAGCGCCGTAGCAAATGCCACGCCGCGTGAACGCAGGTCAATCAGCTCGACGTGAGAAGTGCGATTCCTTCGCCTGCGAGGTAGAGGAGCCCGCGCTGGCCCGAGGGGGCGTCGGCCGGGGGGAGCGCGCGCGGCACGACCGAGCCGGTCCAGCCGAGGAGGCTGTCGCGGCGGATGAGCGTCGGGCGCGATGGGCTGATCTCGAGCGTGTGCATGCGCTCGAGCAGCTCGAGTAGGACGACTCCCGTCCCCTGAAGTTGCACGACGTGCGCCGACTCACCATCGCCGAGCGAGAGTTTTTCGTTCGCGTAGGTGATGGGGGTGAGCTCGAAGCCGAGGAGGACTTGCTCGCGGACGGTCACGGTCTCGTCGGCGATCGTGAACGGCAAGATCGTGTGCGACGCGCGCGGCGCGACGACGATCTCGCCCGCGCCGGAGATTCGCACGAGCGGACTGGCCACGCCGCCGAAGGGCTCGCCGGTGCTCTTCCCGTTCGTCTGCCGCGGAAGCGCTTCCGTCGCGAGCGCACCCTGATGCACGCGGATGGCCTCGAGTCGCGCGGCGAACGGTCGGGCCTTCTCGCCCGCCGTCGTTCGTACGAGCGCTACGCCGCTCGCGTCAAGGATGGCGCCGGCGTTGGACGCGAAGACGAGCTGGTGCGCGCGCACCACTTGCGCGAGAGGCAAGGGGACCGCTTGCACGCCCGGGGTCGCGGGGGACGCCGGCGACGGCGTCGGGGCAGGATACGCCGCCTCCTCGGCGCGAATCGAGGTCGCCTCGGCGGTGGGCGGGACGGTCCATCCACCGTGATGCGGCAGCATGGGGCGGTTCGACGGTCGCGGAAGCGACACGCCCGGCTCCGTCGTCCGCCACGTCCCCAGCTCCTGGCGCGCCGCCTCGCCCGAGTCTGCCGGCTGGGCAAGCGAGAAGCTCAGCTCCCCGGCGTCGAGCTCCTCGAAGGCGAATGCTGCGACGTTGCGCACCTCCGCATCGAGCGCCCCCAGGTCTCGCGGGTCTCTCTGGCTGGATGGGCCTGTCCCCGACGCGATCTTGTCCGCGAGACGCCGCGCCATCTGCGCATGACCACCGCGCTCGAACGCCGCCTGGGCGCGAGGGAGATCGTGCAGGCGCTCGTAGGCAAGGCCTAGATAGCCCCACGCACGCTTGTGCGTCGGGTGGAGTCGAACGACGTCCTCGAGCTCCGCCGATGCGGCCTGTGCCTGCCCCGTCTTCAGGTAGCCCAGCGCCAAGTTGAGTTTGATGGACGGGTCGCCTGGGTTGTCGCGCTTGAGCTGTTCGTAGATCTGGATCGCCCGCGGGTAGAGGCCGATGCGGAAGTACACGACGGCGAGAAGCTCCTGCCCTCTCGGATCGCGCGGCTGGAGAGTGAGCGCCTGCTCGAGCTCCTCCTTGGCTTCCTGGACGCGGTTGTCCTGGAGCAGCTCGCTCCCTCGGTACAGGTGAAAGAGAAAATCCTCGTCGGCGACGTCGCGGGCGACCTCGCTCGCTACCTGCACCACGGCCGACGCGGCGATCATGCGTCGCTCGGTCGCTCGCTCCTCGGAGGCGCCCGGTTTGGGGTCCTGCTGTCTCGGACCGGCCATCGTCAAATGTTAGCCGACGGGCGCCGCGCGAGACGAAGTTTCGGGCGAAAAGGCCCCCGATCAGAAAACGTCGTCCTGCGCGAGGAGGCCGGGGAGGCCGCCGGTATGCAGGAAGAGCACACGCGCACCTTTCGCGAGGTCACCACGAGCGACGGCCTGCGCGAGCGCGTGCATCGCCTTGCCGGTGTACACGGGGTCGAGGATCGTCCCGCTTGCCCGGGCGACACGCGCGAGGAGGTCGCGTTGCTCGTCCGACATGACGCCGTAGCCGGGGCCGCGGGAAGACTCGTCCACGACGAGGGGCGCCGTCGCGGCGAGCTCCGCGTCGTAGCTCCGCGCTTCGCCGATGATGCGATCGATGACGCGCGAGAAGTACGCGGCGTCGTCGCAGACGGCTACTGCGCGTACTCGTTTTGCCACGTCGAAGCGGGCCGCACCGAGCACGACGCCGGCCGCGGTGCCTCCCGAGCCGCAGGCGTGGACGATCTCGTCGAAGGACGCGCGCGAGTCCGCGAGCCCCAGATCGAGCTGCCCGCGTACCTCGCGCATGGCCTCGACGTATCCGAGCGAGCCGAGGCCGTTCGAACCCCCCTCGGGGATCACGTACGGCTTGCCACCTGCGCGCGCGATTCGCTGCGCCTCGCTCTCCATCACCGCGCCGCGCTGTGCGTACTCGTCCCGGGTCACGCGATGAATTTCGGCCCCGGCGAGCCTGTCGAGCAGCACGTTGCCGCCGGACGGGAGCTCGTCGCGCTTGGCGATGCGCGAGGGATCTCCCGGCGCCGTGGCGTCGCGGAGGAAGAGTACGCACTTGAGGCCGAGTTGCGCGCAGATGATCGCCGTCGCACGAGCGTGGTTCGACTGGATGCCGCCGCACGTCAGGATCGTGTCGCTCCCGCGTGTGAGCGCGTCGGCCAGGAGGTACTCGAGCTTCCGGATCTTGTTCCCCGCTTCGGCGCCGGACGTCGCGTCGTCGCGCTTGATCCAGAGCTTCACGCCGAGCAGGGCGTCGAGCGACGCGCGGCGCACGAGCGGCGTCGGCCCGTGTACGAGATGAAGCCGGCGCATCCCCGTCTTGGTCATGATCAGGCCTCGAAACGTCAGCTGAGCGTGACGAGCTTCACGTTGCGCTCGACCGTGTCGCCCACCGCGACGTGGATCTCGGCGATCTTGGCGGGCCCCTTGGCCTTGATCTCGTTCTCCATCTTCATCGCTTCCATGACGAGGAGCGGCTGGCCGGCTTCGACGCTATCGCCCGGCTTCACCAGGAGCTTCACGACGCGCCCGGGCATCGGCGACTTGACGGACTTGTCCCCGCCGCCGGCGCCGCCCCCCTTTGCGGCTGCTGCCGCGCGCAGCCGCTCGCTCTCCACGCGTACGTAGGAGCGGTGCCCGCTGGCGATGGCGCCGATCTCGGGGGGCGTGCCCTCGGTCGTCAGGTCGACGACCTTCCCGTCGATTCGCACCGAGAGCTGGTCGCCCAGCTGTACGAGGTCGACGTCGACAAGCTCGTCGCCCACGCGCACTTCCAGCGCGCCGCTCGGCAGCTCCTTCACATCGACGACGATCGGCTCTGCCCCGGGGGATGGATCCAGCGTTACGTAGTAGCGCATCTCGGTCTCGTCACTAGTGCGAGCGCGCCCGCGAGTCCACCATCGGCTCGACGGTCGCGTCGCTCACTGGAGGAACGGGCAACTCTGCGTGGCCATGCACTTGTGCGTCTGCGGGTGGGAGAGCACGTAGACGTCCTTGCCGCCCGAGGCCAGGAAGCGAGCGAGCTGCGTGTCGTAGTACGTGACGTCGTCGAAGGTCCGGCACGGATCGTTGATGAAGAACACGTGCTGTCCGGCGGGGTTGATGTACGCGTTCGTGAGCGCCACGACGGGCGCGCTTGCCTGGGTCGTGTCGGGGCTGTTGGGCGCGAGCACGGAGAGGCGCGGGGCCCAGGCCTGCGCGAGCGAGGGGGCGTCCTTGGCGTGCACGCTCGTGAGCCGGGCGAGGCGGAGCGGGATCTGCGGGTGGGGGGCGTCGTCGTTGTTCGTCCCCTCGCTGGCCCAGTCGATGTCGTAGAGCGTCTGGGCGCAAACCGTGGGATCGGGCGCCGGCACCGTTCCGCACTGCAGGCTCGGGTCGGGGCTCGGCAGGTAGTTCACGCCGCAGTTGGGACCGGCGTGCGTGCGCCCGAGGCGTGCGATCCCTTCGACCACGTGGTTCGCGATGAGCAGCTCGTTCGGAATGCCGCCAACCGTGTCGTTGAGCGCGCTCGGCGTCGCATAGTCAGCATACTCCGGCATCGTCTGGACGGCGCTGGGGGGGAGGAACGGTACGGCGCCGGCCGCGCGCGCGAATGCAGTTCCGGCCGCGATCGGGACGTACGGATCGCCGACCGTGCTCGACACCAGGATCCCGCGCGGCGGGAGGGTCTCGCCGTCGATTCCGATGAGGGGGCGCATCATGTAGTAGGGGGCGAAGTTCACCGGATCGGCGGTGTCGAGGGCCGCCTGGGTGATGTCGAGGAGGCGGCGGAAGTTGGGGGTCTGACGCGAATAGCCGAGCCCTTCTTGCGGCAGGACGAGCGGCGAGCCCACGTCGTAGAACGTGTCGCGGAACTGCTGGCACCCGTTGCCCGATGAGCACGAGCCCCCGGTCGTGACGGGCGTGAACGTGGACGCGCCCACCTCCCAGGTGTCTACGAGCTTCCCGGCCGTCTCCAGCGCGCCCGGCTTCAACAGGCACGTCCCGTACGACTCGACGGCGTCGGTCTGCTTGAACACCTGGACGAGGACGTTGTCGCCGACGTTGCCGGGAACCGGGATGCGGAGCGTCCCCCCCGCTCCCACGCGCGCGCAGTTCGTGACGTCGTTTCGCGTGTTGTAGGCGGTTACGGTCATTCCCGGAGAGAAGTCCGCGGGGTCGAGGCACGCGATCTCGAGCTCGCGGGTGTTGAACAGATCGTTCACCTCGAAGCGGAGCGAGGTCTGCCCGCTCTGGCAGGACGACGGAAGCTGCGCGCTCGCGTCGCGCGACGCCGCAGGGACGGCGATGAGGAGCGGCGAGATGATCTGCTCGAGCACGGCGGTCGGGATGAGCGACGAGTGCGCGGCGATGTCCGTCAGCCCCCCCCCTCCGCTGATCGGCGCGGCAGCCGTGATGTAGGGATCGAGGGCCCCCTGGATCATGGCCACGACGCCGCCGTACGAGTCGCCCGCGGCGTACATGGGCTGCGTCCCGCCGATGTCGGGCACGCCGTTGCCGTCGAAATCGCCTGCGAGGTCGGGCTTCCCGTCGCCGTTGAAGTCCTGGTCACTCAGGTTCTTCCCGTCGAACGAGTGAATGATGCGCGTCGTCTGGATCTGGTCGAGCACCGACTGCCGGATGGAGTCGCGGCTGTGGAAGACGTGGCTGGTCCACAGGTAGCCGCCGGAATCGGGGACGCCATCGCCGTTGAGGTCGTAGGCGCGGCTCGCCGTGAGCCCGTTGAGCCACTCCACGTAGCAGCTCCCCGCCAGGAGGATCTGCGCGACGTCTTGGGTGCTCGGGGACAGGTAGAGACCGTGCCCCGGCATGTCGATGGCCATCGTCGCCATCCCTTGCTTCGCGAAGAAGCCGACGCGCACGATCGACTCTTCCGAGAACAGCGACGTGCCGTGCGACCATACGACCGTGGGGAACGGCTGCGCGGAGCCGGGCGTCGCTTTCGGAACGGCGAGGAAGAACGGCACCGTGTCGGACACCACGCGCCCCTGGCCGGTCGTGTAGTCGAGGTGGAACCAGTCGTCGGGGCTCTCGTGCGTCGGGTCGGCGCTCAGGTAGTACGGTGCCTGGAACGTGCCGATGACGAAGTGGTCGATCGACTGCAGCTCGTTCTCCAGGAACAGCTCCTGCGATGGCGTCAGCGAGAACGACGCCTTGAGGACGATCTGGACGATCTGGTCGATCGTCTCCTCGGACGCCGCCACGTTGACCGCGTAGGGTTGTCCCAGCACCGGCTTGCACTGCGCCTGCGTGCGGAGGTCGATCTGCTCGTCGGCCGGGCTGGTTGCCAGCCCCACCGCGCGAATCGCCTCCGCTTTCGCGGGGAACCGCGTGCCGACGTAAGCGAACGGGCCGCGTCCATAGAGACCATCGCGCAGGAGGCGAAGGTCTTCGTACGTGGGCGCCGTGGTGAACGTCCAGGCGAACGCGATGTGCTGCGCGCCGCTCCCCGCGATGTCACCGTAGTAGTTGGTGCGCGAGGAGTCGGACAGAATGCTCACGGCCCGCGCGACGTCGGCGTTCTGCTCCGGGTGGTTGACGTACTCGAACGGCGACTTCGCCACGTGCCCGCTCGGGCCGTGCAGGCGATCTGTGACGACGACCGCGTACTCCGTCTTCTCTTCCATCGGCAGGAGCGGCCGGAGGATGAGCGTGTCGGTCTCGCGCTCGTAGTAGCCGGTGAGGTCGTCGATCCCCTCGATGCCACCGGGCGGCAACGGTGCCAGATTGTCGGGGTGGTCGAGCACGCCGTCGAAGTCGAGGTCGAGCTGCGGTGCGTAGTTGGACTGCGTTAGCCCCGCGCCCTCTTCGACTGTCTCGAACAGGAGGTTCTGCTGGGCGATCTTCGGATCGTTCGGGAAGTAGAGATCGAGGTCGCGCGGCGTGTAGCTGAAGTTGCCGTCGCCCATGTCGAGCATGACCGGAACGCCCGTCGTCAGGTTGATGACGTAGACGGGGTCGTTGGTCATGTCGTGACCGTCGTTCTGCATGCGCGCGCGGAGGTCGGCGAGATCGAGGGCGGGGAGCGTCGGGTTGACCCCGTCTTCCTTCTGGAAGCCGACGGTGATCGGGGCGAACGTGCCCCACCCTTCCATCTCGCCGAAGCCCTGGCGGGCGAACGTTTCCATCTGCGTCGGTGAGACCGTACTCACGTTGATGCGACGGCCGGTGCGGCTCGTGGGATCAGGGAACGTGGCGACGTCGTTTGGCTGCGGGATGTTGGGGAGGGGCAGCGCTTGGAGATCGAAGACGACGGTGGGGCCGGCGCCCAGGGGCGTCAGTCGCGCGCCCGCCGGTGCGCGATCGACCGCACAGTGGGAGGCGAGCGTGAAGGAGATGAGCGCAGGGACGCCTGCGGCGAGAGTGCCGGCGACGGAGCCGATTCGAGAGCCGCCGCCGCGGCGGGGAGAGGGACGCTTCATTCGGGCGGCGAACCTTAGCGCGATCTCGCCCCCCCACGCTCATCGCGTGCGCGTCTCACGGGGCCGCCCCGAGCGGCTCGACTCAATGCCCCTGCTGGACCATTTTCACCGGGACATCCAGCGTCGACCCGTTCGCCGTGTGGTCGAACGTCGCTCCGCCGACGACGCGCGCGATGCAGGCCGCGACCTCACCTGAGAGGCCCGCGACCGACGCCGGTTCGGCATGCGCGACCTCTCCATTCGGGGATACTTTCGCACGGACGATCATCGACCCCTGCATGCTGGGATCTCCGGCGAGACCCCGCTCGTAGCAGCGGCGAATCTGCGGCCGGAGGCGCGCGATCTCCTGCTCGGCGCCCGGCAAAGGGGTGGTCGAGGACGGCGGCAGGAATGTCGTCACGGTGGGCGGGGGCTTCACCTCGGCCAGCTTCGATTGCGAGTGATCGTCCTGGATGCCGCCGGCGATGCGGTCGAGGCCGTGTCCGCTGGGCGCGACGTAGGTGCTGGCCGTCATGTGGAGATCGTCGGCGGCGTTCGTCACCCCTCCGGCCTGTTTCACGGCGTACGTCATATCGACCGGCGCAATCTCGCGCGACAGCGCGGCAGCGACGGCCGAGCTGGCGTGCGTCGAGGTGAGGATCCCCATGCTCATCGCCTGCGCCTCGCGCGCGAGCGCCTCCAGGTGCGATGGCGGCGCGGCGTGCGGTCCCGGCGCGGGGCGCGGTGCGGAGTGCGTATCGTGCGGCGCGGCGTCGGGCGCGGGGGGGTCGTTCCACTTCGTGGGCTCCGCCGTGGAGGGGGTCGGGTCGGCCCAGGTGAGCTCGCGGTGGCCGAGGTCGACGAGCGTGCCGACGGTCACTGCGTCGTCGACGATCGGATCGCTCCAGTCCGAATACATCGCGCCGACGAAGCCGAAGTGGACCAAAAGGCTGAACGCGGCGACGACGAGGATCCCGGCATCGAGCGAGCCCACGTCGCGTACGGAGAGCGGGAGCTGTGGTCTCGGTGCGTCGGGGATCGCCGGGACGAACTGGAAGAGGAGCGTCGCGCCGCCGATGGCGACGCGCCCTCGTGCCGATTCATCGAGGCGCACGCGCGCCCGCGACTCCTTTCGCAGTGCCGCGATCTCGTGTACGCCGCTCTCGAGCGCGATGCGTCCCGCGATGGGCGCGGCCAGGTTCAGGAAGTACGCCCCCAGGTCGCGCTCGATCACCGCGACGCGCTCACCCGCGTCGTCGAGGACGAACGTCGCGCTCTCGTCGCGACCGACGGTCACGGTCGCGTGCTTCTTGATCACTCGCTCCTCGACGATGCGTCCGTCGCGAACGATGCCGACACGTAGGACGCGAGGCGTGCTCGCCCCACCGATCGCGCGCATGATGGCGGTCATGCGACCGGCGCCTGCGGTCGGCGAGGCCAAGGAGACGGAAGGTGGCGACGAAGGAATGATGCGCGTGGTCACGGGCGGGCTCCTTTCGTGAGCTCGCAGAGTCAGACCGCGCGCGAAGCGGGAGGTTCCCGGTTCTCTAGAACATCACGCCGAAGCGCCCGATCGCGATCCACGGCGCCTGCATGCGGTTGCCGTTCGCGTCGTCGAACGCGCCGCCCGGAATCAGCACGCCGGCCTGCGCGCCGACGTTGAAACAGATGCCGTACTCGGTCACCGCACGCGCTTCGAAGCCGACGTCGAACTCTTCGCCGAGGTCGTGCTTCGCGGCCGTGCCGCCGTTGTAGTTCACGGGCGAGCCCTGCGTGGCGTAGCGGTAGGGATCGACGAAGTCGGCGGTCGTCTGCGCGATGACCATGCCCCCCTTCAGGTCGAGCCACGGGCGCGGGCGCACGATTACCGTCGGGTTGATGTACTCGGCGCCGAAGACGCCGCCGTTGCTCGGCAGCAGGTTCACGCCCGGCGTCGGTCGCGCGGCGTTCTGCAGTCGCGGATCTTGCGCGGCGACGGCGGCCCGCGCCGTTTCGAAGCGCATCACCTCGTCGAACAGGAGGAGGCCGACCTTGTGGTTCGGATCGAACGTGAACCGCTTCTGCGTGTCGCCGTACGGATCGGCGTCGCCCGAGGCGTACCCGAGCTCGATCTGCGCGGCGATGTCCCCCCAGTCGATGGGGGAGCCCGCGGATTCTCGCGCCAACGCGCCGTCGGGGATCTCGACGTCCTTCGCGACGTGCACGACGCCGAGCTGCGCGGCCCCGCCGTACGAACGGATGTTCGTGCGCTGCCCGGAGAGCGACTCGGCCTGCGTGCGGATCTCGTTGGTCGAGCCGAGGATCGTCGCCACTTCGGCCGAGCCGTAGAGCCATGCTTCGTTCCCCACGACGCGCGTCGCGAACTTCCCCGCGGCATCGAGCACGGCGACGTTCAGGCTCGTCGCATACGTGAAGAGCGGCTCGGCCGACGTCTCGTTGTTCCACTGGTGCCGGTACACGCCGTACACGCCGATCTGGTTGAGGCCGCGCTCGACGTACGCTGCGAGCACTCCCTGCACCGCGCGGTCGCCGCGCGAGAGGACCACCGTGGGATCCTTCCAGACGTACTGCGCGCCGAGGGCGACGGTGAGGGGGCCGTCCTTGCCCATGGGCTTGGTGCCGAAGAGGAGGCCGTCGCTGATCGAGCCGAAGCGGTAGTCGCCGAAGAGCGAAGCGTGGTCGCCGTCGTTGGCGACGAGGCCCATCCCCCAGTGGTTCGGCTGCTGCCCGACGCGGAAGAGGCCGATGGGCGAGAGCCAGTCGAGGTACAGCCAGCGAGGCTGCACGTTCGACAGGCCGTTGGTGCTGTCGCGCGGCGTCTGATCGGTCCACACGTCGTGCGCGACGTCGCCGGCCACGAGGCCCGTGAGCACGTCCATCTGCCCGACGAGCTCGAGGGTCTTGCCGATCTGGAGGCGGGGCATGATGCGGAACCAGTGATCGAGCCACGTGTTCTGCCCGAGCGAGTCGCTCACGGCGCCCGGGTGGGCGAGCGCGGTCGAGAACGTGGGGTCGAGCGGGAAGCTCTGCATCCGGTTCACGCGCAGCTCGTACTCGCCGTGAATCTGGAGCCGAATGAGTCCCTCCTCGGGCGGGAGCACCCGCGGGCGGCCGTCGTCGAAGGCCAGGCGTGCGAGGTGATCGGGCTTCGGCTCGACGACGACGGCGTCGCCGGTGCTCGCCGAGGGGGCGGCGGGAACGGGGGGAGCGGACTCCTGCGCCCCGGCGGCGCGAGGGAGCGTGAGCGCGATCGACGCGGCGAGGAGGGCGGTGGTGCGCGGGAAGAGCATCAGCGGGAGGAGTTCGCGGAGACTAGCGCGAAGTCGTGGTCGCTTCGTAGCGGAGATGCGTGAGGAGAGAATGGAGACCGGGGCCGGCGCGTGCTACGCCGCGGACCCCATGGAACCGATACACGTCGGGCGAAGGCTGTCCCTTGCGGATCTCGAGGACGTGGCGGTTCGCCGCCGTCCAGTCGTGTACGACGCCGAGGTGCGCGCCCAGGTGGACCGCTCGCGCGCCGCCATCGACGCCATCGCACTGGCCGGGGATGACGCACCGCGCGTCTACGGCATCAACACCGGATTCGGCGCCCTCAGCGAGACGCGCATCTCGGCCCAGGACATCCGCGCGCTCCAGCGGAACCTGGTCCGCTCGCACTCGACGGGCGTAGGGCCCAATCTCGGCGCCCCCGACGTCCGCGGGATGATCCTGCTCCGCGCGCAGGTCCTCGCGCTCGGCCACTCGGGCGTCCGCAGCGTGCTGGTCGAGACGCTCCTCGCGATGCTCAACAAGGGGGTTCACCCGCGAATCCCGGCGCAGGGGTCGGTCGGCGCCTCGGGAGACCTCGCGCCGCTGGCGCACCTCGCGCTGGCGATGATCGGCGAAGGGGAAGCGGAGCTCGACGGGGTGATGCTCTCCGGCGCGGAGGCGCTGGCGAGGGCGGGCATCACGCCGCTCACGCTGGAGGCGAAGGAGGGGCTCGCGCTCATCAACGGGACGCAATACATGGCGTCGCTCGGCACGCTGGCCGTGCTCGAGGCCGAGCGTCTGTGCGTCGCGGCCGACGTCGCGGGGGCGATGAGCCTGGAAGCGCTGAAGGGGTCGTCGCGCCCGTTCGACGCCCGGCTGCAGGCGGCTCGACCCCACCCGGGGCAGGCGACCGTGGCCGGCAACATGCGCACGCTGCTCGCCGAGAGCGAGATCGCCGAGAGCCACAAGAACTGCGGCAAGGTGCAGGACGCCTACTCGCTCCGCTGCATCCCCGCGGTCCACGGCGCGACGCGCGACGCGCTCGCCTGGGTTCGCGAGGTCCTCGAGCGCGAGATCAACAGCGTCACCGACAACCCCAGCGTCTTCCTCGAGGCCGACGGCACCGCCGACGTCATCAGCGGCGGGAACTTCCACGGCCAGCCGCTCGCCATCGCGCTCGACCTCGCCGGCATCGCGGTCGCCGAGCTCGCGAACATCAGCGAGCGTCGCGTCGAGCAGCTCGTGAACCCCGCGCTCTCCACCGGCCTCACGCCGTTCCTCGCAGCGGGCAGCGGCCTGCACTCGGGGTTCATGATCGCGCAGGTCGCGAGCGCGTCGCTCGTCAGCGAGAACAAGGTTCTGGCGCACCCCGCGAGCGTCGACTCCATCCCGTCGTCCGCCGGGAAGGAGGACCACGTGAGCATGGGGAGCGTGAGCGCGCGCAAGCTCGTGCAGATCGTCACGAACGTGAAGCACGCACTGGCCATCGAGGTCATGACGGCGGGCGCAGGGGTCGATCAGCGGGCGCCTCTCAAGCCGAGCCGCGGGGTCACGGCCGCCATGAGCACGCTGCGCGCCGTCGTCGCGCCGATGACCGAGGATCGCCCGCTCTACCGCGACATCGAGGCCACGGCCGCGCTCGTGGCGAGCGGCGCTTTGGTTCGCTCGGTCGAGAAGGTCGTCGGCACGCTGGCCTGAGAGCTCGAGTCCGAGGGCGTCATCGACGAGTGAAGATCACTCGACGAGCTCGGGCTTCTCGACACATGGACGGCCAGCCGCGACCTGAGGGGGAAGCAGCCCTCTACGTGGGCTCGCCCCCTGGTTCGCCGATCCTCCAGACCGGATCCATCTTGATCCATGTTTCCCCCCAATTCGTCGGGGAATTCGGCATTTCCGCACGATGTGCTCCCTCGTGCGCCTGGCAATGAAATTGCAATTTTCCTTTTCCATCGAAACCGACTACCCCACGGTTTCCAGGAGCCAGCCCCCATGCGCGTACTCACGATCCTCCTCGCCTCGGTCACCCTCAGCTTCGCCGCTGGATGCGCGACCGCCCGGCCCGAGGCGGCCAAAATGCCGGAGCCGATCGCCTACGACGCCGCGGACTACAACCCTCCGAGCGAGTTCGACATGAAGTTCGTGGCCGCCCAGGGGCCCGCCGTGAAGCGCTCGACGCCGAACGAGGGTTCGTACGCGCCCCGCCTCGTCTCGATGGAGAAGAACACCACGCAGCAGTGAGAAGGGGCGATGTTGGGGCCGAGCGCCAGGGGCCTCCCTGTCGCTGTCGTCGGGGCGAGAACGTAGGCCGTAACCACGCCGCCGGCCGGGACCGAGCCCTGGCGGCGGCCAGCCCGCCCACCCACGCCGCCAGGGCTCGGTCCCGGCCGGCGGCTCGTCGAGGCTGTCGACGATGGAACGGTCATCGGGGCTCGACGAGTCGTCCCCGCCCATGGCGCGAGCGCAGGTCAGCTTCGCAACACTTGCACGGCCAGGGGAGCGGTCTAGTCGCTGGCCGCGTCGGAAGCGTCCACTTCGGGCGCAGCGTCGGTACCAGTGCTCGAATCCACGCCGCCAGTGCTCGAGTCCACGCCCGTGCCCGCGTCCTGCTTCGACCCCGCGTCGTTCCCGGGGGGAACGGTCGACGCATCCTCGTTCTGCGGCGGCGCCGCGGCGTCGTACGTCGTCGGCGGGAGGTTGGGACCGCAGCACCAGCGAATGCCTTCGCCCACGGGCCCGGCGCCCTCCATCTGCTCGCACTCCGGGGTGGGGAGCGTCGCGAAGTTCACTCCGGCCAGGAGGGGGCACGAGTAGGCCTCCGCTCCGGCGCACTCGCTCTGGTCGTAGCGAGCCGCGCGCACGCACGCCGCCGTCTCGCTGCACTGGGGCCCGCCGCCGTCGACCGCCGAGCAGGCGTAGCCGTAGAAGCCGGTGCAGCACGGGTTCGGCACGGTCGCGACGCAGTCGTTCAGCCCGGACACGCTCAGCGACTCCGGAAGCGGCCCGCACGACGAATCGAGCTCCCCGGCGTCGTTTCCGCTGCCGCCCGAGTCGTTCGAGCTCGAGCTGGAGCACGCGAAAGCGACGGCCGCTCCGAACGCCACGACAACGCCGGCCTGCAGCGCGCCCAGGGCACGCGCCCGTTTCACCGTTCGGTCCCGCATCTCTCTATTTGTATAGGGCCCGGGGCCAGAGAGAGCACGTTTCTCGGAGCGGGGAGGGGGTGCGGTTGGACGGGCTCTGCCGCGCACGGAGCACCCGGGAGGCGCCGTGTAGGAGTACGGCCCCGACGCGATGTTGCCCGCTGAAAGGCGAGGGGCTTTCAGGCCGCGCGCGCGCGGGATCGACCGAACGGCACAAGGCATCTAGGAAAATCGCCTAGATGCCTAGGAAAGGGCTCCTAGATGCCTAGGAAAATCGCCAAGGCATCTAGGCGATTTTCCTAGATGCCTTGGAGAGGTCTCCTAGATGCGTAGGCGAATCGCCTAGACGCCTAGGAAGTGGCTCCTAGATGCCTAGGCGAATCGCCTAGACGCCTAGGAAAATCGCCAAGACTTCTAGGCGATTTTCCTAGATGCCTTGGAGAAGTCTCCTAGACGCCTAGGCGATTTTCCTAGATGCCTAGGCGAATCTGCATGGCGCCCGGTGCCGGCGGCTCGAACGCCCGTCTCCTTGCATTTCCCCCGTGTGCAGACGCTAATGCGCGGGTTCGCGTCCACCCGCGGCCCCGTGGCGGAATGGCATACGCAGTCGACTTAAAATCGACGGCTCGAAAGAGCATGAGGGTTCGACCCCCTCCGGGGCCACTACGCATTCCCGGTCCATTCGCGCGCGAACGCGCGAAAAGCACCCCCTCGGTTCGCGCCCGGCCCTCTCTTCAGCTACGAGTCCGCACCCCATGCCTGCACTCGGCGCTCAGCACCTCAAGAAATCGTTCGGTACGCACGTCGTGCTCGAGGACGCCACGTTCACGCTCGCGCGCGGGGAGCGGGTGGCGCTCATCGGAGCGAACGGGGCGGGGAAGTCGACGTTTGCGAAGATCCTGGCCGGGGCGGAGACGGCGGACGGCGGAACGGTGAGCGTGCGGCGCGGGTTGTCGATCCGGTACGTGTCGCAGGAGCCGGAGCTCGATCCGTCGAAGAGCGCGAAGGAGGTCGTGGAAGATGCGCTGACGGCGTGGCGCGCGGCGACGACGCGGCACGCCGAGGTGAGCGCGCTGCTCGGAGAGAGCGGCGGCGAGGCGAGGCCGGAGCACGACGCCTGGCTGGCCGAGCAGGCCGAGCTCGACGACAAGGTCATGCACCTCGGCGGGTGGCACCGCGGGCACGAGGCGATGGGGTTCCTCCATCAGCTCGGCGTGGAGGACGTCGATCGCCCGTGCGGAGCTCGGAGCGGCGGCGAGCGGCGACGCATCGCGCTCGCGCAGCTGCTGGTGGCGAGCCCGGACATCGCCATCCTCGACGAGCCGACCAACCACCTCGACGCCGAGACCGCCGAGTGGCTCGAGGAGTACCTGGCCAAGGAGTACCAGGGGGCGCTCGTGCTCGTGACGCACGACCGGTACTTCCTCGACGCGATCGCGCAGCGGATTATCGAGCTCGAGAGGGGGCGGCTCACGTCGTACGCGGGGAACTACGCCGACTACCTCGAGAAGAAGGCGGAGATGCTCGCTCACGAGGACCGCACCGAGCAGAACCGGCAGAACATCCTGCGGCGCGAGCGGGAGTGGCTCTCGCGCGGGCCCAAGGCACGGACGACCAAGCAGAAGGCGCGCATCAACCGCGCCCACGCGCTCGAGGCGGAGGGGGCGGCGAACGCGGGGCGGCCGGGCGAGGTGACTCTCGCGGCGGCGGCGACGTCGCGCCAGGGCAAGACGATCCTCGAGCTGCACGGGGTGAGCGTCGGGGTCGGCGATCCGGTGCGCCGCCTGAACATGCCGTTCGATCTCGTCATGACGTCCGAGGACCGCATCGGCATCGTGGGGCCGAACGGCGCGGGGAAGACGACGCTCGTGCGGGCCATCCTCGCCGCGGTGGAGGAGGTGCGCACCGGGAAGCGCCCGGCGGACGCGCCCACCATCGTCGAAGGGGAGATCGTCGCCGGGAAGAACACGAAGGTCGCGTATCTCGATCAGGCGCGCGCGCGGCTCGACGACTCGAAGTCGATCTTCGACGACGTGCGGGGCGAGAGCGGGAGCACGGTGATCAACCTCGGGGTGAAGGGGAGGGAGGCGCTCGATCTGCGGGCGTACCTCGAGCTGTTCCTCTTCGATCCGCAGAAGCAGCGACAGAAGGTGGGGGCGCTCTCCGGCGGCGAGCGGGCGCGCGTGGCCTTGGCCAAGACGCTCCGCGAGGGGGCCAACCTGCTCGTGTTCGACGAGCCGACCAACGATCTCGACCTGCCGACGCTCTCGGCGCTGGAGGAGATGCTCGACGGGTACCCCGGCTCGGTGCTGGTCGTGACGCACGATCGCGCGTTCCTCGACCGCGTGGCGACGGCGATTCTGTCGTTCGAGGTCGACCCGAACGGAGGGCCCTCGATCGTCGAGCGACACGCGGGAGGGTACGAGGATTACGTCTCGCACAAGCGCGAGGAGCGGGCGCGGCGCGCAGCGGAAGGGAAGCGCGAGGCGGCGAGGGCCAAGGTGTCGCCGACCATGCCTTCACCGGCCCTGAACGCGACCGCGACCGCGACCTCGGCCAAGACCACGACCCCGACCCCGACCCCGACCGTGACCGCGACAAAGGCGACTCCGCCCGCGAAGACGAAGAGCACGCTCACCTACGCCGAGAGGCTCGAGCTCGATGGAATCCTTGCGCAGATCGACGCAGCGGAGCGCGCTGTGAAGGGCGCGGAGGCGGAGCTCGCGGACCCGGCGCTGTACACCACGCGCGGGAGCGAAGTCGCCGGTCTCCAGGCGAAGCTCGACGCGGCCAAGCGCGAGGCCGCGCGCCTCGTCGCGAGGTGGGAAGCGCTGGAGCTGAAGAAGGGCTAGTGACCCTTCACGGAGAAGAACTTCGCGACCGCCGGAGCGCCCTGCTCGCGGACGGCGGCGCATTGCGTGACGCCCTCGGCCTGTTCGGCGAGAGGACGCTTTGCACCATCGACCTCGGCCATGTGCGGTTCGAGGAACGCTAGCTCCGCGTCGCGCTCGTTCGTGCTGCACGCGCCGGCCAGCAGTTGGGAGTACTCCCCCGCGAGCCCACCGGGGAGCTTGGCGCGCGCGGCGTCCCAGTGGGCATTGAGCCAGGCGAAGAACGCGCGCGCGGCGTCGGGGCGCCGGTAGATCGCCACGTTGCTTCGCCGACCGCCGAGCACGTAGCCGAAGTCCTGCATCTTCACTTCGTCGGTGAGCAGCAGGTCGAACGTGCTTCCCAGCACCTTCGGGTCCTCGAACGCGCCCAGCGCCGAGAGCGCCGTGATGCGATCGGACGGGTTCTTCGCGGTCTTGGCGACGGCGCGGAGCTCGTTCCAGAGCGCGCCGTCTCCATGGCTCGCGGCGACGTGCAGCGCGACGGGAGCCACGTCGGCCTCGACGCTCTTCGGATCGGCCAGCCAGCGGGTCGCGAGCGTATCGGCCTCGCGGAGCGTCGCCGGGTCGCGCGCGAGCTCGCCCAGGATCTGAAGCACGTGGGGGCGCACGAGCGCGGTTCCGTCGTCCTCGCCCTCCCGTTTCTGCCAGCCGAGGCGCTTCTTTTGCCCCGCCATGCGCGCGGCGACGTAAGCGCGGAACGCGGGTCGTGTTCCGTCGTCCACGAGCGTGTGGTCGACCGCGTACAGCGTGTCGATGACCTCTCGGACGACGCGCCCGTCGGTCTCGCGATCGAGCGACCGCAGCACGTCGAGCAGCACGTCGGCGGAGAGCTCTCCGGCGCGGACTTGTGCCCACAGGTTCGAGACGAGCCCGATGCGGCTCGCGGCGTCGAGATGGGAGACGTCGCGCGAGAGCGCGCGCACGTCGTGTTCGGAGAGCGAGAAGCGGTAGTACCCCGCCTCGTTCGCGTTGGGGAACGCCCATGCACCGCAGCTCCCCGCCGACTCGAGCACTGCATGGTCGCTCGTCATATCGGTGCAGGCGTCCTTGCCGCTGGCCTGGTGTACGCACACCGGCACGCGCCACGGAGCCGTGTCGGTCGCCGGCTGCGTGCCGAGCGGGCGCCACGCCGACTGCGTCAGTTCGAAGCTCGCCTTCCCGGCGTTGCACGACGACTTCACGGCGACGACCGGTACGCCCGGCCGATCGAGGAACGTGGCCGCCATCCCGCTCACGTCGCGTCCCGAGGCGCGATCGAGCGCGCCAAGGAGGTCGTCGGCCTTCGCGTTCTTCCAGGCGTGGGCGCGCACGTAGTCGCGGACCCCCTTCTGGAACGTCTCCTCGCCGACCCAGTGTTCGATCATCGCGAGGACGGCGGCCCCCTTCTCGTAGGAGATCCCGTCGAACGCTTCCTCGATTTCACCGCGCGTGACGACCGGCTGCCGGACGGCGCGCGTGCTCGTCAGTGCGTCGAGGTCCATCACGTGCTGCGCGGACGCGACCGCCTCGGTGTGGACCGCGTACTCGGGGCGCCAGGCGTCCGTCGCGCGCGTCTCCATCCACGTCGCGAACCCTTCGTTCAGCCACACGTCGTTCCACCACTGCATCGTCACCAGATCGCCGAACCAGATGTGCGCGAGCTCGTGCGCGACCGTGAGGGCCGCTTCGCGCTGGTCCTGGACGCTGCTGTGCTTCGGATCCATCAGGAGGAGCTCTTCGCGGAACGTGATGAGCCCCGGGTTCTCCATCGCGCCGGCGGCGAAGTCCGGCACGGCGATGACGTCGAGCTTGGGGAACGGGTAGGGGAGCGCGAAGTAGTCGCCGAGCTTCTTCACGAGCCCGGCGGTCGCGTCGAGCGCGAAGTCGCCCAGCTGCGCTTTCCCCTTCACGCTGATGAGGCGGATCGGCACGGGATCCTTCGCCCCTTCGCGCACGTCGAAGTCTCCGACGGCGAACGCAACCAGGTACGACGACAGCGGCGGTGTCGTGGCGAACTCGTACTGCGTGGCGCTCGCGTCGTCCGCGTGCGTGCGCTCGGGCGTGTTCGCGACCGCGAGCATCCCCTTGGGCGTACGGATGGAGAGATCGTAGGTCGCTTTGTAGGCCGGCTCGTCGAAGCACGGGAACGCGCGGCGCGCGTCGGTCGACTCGAACTGCGTGAAGGCGTACCACCTCCCGCCGTCGTTCACGCGATAGAGACCGGACAGGTCGGCGGCGAACGGAGCGTCGAACGTGAGGCTGATGGTCGCGCGCCCCTTTGGGAGCGGCTCCGGGAAGATGAGCACCAGCTCCTCGGGCTGGGTGCCGCCGTGGGGAGCGCGGGTAGTGGACGTCCCCCCGATCGCCTTGCTGCCGAACGTGGCGCCGACGTCCGTGATGTTGAGGTCGCGCCCGTGGAGAATGACGTGCGCGGTGGGGTGCGCGACGTCGATGTCGATCGTCGTCGTGCCGTGGAAGCGCGGCTGCGTCGGATCGATGTCGAGCGTGACCGCGTAGTGCGACGGCGTCGCCAGCGCGGGGAGTCGGCCGTCTTCGCGGGGCGCGGGGGCCTCCTCGATCGGAGTGGTCTGAACGGTCGTGGCGCTGGTGACCGTTGCGATCGGCGCGACTTCGGGCTCGACGGGGCCTGGGGTGGCCGGCTCGTGGGCGCAGGCAGCGACGGCGGAGGAGGCGACGAGGACGGCGAGCACGACGCGACGCATGCGATCTCCCTTTTTGCGGCGCGGAGCCTTTGAAGCCACCGCGACCGTGAAGCCAGCCCACGCTGGCCGCCGGAACGCGGATCGTCAAGCGCTCGGCGACGGAAAGTAGAGCCTGGCGCGTCGCGTTGCGAGGCTCAGGGCCGACGCCTCAACCGGGCGTCGAGGCGTACGAGGGGAGGCGAGGGCGCTCGGCGGCGAATGCAGGAGTCGGGAGCTTGACGCGCGGGAGCATCTGCGACTCCCGCGGCGGAGCGCAGTCGTGGATCGCCTGCAGAAAGGAGGACGAGTGCCCGAGTGTGAACGCCGTCGTGCACGAGGTCATTGCGATCGACTCGTCGACCCCCGCCCGCTCAGGGCGCCAGAGGAGCGCATACGCCCCGGGAGTCCACTCGTAGGAGAGGCGCGAGCACGAAGGCCCCCCTTCGACCCAGCCCACCAGGCGCATCCCCAAAAGGGCGCTCCCTCGCTCCTTCTTTCGCGGGTCGCGGCGGGCCACTGCCACACAGACGCCGTCACGGAAGCGATAGATCGTATTGCGCGTCTCTACCCACGACTCCCCTTCGAAGGCCGCCCGAGTCGTCTGGTCCCAGTCGGTGACCGACGCGAGCTTCTTCAGGAGGGCCCTGCGAGCTTCCATTTCGGAACCCTCGGGGTGTGGTGTGTGTGCGCTCATGTCGCACGATGGAGCACGTGGCGTGCCGACTCCTCACCTTGGGGGCGTTTGTCGAGAATCCCGCTGTTTCGCGCCTCCGGATAGCGCGCGCTGTGTCATCGAAGGGCGCTGGCCCGTGATGCAGGCGATCCAGTCTCGAGGCGGCGCGTCAGCGCTTCGGTGTGCGGCTCGCCGGTCTTCCGCTCGGCGTCGTCTGCTGCTTTGGCGGCGTGTAACCCGTCGTCGGCGTCCCCGCTTCGTCGCGCTGTGCCTTCGACAGCTCCATCACCGCGACGTTCAGCTCCAGGACGAGCTTCAGCATGGCCTGCCGTTGCGCCTCACTCGGCGCGTTCGCCGCCCACCCTTTCGTGGTGCGGTCGTAGGCGAATGCCTTGGTCCGGAGCTCTCGCAGCTTCAGGACCGTCGACTCTGTGGGGTGCAGATCGGCGAGGCGCTCGAGGATGTCCGAGATCGACTGCTCGACGATCGCCAGACGAGTCGACTTGGCGGCGGCCATCCGGGGAGCGTATCAGAACGATCGTGCGCGGCGCGCGAACGCTATCGTCACGGCTTTGCGCGGGGATTCTCCTCGCGACGCTGTCTGCGTCCGCCGTGATCGCGCGCGCCGACGCCGCGATCGCGCCCACGCCACCATTCCCCGTTCGGGCCGTGCGCCTCGCGAACGGGCTCCGCGTGCTCATCCACGAGGACCACCGAACCCCGATCGCCGCGGTGAACCTCTGGTACCACGTGGGCTCGAAGGACGAGGCCCCCGGCAAGAGCGGCTTCGCCCACCTCTTCGAGCACGTGATGTTCCAAGGGTCGAAGCACGTCCCCGAAGACACGTACGTGCGATACCTCGAGCACGCCGGCGCGACCGACGTGAACGGCGCGACGCACACCGATCGCACCGCCTACTACGAGACGGTCCCGTCGAACCGGCTCGAGCTGGCGCTCTGGTTGGAGAGCGACCGCATGGGGTTCCTGCTCGCGCACGTCGACGGGCAGACGTTCGCCGTGCAGCGCGACGTCGTACGGAACGAGCGACGGCAGAACTATGAGAGCGTGCCGTACGGCCTCGTCGGTTCGATCGTGCGCGCGGCGATGTACCCGGTCGGGCACCCGTACCACGAGCCGGCCATCGGCAATGGGCGCGACCTGGACACGGCCACGCTGGCCGACGTGCGGCAGTTCTTCCGCGATTGGTACGTCCCGAGCAACGCCGTGCTCGTCATCGCGGGCGACGTGGACCCCGAGCCGACGATGGCGCTCGTCGAGAAGTATTTCGGGCCGATCGCGAACGGCGAGGCTCCCGCGCGGCGCGCGGCTCCTCCGGTCGTGCTCGATGCGGAGACGCACCTCGACGTGCACGCCGGCGTGCCGCTGGCGCGGGTCTACGTGACATGGTCGACGCCGCCGTTCTTCGCGCAGGGGGATGCTGAGCTCGATCTCGTCGCGCGCGCGCTGACGGGGGGCAAGACGAGCCGCCTGTACCGACGCCTCGTCTACGACCTCCGCATCGCCGAGGACGTGACGTCGTCGCAGGCGTCGAGCGAGCTCGGGTCGATGTTCGAGATTGTCGCCACCGCGCAGCCCGGTCACACGCAGGACGAGCTCCTCGCCGCGATCGATGCGGAGCTGGGGAAGCTGCGCACGACGCCGGTCGAGGACGACGAGCTCGCGCGCGCCAAGACCGCGCGGGTCGCGTCGCGCATCTTCTCCCTGGAGAGGGTCGCATCGCAGGCCGACCTCGTCAGCACGTACGAGCTTTACGCGCATCGACCCGACGGGCTCGCAGAGGACCTGGCGCGCTACGAGGTGGTGACGCCGACCTCGCTGCGCGACGCCGCCGCGCGCTTCCTCCCGGCGCACGCGCGCGTCGTCACGTTCGTCACGCCGACGCCCGGGGCGCCGGTGTGCGGTGAGCTCGCGGCGCCGAATTCCCCAGCGGCAGCCAAGAAGGGCGTTCCTTGAGCGCGCGGGGCCTCTGCACGCTCGGTCGCGTCGTGATCTTCTCGTCGCTCGCGGCGTGCGGTTCGGCCGCGTTCCCCTTGCCTCCACCGCCGCGCGCCCCCGCGGTCGTTCCGTGGCCTTCGGCGCTCCCGAGCGAGAGCGCTCCGCGCGAGACGCCCGACGCGCCCTTCCGTGATCGCGTCCCCGAGCCGGGGCCCCCGGTGGTCTTTCGACCACCGCAGATCGAGGCCTTTGCGCTGAAGAGCGGCGTGCGCGTTCTCTTCGTGGAGCGTCATGAGCTGCCGCTGGTGAGCCTGCGCGTCGTCGCGCGCTCGGGCGCAGGCGACCTCGGCCTGCGCCCCGGCGAAGCGTCCTTCCTCGGCGCGATGATCGAGCAGGGGACCGACACGCGCAGCGCGCTGGAGATTTCGGACTCGTTCCTGGCCATGGGTGCGAGCCACGCATGCTGGGTGGACTGGGACGCCGGGCAGATCGCGATCGAGTCGCTGGTCTCCCAGCTGGACCGCGCCATCCCGCTCTTGGCCGACCTCGCAGCGCACGCGAGCTTTCCTCAGCCGGAGATCGATCGGCTGTCGGCGCGGTGGGCGGCGTCGATCCACGCCTCCTCGGCGAGCGCCCCCACGGAAGCGGTCAACGCGACCGCCGCCGCGCTCTACGGACGCGCCCACCCCTACGGGCGCTCTCTGTATGGCAACGCCGACGACGTGGCGCACGTGAAGCGCGACGAGCTGGTGAAGGCGTGGCGAAGGCTCTTCGAACCGACGAACGTGACGATCGTCGTCGCCGGTGACGTGACGAAGGACGCGCTCGCCGAGAAGCTGAACGCCGCATTCGGCGTCTGGGGGTCGCGAGCGTCGGCCGGGCACGCTCCGCTCCCGCCGCCCAGACCGCTCGCCGCGCGACTGGTGCTCGTGGATCGCCCCGGTGCGTCGCAGTCGCAGGTGGCGATCGCCGAAGTGGGGTTGCCGTTTGCGGCGCCCGATCGCGACGCGGTCGCCGTGATGAACGCGATCCTGGGGGGAATGTTCTCGAGCCACGTGAACCTGAACCTGCGCGAAGCGCACGCGTACACCTACGACGCGCGGACGCGGTTCGAGGGGCGTCGCGGTCCAGGACCGTTCACCGCCGGAGGGGCGATCGCGGCGAAGGACACCGGACCCGCGATCGGCGAGCTGATCCACGAGATCGACGTGATGCAAACGACCGACGTCTCGCCCGACGAGCTGGCGGACGCCAAGGAGAACCTCGTCCGTGGCCTGCCGGCGCGGTTCGAAACCCTCAATGATGCAACGGGCGCGATCGCCGACCTGGCGATCTACGACCTTCCGCTGGACGAATACGCGACCCGCGCGACGAAGCTCGCGGCGGTGACGGTGGCAGACGTGCGCAAGGCCGCGCAGGCTCATCTTCATCCCGCGCGCGAGAAGGTCGTCGTCGTGGGGGACCGGCGGGTCGTGGAGCCGACGCTCGCCGGGCTCAAGCTTGGTGAGCCGGCGGTTCTCGACCCCTACGGCGACCCGATCCCACCACGATAGCGACGCGACCCGCTAGGCTTCGGGCATGAACCGTGGTGCCTGGCTATCGCTCTTGCCGTTCGTATCTCTCGTCGCGTGCGGCGCCAGCGCACCGCTCCCCAGCGCGCCGGTCGTCGCGACGTCACACCCAGCGCCGGCGCCCGTTCCCACGTTCGCGTCCGCTCTCGCCGCGCCCGATCGATCGGCTGACGATCGAGCGCTCGATGAGGGGCGGCGTCCCGCGGAGCTCTTCGCGTTCGCCGGCGTTCGACCGGGCATGCGCGTCGCGGAAATCGGTGCCTGGAAGGGATACACGGCCGAGCTTCTCGCGCGCGCCGTCGCGCCGGACGGCACCGTGTACGCGCAAGACCCCCCCGAGTTCGACAAGTGGACGCGCGACGTCTGGCACGAGCGCGCGCAGCGCCCGTCGTTCGCGCGCATCGTGCGGGTCGCGCGGCCATTCGACGAGCCGTTGCCGCCCGAGACGGCGGGCACGCTCGACGCCGTCTTCGTTCTGCTTTTTTATCACGACACCGTCTGGCTCGGTGTCGACCGCGCGAAGATGAACGCCGCACTCTTCCGGGCGCTCAAGCCGGGTGGGACGCTCATCGTCGCCGATCACAGCGCGCGCCCGCACGAGGGGGTTTCGGTCGCGAAGTCGCTGCACCGGATCGAGGAGAGCGTGGTCCGCGAAGAGCTCACCCGGGCGGGGTTCGTCATGACGGCGGAGACCGATCTCCTCCGGCACACCGAGGACACGCACGACTGGAGCGCCTCGGACGAGGCCCCCGCCGAGAAGCGGGGCAAGAGTGATCGGTTCGTCCTCCGGTTCAAGCGGCCGTAGAAGGCTCGCGCACCGCTCGACAGGCGACACTCAATCCCGCAAAGTCCCCGTGCCGTGCGCGCCGCGTCGCTCGTTTTCATCACTGGCATCGTTGCCTCGTTCCTGTTCGCCGGCGCGTGCAGCGCGGAACATTTTCCGATCGACCTCGCGGACCTGTCCGATGGCGGATCCCCGGAGGGGGAAGGGGGAGTCGCCCCTCTCGAGAGCGCCCCGCCGCCGATCATCGCGCCGTCGGCTCGCGTCGATTCCACGTCCTCGCCGTTGGTTTTCGATCCGGTGCGCGGCGGCGTATGGACGGCGAACGGCGACGTCGGATCGGTGAGCTACGCCGACATCGACCACTACACCCTCGTCCAAGAGATCCCGGTCGGCACCGACGTCCGCAGCGTCGCGCTCAGCCCCGATGGGCGCTGGCTCGCGGCGGTCGATCGTGGCGGCGCCTCGGTCGCCCTCATCGACGCCAACGCGCGGGCGTTGATCCGAACGATTCCGATCGGCACGCATCCGCGAGCCGCCGTGTGGGACTCGGCGAATCCTCGCTGGCTCTACGTCGCCGTGGAAGACAGCGACGCCGTCGCCGTCATCGATCGCACGCTCGGCGTCCTCTCCGCGACGATACCCGTCGGCCGGCTCCCGTCCGGCGTCGCCGTCTCGCGAAAGCGTCGAGAGCTGTACGTGACGCACCGCATCGACGGGAAGGTCACGATCGTGCCGCTCACGGACGATGCGGATGCAGGGCCGGCGGCAACGGGCGGGGATGCGGGGAGCACGGAGGACAGCGGTCCGTTCACTCCGCTCGCCTCCCCGGCCGATGTCTCGCTCGCGTACGAGGTTGGCGACGGCACGGCGAAGACGCCGCACGGAACCCCGTTCGGGCTCGAGTCGCTCGCGTGGGACACAGGGGGCGATCTCGCGTGGGTCCCGCACGAGCTGCTCGCCTCCACGCACCCGTTCCAGTTTCAGAGCACGCTGTTTCCGACCGTCAGCGTCGTCAACCTCGCCGTCCGCTCCGAGGTGCAGACCAATCTCAACGACCCCAACGGCGTCATCGCGGGTCGAAAGAACCTCTTCGCTGCCATCACGCTCTTCGACGGCACGAACAACGAGGTCGTGATCTCGCAGCCGTGTGCCACGGCGTTTCATCCGAACGGCTTCTCCGCGTACGTGCTCACGTGCGGCAGCGAGGATCTGCTCACGTTCGATCTCACCCAGGGGATCGCCGTGGACATCTTGCGCAATCTTCCGGGCGATCACCCGGTCGGCCTCGCGATGGACACGGCCGGCGCGCGCGCTTTCGTTCTCGATGACGAGACGCAGGACCCCGCATCGCCCGCGCCCCCCCTGCACTCGAAGTCGCTCCACGTGCTCGACCTCGGCGGCGGCAGCCTGCTCAACCACGTGACAGTCATCGGCTCCCCGATCGCGCTCGTCGCGAACGATCCGGTCAACGCCAACCTCCGCTCCGGGCTTCGCCTCTTCTATCGAGCGAACTCGTCGAAGGGGACGCTCGCCACGACCGGGAACGACTGGATGTCGTGCGGCGGGTGTCACCTCGACGGGTTCGTCTCGACGAACGAAGCGTTCTTCGAGGACATCACCTCGGGCGTCGACCTCGCGATCGACGCGCGCATAGGACACACCGGCCTCGTGGACTTCTTTTCCACCGCCCCCCCGCCGAACGTCTCCAACGACCCTCCCTTCAATCCCCACGACGTCTTGCAAGCGTTCACCGAGATGGGGGGCCTCGCGCCCGATCGAACCGGGGCGCAGCGAACCGGCGCCGTCAACCCGGCGGCGCCGACGAGCGACGCGACGACGATGGCCACGCAGATCGCCAGCGTGATCGCGCTCGACCTCCCTCTGGGGCCGACCTGGTTGCTGCCGGGGACTTCGCCGCCGAACCCTGCCTACGACACGACGTGGTGCGGCGCGTGCCATGCGAAAGAGCTCGCCGCCTGGCAAAAGAGCGCGCACGCGCACGCGGCGGTTGATCCGATGGTCCGCTTTTGTGCGGGAGTCGAGGCGGCCGACGACGGCGTCCAGTATCCGCGTCTCTGCGCCGGTTGCCATGATCCGGTGAGCGCTCGTCTGGGCGACTCGACGCTCGCGACCGGGCGCGGCGTGACGTGCCTCGGGTGCCACGACGCGGAGAGGCTGATCCGCGCCGGAGGGAACACCGATCTCCAGGTGGCGACGAACGACTGGACGCAAGCCCACGCCGCGCGTGCACAAGCCTCGCTGGCGACGCTTCGCGACCCGCGATTCTGCGGCACGTGCCACCAGCAGTTCGTGCCCGGGATCGGCATCCAGGGGATCACGACGCTCCGCGAGTACCAGGCCAGCACGTATGCGGGCGCGACGGCGGTCGACGCGGCCGCCGTGAGCGCGCTCGACGACGGCGGGATCGACGACGCAGGCGAGGACGCGAATCGGCCGGTCATTCCGCTCGTGGACGACGCCGGCCCCGTCACCCGATGCGTCGATTGCCACGCCTCGAAGGACACGAGCGGCGTCGCGGATCACTCGATGGTCGGAGGAAACTACTACCTGGCCTCGGAGGTGACGGAGGACTCGACGATGGCCGCCGCGGAGCAGGCGAACCTGAGCCAGGCCATTGCTCTGGCGGCGACGCAGACGGGTGCTGCCGTCACCGTCACCGTGACGAACCGCGGAGCGGGACACTCGTTTCCCACCGGCGTCACCGACATTCGCGAGCCGTGGGTCGAGCTGCAAGCGGTCGATGCGAGCGGCAACGTCGTCGCTCACTACGGAGGCCCTGCGGCCGACGGCACGATCCCGCTCGACGCTGGGCGGCTGGGGAGCGACATCGCGGCAGCCGACGGAGGGCTGCTCTACCTGCACCAGCTGTCCCAGACGGTGAGCATCCCGTTCTCGCGCGTCGTCCCGCCGCGCGGCTCCGTCCAGATGACCCTCACGGCGCCCACGACGCTCTCCCCTCCGGCGGTCGTCCTGGACGCGGTCCTCTATTATCGCAATGTGCGGACCCCCTATTTCCGCGCGGCGACGGGCGACGCGTCAGCGACCGCACCGAGCGTCGAGGTCGCGCGCGTGCAGGTCCAGTGACGCGCGCGTGATAGGCTGGCAGCCCCACGTGGCCACTGCGAAGCACGAGATGAAGGGACCGCTCCCGCCCCGCCTGGCCGAGATCGCGCGCGTCCTGTCCGACCGCTTCCTTGGCAAGGACGAGGTGATCCGCCTCCTCTTGATCGCCATCGTAGCCGGCGAGCACGCCGTCATCGTGGGCCCCCCCGGTACGGCGAAGAGCGCGCTCGTTCGCACCTTCGCGCGCCTGCTCGACGCGCAGTACTTCGAGTACCTGCTGACGCGCTTCACCGAGCCGAACGAGATCTTCGGCCCCGTCGACATCAAGGCGTTCCGCGAGGGGCGCTACGAACGTCGCATCGAAGGGATGCTGCCGACGGCCGAAATCGTCTTCCTCGACGAGGTCTTCAAGAGCAATTCGGCCATCCTCAACGCGCTGCTCACCCTACTGAACGAGCGCCGCTACACGAGCGGGGGAGCCGTCCTCACGTGCCCGCTGCTCTCGTGCTTCGGTGCCTCGAACGAGGTTCCCACCGACGAGACGCTGTCGGCGATTTTCGACCGCTTCCTCCTGCGCATTCGCAGCGAGAACCTCGACGCGTACCACTTCCAGGATCTGCTCCAGCGCGGCATTGCGAACGAGGTCCAGGCGCTCGCCCAGGTGGCGCCGACGCCGCTTGCGTCCGCGCGCGAGGTTGCCGAGCTGCACCGCGCGTTCTCGCAGCGCATGCAGTTCAGCGACGACTTCCTGGCGACGTACAAGGGGCTGGTCTTCCAGATCCGCGCAGAGGGGGTCAGCCTCAGCGATCGTCGCGTCGTGAAGCTGCTCAAGCTGTTCGCGGCGAGCGCGTACCTCGACGGCCGCGCGCAGGCCGACGCGGGGGACTTCTTCGTCCTCAAGCACATTTGGAACAACGAGGACCAGGCGGCCATCCTCGAGACGATCGTGTCGCCGCTCCTCGAGGCCCACTTCCGCGAGCGACCGCAGGCGCGGCGCGTGGGCGCCGTGGGCGTCGGCATCGAGGCGCTGGCAGCGGAGATCGATCGCGTGAGGCAGGTGCTCACCGGGAGCGGGGGACTCAGCGACGTTCAGCTCTTCAGCCAGCTGAAGGCGCTCAACGAGATCAAGGCCGCGCTCGCGGTCTCGCCCGATCCGCGCGCGCCGGAGCTCGTGAAGCGCGTGGACGCACTCCTCGAAGCGGCGTTCCGCAGCGGGCGCTTTGCGCAGCTCTGACCGATGAGGCTCGCGGCGATCGACACATCGACGGCGCTGGGGTCGGTCGCGCTGTTCGAGAATGGCGAGCTCCTCGCCGAAGACTCGAAGCGCGTTTCGAACGCGCATGGCGAGTCGCTACTACCGATGATCGATGCGCTCTTCACCCGTGCCGGATGGAAGCCGCGCGACGTCGGCCGCTGGGCGGTCGGAGTGGGGCCAGGTTCGTTCACGGGCGTGCGCATCGGGGTGGCGACGGCCAAGGGGATCGCGATCGCCACGGGGGCGGAGCTCGTCGGTGTGACGTCACTCGACGCGGTCGCGTACGGGGCGACCGTCGATGAAGACGACGCGGTCGTGAGCGTCCTCGACGCGATGAAAGGGGAAGTCTACCTGCAGGCGCGATGGCGCGGCTCGCTCGTGATCGCGCCGACCAACGTGCCTGTGGCCGATGCGGCCTCGAGGCTGGCGGGGCTCGGGTGCGCGCGCATGATCCTGGTGGGTGAATCGGGAGCGGCGCTCGACGTCTCGTCCCTCCCGTTCCCCACGACGCGCCTTGCGCTGGTTCCGCATGACGTGCCCCACGCCGCGAGCATCGGTCGCCTCGGCAGGGGGCGTGCACCCGATGACCCCGATGCGGTCGAACCGCTCTACGTTCGCGCCCCGGACATCACCAAGCCGCGCGCGTAGACACGCGGGCAGGAGCAGGCGTCAGCCACCGTCGCGCTTTTCGAGCCGGGCACGCATCCCGGGGGGGAGGGGCGCCGCGGCCGGAGGGTTCGCGGCCGATGCAGCGGCCGGCTGCGCGGCGGCAGGCTGGATGACGGCGGGTGGTGGCGGGGGCGGCGGATGACGGGGCTCCTCGTGTCCGACCGTGCACTCGCAACCCGCGAACGCGACCGCGACCGCGATGGCGCCGATGCCCGTGATTCCCTTTGCCGAGATGCGCATGCGCGAGTCCTCCGTATGACGTGGGATGCCTTCGCGCGAACCATCGCGCGATGCGTTGGACGTTGCTCTAGTCGAAATCTTCAATCTTCCAAAGCCCATGCTCCCGCACGAGCTGCATCGTGCCGGCGCCGTAGGCCAGGGTCGCATGGTCCCCCGTCTCCTCGATCTTGGCCGCCGGGAGCGCCTGCTTCAGCGAGGAGAGCACCTGCTCCATCTCCTCCTTGTCGTGCCCTTCCCAGGCGTTCTGGAGCTTCGCGGCGTCGAGCCCTTCCCGGTGAGCCTCGGGGACGTAGCGGAGAATCACGTCGTACCGCTTTCGATCGAGCGCACGCACGAACCCCTGCACCGCGCGTCGCGGGGTGTCCTGCGCGTAGAGATCGATCGCAGTCGCGTCGACCTTCCACACCCCGTTCTCGAGCACGAGATCGAGCTCCTGCCCGGTCGGCCCTGTGACCTTCGCCGTGATCATCGGCGGCGCGGTCGGGCGCTCCAGCGCCTTGCCGATCTCGCGGACTTCGTCCGCGTCGTCCTTGACCATACGGCGGAACGCCTCGAACGACGTGCCACGGCGAGCGTCGTCGCTGAGGAGCCGATAAGCGTCCTCGGCGCGCCCTTCCTCCAGCGCGCGCGCATAGCCGCGGAGCACGGACGTCGGATCCTTCGCCCCGTTCGCACCCGCACATGCCGACAAGGCGAGCGCGAGCACGATGGTCAACGGGAGCCGAGCGAGCATCGGCGAAAGAATTACCATGACGTCGTGGACGACGCGATCCCGCTCGACCCGACGCCGTTCGAACGTCTCTTCGTTCGCGGCGCGCACGTGCTGTGGGCGCGCTGGATGTTCCTCCGCGCGCTCGGCGGAATCTTCCTCTCGGCCTTTCTTTCACTGGCCTGGACCATCCACGGCCTCATCGGCCCCACCGGCATCCTCCCGGCGCGCGATCTTCTCGGCGACCTGGCCACCCGGCTGGGGCCCGTTCAGCGCGTCTGGGCGGTGCCCACGTTCCTCTGGTTCGGCGCCGGAGACGGCGCGCTGACGGCGCTGGTCGTCATCGGCCTCGTGGCATCGACCCTGCTCATCGTGAACGTCGCCCCTCGCACCATGATCGCGGTTGCCGGTCTTGCGTTCCTCTCCTTCGTGACCGCGGCCCAAGAGTTCTCGATGTACCAGTCGGACGGGATGCTGCTCGAAGCGGCGTTCATCTCGCTGTTCTTCGCCCCGCGCGGACTGCGTCCCGGGCTCGGCGCGTCGTCGCCCCCTTCGAACGCGGCCCTGTTCCTCCTCCGCTGGGAGTGGTTCCGCATCTACTTCGAGTCGGGCGTGGTGAAGATCCTGAGCCACGACGACCAGTGGGCCGGCTTCACGGCGATGGACCACTACTACGAGAACGGTCCGCTCCCGACGTGGATCGGCTGGTACGTCCAGCATTTGCCGCACGGCTTCCACGCCGCGAGCGTGGGCCTCATGTTCGCGCTCGAGCTGGGCGTCGTGTGGCTGGCTTGGCTCGGGAGGCGCGCCAGACTCGTGTGCTTCGCGCTCGTGACTCCGTTTCAGATCGGAATCATCCTCACGGCGAACTACGCCTTCCTCAACTACATCGTCCTCTTTCTCGGCGTGCTCCTGCTAGACGACGGACATTTCGCCTGGATCGGGCTCCAGGTGCGCGAGCTCGCGCAGACGACGGTCCCGCGGTGGCGTTCGTACGGCGCCGCCTTCGTCCTGTCGTGGATCTTCTACGTCACGGTCCTCACCGGTCTCCACGTCCCGAGCGACAGCCCGCTGGCGCTCCCGGTCGTCGCCGTTGAGCCAGCGCGCATCGCGAACGCGTACGGGCTCTTCGCCGTGATGACGAAGGCGCGCTACGAGATCGAGTTCCAGACGACGACCGACGGTGTCACGTGGATCCCGTATCGTTTCCGGTACAAGCCGCAGGATCTGAACGAGGCCCCCGGCATCTACGCCCCGTACCAGCCGCGCTTCGAGTGGAACCTCTGGTTTGCCTCGTTGGGGTGGACGAGCGAGCAGTGGGTCGTCGAGACCGAGTTCCGCCTCATGCAGCGCGAACCGAGCGTCCTCGGGCTCTTCCGGGAGGATCCGCTGCATGGCCAGGCACCGGAACGCGTCCGGGCGATCAAGTGGCAGTACTGGTTCACCAGCATGGATGAGCACCGCCGGACCGGGGCGTGGTGGACCCGGAGCGTCCTCGGCCTGTACGCGCCTGTGCTCGGCCGGGAGCCCGACGGGACGATAGGGGTCGTCGAATCCCGACACCGCCCGTGAACACGGCGGCGAAAGGCGGTGTATAGAACGATCGTGACCACCGATCCGCGCCCGTCGGAGCTCGAAACGCTCCCCATCCTGCCCCTTCGAAACAGCGTCGTCTTCCCGGCGAGCGTCGTCCCCATCAACGTGGGTCGCTCGCGAAGCGTGCGCCTCGTCGAGGACCTGCTCGGCCAGGACCGCCCGGTCGTCGGCATCGTCAGTCAGCGTGACGCCGACATCGACGAGCCCGGCTTCGGCGAGCTTTTCGAGGTGGGGACCGTTGCGCGGGTCGTGAAGGTGATCCGCCTCGGGCCTTCGAACTACTCGGTCGTCCTCCACGGCCTCTCGCGGCTGAAGATGGTGCAGCCGTCGGGGCTCGAGCCGTACATGCGCGCAAAGGTGAAGCGCATCCACGAGGACATCGAGCGAGACGTGGAGCTCGACGCCCTGGGCGCGAGCCTGCGCGAGGCGATGCGCGAGGTGCTCACGTTGATGCCCAGCTTGCCGCGCGAGACCGCCGGCATCCTGGACAACGTGCGAGAGAGCGGCGCGCTCGCCGACCTCGTGGCGTCGAACCTGACGATCGAGCAGGCGAGCGTCGCGGACAAGCAGAAGATCTTGGAGACCTTCGACGCCAAGGCGCGCGTTCGCGCCGTCGCGGTCATCGTGCAGCGGCAGCTCGAGCTCCTGCGTGTGCGCAAGGAGGTGTCGACGATGGTCGCCGACGAGGGGAAGAACCAGCGCGAGTCGGTCCTTCGCCAGCAGATGCGCACGATCAAGGAGGAGCTTGGCGAAGGGGGCGAGGACGACGAGATCGAGGAGCTGCGAGAGCGACTCCGTCAGGCGCAGCTCTCCGAGGAGGCTTCGAAGATCGCGAAGAAGCAGCTCGTACGGCTCGCGGGGATGCAGCAGCAATCGGCCGAGTTCAACGTCACGCGCACGTACCTCGAGTGGCTCTCCGACCTCCCCTGGAACAAGACCACTCCCGACAAGCTCGACGTCGAAGACTGCCGTCGCTGCCTCGACGAGGACCACTTCGGCCTCGAGAAAGTGAAGCGGCGCATCGTCGAATACATCGCCGTGCGCAAGCTTCGCGCGGACAAGAAGGGGCCGATCCTGTGCTTCATCGGCCCGCCGGGCGTGGGCAAGACGTCGCTCGGTCGCTCGATCGCGCGCTCGATGGGTCGCCGGTACCACCGAATCGCGCTCGGCGGCGTGCGTGACGAGGCTGAAGTTCGTGGGCACAGACGCACGTACGTGGGAGCGCTCCCGGGGCGAATCATCCAGGGGCTGAAGAAGGTCGGCACCAAGAACCCCGTGCTCGTGCTCGACGAGATCGACAAGCTCGGCGTCGACGTGATGGGCGACCCCTCGGCCGCGCTTCTCGAAGTGCTCGATCCGGCGCAGAACTCGACGTTCCAGGACCACTACATCGACACGCCGTTCGACCTCTCCCAGGTCACCTTCCTGGCCACCGCGAACAATCCGGACACCATCCCCGGCCCGCTGTGGGATCGCCTCGAGGTCATCGAGGTACCCGGGTACACGCGGATGGAGAAGCGGAACATTGCGCGCGAATTCCTGTGCCCCAAGCAGCTCTCGGCCCACGGGCTCACCGACGAGCGGCTCGAGTGGAACGACGAGTCGGTCGACGTGATCATCGACAGCTACACCCGCGAAGCGGGCGTGCGCGGTCTGGAACGCGAGATCGGCGCCGTGTGCCGCCACGTGACGATGAAGATCGCCGAAGGGGAGGATGTGCACCTCAAGGCGACGCCGGAGCTGGTGGAGAAGATTCTCGGCGCTCCGAAGTACATCCCCGATCTCGCCGAGCGACAGAGCGTTCCGGGCGTGGCGACGGGCCTCGCGTGGACCCCCTCTGGGGGCGACGTACTCTTCATCGAGGCGACGAAGATGTCCGGCAAGGGGAACGTGCTGGTCACGGGGAACCTCAAGAGCGTGATGCAGGAGTCCGCCTCGACGGCCGTGTCGTTCGTGCGGAGCAAGTCGGCGCAGCTGGGGCTCGATCCGGAGTTCCTGCGGACGATCGATCTCCACCTTCACGTACCAAAGGGGGGGACGCCGAAGGACGGGCCCAGCGCGGGCATCACGATGTTCACGGCCGTGGCATCGCTGCTGCTGAATGCGCCGGTGAAGAAGGACGTCGCGATGACCGGCGAGATTACGCTGCGCGGCACGGTGCTCCCCGTCGGGGGCATCAAGGAGAAGCTCCTGGCGGCGCACCGTGCGGGGATCAAGGAAGTCCTCATCCCGGCGCGCAACGAGCGCGATCTCGAGGATCTGCCGAAGGACGTGCGCGAGCAGCTCAAGGTGCACCTCGTGAAGCGGGTGGACGAGGTGCTCAAGCTGGTGCTCGAGCCGCCGACACCGGTCGCCGCGGTGGACGACGAGCCGAGCAGCACACCGCTTCCGCCTGCGTGACGTGAAGCCGTTCGCGCGTTCCTCGTCGCAGCGTACGGCCGCGGTCGTGTCGGCGATCGGACTCTTCGCGATCGGGTTTCTGCCGCTGTTCGGAGGACCCGGGTACGAGATATCGCTCGCCGCCGGGCTGATTCTCCCGTCGGCGGCCGCGATCGCGACGGCGCTCGATGTCGTGCGCGCCGAGTCGGTAGTGGCGCCGGTGGCGCTGGTGGGGCGCGGCGTCGGGAGCGGGCTCGTGCTGGCAGCGCTCGGCTTCGCCACCACGATTCTGCATGGGCTCCGCATTGCCGCCACGAGTGGATCCTTGGCTGCGGGCTTTTGCGACCTCGGAGGCGGGGCGCTCGGGTACGCGCTCACGGGCGGCGCCGGCGCCGTGATGGGGGGGGCGTGGGGCGCCGTGGCTGGGCAGTTCGTGCGGAAAGCCAAGCGACCGCGTCTCGTGTGCACGCTCGCGGGGATCGTCGTGCCGCTGGCGTCGGCGCTCGTCAGCGTCGCGCGCTTCTACACGTCGCCGATGATCTTCGCGTTCGACCCGTTCGCCGGCTACTTCAGCGGGACGCTCTACGACACGGTCATCGACGCGGGGACCTCGCTACTCACCTACCGCCTCGGTTCTCTCTGCACGCTCGTCGCGCTCGCGCTCGTGGCGTCCGTTCTCGTACGGGACGAGCGCGGCGCCCTCCGCGTTGCGGATCTCCGCGCCAGCATCCCCGCGCGTACGCGCCTCGCGCTCGGCCTCGTGGCGACGATCTCCAGCGCGACGCTCACGTTCGAAGGGGCCGAGCTGGGGCACTGGCAGACGACCGCGACCATCGAGCGCGCCCTGGGGGGCTTCCGGGCGGGATCGCGCTGCGACGTCGTGTATCCGGACGGCGAGCGCGCGGATCAGATCGCGCTCCTCGTGAAGGACTGCGACGAAGAGCTGTCGCACGACGAGAGCGTGCTGGGGACGCACTTCGACGGGCGTCTCACGGCGTTCTTCTTTCGTGATGCCAACGAGAAGAAGCACTTCATGGGCGCGGGCGACACGTACATCGCCAAACCGTGGCGGCGAGAAGTGTATCTGCAGCTCCATTCGTATCCTCACCCGGTGCTCGGTCACGAGGTTGCGCACGTCGTCGCGGGGAGCTTCGCGCGCGGGCCGTTCCGGATCACGGGGGCCCTCGATGGATGGTGGCCGAATCCGGGGCTCATCGAAGGGATTGCCGTCGCCGCCTCGCCCGAGGAGGACGAGCTCACTCACGCACAGTGGGCGCGCGCGATGATGGAGCTCGGCATCCTGCCGCCGATGCGCCAGATCTTCTCCTTCGGATTCCTCGGGGAGTCGTCGGCGAAGAGCTACACGCTCGCGGGGGCGTTCGTGGAGTGGGTGCTCGCGAAATGGGGAACGGATGTCGTGCGACGCTGGTACGGAGGAGAGCCGCTCACGGCGCTCGCCGGTCTCGACTGGGACGCGCTCGACGCGCAGTTCCGTGCATGGGTCGGCGCGCAGCCGCTGGGGCCGGAGGCGCGCACGTACGCGAAGGGGCGCTTCGACCGGCCGAGCGTGTTCGGACGGACGTGCCCGCACGTGGTCGATGCTCTCCGGCGCCAGGCCGACGGGTGTCGCGATGCGCTGCGGATCGATCGTGCGCGTGAGCTGTACGGGGAGGTGCTTGTCAGGGACACCCACGATTGGGGGGCTCGCTTCGGTCTCGGCATCATGGAGCTCCGCTACGGCGACGCTGCGCGTGGCGAGTCGGAGCTCTCGTCCCTCGTGACGGACGACGCGGTGCCGCGCGCGTACCGGGATCGCACGCAGGAAGCGCTCGCTGACGCGGAGTTGGTCTCTGCGGAGCCCACCGCGTGGGAGCAGGCGCAGGCGACGTACACGACGCTCGCCAGCGTCATGATCGACGAGGATGCTGCGCGCACGCTCGAGGTGAAGGCCTACGCGGCGACTCGGGGCGAAGCGCGCGAGGCGATGCTCGCGCTCCTCGTGGGCACGGGTGCCCGACCGATCGACCCCGAAGAGGGGCTCGCGCGCGTCGCTTCGTGGGCACGCGCGTCGCGCGATCCCGTCGCCGAGTACGTGCTCGGGAAGAACCTGGCGAACCACGAGCTCTGGCGGGAAGCGTCGGTGCACCTGGACGCAGCGATGGCGGTAGGCGTCCCCACGCCGCGGATCGGGCGCGAGCTGCTGAAGCAAAGGGCGATAGCCGCGTGCGCCGTGGGAGACGTCGACGTGGCGCGCCTCGTCCGCAGGCGCGTGGAGTCCCCCGAAGGGCCGTTCGTGTCGAGCACGGGGCGCCGAGCTTGGTTGGTCGGCTTCCTCGAACGCTGCGGCGCGACCCGATGACGGAGACCGACGGCGCGCTCCGGTGGCCGGTCTCGTCGAATCCTGCCAACCTGCCGCGGGCAATGCTCCCTACGCGTCGCCTCAGCTTTGGTTTCTGCGTCTTCGCCACAGCGGTGACCGGCTGCTCGTCGCGCGGCGCGACCAGCGCACCGACACCGGGACCGAACCCAGTGGTTCTCACCTGCGGCCGCGCGCTCTCCATCGTCTGCGACGGAGATGCCTCCGATTCGTACCTCGTGTCCGAGGGGTGTCCGCCCCAGCTCCCGAGCTCCCTTCCGGGGAGCGACTGGTGCTCCACGAATCCTGGCGCCGGCGCCTTCACGACCGGCTCGTGTGCGGGTTACGTCGTGCTTCCCGACTTCTTCGGCTCCGACCAGTACACTCTGTTCTTGTATCCGGCCGACGGCGGAGCGCTCGCCGCCATCGTCCCGGCGGGGAACCTTTCGGTTACTGCGTGTCTCGCGGGCTCACCCGACTTCGCTCTTCCGTTCAGCTGCTTCGGTGACCAAGGAGACCAGTTGCTCAGCGCGTTCAAGGGGCCTGGCGAGGTCCCGGCCTGTCTGCCGTTCGACGGTGGGGTCGATGACGACGCGTCGACCGATGCTGGAGATGACGGAGCCGCGCTCGATGGCGGACTCGATGCGGGAGATGCAGGGACCGAGGGAGACTGAGTCACCACTCGACCCCGGTCACTGCCGCATCGTGCACGTCACCTTCGGCTTGAACGTGCGCGACGGTGAGCCCATGAAGGTCATCACCTCGACCGAGCTGTTCCCTTCGATCGCGATCTGCTGCGCCTCGGGATTCACGTCGGTGCTCACCGAGCAGTCGGCCGTTGCGGCGCAAGAGTTCGCGATGTGCACGATGTGGTTGTAGGCGAGCGCTCCATAGCGCGTCTCCCCCCAGAACTTGATGCACGAGGCCTGCGTGCCCTCCGCGGACGCGCTCGCGGACGCGCCGGCCACGGCGAGGGTGACGAGCGCAAGCGCGGCGAAGCATGGGATACGCATGCCGAGAATCTGCGCCCACGCTCGCGCGAAATCAAACTCACGCGCCTCTCGTCATCCGCGGTCCGCTCGGGGTGCGGTCAGAAGAGGTAGTTGAACCCGACGCCGAGCAAGTCCGCCTTCGCCGTGTACGTCCCCCCGTTCACAGGATCGAACGGCGCGTTCCCCGACAGCGGATCGATGCGCGTAATCTGCGCGACGTTCGGCGCCACGTACACGCTGCTCGCGAAGATGTGTCCGTAGAGGGCGTCGAACCGCCAGTGTCGCCCGACGTGGATGCCGCCGCCGAGCGTGACGGTGACCTTGCTCATGTCGAGGCTGAGGAGCGAGACGTAGGATACGGGTACCGCGCTCTGCTCGTAGCTCACCCCCATGCGCGCATCGATGGGGTAGCCCGCCACATCGAACGTGTACTCGCCGCCGAGGCGGTACGAGTTGGAGCTCTGGAAATTCCTCGGAAAGTCGATGGGAGGGAGGTTCACGGCGGGAGGAAGCCCGGTGATGCCGTCGATCGAGATCCCCTCGGGGACGGCGTTGATCGAGTGCTCGACGCTCCAGAATTCGCGAACGAACGTCGCTTCGACACGCAGGCGCCGGATGGGACGCAGCTCGACGCCCACGCGGAAGATCGCGGGCAGGGCGAAGCTCACGTGCGCGTCGCTACCGCTCACGTGCGCCGTGTCGAAGATCGCGTTGCTCGGGAGCTGCACCTGGATCTGCGCGTGCGAGCTCACGTAGGTCGGGAGCTGCCCGCTGATGCCGATGCGCAGGTACTTGGACGGCACGAGCGTGACGCCTGCGTTCGCAGTGGGCGCGATGATGGGGCCCACCTTGAGCTGGCTATGGGCGTCGAAATCCGGCTGCTCCGGCGCGCACAGGAGGCGGTCCGGCGGGCATGCGCTGAAGGTCACGGTGGTCTCGAACTGGCCGACGAGTGCCTGGATGCCGACGCCGATGCGGATCTCGTCGAACGGCTTCCACGCCACCCAGGTCCCGATGTACCCGAGGGCGGAGCCGTTGAACGAACCGAGTGAGTAGCGTGACGGAGACGGCTGGCCGGCGACCGTGTCCGGGTAACTGGCGAGCGCGACCTGGGGCGCGAAGAACCCTCCGGCGACCGTGAACCGGTGCTCGCTGTCGAGCGCGAGCGACGCGGCCATCGTCGGAACGGGGATGATGGGCGCGTTGCCGTTCACCGTCGGTGATGTGACTGTCTGCAGCGTCCCCTGTGCAGTGGCGATCTGGAGCTGGCGTGAGAACGTGTCGCTGAAGTTGAGCCAGCCGAAGTCGACGAGCAGGCTCGTGCCCGCGTCGGCGAGGCCCGCGGGGTTGTACCAAATGGCCCCCAGATCGTCGGCGCCAGCGACGAACGCGCCCGCGCGTCCCATGGGACGTGTGCCGCGATCGGAGAAATAGAGCCCTGCGGCGCGCGCTTCGCCGGCGAGCGACGTGAGCACGAGTGAAGCGGCGGACGCGGTGACGACCGCGCGCCGGTGGAGCGAGCGTACCTTTCGCATCAGTCGGAGGTCGCCTCGCGGATCACGTCGTAGACCTGCTCGAGGCCGCTCTGCGGATTCTCCAGGAAGTCGCTGAGCTCGGCGTCGATGTTGGCGTAATCGCCGCCGTCGAGCTTCGTGGTGAATGCGACGCCGGGATTCGCGCGGTTCACGTCGGTGATCGCGTCGATGAGCGTCTCGATTGGCGTCAGTTGCGCCGGACTGGGTGGCGTCACCAGGTTCGTGAGGACGGACGCGAACGTGCGGTCGGGGTCGATCTCGTCGGCGCAGATCTCCATCCCTTGCGCGTCATAGCCGCGCGCGAGCACGCGCGTCAGGGTCTCCACGAGCGCGTCGGCCGCGGAGCGCCTGACGACCTGGCCACGGTCGTCCACGAGCGTCGCCCCGGTCCCCGTAGCGAGCGCATTCCAGACCGGCGTGAGGTTCGTGTCGTCGCTGAAGAGCTGGAGGATGTCGTGTAGCGCGGTGAGCGTCGCCTGCTGCGCCGCGGGCGTCCCGGGGCCTAGGAGATACTGCACTACCTGTTCGAGCTCGACGCGCGCCGGGACGTTCGAGCGGACCGCCTGGAGCAGATCGACCGAGCCCGAGAAGAGCGGTCCGTCGACCACGGTGAGCATCTCCTGCGTGAGCTGCGTGCGCGCCCAGGGACAGCTCCCGTTGACCCGAGCGTTGGGACAGTACGTTGCGAGGTCGCCTCGGAGGGCATCGATGAGCGCGGGGAGCATGCGCGTGACGACCGGATTCGCCCACGTGGCCGACGCGCCGGTTCCCTTCGCCGACAGGAACGCGTCGGCGAGCTGCGATCGCGCGTTCAACCATGCAGTGTGCTTCGTCGTGTCTCCACTGTTCGCCGCCGCGTCATTCGCAAAGGCCTGGTCGACCTCCTTCAGCGCGTCGATGAGCAAGTAGATCGGCGTCACCTGGGGGTTCGTCGTCCCGTCATTCCGCACCACGCCGGTCATCCCGTTGCGCTGGACGAGCCCGACTGCTGCCGAACGCGAGGGGAGGACCAGATCGCGGACCGTTTCCGACAACACGTGGACTCCGTCGTACGTCGTGGTCGACGTACAGAGACCCGTGCCAGGATCGACCGCGTTGCAGTGCTGCACCTTGGTGCTCTGGAGGATGGGGATGAAGTCGTGGAGCGCGCCGAATAGATCGGTCTTGAGCGCAGCGGACAGCAGCGGCTCGTACGTCACGGCTCCGTCCTGCGAGCACCAGCGGGCGTCGGTCTTCGGAAGGGTGGGGTCGCACTCGTCCTTGGTCTGCAGCGCGTCGCCCCAGTGCAGGTGCAGCGTGTTGAAAAGGTCGACGAAGAGGAGCGGTTGCCCGTGGTCGTCGAAGGCCGCGGCGAGCGGCTGCACGTTCTGGATGAAGTCGAGCTGCTCGAGAGGGAAGAGCGCGTCCGGATCGCGTCCGCGCAGCGTCAGATCGAACGAGCTGCACGTGCGGAGCGGGATCACCGTGCCGTTGCTCGCCGTGAACGGAGCCGGGTCGCATGCCATCGAAGGCACCGGGTCGAGCACGCCGGCGATGAAGTTCTCGGTCGTCGGGAACGTCGGGTCCCCGGGATCGGAGTCGTGCGGCGTGTCGTAGTAGACGAGCCGGCTGACGCCGTTCACCGTCGGGTTGAGATCGAAGCCGGTGATCCCCGACTGCGCCTGCAGGAACGCGTTGGGGCCGCCGACGAGGCCGGTCACGGTCGAGTTGTGGAGGATCGCGTTCAGGCACGGGTCGGGGATGTCGAACTGGGCGCGGCCGAGGGCCACGTCGAGCAAGAGCTTCGCGACGTTGGGAATCTGCAGGATCCCGCACTGGGGCATCGGATCGGGAGGGAGGTTGCCGCCTCCCACGAAGAGGCAAGCCGCTTTGGCGAGTGGGCTCGTCGGGTAGTCGACGGCGAGGTTGGCTCCAATGCCGGGGATCGTGAGGACGAGGTGCGCGACGGCGCCTTCCTTCGTGCAGGCGCCCAGGCCGTTGGCGTCGTGCAGGAGCTGCATGAACTTCTGCAGCGCGCTGCGGTTCGGGCCCGAGTCGGGCTGGGTGCGATCGACCGGGGTCATCATCGGCGTGACGCCGCCGGTCATCAGATTGAACGCCGGCCCGTTCAGGTCGGGCGCGCCGGTCGCTGGGGGGTGCTGCGCGTTCTGGTACGTGAGCTGGTCCTTGTAGTCGATGTATCCCGTGAAGGAGTTCTTGAGCGCGAGCGTCTGGCTGGTGCCGAACGCCGTGATCAGGTCTTCCAGGATCCCGCCCGAGGTCGGATCGTAGACGGCTGCGATCTGGGCGAGCACGTCGAGTATTTCGTCCCAGAAGGTCGAGGCCGCGGGGATGTGCGCCTCGGCGTGGGCGTTGGCGATGTCTTTGATCTGCAGGCCGACGCCGACGAGCCGCGCGAGCGCGTCGGGATTGTTCGTCACGATCTGACGGAACAGGTTGAGCGTGTCGTCGGTCGTCGGAGCGGCGAGTACCTGGCCGACGGAATAGACGAGGTCGGCCATCGCGCCGCTCTCGGCGTGGTACGCGGCGTAGGGGAGCACGACGGGCGTTGTCGCGAGGTTCGCCGGCGCCGGTGTCGTCGGGTGCTGGAGCGCCCACGTTGCAGGCAGAGTCGGATCGGGAGGATAGGTCTTCGACGATGCCTGGGTCGCATCCTCGGGGCCGAGGAGGAGGGGCAGGCCGCGCGCGATGCCCTGGATGAGCGCCTCGTTCTGCGGCGTGAGCATCGGGAGGAGACTCCCGGTGACGCTCGCGAGGACCGTGCCGCTCGTGTCGACGTAGCCGTACATGGGCGACGAGCCGTTGAGCGCGAGCCCCGCCGAGCGCGGCCCGTCCACGCCGTCCACGGAGAAGAGTGGGGAGGGGACCGGCGTGCCGTCGGAGGTCACGAACTGCCCGAGCCCGTCGAGATCCGGGAGCAGGTCGCCGTTGAGATCCACGAACGGCGACGGGACCGCGCCGTTCACGAGCGGCACCACGGCCACCCCGCGTCCGTCGCGCAGCACCAGTGGCTGCGACGACGACGTGAACGCCGGCGGCGTCGCGGCGAGGGAGGGGAAGAGAACCTGCCGCGCGAGCTCGAGATCCTTCAGCGGGCGATTGAAGACGAGGCGTGTCGGGTCGTTCGTATCGGGCGTCGACGCGAGGGGAGGGACCGCGGGGTCCGCCGTTTCGGTGCGCAGCTCCTGGTAGAGGACCGCGAGCAGCTGCTGAAACTGGGCGCTCGCTGGACCCGGCACCGGAGCTCGACTCGCGACGACCGAGGGGAGCGGCTCGGCGGGATCGAAGAGCCCCGCGGAGTACGGGTTCGAGTCGCTCGCGACCAGCGTCAGGAGCGAGTTCGCGAAGTCGACCAGCTGGGGATACGCGAGCAACGGCTGCGCGACGCCGATGGCGATCGAGCTCGGGCGATACCCCTGACGCGCATCCATGCGCGCGAGCGCGCTCTGCGCATCGGGTGAAGCCTTGACGGTGTCGAGCACGTGGCCAATGGCCTCGGTGAGGAGCGGGATCGTCCGGTCGTCGTAGAGGTCGGTGAAATTCGAGAGCGTCTTGGCGAGCTGCGAGTGCAGGCCGGCCGTCGTCGCACCGGTCGGCGTGCCGCACGACTTCGTCACGTCGGGGTTCGTGAGATCCTTCGCGGGGAGCTGCACGTCGGGGATCGCCGCGTCGAGCGAGCTGGCGATCGGGTCGCGCTCTCGCCCCACCGCTTCGATGCGCGCGACGTTGTACGCGCGGTTCGTCTGCTGGACGGCGAGAGAGACGGGGTTCCCGTCCACATCGACTGCGTTCGGATCGAGCGGAGGGAGAAGCGACTGATCCACCGAGCTCGCGTACGCGCCGGTCGTCGGATCGGGGTGACAGATCGAGTGGTACGAGCTGCCGGTCACGTCTTCGCGGAGCGACTGCGCGCCGACGCGGTCGCAGATCATCGTGTACAGCTCGTGGCCGAGTGAGCTGACCGGCTCGGGCGAACGGGACGTGCCGAAGTCGCTCGCGCAGCCGGCGGCCGCAGCAAGACTCGTGATCGCGAGAACGCTCGCGGCCGTGACCCTCCTCCTCATGGCGACCGCCTACTTAACGCGCGATGCCGCAGCGCGACAACGCGATTCCGGTAGCGTGACGTACAGGGGACGCGGCCTAGGGGAGCGGGCGCGAAGCCGGCGCCAGCTCCCAGGAGCAGGAGAGCTCCCCCTTGGCGAGCCCCTCGAGCGCGACTTGAACGTCCAGACGAACGCCGCACGCCCGGCCGGCCCCCTCCAGAATCCCTATCTGGTGCGAGTCGAGGAACAGCCAAAAATCGGTCAGCCGTACGATGCAGCTCGTCTCGCCGGTCTCTTTGACATCGACCTGCGGCGTCGGTTTCCCCAGTGCGGTCGTGTACGCGCGCGAGATCCCGATCAGCGCGCGCCCGGTCGTCTCTGGCTGAGTCAGACCGCCGAGCACGGCGCGGCCGAGCGTGCTGTTCAGGAAGACGCCGACCGCCCCACGCCCGATCTTTCGGAGCGACTGGCGCAGCGAGAGCTCGGGCGAGAACGCGCGCGCGGCTTCGACGAGGAGGCTCAGGTGGTCGCGCATCGGGTAGTCGTGGAAAGAAACGTATTTCTCGCCCGCGTGCGCGAGCGTGAGACCGCGCCGCTTCGACTCGGCCACGATGGAGGCGGGGTACATGCCCTTCACGACGGCGCTCGCGGGAGTCGCCCGTATGAAGGCGTCGACGTCGAGGGGAGCTTCCCAGTCGGGTGCGATGAATGGCGCCATGATTCGAGGGGCGAGGTCCAGGATACAGCCTTCGTCGGCCGGTCAGCCGCGCAGGATCTTCGCGGGGTCGAGGATCCCGCCGGTGAGCGCGTCGGCCGTGATCGCACGGAGCGCTTCGTAGCTCGCCGGCGTCCATCTCCGGAATTCGTGAACGCCGAACAGCTCGCGCACCAGCAGCCCCCCGTCCACGTCGTGGCAGATTCCGAGGAGCGCGCGCGTGATCCGTTCGCGCACGTCCTCGTCGAGGTCGGCTCGCGCCAGGACCACGTCGTTTGGAACCATGCCGAAGGTGACCAGAACCCGCGTGGACTCCTCGGCTCCGGGGAGGTCGGCCCATGCGCCGTTCACGACCTCGCCCGAGCGATCGAGGCGCGCGTAGGTGGCGCCGAAATCCGCGCGACCGCCGACCACGGCCCGCACCACGGCTTCGTGCGATCCGTAGAATCGCTCTTCGCCAAAAGCCGTTCGCGGGTCGATGCCGAGCGCCGCTAGCTGGACGCGCGGAAGGACGAACCCGGCCGCGCTGTGCGGGTCGACCCACGCCGCCCGCTTTCCGCGAAGGCCCGCGGGCGTGCGGACGCGCGAGTCGGCGCGAACGATGATCGCCGTGTGAAACTGGGTCGTACCTCCGCGGTAGAGCGTCACCAGCGGCGTCACGCTCTTCTTCGACTGGAGCGCGATGAACGGGATCGGCGGGATCCACGCGACATCGAAGGCCTTCTTGTGGACCCGGCGCGCGAGCTGGTCGTACGACTCTGCCGGGGAGACCGTCATCTGAAGACCGGACAGCTTCCCCAGAAGATCCGCGAAATTGCCCATGCGGGTGCGGAGCTCGCGCGACTGGGCGCGGGCCGCGTATCCGAAGACGACGAGCTCGCGCGGGGCACGCGGAGCCGAACCGCGCGCTCGAGGGGATTCCACACGCCCAGGATAGCGCCCCTCGGCTTGCAAAACGCTGAAACGGTGTTCAGTATTATTGCGTGCTGGTGCAAGTGACCAGAATCAAGCACTTCGCATGGTGCGACCGCTGTTTGCGTGGCTCGCCGATGCACGCTTTCGACGCCCCGCTCGTCGCGCGCTTCTTCGCCATCGAGGAGCTGCGGGCGTCGGGCTGGGTGCACGTCTGCGACAAATCGCTCGTGACCAAGAACGCCCGCGACGACGCGGAGCGCGCCTGGTCGTGCGCGACGTACTGTCCGGAGTGTGCGGCGCGGGTGCGCGCGCGTGGCGCCGCGAGCGAGGCGATGACGCGATAGAGGCGGCCGCGCGGGACTTTTCAGGAGCGACGCACTATGAGGGGCTCCCGTGAGCCTTCGCGCGCAGATGGATCGCCCGAGCGATCGCGCCTTGGCGACGTTCATCGGGGGGGGCCTCTTCCTCGTCGCAGCGTGGCCTTTGTTCTTTCTGCGCCTCCCGCCGTACCAGGATCTCCCCGATCACCTCTCGACGGTCTGCGTCCTTCTCGACCCCACGCGCTACCCCGAGTACGTCTCGAACGGCTTCTTCAAGGCGAACTCGCTCTTCGTCTTCACGACGTACCTGATGGCGAAGGTCATCGGCGTCATCCCCGCGGCGCGCCTCTTCGCTTTCGGTTGTCTGGCTACGACCGCGTTCGCGCTTCCGCACTACGTCCTGACGTTCACGGACCGACGCCGGCTGTTGATCGCGTCGCTCGTCATGGCGCCGATGGTCCACAACTGGTGGACGCTGATGGGGATGTTGAACTTCGCGTTCGCATTTCCGCTGGGGCTCCTGCTCCTCATCATCCTCGCGCGACAGATCGAGCGCCCGACGATCGCGCGGGCTGTGGTCATCGCCGGCTTCTCCTTCGTCCTCTGGTACGCGCACGGCATCGTCATCCTCGTGGTCGCGCTGCTCGCTCTGATCGAAGTGCTCGTTCGCCCCGGCACCTGGCGCGAGAGGCTCTCCATGGGCGTCGGGCTCCTCGGGCCGATGGTCCCGGTGGGCGCGCTCATCGTCGTCACGATCGCGCGGCACGCTCTCGAGACGACACACGAGGCCACGTACGGCCGCGTCAGCGACATCTACTACCAGGACAACTTCTCGGCCCTCTACGACCTGTGGGCGCACTGGTCTTTCGGCATGTCTCCGCTTTCGGCGAGCGGCATCGTCACCGCGATCGCCCTCGTCGTCTTCGCCGCGCGGAACGCGCGCGCGCGCATCCCGCTCTTCTCGGCGTGGGCGGTCGCGCCACTCCTCTTCATCTTCTTCTTCTTCCCGAACATGGCGCCGGGTTTCGGATACGTGGACGAGCGCGTGCTCCCCTTCCTCTGGGCGTGGGCGCTCGTGCGCGTCCCCTCGAGCGTTCCGCGGTGGCTCGCTTCCATGCTCGCGGTCGCCAGCGTCCTCTGGGCTGCAGGCACGGCGTGCGACCTGTTCCGGGGCGAGCGCGATCTCGACGATTTCACGGCTGCCGCCGCGGAGATCCCGGATGCCGAGCCGGCGCGGCTGCTCACGCTCAACTTCGCGCCGCGTGTGTCGAGCTCGAATACGTGGAGCCTGCTCCACGCGTCGGGCATGTACACGGTGCTCCGCGGCGCGCACCCGCAGGATCTATGGGCCGACTCGCCGTCGATGCCCATCCGGCACACGCTCCCGCCGTCGCTCGTGGAAGACCCGGTCCGCGTGCGCGACCTGATCAAGTCGGCGCCGACGCCCGCGAAATACTGCCAGACGCTGCAAGACGCCGGGCTCCCCGACTACGACTGCGAAGCGCGCTTCCAGTCGATGTGGCGTGGCGTCTGGGAGGCGATCGACGCGCGGTACGACTACGTCATTCTGTGGGGGGCACCCGCTGCCGTCGTAGCGACCGTGCCCAAGTTGTTCGCGCCGCGCTTCTCGCGCGGGAAGCTGACGTTGCTCGCTAAGGAACCCTAGACGAGCGTCCCGAGCGCGCTCACTTGATCGGGGGCGTCGGCGTCGGCGGGGTCGGAGCGACCGTGACCGGCGTCACGCAGGACGAGAGGTCGAAGAGCATGAACTCGAGCGCCTTCTCGTCGGGCGAGAGGTCGCCCGTCGTGCAGCCGGAAGGGGTCGTGAGGGCGTTGGTATGACCGCTCGCGCTCGCGGTCGCGCCGCCGTAGTCGTTCGCCGCGGCGCCGATGTGGAGATCGCTGAAGACGACCCGGCCGCAGTAGTTCGGCAGGCCCGCGTCGTCGATCGTCGGCGTGAAGGGCATGTCGAACGAGAAGTACTGGGTGCTGGCCGGAGAGACGGAGGGATCGGTCTGAATCCACGCCTGCGACAGGGTGTTGCCCGCCTGGATCGTCGCGTCGCCGCGCGCGACCGCGATCGGCAGCTCGCCGGTGCCCGCGTCGCTGGTGAGCGCGCCGACGTTGGCGAGCCACTGGTAGAGGGCCTCGCCCTTCGGGAACGGCTGTCCGTTGCTGCTCAGCGCTTCCACGATGGTCGCGCTGATCGCGCCGCTCTTGTAGGCGCCGTCGTTGAGGACGTCCCAGGTGGCGAGATCGGCGGGGAAGGGGGCCACGGCCGTCCC
>Ga0302196_10000187_pt1 | contig 62596 bp, 61 predicted proteins | sample II_Bog_N1_3_FD_198794 | JGI IMG/M metagenome (GOLD analysis project Ga0302196, IMG submission 198794) | Peat permafrost microbial communities from Stordalen Mire near Abisko, Sweden - II_Bog_N1_3 | ecosystem: Environmental > Terrestrial > Soil > Wetlands > Peat | place: Sweden: Abisko... | reverse complement strand
CGACGATGTCGTATTTCTCGCAGATGGCCGGCCTGACGGTGCAGAACTTCGCCTCCGCCGCCGCCGGCATCGCCATCGCCTTCGCCTTCGTGCGCGGTTTCGCCCGCCGGTCGGCCGGCAGCATCGGCAATTACTGGGCCGACGTGGTGCGGGTCACGCTGTATGTGCTGCTGCCGCTCAGCCTCGTCATCGCCCTGGTGTATGTGTGGCAGGGCATGCCGCAGACGCTGGGTCCGTATGTGGACGCCACCACCCTGGAAGGGGCGAAACAGACCATCGCCCTCGGCCCGGTCGCCTCGCAGGAGGCGATCAAAATCCTCGGCACCAACGGCGGCGGCTTCTTCAACGCCAACTCGGCGCACCCGTTCGAGAACCCGACCGCGCTGACCAACCTGATCCAGATGGTCTCCATCTTCACCATCGGCGCCGGCCTGACCTCGATGTTCGGGCGCATGGTCGGCGACCGGCGGCAGGGCTGGGCGGTGTTCGCCGCCATGGGGCTGCTGTTCCTCGCCGGCGTTGCGGTGCTGTACTGGTCGGAAGCCCAGGGCAACCCGCTGCTGACGGCGCTCGGCGTCGATCCGGCGCTCGGCAACATGGAGGGCAAGGAGGTCCGCTTCGGCGCCGCGCTCTCCGCGCTGTACGCCACCGTCACCACCGACGCCTCCTGCGGCGCGGTCAGTTCCATGCACGAGAGTTTCCTGCCGCTCGGCGGCGCGGTGCCGCTGGTCAACATGATGCTGGGCGAGATCATCTATGGCGGCGTCGGCTCGGGCCTGTACGGCTTCCTGCTGTTCGCCATCGTCGCCGTGTTCGTCGCCGGGCTGATGGTCGGGCGCACCCCGGAATATCTGGGCAAGAAGATCGAGGCGAAGGAGGTGAAGATGACCATGCTGGCCATTCTCTGCCTGCCGCTGGCCATGCTCGGCTTCACCGCGGTGGCGGTGGTGCTGCCGGGGCCGGTGTCGGCGATTTCGGCCAGCGGGCCGCATGGCTTCACCGAGGCGCTGTATGCCTATGTCTCGGTCGCGGCCAACAACGGCAGCGCCTTCGCCGGGCTGTCGGCCAACACGCCGTGGTGGAACACCACGCTGGCCTTCGGCATGCTGATCGGCCGGTTCTTCGTCATCATTCCGGCGCTGGCGATCGCCGGGTCGCTGGCGGCCAAGAAGACCGTGCCGCCCTCGGCCGGCACCTTCCCCACCAGCGGGCCGCTGTTCGTCGGCCTCGCCGTCGGCGTCATCGTCATCGTCGGCGGCCTGACCTTCTTCCCCTCCCTCGCGCTGGGCCCCATCGTCGAGCACTTCGCGATGGCCGCCGGCACGACCTACTGAGGCCGCGCCCATGACCCCCCATATGACGCTTTCCACAACGCCGGCGACCCGCAGCACCCGCAGTGTCGTCAGCCTGCTCGACCCGGCCATCCTGTGGCCCGCGCTCGGCCAGGCCCTCCGCAAGCTCGACCCGCGCATCCAGTGGCACAACCCGGTGATGTTCGTCGTCGAGATCGTCTCCGTCCTCACCACCATCCTGCTGGTGCGTGACGTGGTGACCGGGCGCCCCGGCCTCGGCTTCGCCGTGCAGATCAACATCTGGCTGTGGTTCACCGTGCTGTTCGCCAACTTCGCCGAGGCGGTGGCCGAAGGCCGTGGCCGCGCCCAGGCGGCGACGCTGCGGCGCGCCCGCACCGAAACCCCCGCCAAGCGCCTGCTGCCCGGCTCCTCGGGCCTGTACGAACGCACCGGCCTGTTCGAGCCGGTGGCCGCGCCCGACCTGCGGCCGGGCGACATCGTGCTGGTCGAGGCCGGCGACATCATCCCTTCCGACGGCGAGGTGATCGAGGGGGTGGCCAGCGTCAACGAGGCGGCGATCACCGGCGAGTCCGCGCCGGTGATCCGCGAGAGCGGCGGCGACCGCTCGGCGGTCACCGGCGGCACCCAGGTGCTGTCGGACTGGGTCCGCGTGCGCATCACCGCCGCTCCCGGCAGCACCTTCCTCGACCGCATGATCGCGCTGGTCGAGGGCGCCTCCCGCCAGAAGACGCCGAACGAGATCGCCCTGAACATCCTGCTGGCCGGCATGACGCTGATCTTCGTCCTTGCCGTCGCCACCATCCCCAGCTTCGCCGCCTATGCCGGCGGATCGCTGTCGGTGCTGGTGCTGGTGGCGCTGTTCGTCACGTTGATCCCGACCACCATCGGCGCCCTGCTGTCGGCGATCGGCATCGCCGGCATGGACCGGCTGGTGCGCTTCAACGTGCTGGCCATGTCCGGCCGCGCGGTGGAAGCGGCCGGCGACGTGGACACGCTGCTGCTGGACAAGACCGGCACGATCACCCTGGGCAACCGCCAGGCCAGCGACTTCCTGCCGCTGCCCGGCATCGACCCGCGCGAACTGGCCGACGCCGCCCAGCTCGCCTCGCTGTCCGACGAAACCCCGGAAGGCCGCTCCATCGTGGTGCTGGCCAAGGAGAGGTTCGGGCTGCGCGGGCGCGACATGGCATCGCTGCACGCGGTGTTCGTGCCGTTCACCGCGCATACCCGCATGAGCGGCGTGGATGTGGAGGGGCGCGGCATCCGCAAGGGCGCGGTGGATGCCATTATCGCCCATGTCACCGCCGCCTCGGCGGCGGCGCGGCCGGTATCCGAGGCCAGCCTGGCCGACCTGCGCGGCATTGCCGACCGCATCGCCAACGAGGGCGGCACCCCGCTGGCGGTCGCCGACGGGCGGCGGCTGCTCGGCGTTGTCCACCTCAAGGACATCGTCAAGGGCGGCATCCGCGAGCGCTTCGCCGAGCTGCGCCGCATGGGCATCCGCACGGTGATGATCACCGGCGACAACCCGCTGACCGCCGCCGCCATCGCCGCCGAGGCGGGGGTGGACGATTTCCTCGCCCAGGCCACGCCGGAAGCCAAGCTGGGCCTGATCCGCAGCGAGCAGGCGCAGGGCAAGCTGGTGGCCATGTGCGGCGACGGCACCAACGACGCGCCGGCGCTGGCGCAGGCCGATGTCGGGGTGGCGATGAACACCGGCACCATGGCCGCCCGCGAGGCCGGCAACATGGTGGACCTGGACAGCGACCCCACCAAGCTGATCGAGATCGTCGAAATCGGCAAGCAGCTGCTGATGACCCGCGGCGCGCTGACCACCTTCAGCATCGCCAACGACGTGGCCAAGTATTTCGCCATCATCCCGGCGATGTTCCTGGCCTTCTATCCGCAGTTGCAGGCGCTGAACGTGATGCATCTGGCCACCCCGGAAAGCGCCATCCTGTCGGCCATCATCTTCAACGCGCTGATCATCGTGGCGCTGATCCCGCTGTCGCTGAAGGGGGTGCGCTACCGGGCCATCGGGGCGGCGGCGCTGCTGCGGCGCAACCTGCTGATCTACGGCGTCGGCGGCATTCTCGCCCCGTTCGCCGGCATCAAGGCCATCGACATGATCGTCAGCACCCTCGGGCTGGCGTAAATACCAATTCAGGAGATCCGCACATGCTTCGCGAGTTGCGTCCCGCTTTCGTCATCATGCTGGCGCTGATCGTCATCACCGGGCTTGCCTACCCGCTGGCGATCACCGGCATCGCCCGGTTCGCCTTTCCCTGGCAGGCCAATGGCAGCCTGGTGCAACGCGACGGCCAGGTGATCGGCTCGGCCCTGATCGGCCAGAATTTTTCCACGCCGCGCTATTTCCACGGCCGCCCCTCGGCGACCACCGACACCGACCCGAACGATGCCAGCAAAACCATCCCGGCCCCCTACAACGCGGCCAACTCCGGCGGCTCCAATCTGGCGCCGACCGCCAAGGCGCTGGTCGATCGGGTGCAGGCCGACGTGGCGGCGCTTAAAGCCGGCGGCGGGCCGGTCCCGGCCGATCTGGTCACAACCTCCGCCAGCGGGCTGGACCCCGACATCTCCCCGGCGGCGGCGCTGTTGCAGGTCAGGCGGGTCGCGGCGGCGCGCGGCCTGCCGGAAGTGCAGGTGCGGGCGCTGGTCGAGCAATCCACCCAGGACCGCACCCTCGGCGTGCTGGGCGAGCCGCATGTCAACGTGCTGGCGCTGAATCTGGCGCTGGATGCGTTGCAATAGGCGATGTCGGACCGCGAAAACCGTCCTTCGCCGGAAGCCCTGCTGAAGCATGCCGCCCGCGACTCCGGTCGCGGGCGGCTGAAGATTTTCCTCGGCGCCGCCCCCGGCGTGGGCAAGACCTACGAAATGCTGGCCAGCGCCCAGGCACGCCGGCGCGAGGGCGCCGACATCGTCGTCGGCGTGGCGGAAACCCATGGCCGCGCCGAAACCGCCGCCTTGCTGGAGGGGCTGGAGGTGCTGCCGCGCCGGGCCATCGAGTACAAGGGCCACAGCCTGGCGGAAATGGACCTCGACGGCCTGCTGGCCCGCCACCCGGCGCTCGCTTTGGTGGACGAACTGGCGCACAGCAACGCCCCCGGCAGCCGCCACCCCAAGCGCTACATGGACGTGGACGAGTTGCTCGCCGCCGGCATCGATGTCTGGACCACGCTGAACATCCAGCATGTCGAGAGCCTCAACGACGCGGTGGCGCGCATCACCCGCATCCGCGTGCGCGAGACGGTGCCGGACGGCCTGCTGGACCGCGCCGACGAAATCGAGGTGGTGGACATCACCCCCGACGACCTGATGCAGCGGCTGCGCGAAGGCAAGGTGTATGTGCCGGCCACCGCGTCGCGGGCGCTGGACCATTATTTCTCCTCCGGCAACCTCACCGCCCTGCGCGAACTGGCGCTGCGCCGCACCGCCCAGCGGGTGGACGCGCAACTGCTCGACCACATGCAGGCGCACGCCATCAGCGGCCCCTGGCCGGCCGGCGAGCGGGTGCTGGTCTGCGTCACCGGCAGCGGCTCGGCGGCGGCGGTGGTGCGCTATGGCCGCCGCCTGGCCGAGCGGCTGCGCGCGCCCTGGACGGCGCTGCATGTCGAAACCGCCCAACCCGCCGCCCTGGCCGAGGCCACCCTGGCCGAAACCACCGGCAACCGCATCACCGACGCCCTGCGTCTGGCCGAGCGGCTGGGCGCCGAAGCGGTGACCATTCCCGGCCGCGACGTGCCCGGCGACATCCTGGCCTACGCGCGCGAGCATAATTTCGTCCATCTGGTGGTCGGCCAGCCGGCCAGGCAGGGCCTGCTCGCCCGGCTGCGCGGCAACATCACCACCGAACTGATCGCCCGCGCCGGCGAGATTCCGGTGCATGTGGTGGGCGGTGCCCCGGAGCCGCCGGCCCGCGCCGCGTCCGCCCCGTTCCGGCCGCGGCCCGGGCCGTATATCGCCAGCACCGGCATCGTCGCCGCGGCGCTGCTGGTGGGTATCGGGTTGCAGCGCGTGGCGGCGATCGGCAGCATTTCGCTGGTGTTCCTGACCGCGGTGCTGGTGGCGGCGGCGGCGTTCGGCCTGTGGCCGTCGCTGTATGCCTGCCTAATCAGCGTGCTGGCCTACAATTTCTTCTTCCTGCCGCCGCTCTACACCTTCACCATCGCCGACCCCGAGAACGTGGTGGCGCTGTTCTTCTTCCTGGTGACCGCGCTGATCGCCGGCAACCTGGCCGCCGGCATGCGCGCGCAGGCGCTGGCGGCGCGCGGGCAGGCGCGCACCACCGATGAGTTGTACCGCTTCAGCCGCAAACTCGCCGGCATCCTCGACATGGACGATCTGCTCTGGGCCACCGCCTATCAGGTCGCCACCATGCTGAAGGTGCGGGTGGTGCTGCTGCTGCCGGCAGCCGAAGGCATCGACGTGCGCGCCGGCTATCCGCCGGAGGACCAGCTCGACGCCGCCGACCTGGCCGCCGCCATGTGGTGCTGGAAGAACAACCGCGAGGCTGGCCGCGGCGCCGACACGCTGCCCGGCGCGCGCCGGCTGTTTCTGCCGCTGCATACCTCCCGCGGGCCGGTGGGCGTGCTGGGCATCGACCGCGACGCGCCCGAAACCGAGGCCCTCCGCCCCCTGCTCGCCCCCAGCCAGCGCCGCCTGCTGGACGCGCTGGCCGATCAGGCGGCGGTGGCGATCGAGCGGGTGAACCTCGCCGCCGACGTGGACCGCTCGCGCCTGCTGGCCGAGACCGAGCGGCTGCGTTCGGCCCTGCTCACCTCCATCTCGCACGATTTGCGCACGCCGCTGGCCGCCATCCTGGGCGCCGCCAGCGGGCTGGAGAGCTACCACGCGCTGCTGGACGACGCCGGGCGGGCCGATCTGCTGGGCACCATCCGCGACGAGGCCGAGCGGCTGAACCGCTTCGTCGGCAATCTGCTCGACATGACCAGACTGGAATCCGGGGCGCTCGCCCCCCGGCTGGAAGCGGTCGATCTCGGCGAGATGGTGGGCGCGGCCCTGGCCCGCGCCGGCCGCGTGCTGGCCGACCACCGGGTGGAAATGGACCTCGCCCCCGATCTTCCGCTGCTGAAGATCGACCCGGTGCTGTTCGAGCAGGTGCTGTTCAACCTGCTGGACAACGCCGCCAAATACGCCCCCGAGGGCAGCACCGTACGCCTGCGCGCCTGGCACGAGACCATGCCGGGCAGGGCGGATGCGGGCGTGGTGCGGCTTCAGGTGATCGACGAAGGGGCGGGACTGCCCGAGGACGCGCTGGAACGCATCTTCGACAAGTTCCAGCGCGTCCCCGCCGGCGACCGCCAGCGCGCCGGCACCGGGCTGGGCCTGGCGATCTGCCGCGGCTTCGTCGAGGCGATGGACGGCACCGTCACCGCCGCCAACCGGCGCGACCGCTCCGGCGCGGTGTTCACCGTCACCCTGCCCGCCCGCCCCGCCACCACCATGGCGCCGGCATGACCGGCCCATGCGTGCTGATCGTCGATGACGAGCCGCCGATCCGCCGGCTGCTGCGCACCAGCCTGGGCGCGCAGGGCTACCGCACGCTGGAGGCCGCCACCGCCGCCGACGCCCTGGCCCGCATCGCCGCCGACCGGCCGGACGTGGTCATCCTCGACCTCGGCCTGCCCGACCGCGACGGGCTGGACGTCATCCGCGCCGTGCGGGCGGGCAACACCGTGCCGATCGTGGTGCTGACCTCGCGGGAGGCCGAGCAGGCCAAGGTCGCCGCCCTCGACCTCGGCGCCGACGACTACGTGACCAAGCCGTTCGGCATGGACGAGCTGATGGCCCGGCTGCGCACCGCGCTGCGCCACCGGCTGGCGCAGGACGGCGCGGCGGCGATCTTCCGCAGCGGCGACCTGGAGGTGGACCTGGTCCGCCGCTACGTGCGGGTGCGCGGCGCGGAGATAAAACTGTCGCCGCGCGAGTGGGACATCCTGACCCTGATGGTGGCGCATGCCGGCCGGGTGCTCACCCACCGTTTCATTCTCGGCCGCCTGTGGGGCGCCGGGGGCGACGTGCAGCAGTTGCGGGTGTATGTGCGTCAGATCCGCCAGAAGATCGAGGCCGAACCCGAGCGGCCGCGCCATATCCTCACCGAGACCGGCGTGGGCTATCGCCTCGCCGAGCAAGAGACCCCGCCATGACGCTCGCCGAGTTGATCCCCGCCGACCATGTTTTCGACCGGCTGCGGGCGGCCGACAAGCCGGCGCTGCTGAGCGTGCTGGCGCGGCTGGCCGCCCCGCCCCTCGGCGTGCCGCCGGCGCCGGTCGCCGCGGCGCTGGCGGCGCGCGAGGCGCTGGGTTCCACCGGCACCGGCGGCGGCATCGCCCTGCCGCATGCGCGGCTGGACGGGCTGGCCGCGCCGACCGGGTTCCTCGCCCGGCTGGACCGGCCGATGGCGTGGGACGCGGTGGACGGCCGGCCGGTGGATTTGGTGTTTCTGCTGCTCAGCCCGGCGGCGGACGCGGCGCATCTGAAGGCGCTGGCCGCGGTGGCGCGGCGGCTGCGGACACCTGGCGTGGCGGAGGCGATGCGGGAAGCCGGCCCGGCCACGGCGCTGCGGGCGGCGCTGGTGGAAGCCTGAACGTTTTTGCCCGAAGGTTTTTTCACCGGATGGAGGGAACGCCATGGACGCTTTCCGCCAGTTGCAGGTGCTCGGCCTGATGTGCATGGCGTTGCTGATCGCACCGACCGCGGTGCCAGTCCTGCGACCGCACTCAACCCGGCTGCGGATCGCCGCCCTTGCGCTCTATTTGACCGGCGGGCTGGCGATTCTGCTGCTGTGGCTGTTCGCGCCCGCCTGACCGGTGCCGACAGGACGGCGCTGGTGATGGCACCCCGGTGCCGCCGGCGGATGACAATTCGCTCATCCCACCGGCGATCCGAACCGCCGGTTTCAGCCGCCCGCCACCAGCACCCGCGCGGCGAAATCAGCAATCGCCGGACGCACGATATCCGGCGCCTCCAGATGCGGCGCATGCCGCGCCCCGAGCACCAGCAGCAGTTCCACCGGCCCCGGCGCCAGCCGCGCCGCCGCCTCGCCGTGCACCGCGGTGCCGTAAGGATCGTCCGCGCCCTGCACCACCAAAGTCGGCAGGTTCAGCCGCGTCAGGTCGCCGGTCAGGTCGAAACCCGTCTCGAACGCGGGATCGAGCCAGGCGCGGTTCCAGCCCCAGAACGCATGGTCCACATGGTCGTGATAGCGCGCCAGCTTGGTGCGGAACTCGCCTTCCTGGTAGGCGTCGCGCGTCCGGGCGATCGCCGCCAGAGCGACTGGCTCGGTGAAGAAATGCGGCGCGATCAGCACCAGCCCGGCAATCCGCAAATCGGCGACGTTGGCGCCGTGCAGCGCCGCGATGGAGCCGCCATCGGAATGGCCGAGCAGCACCGCCCGCCGGATGCCCGCCGCCGCCAGCACAAGCGGCAACGCCTGGGTGGCCTCGCGGCGCAGGTAGTCGAGCGGCCAGGGGGGTGGTTTGCCGTCCGACCTGCCATAGCCCAGCCGCGACCAGGCGAACACGCCGCAGCCGGTATTGGCTGCCAGCCAGGCCGGAAAATCCCGCCACAGCGCCACGCAGCCCAGCCCCTCATGCAGCAGCACCAGCGTCGGTGCCTCCTCGGCGGGCGGTCCCCACCAGGCGGCTTCCAGCTCGCCTTCGGGCAGGCGGAGGCGCGCCTCCTGCGGTGCGTCGCTCATGCGGGTGGCCTCCGTCACGGTTGTGCTCCGCCGCCTCGCTTCCTATCCTTCCCGGCCTGAGGCAAGGAAAAAGACCATGTCCCGCATCCGCGACATCGCCGTGGTGCCGGTGTGCCATACCCTGGAGCAGCCCTATGGCACCGCGCGCGGCCTGACGCCGGCACGCGGCGCGGGCCTGGTGCTGCTGCAAACCGAGGACGGCGTGCAGGGGCTTGGCGAGGCAGGCGGGCCGGCCGGCGTCACCCGCGCCTGGCTGGACATCGTCAGACCGCTGTTCATCGGCACCAGCGTGTTCGCCCAGCGCGGCGTGGCGCAGACCATCCTGGCCAGGCTGGGCATCCAGGGTGGGCTGACGGCGCTGCTCGGCGGCATCGACATCGCCGCCCATGATGCCATGGGCAGGCTGCTCGGCGTATCGGTGGCCGACCTGATCGGCGGGCGGCAGCGCGAGCGGGTGCCGGTTTATGCCTCGGGCGGCTATTTCACCGCCGCCGACGACCAGGAATCGGCGCTGGCGGCGCAGATCGAGCCGCTGCACGGCAGCGCCTTCGCGGCGTTCAAGATCAGGATCGGCCGCGCGCCGGAGGAGGATTTGTGGCGCGTGCGCATGGCCCGCCGCCTAGTGGGCGAGGGCAAGCTGCTGGCGGTGGACGCCGGCGGCACCTACACCGCCGACGCCGCGCTGGAGAGCATGCGCCGCATCGCGCCCTTCGCCGTGCACTGGTTCGGCGAACCGCTGGCCGCGCAGGACTGGGGCGGCTACGCCGACCTCGCCCGCCGCGCGCCCATCCCGGTGGCGGCGGGCGAGGCGCTCAGCTCCGTGTTCGACTTCCGCCGCATGGTGGACGGCCGCCTGGCCGCGCTGCTGCAACCCGACCTGTCGCTGTGCGGCGGGTTCGAAACGGCGCGCGCGGTCGCCATGCTGGCGGCGGCGGAGCATCTGCGCGTATCGCCGCGTTGCTGGGGCACCGGCGTGGGGCTGGCCGCCGCGCTGCACTGGGTGGCCTCGCTGTCCACCTATCCGCATGCCGCCAGCGTCCCCTACCCGCCTTTGGTCGAGTACGATTTCGGCTCCAATCCGCTGCGCGACGAGTTGCTGGCCGAACCGTTGCGCCTGCACGGCGGCATGCTGGAGGTGCCCGCCGGGCCGGGGCTGGGAATTGAGCTTGCGCCCGATGCGCTGGCGCGGTTCGGGGGCGGATAAGTAAGGCCAGGGCTCTGCCCTGGACCCGCCAAGGGCCGTGAGGCCCTTGGAACCCATTACTTCGCCAGTTCGCGGGTCATCTCCTCAATCCCCGCCAGCGTCATCGGGAACATCCGGCCTGCCATCAACTGGCGCAGCATCGCCACCGACAAACTGTGCCCCCAGCGTCGCGGGTCCAGCGGATTGAGCCAGGCCGAGCGGCGGTAATGCCCGGTCAGGCGTTGCAGCCACACCCCGCCCGCCTCCTCGTTCCAGTGCTCCACGCTGCCGCCGGGCTGGGTGACTTCGTACGGGCTCATGCTGGCGTCGCCGACCAAGATCAGCTTGTAGTCCGGCCCATAGGTCCGCAGCACCTGATCGGTCGCCACCGCGTTGTCGTTGCGCCGGTGGTTGCTGCGCCACAGCCGCTCATACGGGCAGTTGTGGAAGTAATAGTGTTCCAGGTGCTTGAACTCGCTGCGCGCCGCCGAGAACAGTTCCTCGCATTCCCGCACGTGCTCGTCCATCGAGCCGCCGATGTCCAGCAGCAGCAGCACCTTCACCGCGTTGTGCCGCTCCGCCACCAGTTTGAGGTCCAGATGCCCGGCATTGTTCGCCGTGCAGCGCACCGTGTCGGCCAGATCGAGTTCGGTCGCCGCCCCCTGGCGGGCGAAGCGGCGCAGCCGGCGCAGCGCCAGCTTGATGCCGCGGGTGCCAAGCTCCACCTCGTCATCGAGGTCGCGGAATTCGCGCCTGTCCCACACCTTCACCGCCCGGCGATGGCGGCTTTCCGCCTGACCGATGCGCACCCCCTCGGGATTATAGCCATACGCGCCGAACGGCGAGGTGCCGGCGGTGCCGATCCATTTCGACCCGCCCTGGTGCCGGCTCTGCTGCTCGGCCAGACGCTGGCGCAGCGTGTCCATCAGCCTGTCGAACCCGCCGAGCGCCTCGATCCGCGCCATTTCGGCCGGTGTCAGCAGCTTTTCCGCCAGACGGCGCAGCCATTCCTCCGGCAACGCGCGCGGCGCCGGACCTTCCGGCGCCTCCAGCGCCCGGAAATATTCCCCGAACACCCGGTCGAAGCGGTCCAGGTACCGTTCGTGCTTCACCAGGGCGGTGCGGCTGAGGAAATAGAAATCCTCGACGCTGTACTCCGCCACCCCCGCCTGCATCGCCCCCAGCAGCGCCAGATACTCGGTGACCGATGCGGGAATACCGGCCTGCCGCAGCGCCAGAATGAACGGCGCGAACATCTTTCTATCCGTTGCGGCGCGACAGAAATGCCAGCCGCTCGAACAGATGCACGTCCTGCTCGTTCTTCAGCAGCGCCCCGTGCAGCGGCGGGATCACCACATGCGTCTCGCGCGAGCGCAGCGCCTCGGCCGGCAGGTCTTCCACCATCAGCAGCTTCAGCCAGTCCAGCAGTTCCGAGGTCGCCGGCTTCTTCTTCAGGCCCGGCACGTCGCGGACCTTGAAGAACACCTCCAGCGCCTCGCGGGCGAGGTCCTGGCGGATGTCGGGATAATGCGTATGCACGATCCGTTGCATCGTTTCGCGGTCGGGGAAGCGGATGTAGTGAAAGAAGCAACGGCGCAGGAACGCATCGGGCAGTTCCTTCTCGTTGTTGCTGGTGATGATCACCACCGGCCGCCGTTTCGCCGCCACCGTCTGCCGGGTCTCGTAGACGAAGAACTGCATGCGGTCGAGTTCCAGCAGCAGGTCGTTGGGGAACTCGATATCCGCCTTGTCGACCTCGTCGATCAACACCACCACCGGCTCGTCGCTGTCGAAGGCGTCCCACAGCTTGCCGCGCAGGATGTAGTTGCCGATGTCGTGCACCCGCGGGTCGCCCAGCTGGCCGTCGCGCAGGCGGGAGACGGCGTCGTATTCGTACAGCCCCTGCTGCGCCTTGGTGGTGGACTTGACGTGCCACTCGATCAGCCGGTGGCCGAGCGCCTGCGCCACTTCCTGCGCCAGCACGGTCTTGCCGGTGCCGGGCTCGCCCTTCACCAGCAGCGGCCGTTGCAGGGTCACCGCGGCGTTCACCGCCACCTCCAGGTCGCGCGAGGCGATATAGCGATCCGTGCTGGTAAAGCGCAAAATCCGGTCCTCCCGCCTCAAACCTGCCGCACCGTCGCCGGCACCCCGGCCGCCGCCAGCGCCGCCGCCTGTCGCGCCGCCAGCACCGGCTCCTTGAAATCGGCCACCAGATCGCCGAACAGCCGGCTCCAGTTCAGTTCCGCCTTCAGCCGCAGGAACACGCTGCCCAGGCCGATGGCGCTGCGGTCCATCAGCACGAATTCGCGTGGCGGCGTTACCCCGCCGGTGCGCTTAAGCCCGTCATGCACCCTGGCGGCGATGGCGCGGCCGTAATTGGGGTCGTCGGTCGGCTGGATGCGGCGCACCCGGTCGTCCAGCAGCGGCTCATACAGGAAGCGCGCCCACTCGTTCAGCACCTCCATCTGTTCGCGGCCCAGATTGACGAAGCCCCAGGTGGCGTAGGCATGGTGCGCCTTGTCCATGTCGTTGTCGCGCACCGCCTCGAACAGCTCGATCACGGCACCGACGAAGCTGGCGCCGAACACCCGGATCACGCCGAAATCCAGCAGGTTAAGGGTGCCGTCCGGCCGCACCTGGTAGTTGCCCATGTGCGGGTCGCCGTGCAGGATGCCGTAACGGTACATCGGCACATACCAGGCGCGGAACAGCGCCTCGGCGATGCGGTTGCGTTCCTCCTGGGAAGGCTCCTCCTCCAGCCGGCGCAGCAGCGGGCGCCCTTCCATCCAGGTCATGGTCAGCAGCCGCTTGGTGCAGAAGCCCTCGACCGGGGTGGGCACATGCACCATCGGCTCATGCGCCAGCATCTGGCCGTACAGCCGCATCTGCGCGGCCTCGCGCAGGTAGTCGAGTTCCTCGCGCAGGCGGTCGGACAACTCCTTGAGGATTTCATCCTGGCGGATGGCGCCGTCCATGCGGTGATACACCGCCATGGCCAGCCGCACCTGCCGCAGGTCGGCCTCCACCGTGCTGTGCATGTCGGGATACTGGAGCTTGCAGGCGACCGCGGTGCCGTCCTTCAGCCGTGCCCGGTGCACCTGCCCCAGCGAGGCCGCCGCCGCCGCCTCATGGCTGAACTCGGCGAATTTCGACTGCCAGTCCGCCCCCAGCTCCCCCTGCATGCGCCGCCGCACGAAAGCCCAGCCCATCGGCGGGGCGTTCGACTGCAACTGCGCCAGCTCGGCGGCGTATTCATCCGGCAGCGCGTCCGGCACGGTGGACAGGAACTGCGCCACCTTCATCAGCGGCCCCTTCAGCCCGCCGAGGATGACCTTGAGATCCTCCGCCTGCGCCGAGCGGTCGGTCTTCACCCCGAACGCGCGGGCGCCGACCATGCGGGCCGCCATCCCGCCGACCGCGCCCGAGGTGCGCACCATGCGCCGCATTTCGCCGAACAGGGTCGAGCGATCCTCCGTGGCGGCCATCAGGCGGTCGCCTCAAGCTCGTCGATAAAGCCGGAGATCACATCGAGGCCGCGCCGCCAGAAGCCGGGATCGGACGCATCCAGCCCGAACGGCGCCAGCAATTCCCGGTGCCGCCGGGTGCCGCCGGCGCGCAGCATGTCGAGATATTTGGCCTGGAAGCCCGGATGGCCGGACTGGAACACCCCGTACAGCGCATTCACCAGACAATCGCCGAAGGCATAGGCATAGACATAGAACGGCGTGTGCACGAAATGCGGCACATAGGCCCAGAACACTTGGTATTCCGGGGTGAACTCGAAGGCCGGTCCCAGGCTCTCGGTCTGCACCTGCAACCACAGCTCGCCGATCCGCTCGGCCACCAGCTCGCCGGACCGCCGCTCGTCGTGCAGCAGCGTCTCGAAACGATAGAACGCCACCTGCCGCACCACGGTGTTCAGCATGTCCTCCACCTTGGAGGCCAGCATGATGCGGCGGCGGGCGGGGTCAGTCTCGGCGTCGAGCAGGGCGCGGAAGGTGAGCATCTCGCCGAACACGCTGGCGGTTTCGGCCAGGGTCAGCGGGGTGCCGGCCATCAGGTAGCCCTGCTTTCCCGCCAGCACCTGATGCACCCCATGGCCGAGCTCATGCGCCAGCGTCATCACGTCATGGGTGCGGCCGTGATAGTTGAGCAGCAGATAGGGATGCACGTTCGGCACCGTCGGGTGGGCGAAGGCACCGCCGGACTTGCCCGGCCGCAGCGCCGCATCGATCCACGGCCGCTCGAAGAAGCGCTTGCCGACCTCGGCCAGTTCGGGCGAGAACGCCGCGTAGGCGCCCAGCACCCGCTCGCGCGCCTCCGGCCAGGACACCTGCCGGTCATCATCGCCGGGCAGCGGGGCGTTGCGGTCCCAGTGCTGCAACTTCGCCAGCCCCAGCCACTTCGCCTTCAGCGCGTAGTAGCGGTGCGCCAGCCGCGGATAGTCGCCGGTCACCGCGGCGACCAGCGCGTCCACCACTTCGTCCTCGACCATGTTGGCGCGGTTGCGGTAGCTGCCGGGGCGCGGGTAGCGCCGCCAGTCGTCGATGATCTCCTTGTCCTTGGCGAGCGTGTTGGTGATCAGCGAGAACAGCCGCACATTGCCGCCGAACGCCGCGCCGATGGCGTGGCCGGCGCTCTCCCGCACGTCGCGGTTGTGGTCGGACAGCAGGTTGAGCGCGGCGCTGACGGTCAGTTCCTCGCCGCGCACGGGAATGCGCATGGCGGCGATGGTTTCGTCGAACAGCCGCGACCAGGCGGCGCGGCCGGTCACTTCCTTTTCGTGCAGCAGCTTCTCCACCTCGTCGGAGAGCTGATGCGGGCGGAACACCAGCAGGTCGCGCAGCCACGGCCGCCAGCGCGCCAGCGCCGGGTCGGCCAGCTTGCGCTCCAGCACCGCCTCGTCCAGCCGGTTCAGCTCCAGGGTGAAGAACAGCAGATGGGTCGAAATGGCGGTGACCCGCTCGGTCATCGACTGGTAGAAGCGCCCGACCGCCGGATCGTTCGAATCGCCGCTGAACAGCAGCTGGGCATAGGACATCGCCCGGCCGAGCCCTTCCTCGATCCGTTCATACTCGGCGATGGCGCCGGCCAGGACGGCGCCGGAATGGCCGGCCAGGCGCCCGGCATGGGCGGCGGCGAAGGCGCGCGCATCGGCGTCGGCGCGGTCCAGGTCAGCGGCGATCTCGGGGCTGTCGGGCGATGCGTACAGGTCGCGCAGATCCCAGCTGGGCAGTTCGGACGAGGCGGCCACGGCTGGAGGCAGCGCGGCGGCGCCGGCATTTGCTTGGGGCATGCGATTGCTTCGTCCTGTCCATCTGGTCGGGCCACCAGACATAAGTTATGTCGTTGAGACGTCAAAGGGTCACGACGACATAGGGGAGCGCGTGGCCGCGGTGAAGGGCGAGGATCGGGCGGGGATCACGACTTGGACAGCTATCAGCGGTGGCCGAATCTGGCGGCGATGATGTTCGACCGGGCGCGCACCTGGCCGAACCGGGCAATGCTGCGCTCCTGGCGCAACGGCGCGTGGCAACGCATGACCTGGAGCACGTTTGCCCGCCAGACCGCCAGCGTGGCGCGGGCGCTGCGCGCGGCCGGGGTGGCGCCGGGCGACCGGGTGGTGATCGTGTCGGAGAACCGGCCCGAATACCCGATCGTCGAAACCGCGCTGATGGCCATCCGCGCCGTGCCGGTGCCCACCTACATCACCAACACGATCGCCGACCACGCCCATATCCTGCGCGATTCCGGCGCCCGCGTGGCGGTGGTTTCCACCGCCGCCCTGGCCGGCCAGGTGGCGCTGGCCGGGCCGCTCGACCTGCTGGTGGCGATGGAGCCGTTCACCTTTCCGGGCCTGCGCGTGCTTGCGTGGTCGGCGCTGATCGCCGACGATCGCAACCCCGGCGACGTGGCGGCCGAGGCGGCGATGATCTCCCCCGACGCGCTGGCCTGCCTGATCTACACCTCCGGCACCGGGGGCGCCCCCAAGGGGGTGATGCTGCCGCACCGCGCCATCATGTCGAATTGTCGCGGCGCCGCCGAACTGCTGGCGGCGCTGCCGCCGCGCCAGCACGAGGTGTATCTGTCCTTCCTGCCGCTGTCGCACAGCTACGAGCACACCGCCGGCCAGTTCTTCCTGCTCAGCGCCGGCGCCGAGGTGGTCTATGCCCGCGGCGTCGAGACCCTGGCCGCCGACATGCTGACGGTGCGGCCGACCATCATGACCATGGTGCCGCGCGTGCTGGAGGTGATCCGCGGCCGCATCCTCGCCCAGCTGGCGCGCGAGCCGGCGTGGCGGCGCCGGCTGTTCGACCGGGCGATCACCCTCGGCCGCCGGCGCGCCGACGGCGAGCGCCTGTCGCTGCCGGAGCGGCTGGAGGACCGGCTGCTGGAGCGCCTGGTGCGCCGCAAGGTGCGCGCCCGCTTCGGCGGCCGGCTGCGGGCGGCCATTTCCGGCGGCGCGCGGCTGGAGCCGGAGGTGGGGCGCTTCTTCCTCGGCATCGGCGTGGCGCTGCTGCAGGGCTACGGCCAGACCGAGGCCGGGCCGGTCATCTCGGCCAACGCGCCGGGCGCCATCCGCATCCACACCGTCGGCCGCCCGCTCACCGGCGTCGAACTGCGGATCGCCGCGGACGGCGAGATCCTGGTGCGCGGCGAACTGGTGATGCTGGGCTACTGGGGCCGGCCGGAGGAAACCGCGGCGGCGATTCGCGACGGCTGGCTGCACACCGGCGACATCGGCGAACTGGATGCCGACGGCTATCTGCGCATCACCGATCGCAAGAAGGACATGATCGTGCTGTCCGGCGGCGAGAACGTATCGCCGGCCCGCATCGAGGGGCTGCTGATCGCCGAGCCGGAAATCGCCCAGGCGGTGGTGCTGGGCGAAGGCCGGCCGGGGCTGACCGCGCTGGTGGTGGCCGCCGAGGGTTGCGACGATGTGGCGGTGGCAACCGCCGTCAGCAACGTCAACAAGCGCCTGTCGGTGACCGAACGCATCCGCCGCCATGCCATCGTGGCGCCGTTCACCCTGGACAACGGCATGCTCACCGCGACCCAGAAGGTGCGCCGGCATGTGGTGACGCACCAGCACGCCGGCCTGCTGGAAAGGCTGGGCGCCTGACCGGCCCCCGGTTGTCAGCCGCCGGTCATCCGGCGCGCCGCGGCGCACACCTCGGCAAGCCGGTATGGCTTGGCAATCAGCCTGTCCACCCCGTCGCGCGGCCCCAGGACCGCGCAATCCGGGCGGCCGGTCATGTAGATCACCGGCATGGCGGGTTCGCTCCGGCGCACTTCCTCAGCCAGCGCCAGCCCGTCCAACAGGCCGGGCAGGTGGATATCGGTGAGCAGCAGGCGGAACCCGTTCTGCGCCTGCAGGAGCAGCAGCGCCTCGTCGCCCGAGCCGGCCTCGACAACGTCGAATCCCGCATCGGCCAACGCTTCGGCCAGCGTCAGGCGGATCAGGTCTTCGTCCTCGACGACAAGGATCTTCGGGTTCCGCATGGCTTTCCGTAATGGCCAAAGCGGCGGGACGCGGCAAAGCACATCCGCGTGTTCGCCGCCGCCGGGCGGCGCGGCGCGAACAGACCGTGACAGCGCGGTGCGCCGTCGGCTATGCGGTCCGCCCCGCTGCCTGCCTCATTCAGGCTGCCTGCCTCACCAGGGGATTGCCTGAACCTGATGCCGACCACCCGATGCCCATGCCTGAACAGCCGCCGCCAGGGCCGTCGGGCCCGTCCGGTCGCCCCCTGTCCGGTCGCCCGGTGATGGAGTCCATCCTGCGCCGCGTCCTGGACGCGCTGCTGCTGCCATTGGCGCTGGTGCTGGTGGTGCTGGAGGAAGTGCTCTGGGCCGGCCTGCTGGCGATGCTGCGCTGGCTGGCCGACCTGCCGCCGCTCATCCGGCTTGCCGCCTGGCTCGGCCGGCTGCCGGGCCAGGCGGCATTGCCGCTGTTCCTGGTGCCCGAGGCCGTTGGCAAGCTGGGCGAGCTGTGGGCGACGGCGCTGCTGCTGCAGGGCCGTATCGCCGCGGCCGTGTGGGTATATGTCGGCGTGCGCGTGGTGGCGTTGACGGTGGCGGTGTTCATCTACAAGGCCTGCCAGCCGGCGCTGCTGAGCGTCCGCTGGTTCGCCGCCATGGTGGACTGGATTCGCCGGGCGGGCCTCTGGGCACGGGCACGCTGGGCACCGCTGGCAACCTGGGCGCGGGGAGTTCTGGACGGTCCGGCATCGCTGCCGGTCCGCCGGTTCGTCAGCATCCGCCGTCACCTTGGGGGGCGCCTGCGGCGGCGCTGACGTCAATCCGGCAGGAACTGCGCGAGCCTGACAGCGGTATGGCCGCGGCTCGCCCGCAGGCTGGGCATCACCAGCAGGCAGTCGTCATGCGGGGTGCGGACCTCGATGGTGCCGTCGAGCGCGATCAGCGTGTTGCGATGCGCCACCACGTCGCCGCCGCGCCAGGGCTGCACGAAGGCAAAGCCGGACGTGGTTGCCTGCACGGTCATCGTCACCTGCGCCACCCGCGGCCTGGCGGTGGCCGGGTGGACGGGCAGGGCGGGATGCGATTCCACCACGCCGGCATGGCGCAGCAACCCGCCGATAGCGCCGAGCATCGTCGCGACCGTGGGTTCCGCCCAATGCTGCCCTGCCTCGACCAGCAGGGCGGCCGGTCCGCCGTTGGGCTCGGCAAAACGCACATGGTCGATGATCCGGCGCCCGCTGGAATGGCCGCTGTCGGCCACCACCAGGCCGGGCACGCCGACCGCGCAGGCCAAAGCGCGGCCCTTGGGGGTCGGCCCACAGAGCATCAGCGGGTCGGAGGGCCACAGCATCGAGTGCAGGTCGAGCAGCAGATCGGCGCTTTCGATCATCGGGCGGATTTCGCGGGCGCGGTCCAGTTCCACCGAACGGCGCCGCCCATCCAGCACGGCGGCGTCCCACACCCGGTTCAGGTCTTCGTCGATGAACCGGCTGGCGGTGGGATGGTGGGGGTCGAAGCGCGCATAGGCGGCGAGGTTGACGAAGCCCAAGCTGAGCCGGCCCCGCTGTGGCCGCAGGCCGGCCGCCAGCAGCCGGTCGAGCGCGATCGCGCCGGCGATTTCATTGCCGTGCACCACAGCGAGCAGCAGCACATGCGGCCCCGCGGCATCGGCGGTAAAGCTGTGGAAGCCGGGGATGCCGGTATTGCCGGCGGTCCGGCGGGCGAGATCGGGCGGGCGCAGTTTCACGTCGAACCGCGGCAGTGGCGGCTGCGTGGCCGTTCCCGTTTCCATCGACCCGTTCACGCCGGTCTCGCGGCGGGCCGGCGGGCCGGGGCGGCAGGCCGGTTCCGGTAATTACCGTTCCGGTCATCCCTGTTCTGGTCATCCATGGGGCGCAGTCTATACGCGCCCGGGCAACCGGCAACCGGAAGGGATGGCATGGTTGCATGTTCCGCGCGCAATGCCGGGAATATGCCGGTACAGAACTCAGACGTCGCGACCCGAAGCTGTTAAACGGGTCGCGGATGCCGTGGCGGGTTTTTCAGGGGCGGATTGTTCAGGCGCCAGCGGGGCCGGCGCGCAGGAACGCGACCACATTCCCCACCGTGCGGAAGCGATCCGCGGCGTCGTTGGGAAATTCCACGCCGAAATCTTCCTCCAGGTCCATGAAGGTTTCGACCAGATCAAGACTGTCAACGCCCAAATCCTCCAGCATGCGGGTACTGCCGGCGATCGGTGCCGACGGCAGGAACAGCGAGTTCCGGATGGCCGCGATGACCTTGCTGGTGATGACGCCGGTGAGGTCGGTGTTCATGGGGAAAGCCCTTATCACGCGGACGTGAACATAATCGCTCACGCGGACGTGATCAATCAAATTCGCTCGCTTTCACCTGCCTGGCCAATTATTTTTCGTGAGCACGCCGCATCTGAACAGTTAAGTTCAAATGAAACCAACGCTACCTTTTATTCTTTAGTAACTTTCTCGCCCGCTTTGTCCACCGCCGGGCCGCGCCCCCGGCCGCCGCGGCGTGGCCGGATCACGCCCCTTGCCGCGCAACGCCGCAGGCGGCACGGTCCGCCCGCATGCCGATCACCGAGTCGCCCCCTCCGCTGCGCCCGCTGCACAGGCTGTGGCGCCTGCTGCCCGCCCAGCGGCGGCGGGCGCTGCTGGCGAAGGGCACCGCCCTGCTCGCCCCGCGCCCGGACCGCGAGCCACCGCCACCGCGCGCCGGCATGGTGGTGGCCGGCGAACTGACCCGCGCCTCCGGGCTGGGCGAGGCCGCCCGCCTGATGGAACGGGCCATCGCCGGCCTCGGCGTGGCAACCTGGCAGGCCGACACCGGTTCCGCCTTGCCCGGCGAGACGCCGGCGCCGCCGCCCATGGGCGTGCCCGGCGGGGCGCCGCTGCTGCTGGCCGCCAACGCGCCGGTGCTGCCCTGGGCGCTGCTGCGGCTGCCGCGCGGGCTGGTGCACGGGCGGCGGGTGATCGGCAACTGGGCGTGGGAACTGCCGGTGGTGCCGGAGGCCTGGCGGGTCGGGCTGGGCTTCGTGCATGAGATCTGGGCGCCATCGCATTTCACCGCCGAAGCATTCCGCGCCTGGCTGCCGGAGGGGGCGGGCATTCCAGTCCGGGTCGTGCCGAATCCGGTGGCGGTGGCGCCGCCGGTTCCCTCGGCGCTGGACCGCGCCGCCTTCGGCCTGCCGGCGGCGGCGGTGGTGGTGCTGGTGTCGTTCAGCCTGGCCTCCAGCAACGTGCGCAAGAACCCGCTCGGGGCCGTGCGGGCGTTCCGTGCCGCCTTCGGCGACCGCGGCGACCGAATTCTGCTGCTCAAGATCGGCAATCCCGGGCATTTTCCCGCCGAGTTCGCCGCTTTGCGCGAAGCGGTGGCCGGCTGCGCCAATATCCGGCTGGAAACGCGCACCCTGCCGCGCGCGGACAGCCATGCCCTGACCAGCTGCGCCGACATCGTCCTGTCGCTGCACCGCAGCGAGGGGTTCGGCCTGGTGCCGGCCGAGGCGATGCTGCTCGGGCGCCCGGTGGTGGCCACCGGATGGTCGGGCAACATGGACTTCATGGACGCCGACAGCGCCGCCCTGGTCGGCTACCGTCTGGTGCCGGCGCGCGACCCGCGCGGCGTGTTCGAGGCGCCGGGCGCGGTGTGGGCCGAGCCCGAGCTGGGCCAGGCCGCCGACGCCCTGCGCCGACTGGCCGACGACCCGGCGGGCCGGGCGGCGCTGGGCGCACGCGGGCAGGCAATAGCGCAAGCGCGGCTGGGTGACGCCCCGGTGGCGGCGGCCCTGCGCGCGCTCGGGCTGCTGCCGGTATGAAATTACCGGTATGAAAGTACAGGGGGCATGAAAGTGCCGGGGGCATGAAAATACTGGTCTGGCAATGGGGCCGCCGCGGCGCCGGGCCGCGCTTTGCCGCTGAACTGGCGGCAACCCTGCGCGCCTTGCCCGGCCATGACGCCGCCTTGTCGCTGTCGGCCCAGGCGGAACTGCTGGCCGGACCGGCGCCACCACGCTGCGAATTGCCGTTTCCGACCTATGCCGGCCTCGCCGGCCTGCTCCGGCGCCTGCCGGCGGCGCCGTTCCAGGTGGGCGCGCTGGCCGCCCGCATCCGCGCTTTGGCCCCCGATGTCGCCTTGTGCGGCATGCCGGCGGCGCTGGACCTGCTGATGGCGGCGGCGCTACGCCGCGCCGGCGTGCCGTTCCTGGTGGTGGTGCATGATGCCCAGGCCCACCCGGGCGATCATTTTCCGCCGCAGATATTCCTGCAACGCCGCCTGCTCCGCCGCGCCGACGGGATGATCGCGCTGACCCGCCATGTCGCCGGACGGCTGCGGGCGCAGCCTGGGACCGACCGCAAGCCACTGATCCTGGCCACCCATCCGCCCTTCGTGTTCGCCCCCCGGCCGCCGCCGCCACGGGCGCATGGCGGGCCGTTGCGCCTGCTCTCGTTCGGCCGGCTGCTGCCGTACAAGGGGCTGGATTTGCTGGCGGCGGCGCTGATCCAGCTCGGCCCGCGCCCGGACCTGGACGTGCGGGTGGTGGGCAGCGGCCCGGAATCGGCGGCCCTGGCGACGCTGCGCGGCCTGCCGGGGGTGCGGGTGGAAAACCGCTGGGTGCCGGAGGAGGAGATCGGTGCCCTGCTGGGCTGGTCGGACGCGATGGTGCTGTCACACACCGAGGCGAGCCAGAGCGGCGTCGCCGCGGCGGCGATCGCCGCCCGCCGCTGGGTGGTGGCAACCCGGGTGGGCGGACTCGCCGAGCAGTTGCGCGGCGAGACGCTGGCACGGCTCTGCGACCCGGCGCCGGAGAGCCTGGCGGCGGCCCTGCGCGGCCTGCTGGAAAGCCCGCCCGTCATGGCGGGTCCGGGCGAGGACCCACAGGCGGCCTGGCGGCGCACCGCCGCGGAGCTGGTCGGCCACATCGCGGCGGTGCTCGGCACCCGGCCGCCGGCTGGGCGCTGAAAGCGCGCCCGGCGGCTCAGCCGGTTCCGGTCGGGTCGATCCAGCCGATATGGCCGTCGCCGCGGCGATACACCACGTTGAGTTCGCCGGTCGCCGAGTTGCGGAACATCATGACCTGCTGGTCGGCGAGGTCCATGCGCATCACCGCGTCGCTGACCGACAGCCGGGCGATCTCGGCCGGCTGCTCAGCGATGACGGTGGCATAGGCCGGGGTCTGGGCAACGCCGTCCCGCTCGACCGGCGGCTGAATCTCCTCCTCCTCGCGGAGAATATACTGGCGGGCGGCCTGCGGACGCTCGCGATGGGCAAGGTCACGGGCATGCTCGTTGACGCGCCGGCGGTAGCGGCGCAACCGCTTGGCGATGTGCTCGGCGGCGTCGTCGAAGGCGCTGTTGGCGTCGGCCGCCTCGCCCTCGCCGCGCAGGGTCAGGCCGCGGCCGGCATGCACGTTGATGTCGCAGGTGAAAAAGCTGCGCGCCCGTCCGAAGGTGACAAACGCCTCCTGGGCCTGGTCGAAATACTTGGTTGCGATCGTGTCGAGCTGCTGGGCCACCCGCGTCCGCAGGGCGTCGGACAGTTCGACCTGCTTCCCAGAGACCGTGATCTGCATACGTTCATCCCCACACCGACAAAGTTCGGGACCGCCCCCTGGCCGGCGCGGCGCGCTTCCACGGCTGCGGAAGCGCGGACGTTCAGGCTGACTGGGCCTTCTCCCGTTTGCGCTGCACCGAACTCGGTATGCGCAGCGCCTCGCGGTATTTGGCCACGGTCCGGCGGGCAATGTCCACGCCTTCCCGTCTCAGGATTGCCACGATCGCATCATCGGAAAGGATTCCGTCGGCTGGCTCGGTCTCCACCATGCCCTTGATGCGATGGCGCACGGCCTCGGCGCTGTGGCTTTCGCCGCCGCCGGTGCCGGCGATGGCGGTGGTGAAGAAATACTTGATCTCGAAAATGCCGCGCGGCGTGGCGATGAACTTGTTCGCGGTCACCCGGCTGACGGTGCTCTCGTGCATCTCCACCGCGGCGGCGACGTCGCGCAGGATCAGCGGGCGCAGATAGCCGACGCCGCGCCGGAAAAACGCATCCTGCTGGCGGACGATTTCCGACGCCACCTTGAGGATGGTCTGCGCACGCTGCTGCAACGACTTGACCAGCCAGTTCGCCGTTTGCAGCTTTTCAACCAGGAAGGCGCGGTCCTCGCGGCTGGCACGGGTCAGCGCCCGGGCGGTGAAGCCCTGGTTGACCAGCACCCGCGGCATCGTCTCGGGGTTCAGCTCCAGCACCCAGCCGCCTTCCGGGTCCGGGCGCATCAGCACGTCAGGCACCACCGTCAGCGGCGGCACGGCATCGAAGCTGGCGCCGGGCTTGGGGTCCAGCCGCCGCAGCTCGGCGATCATGTCGTTGAGGTCGGCCGCATCCACCTCGCACACGGCCATCAGCCGCTTGTGGTCACGCCTGGCCAGCAGCTCGAGGTTTTCCAGCAGCGCCTGCATGGCCGGATCCAGCCGGTTTTTCTCGGCCAGCTGAACCGCCAGGCATTCCTTCAGGTCGCGGGCGAACATGCCGGTCGGGTCGAAGCGCAGCAGCCGCTGGCGCACCTGCTCGACCACCGCCGGATCGGCGCCCATCGCCGCGGCGATCGCGGCGGTATCCACCGAAAGCCGGCCCGACGGCTCCAGCAGGGCGATCATCGAGGCGCCGATCAGCCGCTCGGACGGATCGTTGAAGGACAGCCGCAGCTGCTCGGCCAGATGCTCGCGCAGCGTATGGGCGGGGGCGGCGTAGTCATCGATGGTGCGGTCGTCGTCCTCGAAGGCGACGCTGCCGCCGCGCCCGGTCATCACCCCGTCGCCGGCACCGCCCGGGTCGTAGGTTTCAGCGTAGTCGGGGGCCTCCAGCGGCGATTCGCTGGGCAGACGGTCGGACAGCGCCGCCTCGGCGGAATCAGCCGGGCCGGGGCCGGGTGTCACCACCTGATCGGGGGCCGGGCGTTCCGGCACGCCCGCCTCCCCCGCCTCGTCGCGCTCCAGCAGCGGGTTGCGCTCCAGCTCCTCCTCGACGAAGGCGGTGGCCTCGATATTGGTGAACTGCAACAACTTGATCGCCTGCCGCAGCTGCGGCGTCATGACCAGTGACTGGGTCTGGCGAAGGTCGAGGCGAGGGCCGATGGCGAAGGACAAGAATGAGGTCACCGAATTCGGGGCACTCCGCCGGCCCCACCATGCCGCAGTGCAGCGCGACGGCCGGAGAGATGCAAGCAAGAATCGTGCTGACCATGCCGGGCGCGCCTGCTTCTAGCACGGCGCAGGGCCGCGGAACAACGTCCTGAAACGTGCTAAAGCGTTTTCATCCTGACGAAAGACGCCCGGTCTCATTTTTCCGCGAGGACCGGGCCGGCATCGTCCTACAGGCTGAACCGCTCGCCCAGATAGACCCTGCGGACGTCCTCATGCGCCACGACTTCCTGTGGGCGGCCCTCCATCAGCACCTGGCCGTCATGCATGATGTAGGCGCGGTCGATGATCTCCAGCGTCTCGCGCACGTTGTGGTCGGTGATCAGCACGCCGATGCCGCGGTCCTTCAGATGGCCGACCAGGTCGCGGATTTCGCCCACCGCGATCGGGTCGATGCCGGCCAGCGGCTCGTCGAGCAGGATGTAGCCTGGCTGGGTGGCCAAGGCGCGGGCAATCTCGACCCGCCGCCGCTCGCCGCCGGACAGCGCCAGCGCCGGGGTGCGGCGCAGATGGCCGATGCCGAACTCGGCCAGCAACTCGTCCAGCATCTGGTCGCGGCGGTCGGGGTCGGCTTCCACCACCTCCAGCGCCGCCATGATGTTCTGCTCGACGTTCAGGCCGCGGAACACGCTGGCCTCCTGCGGCAGGTAGCCGATGCCCAGGCGGGCGCGCCGGTACATCGGCAGCAGGGTGATGTCGTGCCCCTCCAGGCTGATCGAGCCGGTGTCGGGGCGGACCAGGCCGACGATCATGTAGAAAGTGGTGGTCTTGCCGGCGCCGTTGGGGCCGAGCAGCCCGACCGCCTCGCCGCGCCGCACCGAGATCGACACGTTCCGCACCACCGGACGTTTCTTGTAGGTCTTGCCGACGCCGGCGGCCACCAGGCCCGGGCCGGCGGCGGCCTGGGCCGCGCGGGCGGGCAGAACCCGCAGGTCGGTCACCGCGCCTGGCCTGCAAGTGGGGGGCCTGCCGGCGGGGGCGCGCCCTGCCCTTTGGCCTGGCCCTGGGCATCGTTGGGCACGATCAGCCCCCGCACCCGGCGCGACGGGTCGCTGACCACATGGGCAATGCCGGTTTTCATGTTCACGTCCGCCGCGGCGCCGGTCACCACGTTCTGGTTATGGATGACGCGCACGTTGCCGAACACCCGTGCCACGCCGGTATCGGGCACATAGACGCCGCGCTCGCCACGCACGACATCGGTCTGCGTGCGCACTTCGACATTGCCGTAGGCCTCGACGCGCTCGAGCTTGCCGGTGGATTCAACGCTCCCCGGCGTGGCGGCCGCGGTCCTGGCGCTATCCGGCTTGCCCGCGTCCGGCTTGCCCGCTTCAGGCTTGCCCGCGTCCGAGGTGAAGCCGACCAACACATCGCCCGACAGCCGCCGCCCGTCGGTGGCCACCACCAGCGCGTTGCCGCGGCCCACCGCCATATGGCGCTGCGACCAGTATTCCATGCTGTCACGGGCGGTCATGACGTATTGCGGCGTGGTCAGCCGCAACCCCTTGCCGGTCATCACCAGCACCGCCTGATCGATGTCATAGACCGCCTTGTCGCCGACCGCCTCATCGGTGGGGGTGACGATGCGGACATGGCCGATCGCATCCAGCCGGTAAATCTCGCTGCTGCCGTTGTCGATGTCGGAGGTGGCGGCCGGCGCCGGGGTGGCGGGCGCCTGGGTGGCGGACGCCGGGGTGGCCGCCGCCGGGGTGGCCGGGGTGTCGGCGGCCTTCTTGCGGTAATGCGCCACCAGCTGGTCGGCCAGCACGGTGACCTGTTCGCGCACCGCCCGGGCGTCGCCGTTGGCGGTGATGGTCTGCTCGGTCTGGTGCCACTCGAACCCGTCGCGCGCGGTCACGTCGATCGGGCCGCCCTTGGACAGGTCGATCTGCTGCGCCCAGGCCGGCGGCATGGCCAGGCCGGCCAGCAGCGACACCAAAGCGCCGGCGGCGCGCCTCATTTCGAGCGCCCGTTCAGCAGCAGCCGGCCCGGGCCGGTGAACTGCAACACCGTGCCGCGGTCGGTCATCGAAAAGCCCTGCGCATCCAGGTGGCCGAACGGCCCCTCGACATGGACCCGCTCGACGCTGCCGGCGACCCCGGCCTTGAGGTCCAGCGTCGCCACGTCGGTCACCAGGGTCATCCCGTCGTCGCGGTAGAGCACCACGTCGCCGGACAGATCGAGCAGCCCGGTATGCGGGCCGTAAACGCCCTGGTGCGATTGCGCCATCAGCCAGCCGCCGGACTCCAGATTGATGTCGCCCTTCGGCTCGACCAGATCGATCCGCTCGGGCGACACCTGATGGGCGCTGGTGGCGGTCATGGTGTAGGGCCGGTCGCGGTCGTCCACGCCGTTGTAATGCACCCCGGTCAGCTGGCCGCTCTCGGGCACCAGCCCGTGCGCACGGTATTTGAACCGGCTGCGCCCGTCCGGGCCGATTTCCGGCCACAGCGCCACCAGCGACAACAGCACCAGCGCGACCACCGGCAGCAGCCGCTTGGTCAGGCCCACCGCATAGCGCCGGCGGGCAATGTCTGCCGGCAGCCGCCGCGGTCCCGACCCGACCAGCCGTTCGGCGCGTGGCGGTTGCGGCGGCAGGGGCAGCTTGGCGATGGTCATGCCCGGTCCCGCTCTCATGCCAGCCCGGCCCGCAGCAGGTCGTGCACATGCAGCACACCCACCGGCAGGCCCTGCGCATCGACCACGAACAGCACCGTCACCGGCCGCCCGCCGGCATTCATCACATGCAGCGCCTCCGCCGCCAGCGCCTCGGGGCCGATGGTGCGCGGTGCCGAGGTCATGATCTCGCCGACCCGGCGGCCCAGCAGCGCCGGTCCCATGGCGCGGCGCAGGTCGCCGTCGGTGACGATGCCGGCCAGCCTGCCATCGGGGGCGATCACGCCGAGGCAGCCGAACCGCTTCGCGGTCATCAGCAGCAGGGCCGCGTCCATCCGGGTGTCGGGCGCAGCGAGCGGCAACTCGGCGCCGCCGTGCATGAGGTCGCGCACCCGCTTCAGCCGCGCGCCCAGCCGGCCGCCCGGATGAAATTCCTGGAAGTCGGACGCGCCGAAGCCGCGCCGGGTCAGCAGCGCCACCGCCAGCGCGTCGCCCAGGGCCAGTTGCATGGTGGTGCTGGTGGTCGGCGCCAGCCCCATCGGGCCGGCCTCGGGGACGGCCGGCAGCACCAGGGCGATGTCGGCGGCGCGGGCCAGCGTGCTGCCATGGCCCCCGGTGATCGCCACCAGCGGCAGGGCGAACCGGCGCGCATGGGCGATCAGGTCCGCCAGTTCGGCGGTCTCGCCGGAATTGGACAGCGCCAGCACCGCATCACCGGGCACGATCATGCCCAGATCGCCGTGCGACGCCTCGGCCGGGTGGACGAACAGCGAGGGCGTGCCGGTGGAAGCGAAGGTGGCGGCGATCTTGCGGCCGATATGGCCGGACTTGCCCATGCCGGACACCACCACCCGGCCGGTGGCGGCTTCCAGCAGACCCACGGCGCGGGCAAACCCGCCATCGAGCGCCGCGGCAAGCGCCAACAGGCCGGCCGCCTCGGTGCCAAGCACGGCGCGGGCCACATCGAGGTCGGGGTCGGCGGGTGCGGGAACCGGTTGGGTCCCGGCGGGATGGCGGGACGCGCTCATGCTGGCGGCACGGACTCCATGCGGCGACTGCGAGGCTAGGGCTGTAGGCACTGGCGCGTTCCGGGTCAACAATTGCCCGGAGCGCCGCACCGGCCGGCCGGCCACGCGGGGAAGCGAGGGGCGGGAAAGCGAGGGGGTGAAAGGCGTCAGTGCGAAAAGATGTCGGGGTCGCCGTAGCCCAGCAGATCCAGCCGGGCGCGGGCGGGCAGGAAAGCGAAGCAGGCCTCGGCCAGCCCCAGCCGCCCCTCGCGCAGCAGCAACGCCTCCAGCCGGCGCCACAGCGCGTGCAGGTGCAGCACGTCGGAAGCCGCGTAGGCGAGTTGCTCGGCGGTCAGGTCCGCCGCCCCCCAGTCACTGGTCTGCTGCTGCTTGGACAGGTCAACGCCCAGCAATTCCTTGCACAGATCCTTCAGCCCGTGCCGGTCGGTGAAGGTGCGGGTCAGCCGGGCGGCGATCTTGGTGCAGCGAACCGGCGCCACCTCGATGCCGAGCGCGTGCTGCAGGATGCCCACGTCGAAACGGGCGAAATGCATCAGCTTCACGACCGCGCCATCGGCCAGCAGGCGGCGGAGATTGGGGCAGTCGGCGCCGTGCCCGCCCAGCCGCTCCGGCACGATCTGCACCAGATGCGCCACCCCGTCCCCGGCCGAAAGCTGGACCAGGCACAGCCGGTCGCGGTGCGGATTGAGGCCCATCGTCTCGGTATCCACCGCCACCACCGGCCCGAGCGACAGGTCGGGCGGCAGGTCGTGCCGGTGCAGGTGGATGGCGCCGTTCGGCGTGAACTGGGTGATGTCGGCCATGTTTTCCGCGGGGGGCCGGGCGGCACCCGCGCGGGGCCGCTCGGTTAGGATGGTGCCCAGGAGAAGACTCGAACTTCCACGACCTTGCGGCCACAGGTACCTGAAACCTGCGCGTCTACCAATTCCGCCACCTGGGCAGGTGCGCCCCGGCGCCACGACGATGTCGGGCCGGGGCAGCGGGAGGCCGGCGATTTAGCCCCCGGTCACCGGGCCGTCAACAGCCAATCGGCGAACCCACCCCCAAGCGCCGCCGAACACGACGGCGGCCTGTCCTGCCACGGCGCTGGACCGTTGCATTTTCACCACATATCGTTGGTGCCGGCCGGGCTGCCTGGCCGGGATTGCGGGAAACATGTCGATCATCCACTACTTGTCCCTCGGGCTCCTCGGCCTTGGGGTCGTCGTCGTGGCGATCGCAACGGTCTATGGCCTGAGCGCGATCGCGGCAACCGCCACGCCGCCCGCCAGTCAGGACGCGGAAGATGCGCGCGGCCGGACATGGGGGGTGGCGACGCGCCTGTTGATCGTCGGCGCGCTCCTGTGCGGGGTCGGCGTATTGTTCAGATAGGCCGGTTGTTCAGATAGGCCGGCAGACCCCGCCGGCCCGGCACCGGCCGCGCCGTCATGCGTGCGCCAGCCGCAGCGCCTGGTCGAGATCGGCATACAGGTCCTGCGGGTCCTCGATACCCACCGACAGGCGCAGCAGGTCGGCCGGGCATGGTGAACCGGCACCCTCGATCGAGGCGCGGTGCTCGATCAAACTCTCCACCCCGCCCAGCGAGGTGGCGCGCTTCCACAACCCCACGCCGGCGGCGGTGGCGATCGCCGCCGCCTCGCCGCCGCGCAGGCGAATGCTGAGCATGCCGCCGAAGCCGCCCTGCATCTGCCGCCGCGCGATGTCGTGGCCGGGATGGCTGGGCAGGCCCGGATACAGCACCTGGGCGACCCCGGGGTGATCGGCGAGCCGGGTGGCCAGCTCCATCGCCCCGGCGCAGGCCGCCTGCACGCGCAGCGGCAGGGTGCGCATGCCGCGCAGCAACAGATACGCCTCCAGCGGCCCCAGGATCTGCCCGAGCATGGCGCGGTTGCGGCGGATGCGCGCCCAGAAGGCGTCCGGCGCCGCGGTGGCCAGCGCGCCGGCGATCACGTCGGAATGGCCGTTCAGGTATTTGGTCGCCGCGTGCATCACAATGTCGGCGCCGAGCGCCAGCGGCCGGGTCAGCAGCGGCGTGGCACAGGTGGAGTCGACCACCAGCCGGGCACCGGCCGCGTGGGCGATGGCGGCGGCGGCGGCGATGTCGGTCAGCGTCCAGAGCGGGTTGGCCGGCGTTTCCAGCCAGACCAGCCGGGTCTCGCCGGGGCGCATCGCGGCGCGCAGGGCGTCGAGGTCGGCGTTGTCCACCGTCTGCACCCGCAGCCCCCAGGCAACGGCGTCGGTGAGCAGCCAGTTGCGCAGCGCCCAGTACATCACCCGCGGCACCACCACGTGTTCGCCCGGCGCCAGCGCCAGGAACACCGCGGTCGCCGCCGACATGCCGGAACCGAGCACCATGGCCGACTCCGCACCTTCCAGGGCGGCGATCACCGCCTCGGCCTCGCGCACCGTCTCGTTGTCGGCGCGGCCATAGACATTGCCGCTGCGGTACTGGTTGTCGGGATCGCGCAGGAAGGTAGTGGTTACGTGGATGGGCGGCACCAAAGCGCGCGTCGCCTCGTCGATGCGGCCAAGCGCCTGGGCGGCGATGGTGCGCGGAGACCAGCCAGTATTCGTCATGGCGCGATGATCGGTCCGAACGCCCGGCGCGGCAAGCCGCTCCGGCCGATTCCCCCAGGCCGTTTACCCAGAGGCCGGGGGCCGCTTGCCGGCACCGGCGGCGCATGGCATCAGCGGCAGGATGCGATAATTGGACTTGCCTGGCCGGGATTCCTGCCATTTGTTGATGCCGCGCACAGCAATTTGTGGTCTATCCTTATTGGCCAGGGTCCATTTCCCCGCGCCTGCCAGGAAATATCGAGCCGGATGAGCAGCCTGCCGCATAATGGGGTGCAACCCCACCGTATCCTGGTCGTCGATGACGAGGTGGAGGTGCGCGAAATCCTGGCGGAAACCCTTGTTGATTGCGGCTATACAGTCGTAACCGCCGCCAGCGGCGAGGAAGCGCTGCCGGTGCTGGCACAGGACCACTCGGTCGGCATGGTGATCACCGATGTGCGGATGCCCGGCATGTCGGGGCTGGCACTTGCCGAGGAGATCCGCCGGCGCTGGCCGCAGGTGAAGGTAGTGCTGATTTCGGGCTATTTCCTGCCGGCGGGGGCGCCCCAGCGCTTCCTCAAAAAACCCTTTCATATGAAGGAACTTGCCTCCATCGTGCGGATGGAGCTGGACTGACCGGGCTACCGCGGCAGCCCGGCTTGCTAACGGGACCGCCCGCCCCGGCGGTCAGGTCGGCGGCGGCTCCACGCAATGCTCCGCCGCGGGGAATTTGCGGGCGCGGACGTCCTCGGCGTAAGCCCTGGCCGCCTCGGACACCGCCGCGCCGAGTTCGGCATAGCGCCGGACGAAGCGCGGCTTGAACGCGGTGAACAGGCCGAGCATGTCGTCACTGACCAGCACCTGGCCATCGCATTCCGGGGCGGCGCCGATGCCGATGGTGGGGACCGGCACCGCCCGGGTGATCGCGGCGGCGAGCGGGCGGGTGGTGCCCTCGATCACCAGCGCGAAGGCACCCGCCCCGGCGACCGCGGCGGCATCCTCGGCAACGACCGCCGCCTCGGCGGGATCGCGGCCCTGCACCCGGTAGCCGGAGGCGTTCACCGCCTGCGGCATCAGGCCGATATGGCCGCAGACCGGCACGCCGCGCGCGGTCAGGAAGCGGATCGTTTCCGCCATCGCCACCCCGCCCTCCAGCTTGACGGCGGCGCAGCCGGTGCCGGCCAGGATGCGCGCGGCGTTGCGGAACGCCTGCGCCGGCGATTCCTGATAGCTGCCGAACGGCATGTCCACCACTACGCAGGCATGCCGGCTGCCGCGCATCACCGCGGCGCCATGCGCGATCATCATGTCCAGCGTCACCGGCACGGTGCTCTCCAGGCCGTACAGCACCATGCCGAGCGAATCGCCGACCAGCAGCAGATCGGCATGCGGGTCGAGCAGACCCGCCATCGGCGCGGTGTAGGCGGTCAGGCAGACATACGGGCCGCCGCCCTTGCGGAAATGGCGGACGGTCAGGCGACGCTCGGCGCCGGCAACGCTCATGGCGTTTCCTCCACGGGAATGATCGGCATGTTGTCGATAAGGCGGGTGCCGCCAATCCGCACCGCCGCCAGCACCCGCGCCGGACGCACCACCCGGGTCACCGGCTCCAGCGTGGCGGCGTCCCGCACCTCCAGATAGTCGGTGCTGGCGAAGCCGGCCGCGCGCAGTTCGCCCAGCCCCCATGCCTCCTGCGCGGCCCCCCCGGTCCCGTCCCGCGACAGGCGGGCGGCGATCGCCGCCAGGGTGCGCGGCAGGGCCACGGCGGTGCCGCGGTCCGCGGCGGAGAGGAAGGCGTTGCGCGACGACAACGCCAGCCCATCCGGCTCGCGCACGGTGGGCACGCCCTCGATGCGCACCGGAATGTCGAGATCGATTACCAGGCGGCGAATGACCAGCAATTGCTGGTAATCCTTCTCGCCGAACAGGGCCAGGTCCGGCAGGCTTTGCAGCAGCAGCTTGGTCACCACCGTCGCCACGCCCTCGAAATGGCCGGGACGCCAGGCGCCGCACAGGCCGTCGGCCAGCCGCGCCACGCTGACGCCGGTGGCATGGCCCGGGGCATACATCGCCTCCAGCGTGGGCACGAACATCAGGGTGGCGCCGGCGGCGCCGGCCTTCGCCACGTCGGCCGCCTCCTGGCGGGGATAACGCTGGAAGTCCTCGCCGGGGCCGAACTGGCGCGGATTGACGAAGATCGAAACGACGACATGCCTGGCCGTGGCCGCCGCCCGGCGGATCAGGGTCAGGTGGCCTTCATGCAGGGCGCCCATGGTGGGCACCAGGGCAATACCCTGCCGGGCCGCGCGGGCGGGCAGGAGCGCGTCGCGCAGGGACGGCACGTCACGGGCAATCGGCAGGGACAATGTTGGGCCTCCGTGTGAACATGCTTAGCGTATACTAAGGAGGAAGGCTTCATCAAGCCAACCGCAACAAACGAATGAAAGTTTTTTGGTTCTTTTTTTCAAAAAAGAACAAAGCTTAAGACTTCTTTTTGAAAAAAGAAGCAAAAACTTTTATTCTTTTTAGTGCTCGGGCTGGCGACGACGTTTCAGGTAGTGCATGCACGCGGGGCGCGCCCGCTACTTTCCCGCGGGGATCAGCGCCACCGGATAGAGGGGCGCATGCTGGTCCGCGGAAACGAATGCCAACCCTTCGGCCTGCGCCTGGGCCAACAACAGGTGGTCAAAAGGATCGCGGTGATGCGCCGGCAATGCCGCCAACGCGGCCAGATGCGCCGGCCGGATATCGAGCGTGACAAACCCCTCCGCCTGTGCCGCCGCACATACCGCGCCAATATGGGCGTCCAGCTTGCCGACGCGCGCCTTTACCACGATCTCCCACAGCGAGGCGACGCTCACCAGTACATCATTGGCCGGATCGGCGATCAGCCCACGCGCCTTTGCCCCCAACGCCGCGTCGTCCGCCAGCCACCACAGCAAGGCATGGGTGTCGAGCAGCAGCCTCACGCCTCCTCGCCGGTCATCGCGGCGAGCAGATCGGGCGGCAGTGCGTCGAAGTCAGGCGCCATCCTGATCTGTCCGCGCAACCGGCCCGGCTCGCGACGCGGGCGCGTGGCGGGTGCGGCCGGGCGCAGTTCCGCCACAACCTCGCCATGCGACACCACCAGGAAAGACGCCCCCTGGCGCGCCTGCCGCAGATAGAAGCTCAGTTTGCCGCGCAGTTCCCGCACCCCCACGCTCGTCTTGACGCCCTCGCCCATGGCCCGGCCTCCGTGCGAACACGATTAGCGTACACAATGAGGCAAAGGCCAGCAACCCCGCCCCAACAAACGAATAAAAGTTTTTTGGTTCTTTTTTTTCAAAAAAAACAAAGCTTAAGTCTTCTTTTTAAAAAAAGAAGCAAAAACTTTTATCCGTTTGCTTCCACCAGCGCCCTTAGCCCCGCCAGCACCTGTGCGGGCGTCGGCGGGCAGCCGCGCACCACCAGATCCACCGGCAGCATCGCCCCTACCCCGCCGGCGATGGCGTAGCTGCCCTTGAACACGCCGGCGTCGATGGCGCAATCGCCCACCGCCACCACCCATTTCGGATCGGGGGTGGCGTCGAACGTCCGCAGCAACGCTTCCTGCATGTTCAGCGTCACCGGCCCGGTCACCAGCAACACGTCGGCATGGCGCGGGCTGGCCACGAAGCGCAGGCCGAACCGTTCCAGGTCATACACAATCGACCCGAGCATGTGAATCTCCAGCTCGCAGCCGTTGCAGCTGCCGGCATCCACCTGCCGGATCGCCAGACTCCGCCCCAGCCGAAGCTGCGACGCCGCTTCCAGCCGCTCGGCCAGCGCCCGAGTCGCGTCCTCGTCCAGCCGCGCCGGTGGCTGGGTCGCCGGGCCGTGTTGCAGGGCGGAAAGCACACGCCGCCACACCATTACAAATCCACCCCGGAATAGGAGCAGTTGAACGACTTGTTACAGAGCGGGAAGTCGGCAACGATGTTGCCGCTTATCGCCGCTTCCAGCAGCGGCCATTGCAGCCAGCTCGGGTCGCGCATGAACACGGCGGCAATCTGCCCGGCTTCCAGCCGCAGCCAGTGCCAGATGTCGCCGCGGAACCCCTCCGCCCAGCCGATCCCCTCGCCGGAACCCTGCGGCAGCGGCAGCGACACCGCCCCCGCCGGCAGGTCGGCCAGCAGCATGCGCAGCAGCAGAAAACTCTCGCCCAACTCGGCCAGACGGATGCGCACCCGCGCGTCCACGTCGCCCTCCTCGAGCACCGGCACATCGAATGCCAGCCGGTCGTACGGCGGGTAGCCCGGCGTGCGACGCACATCGAAGCCCCGCCCGGAGGCCCGGCCGATGAAGCCGCCGGCGGCGAATGCCCCGACCAGCGCGGGGGAAACCACGCCGGTCCCCACCATCCGGTCCACCAGCGAGGAATAATCGTCGAACACCCGGATCAGTTCCGGCAATTCCTCCTGCACCGAGGTCAGGGCGCGCAGAATGGCCTCGGCCCCGCCGGGCGCGATATCGGCCGCCACCCCGCCAGGCACCACCGCGTCCATCATCAGCCGGTGGCCGAACGCCACCGCGGCGGCGCGCAGCATCGCCTCGCGGTGCCAGCCGAAGCGCGCCAGCAGGAAGGCGAAGGCGGCGTCGTTGGCGATCGCCCCGCAATCCCCCAGATGGTTCGCCACCCGTTCCAGTTCCACCATCACCGCCCGCAGCGCGACCGCCCGCGCCGGCGCCTCGATGCCGCAGGCCGCCTCGGCGGCCCGCGCGAAGGCCACCGAATGCGCGACGGTGGAATCGCCCGACAGCCGGGCGGCGAAGCGCGCCGCCGCCCGCGGCGACTTGCCGCGCATCAGCCCGAGCGTGCCCTTGTGCAGCCAGCCCAGCCGTATCTCCAGCCGCGCCACCGTCTCGCCGAGGGCGGAAAAGCGGAAATGCCCCGGCTCGATGATGCCCGCATGCACCGGGCCGACCGCGATCTGATGGAAATCCTCGCCCTCCACCGGCAGGAACTCAGGCGGCCCGCCCGGCGCCTGTCGCGCCGGCGGGTGGCGCGATAGCGGCGCCGTCACCGGCCAGCGCCCGTGCTCCAGCCAGGGCCGCCCGTCGCGCCCGCCCTCCGCCACGTGGCCCCACAGGTCGAATATCATCCGCTCGAACCAGGCGGCGGCCGGGCGCAACGGGGAGAGCGCCGGGTAGCGCCCGTCCTCCACCCCGGTCGAGGCGACCAGAAAGCCATCCGCGTCGTGCAGCAGCGCGTGCACCCTTGCGGTGTCGGCCCACAGCGCCAGCAGCGACGGCGCCCCCGGCTCGTCCAGCGCCGCCGCCATCGCCTGCCACTCCACGCCCAGCAGCAGATGCCGCGGCCAGGGCTGGCACGGCTCGGTGGGAGCGGCGCGGATGATGCCGACGGCTTGGGTTCCAAGGGCGTGGGTCATTGCGCCGCCTCGGCGATCGCCACCAGCCAGGCGGCGACCGCCCCCGGCATGGCCAGCCCCAGCAGCAGCACGACGGCCAGATGCACCCAGGCCGGCACCAGCGCCGGCAGCCCCGGCGCCGGCCCGCGATCGGCCGTCGGCGCGCCCAGGCACAGGGAGATCAGCCGCATCGCCAGCGCCCAGCCGCCCACCAGCAGCCCCAGCGCCAGCGGCACCGCCAGCCAGGGCAGTCGGCGCACGGTTTCCGACAGCACCAGGAACTCGCTGGCGAACAGGCCGAACGGCGGCAGCGCCGCCATCGCCACGATGCCGGCTGCCAGCGTCAGCCCAAGCGCCCGGTGGCCCACCAACAGCCCGCCGATATCGGTGAAGCCCTGCCCGCCCTTGAGCTGGGTCGCCCGGCCCACGCATTGCAGCACCGCCGCCTTGGTCAGCGTGTGCAGCGTCAGGTGCAGCAGCCCGGCGAAGGTCGCCGCCACGCCCCCCAGCCCGAAGGCGAACGCCGCCACGCCCGACTGCTCGATGCTCGAGAAGGCAAAGAACCGCTTCACGTCACGCCGCGGCCACAGGCTGAACGCCGCCAGCAGCACGCTGGCCAGCCCCAGCGCCATGATCGGCGGCCCCGGCGCAATGGCGCCCGCATTGGCGTCCAGCAGCCCGCGCAGCCGCAGAATGACGAACAGCGCCACGTTGAGGATGGAGCCGGACAGCACCGCGGAAACCGGCGTCGGCCCCTCGGCATGGGCATCCGGCATCCAGGCGTTCAGCGGCGCCAGCCCGGCCTTGGTGCCGTAGCCCAGCAGCAGGAACACGAAGGCCAGGTTCAGCATGGCCGAGTGGAATTGCGGCGCCGCCGTCGGCAACTGGCTCCAGCTCATCGCCGGCAGGCCGGACCCCAGTGCCGGCACGGCGGCCAGGTACAGCAGGGTGGTGCCGAAGAACGCCATGGAGATGCCCACGCCGCACAGCAGGAACTGCTTCCACGATGCCTCGATGGCGGCGGCGGTGCGCGGCAGCCCCACCACCAGCACCGAGGCGATGGTGGCCGCCTCGATCGATCCCCAGGTGGCCGGCACGTTGTTGGACAGCAACGCCAGCAGCATGAAGCCCAGATAGGTCTGGAACAGCGCATGATACTCGCGCAGCCGCCCGGCATCGAGCCGCCCGGCAGCCGCCTCCACGGCGACGTAGCCACGGCTGAACCAGGCCGTGGTCATGCCGATGAAGCCGGTCAGGATGGCCATGTGCGCGGCCAGCGGATCGACCAGCAGCAGCGGGCCTTTGGTCGGCTCCCAGGGCAGCGCGCAGGCCAGCCCGAAGGCCAGCGTCGCGGCGCCGATGTTGATCCAGGCGGCAAGCCGGAAATCGGTGACGAAGGCCAGCCCCGCCGCCGCGGCCAGCGGCACCATCACCACCAGCCCCTGGGCCGTGAACAGCTCGCGCAGCATGCCGACGATGATCAGAACCTCGTTCACCGGTGCGCCCCGCCCACCCGGTCGAGATGGCTGTCGTCAAGGCTTTCGAAGCGTTCGCGGATGCGGAAGAAGAACAGGCCGAACACCACCGCGCCCACCATCACCAGCACGGCGACCGACAATTCCACCACCAGCGGCATGCCCCGCACGCCCACCGCGCCCAGGATCAGCCCGTTCTCGATCGACATGAAGCCGACCACCTGGGTCAGCGCGGTCTGCCGGGTGATCATCATCAGCTGGCCGAGCAGCACCACCGACAAGGCCAGCGACAGGTCCTCGCGGGTCAGCACCTGCGATTCCATGGTGGTCGGCAGCACCACCACGATCGCCAGCGCCACCAGCGCCACCCCCACCGCCATGCTGGGGAATATCCCCAGCGCCGTTTCCACCGCCCGGTGGATGCGCAGCCGGCGGACGATGCGGTGCAGCGCCAGCGGAATCGCCACCCCCTTGACCACCAGCGCGATCAGCGCGGTGACGTACAGTTCCGGCGCCGCCTGCACCCAGCCCTGCCAGGCCGCGGCCGCCGCCAGCGCCCAGGCCTGCATGGCGTAGATGTTGATCACCGCGGTCAGCCGGCGCTGGTAGAGCAGCCCGAAGGACAGCACCAGCACCGCCCCGCCCAGCAGATGCGCGAGGTCGTAGGAAATCGCCCCGAAGCCCAGAACTGGTCCCATCACGCGATGCCCTGGCTGACGAACAGGAACACCGCCGCCAGCAGCCCGAGCAGCACCGCGATGCCGAGGAACTCCGGCACCCGGAACACCCGCATTTTGGCGATCGCCGATTCGAACAGCGCCAGCACCGTCGCGGTCACCCCCACCTTGGCCATCCATAGCGGCACCGCGAGCAGCCAGCCCAGCGGGCCGGATTGCGGCGTGGCAATGCCGAACGGGGCGAAGATGGCGGCGATCAGGGTCATCCACAGCAGCAGCCGGAGGGCCGCCGCCCACTCGATCAGCGCCAGATGGCGGCCCGAATATTCCAGCACCATGGCCTCGTGGACCATGGTGAGTTCCAGATGCGTGGCCGGATTGTCCACCGGAATGCGGCCGGTCTCGGCGATGGCGACCGCCACGATGGCCACCAGCGCCAGCCCGAGCGACACCCGCAGCCCCACCGTCGCATCCCGCAGCACCAGGGCGATGGCGTCGAGATTGGTGGTGCCCAGCATCAGCGCCAGGGTGAAGATCACCAGCATCATCGCCGGCTCGGCGAAGGTGGCGAAGGTCATGTCGCGCGAGGCGCCGATGCCGCCGAACGCGGTGCCGGTGTCCAGCGCGGCCAGCGCCAGCACGCAGCGCGCCAGCGTCAGCAGGCCGGCGATGACGATCAGGTCGGCCAGACTGGCGGTGGCCATGCCGAGGGCGAAGCCCGGCACCAGCGCGGCGGCGGCCAGGGTGGCGGCGAATCCGGCGGCGGGCGCGGCGGCGAACAGCCAGGAGGCATTCGCCGCCAGCACCGGCTGCTTGCGGGCCAGCCGCCGCAGATCCCGCCAGGGCTGCATGACCGGCGGCCCGACCCGCCCGAGCGCGCGCGCCTTCACCCGGCGGATGAACCCCACCAGCACCGGCGCCAGCGCCAGCATCAGCGCCACGTGTGCCGCCAGAACCACCAGCCCGGTCATGCCGGCCGCCCGGCGGCCATCGATCGGCGCCGCCGCATCAGAACTGCTCCGTCAGGGCGACCACCGCCATAAAACCAACCAGCACCACGAACATCAGCGCCAAAGTGCGCCGGATGGTCAGGAATTGCAGATGATCGGCAACCGCCGACAGCCGCTCGCGCAGCCGGCCGGCCGGGCGGAACAATGCCCATTCCGCCGGATCGGTCACCCCGGCGGCGATGCGGGCCGGGCGCGTCTCGCCCGGGGCGGGCATGTCCACGCTTTCGGTCGCCCGCAGCAAAGTGGTGCCCAGCGCGCGGCGCAGCGGCTGGGCGAAGCTGCCGCCGCCGTACTGGGTCAGCGGATCGCCGAAGGGCAGCCAGGGCGGCGGCGGCCCGAAGCCGCAATCCCAGGCCGGCCCGACCCGGTGGCCGGGCACGCAGCCTGCCCGCAGCAGCCACACCACCAGCCCGGCCGCCAGCGCCAGCACCAGGGCGATGCCGGCGGCCGAATAGCCCGGCATGTCGGCCTGCGGCAGCACCCACAGCAGCCCGGCACGATCGGTCAGATCGCTCGAAACCAGCCGCCGCAACGCCGGGCCGGCCAGCGCCAGCACCGCCCCGGGGAACAGCCCGGTCAGCCCCGACGCCACCGCCAGGCCGATCAGCGCCGCCCGCGTCGCCGGCCCCGCCTCCTCGGCCGCCGCGGCGCGCGGCGTGCGTGCCCGGCCCAGAAACGCCACCCCCACCAGCCGCACCGCCGCCGCCGCCGCCAGACCCACCGCCAGCGCCATCAGCCCGGCCACCACGCAAACCAGTATCTGCACCTCCAGCCCGCCGATGCGCGGGCCGCCCAGCACCGCCTGGAACAGCGTCCACTCGCCGGCGAAACCGGCCGAGGGCGGCAGCGCGGCGAGCGAGGCCGCCCCCACCAGCACGCAGGCGGTGGTAACCGGCATGCGCTGGATCAGCCCGCCCAGCCGCCCCATCATCCGGGTGCCGGCGCCGTGCTGCACCGCGCCGGCGGCCAGAAACAGCAGCGTCTTGAACAGCCCGTGCGCCATGGCGTGCAGCATCGCCCCGCCCAGCGCCAGCGCCGCCAGCCCCGTCAGGTCGGCCCCGCGCGCCGCCAGCGCCAGCCCCAGCCCGATCGCGATCAGGCCGATATTCTCGATCGTCGAGCAGGCCAGCACCGCCTTGATGTCGGTTTCCATGTTGGCGCGCAGCCCGCCCAGCACGGCGCCGGCGGCCCCCAGCACCAGCAGCGGCACGCCCCACCAGATCGGCTGGGCCGGGCCGCACAGGTCGAACAGCAGCCGCACCAGCACATACAGCGCCACCTTGGTCATCGCGCCGGACATCAGCGCCGAGACATGGCCGGGGGCGGCGGCATGGGCGGGTGGCAGCCACACATGCAGCGGCGCCAGCCCGGCCTTCGATCCGACGCCGGCCAGCGTCAGCGCCAGCACCGCAACCGCCCGCCAGCCCTCCGGCGGGTGGGCGCGCAGGGCGGCGAAGTGGAAATCCCAGCCGGCGCCACCGGCCAGCAGCGCCAGCGCCGGAATCAGGCTGGCCGCGCCCAGCGCCGAAATGCCGAAATACAGCAGTGCCGCCGCGCGCACCGCCGCGTCCTCATGGTGGGTCAGCAGCAGGGCGAACGCGGCCAGCGACATCGCCTCGAAGCCGAGCACCAGCGAAAACCCGTCGCCGGCCAGCAAGGTGAGCACCATGGCGCCGAGGACGGCCGGAAAGAACGGGGCGGTGGCGGCGTATTCCCCATGGTCGTCCAGCGCGGCGGCCGATGCCGCCAGCCCCGAGCCGAACGGCAGCAGCAGAAAAAACCCGGCCAGCCCGTCCAGCGCCAGGGTCATGCCGTCGCCGCCCGGCAGCCCGAGCGGCACCACCAGCGATGCCGGACCCGCCCCCGCCAGCAGATAGACCAGGTCGAACAGCAACCCCAGCGCGCACAGAACCACGCCGCCGAGGATCATCACCCGGCGCGGCACGAGCGCGCCCAGCGCGCCAAGCCCCAGCAGCGCGGCGACAACCAGCGACAGTCCGGTCAGGACGGACGCGCTCAGGGCGGGTGCGCCCGGTGCGGCGCGCGGTGCGGGACTGGTATCACACGGCAAGCATATACCGGCCCGGAACGCGATCAAACCGCCGCGATGCCGGCGGTCCGCATCGGCGCCGGCGCGGACCGGTCCGCGGCTTCCCGGTCCGCCGCCTGAACAATAAGTTTACCCTGGGGATATGCCCACCATGGTAGTCTGTTGGCAATGAACACCCCCCAGGCGATCCACGCAGGGAGCAGGTGTTCCAGGGGAGGGCCATCGCCATGACGGGTTCCGTCAGCAGTCTGCCAATGTATTTGCCGCCCGCACCATTCTCGCTGCCCGACGCGATAACATGCGCCGGGCTGGTGGATGTGGCATATGACCAGTACGCACAATGGTCGAACCAGGGCTATCCCTCCAAGAGCGACTTCGTCTGGACACCGCCGTCCGCCCCGGCCGGCTATACTTACAGCGCGCCGCTGATCTGGACCAACGAGTGGCTGTTCATCTGGTACGATGAGCCGTTCGGCTTCATCGCCCAGAACACCAACGGCGACACTTTCCTGGTTCTGCGCGGCACCCAAAGCGATGCTGACGAAGCGCAGGACGCCCGGCTTGACCAGGTTTCGTATGGTCTGGTGGAGGGTTTCGGCAACGTTCACGCCGGATTCTATACGATCTACCAGTTGCTGAGCCCGCAAATCTATACGGCGTTGCAGAAATTCAGCAACATCGGGCGGTTTTTCTTTGCCGGCCACAGCCTTGGCAGGACGCTTATGTAGATGTGTCAGGCGACCACAACATCTAGCTCATTGGGTCCGGCTGCTGCGCCGGGGCATCAATCTAGAAATCACGTGGTTTAGGCAGAGCTTTTCGTAATTCGTAATTCGCAACGGTGGCGCGAACCTCGGCCCAGATCTTCACTATATATGGTAGCTAACTGACACATCTACATAAGCGTCCTTGGCAGCGGCCTCAGTACGCTCGCGGTGCCCGACGTGCTCGCCAACACCGGCATCCGGCCGAGCAGTTCCCTGCCGGTGCTGCACTACAACTTCGCCAGCCCGAGGGTCGGCGATCCGGTGTTCGCCGGCGCCTTGAACGGCGGGCCGGTGCCGACCTTCCGAGTCGTCAACACCGAGGACATCGTCCCCGACGGGCCGCCTTCGGTGATCGGCACACTGATCTACCAGCATGTCGGCACGCCGGTTGATTTCACCGCCCAGTATGGCTCGATCGGCGACAATCACTCGCTCGACATCTCCTATATCTACGCGATCAACCACCCGGAAGACCCGCAAGGCCCGCCGCCGCGGCGTCCGCTGCTGCTGGTTGGTGCGATCGGCCGGACATCGCGCTTCGCTGTCCTGCGGCTGGGCGGGTAGAGCAACATCGGCCATACCGGCGACTGCCGGCCGATGAAGTTGTTCGTCAAAACAAAGAGCTAGAGCGCCCTGACCGTTTACGGTCGGGGGGGGAGGCGCTCTGGCGCGGCCGGATTTTTCGCTCGAAAGCCTTCGCGGCGCCGCCGCGCGGGCCTATACGCCGCGCATGCGCGGGCGCCGGCAGGTCTGGATCGATTCAGGGACGGCGCGGCCGATCGCATGAGCGCCTGGTTGAGTGCCGCGCTGTTGCTGTCCACCGCCCCGCTGACCCGCCGCGCCCCGGTGGACGCGCTGAACGCCGGCATCGACACCGCCGGGCTGTCACTGCATCGCGGCGTGCCGTACGGGTCCGCCCCCCGCCAGTTGCTCGATGTCTGGCGGCCGGCGGATGACACCGCCGGGCTGCCGGTGGCGGTGTTTTTCTACGGCGGCGCCTGGCAGAACGGCCGGCGGCAGGATTATCCCTTCGTCGCCGCCACGCTGGCCCGGCGCGGCATGGTGGTGGCGGTGCCGGACTACCGGCTGTTCCCGCAGGTGCGATTCCCGGTTTTCCTCGAAGACGCGGCGCTGGCGGTGGCGGCGGTGCGGCGCAGCGCACGTGCCTGGGGCGGCGACCCGGGCCGGGTGTTCCTGGTTGGCCACTCGGCGGGCGCCTGGCTCGCCGCCATGCTGGCGCTCGACCCGCGCTGGCTGGAAACGGCCGGCGACGACCGCGCCAACCTCGCCGGCATGGTCGGTCTGGCCGGCGCCTATGATTTCCTGCCGATCCAGGATGACGACATCCGGGCCGTGTTCTCCTCGGCGGCGGATTTGCGGGCGACCCAGCCGGCTTCCTGCGTGGACGGGCGCAACCCGCCGATGCTGCTGCTGCACGGCGCCGCCGACCGCACCGCCTATCCGCGCAACTCGCTGACCCTGGCCGCCCGGGTGCGCGCCGCCGGCGGGGCGGCGACGGCGCTTCTGTATCCGGGGGTGAAACATATCGGCATCGTCGCCGGTTTCGCCCCGGTCCTGCGGTTTCTCTCGCCCGCCCCCGCCGATGTGGCGCGGTTCGTCCTCGGCGGTCGCACACAAGGGGAGGCCGGGCTATAAGGCGCCGCCCGCAACCATTCGAGTGCTGACATTGACCGGACCCACCCTCGTCGGACCCACCCTCGTGACCGGCGCCACCGGCTTCGTCGGCTCGGCCGTCGCCCGCGCGCTGGCCCGGCGCGGCCATGCCCTGCGCCTGCTGGTGCGGCGCGGCAGCGACCGCCGCAACATCGCCGGCCTGGACGCCGAGACAATGGAGGGCGACCTCACCGATCCCGCCTCGCTGGTCCGCGCGGTGGCTGGCTGCCGGTTCCTGGTCCATGTCGCCGCCGACTACCGGATATGGGTGCCCGACCCGCTTGCCATGCTGGCCGCCAACGTGGAGGGCACGCGGGCGCTGATGCGCGCCGCCCTGGCCGCCGGGCTGGAACGGGTGGTGTATTGCAGCAGCGTCGCCGCCCTCGGCCTGACCGGGGACGCCACCCCCGCCGACGAGCAGACACCGGTGACGCGGTCGAAAATCGTGGGAACGTATAAGCAATCAAAATTCGATGCCGAGCGATCTGTCATCGAACTTGTCGATACCGCGCGGCTGCCGGCGGTCATCGTCAACCCGGCCGCCCCGGTGGGACCGCGCGACATCAAGCCGACCCCGACCGGCCGCATGATCGCCGACGCCGCCGCCGGCCGCATGCCGGCCTATGTCGATACCGGGCTGAACATCGTGCATGTGGACGACGTGGCGGAGGGTCATGTGCTGGCGCTGGAGCGCGGCACGATCGGCCAGCGCTACATCCTGGGCGGCGACAACCTGACCATGGCGCAGTTGCTCGCGCTGGTCGACGACGTCACCGGCCGCCGGCAGCGCCGGGTGCGCCTGCCGGTGGGCGCGCTCTGGCCGGTGGCGCTGGCGGCCGAGGCCCTGGCCCGGATCGGCGGCACCGAGCCGCGAGTCGCCCGCGACCATTTGCGGATGGCGCGCAAGACCATGTTCTTTTCCTCCGCCAAAGCCACGGAGGAACTCGGCTACCATGCCCGCCCGGCCCGCCAGGCCATCGCCGACGCGGTCGCGTGGTTCCGCGAGCATGGCCAGGTGCCGCCGCGATGACCGCCCTCGCGGCGCTGTCGCTGCTGGCCTGGGTCTGGCTGGCCACCTTGCACGGCGGCTTCTGGCGGAACGGCGAGCGTCTGTCGCCGGCCCGCCCGCGCACCGCCCCGCCGGTGGTGGTGGTGGTGCCGGCGCGTGACGAAGCCGGGCTGGTGGCGGCCAGCATCGGCAGCCTGCTGGCACAGGACTATCCCGGCCGGTTCCGGGTGGTGCTGGTGGACGACGGCAGCACCGACGGCACCGCCGCCATCGCCCGCGCGTTGCCCGGCGCGGAGCGCCTGATCATAACGGGCGCGGAGCGCCTGACGGTGATCGCCGCCCCGCCGCGTCCGCCCGGCTGGGCCGGCAAGCTGTGGGCAGTGCAGCAGGGCCTGCGCGCCAGCGACGAGGCGCTGATCCTGCTCACCGACGCCGACATCACCCACCACCCCGCGCATCTGGCGACGCTGGTCGCCAAGGCCGAGGCGGGCGGGCTGGACATGGTCAGCGAGATGGTGGCGCTGAACTGCGACAGCCTGGCCGAACGCGCGCTGGTGCCGGCCTTCGTGTATCTATTTGCCCTGCTCTACCCGTTCGCCTGGGTGAACGACGCGCGACGGACCACCGCCGCCGCCGCCGGGGGCACGATGCTGATCCGCCGGCAGGCGCTCGACCGCATCGGCGGCATCGCCGCCATCGCCGGCGCGCTGATCGACGACGTGGCGCTGGCCCGCGCGGTGAAACGCGGCGGGCGGATATGGCTCGGCCATTCGCTGCTGGCCCGCTCGATCCGGCCCTATCCGGGGTTTGCCGACATCTGGCGCATGGTGGCGCGCTCGGCCTATGTGCAGCTGCGCCATTCGCCGGTGCTGCTGGGGCTGACCACGCTGGGGCTGGGGCTGGTGTTCCTGCTGCCGCCGCTGGCCGCGTTGTTCGCCCATGGCGCGGCGCGCGCCGCTGGCGCGGCGGCCTGGGCGCTCATGGCGGGCAGCTTCCTGCCCAGCTTGCGGCGGTTCGGCCTGAAGCTGGCGTGGGCGCCGGCGCTGCCGGCCATCGCCGGATTTTATCTCGCGGCGACGATCGGGTCGGCGATCGACCACCATCGGGGCCGCGGCGTGGTGTGGAAGCGGCGCGCCTATACGGGAGAACCGGCATGAGCGACGCAATGGCGGATGTCGAAGCCTGGTCGGGCAAGGATCGCGGCGACGAGAATTTCCCGGTCGGCTCGGCGCTGATCAGCGCCCGCCTGCGCCCGCATATCCATGCCTTCTATGCGTTCGCCCGCAACGCCGACGACATCTCCGACAGCCCGCTGCTCGCCGCCGCCGACAAGGTGGCGCGGCTGGACGTGATGGAGGACGTGCTGCGCGGCCGCCGCGCCGCCGGCAGCCCGAGCGCCCTGCGTCTGCGCGCCAGCCTGGCCGAGACCGGGGTGACGCCGGACCATTCGATCGAACTGCTGGTCGCCTTCCGCCGCGACGCCAGCAAGCTGCGCTACGCGAGCTGGGACGAATTGCTGGATTACTGCCGCTTCTCGGCCATGCCGGTCGGGCGCCATGTGCTGGACCTGCACGGCGAGGACCGCGCCAGCTGGGCGCCGTCGGACGCGCTGTGCGCCGCCTTGCAGGTGCTCAACCACTTGCAGGATGCTGGCAAGGATCTGGCCGGCCTGGACCGTTGCTACCTGCCGGCCGACCTGCTGGCCCGCCACGGGGCGTCGGTGCAGGACGTGCGCGCGCCTTCGCTCTCGCCCGGGCTGCGGCGGGTGTTCGATGCGCTGCTGGATGAATGCGACGGGCTGAACCGCCTTGCCCGCGAGCTGCCGCGCCGCATCCGCGACCGCCGGCTGCGGCTGGAGACGGCGGTGATTCTCGGCCTGTCGCACCGCCTCGCCGGGCGGCTGCGGCGCGGCGATCCGCTGGCCACGCGGGTGAAGCTGCACAAGCCGGACGTGCTGGCCAGCCTGCTCGGCGCGCTGCGCTTCGTGCCGTGAGCAAGTCCCTGGGCGTCGCGCCGGCCGATCTCGAGGCGGTGGAAGCGGTGGTGCGCGGCGCCGGCACCAGCTTTTACCGCGGCATGGCGGTGCTGCCGCCGGCCCGCCGGCACGCCATGTACGGCATCTATGCGTTCTGCCGCATCGTCGATGACATCGCCGACGACCCGGCACCGTTCGAGACGCGGCGGCCCCGGCTGGACGCATGGCGCCGCCGGGTCGCCGGGCTGTACCGCGGCGAGACCGACGACGCGGTGACCCGGGTGCTGGCCGGCGCGGTGGCCGCGTTCGGCCTGCGCCAGAGCGATTTCGAGGCGGTGATCGACGGCATGGAGATGGACGCCGCCGCCATCGTGGCGCCCTCGCTGGCCGAACTCGACCTGTACTGCGACCGGGTGGCCGCCGCGGTCGGGCGGCTGTCGGTGCGGGCTTTCGGCGATGCCAGCCCGGCGGCGGATCAGGTGGCCTGGCATCTCGGCCGGGCGCTGCAACTGACCAACATCCTGCGCGACATCGCCGAGGACGCCGCGCGCGGGCGGCTGTATCTGCCGCGCGAGTTGCTCGACGCCGCCGGCGTGCCGGCCGACCCGGCCACGGTGCTGCGCCACCCCGGGCTGCCGGTGGTGTGCGCGCGGGTGGCGGCGATGGCGCATGGGCATTTCCGCGACGCCCACATCGCCATGGCGCGCTGCCGGCGGCGGGCCATGAAGCCGGCCCGGCTGATGGCCGGAATGTATGCGGCGATTCTGGCCCGGCTGGAACGGCGCGGTTGGGAGCGGCCGGAGATCGCCATCAGGGTGCCGAAATGGCAGAAACTGTGGATCGCCCTGCGGTACGGCATCGCGTGAGCCCCTTTCCTGTGACCAAGGTTCATATTATCGGCGCCGGGCTGGCCGGGCTGGCAGCCGCGGTGGCGCTGGCGCGGCAGGGTGTCGCCGCCACGCTGTACGAGGCCGGCCCCGCCGCCGGCGGGCGCTGCCGGTCGTATTTCGATCGCGGCCTGGGCTGCCGCATCGACAACGGCAACCACCTGCTGCTGTCCGGCAACCACGCCGCCATGACCTATTTGGACACGATCGGCGCGCGGCACACGCTGAGAAGCCCGGGGGCGGCGCGGTTTCCGTTCGTTGATCTGGCCAGCGGCGAGCGCTGGACCGTCGCGCCCAGTACCGGCCTTGTGCCGTGGTGGATTTTCCGCCGCGCCAGCCGCGTGCCCGGCACCAGGCCGCGCGACTATCTCGGCCTGCTGGCGCTGCGCCGGGCCGGCGCCGATGCCACCGTGGCCGAGGCGCTCGATGCGAACGGCCTGCTGTTCAAACGGCTGCTGGAGCCGCTGGCGGTGGCGGCGCTGAACACCCCGCCGGAGGACGCGCTGGCACGGCTGCTGCGCGCCGTGGTGGAGCAGACGTTGATGAAAGGCGGGCGGGCCTGCCTTCCCTGCGTCCCGCGCGAGGGATTGTCGGAAAGCCTGATCGACCCGGCGCTGGCCTGGCTCGAACCGCGCGGCGGCAGGCTGCTGACCGGCTGCCGTGTCACCGCGCTGCGGCAGGAAAACGGGCGGGTGACGGCGCTGGAAACCACCGACGGCAGCATGCCGGTCGGGCCGGAGGAGGCGGTGGTGATGGCCGCCCCGCCCTGGGTGGCCGCCGGGCTGCTGCCGGGGCTGGTCGCGCCGGACGCCTTCCAGGCCATCGTCAACCTGCATTTCCGCATCGCCGCCGATGCCGGGGAAGCCGGCTTCCTGGGCGTGCTGGGCGGCACGGCGGAGTGGATTTTCGTCCGGCCGGGCATCGTCTCGGTGACCATCAGCGCCGCCAACCGCCTGGCCGATCGCCCGGCCGAAGAACTGGCGGCGCTGGTGTGGCTGGATGTGCGCGCGGCGCTGCTTCTCGAAGGCGAAATGCCGCCGGTGCGGGTGGTGAAGGAGCGGCGCGCGACCTTCGCCGCCACCGCGGCGCAGGAACGGCGGCGGCCGGGTCCGCGCTGGCCGGCGGAAACCGGCTTCTCACACAATCTTGTGCTCGCCGGCGATTGGACCGCCACGGGCTTGCCCGCCACGATCGAAGGTGCAATCAAGTCCGGTGCCGTTGCGGCCGACATGATTCTCGCCGGCGCCTGAACGAATTCGAGGTTTGCCCCCGTGCCGATAGACATCCTGCGAGCGCCCCACCCCGCGCAGCTGGCGGACGCGGTTGACCGCGCCCGCGAAGCCCTGTTGCGCCGGCAGAATCCCGACGGGCACTGGGTTTTCGAGCTGGAGGCCGACGCCACCATCCCGGCCGAATACGTGCTGCTGGAACATTTCCTCGACCGCGTTGACGCCGCCTTGCAGGCCAAGATCGCGGTTTACCTGCGCTCGATCCAGGGCGCGCATGGCGGCTGGCCGCTGTTCCATGACGGCGCCTTCGATCTGTCGGCCAGCGTGAAAGCCTACTTCGCCCTGAAAATGATCGGCGACGACCCGGATGCGCCGCACATGGCGCAGGCGCGGGCGGCGATCCTGGCGGCCGGCGGGGCGGAACGCAGCAATGTGTTCACCCGCGCGCAGCTGGCGCTGTACGGCGAAGTGCCGTGGCACGCGGTGCCGTGCATGCCGGTTGAACTGGTGCTGCTGCCACGCTGGTTTCCGTTCCACCTGGACAAGGTGTCGTACTGGTCGCGCACGGTGATCGTGCCGCTGGTGGTGCTGATGGCGCTGCGTCCGCGCGCCCGCAATCCGCGCGGCGTGCGCATCCAGGAATTGTTCGCCACCCCGCCCGCCCAGGTGCGCGACTGGATTCGCGGGCCATACCGCTCGGCGTGGGGGCGGTTCTTCAAGCATCTCGACGTGGTGGTGCGCGGTGCCGAGCCATATTTCCCGGCCTCCCTCCGCCAGCGCGCGATCGCCTGGGCGCGGCACTTCGTGACCGAACGGCTGAACGGCGAGGACGGGCTGGGCGGCATCTATCCGGCGATGGCGAACACGGTGATGATGTTCGACACGCTGGGCTATCCGCCCGACCATCCGCATGCCGCCATTGCCTGGGCGGCCATCCGCAAGCTGCTGGTGGAGGAGGACGACCGCGCCTACTGCCAGCCCTGCCTGTCGCCGGTATGGGACACGAGTTTGGCCGGCCACGCGGTGGCCGAGGCCGACAGTGGCGCCGCCGCCCCGGTGGCCGCCGCCAGCGCCTGGTTGCAGGGCAAGCAGGTGCTCGACGTGGTGGGCGACTGGGCGGTCTCCCGCCCGCGGGCGGTGCCGGGCGGCTGGGCCTTCCAGTACGAGAACGCCCATTATCCCGACGTGGACGACACCGCGGCGGTCGGCCTGCTGCTGCACCGGCATTTGGTGGAAAGCGGGCATCTGGCCGAGGGTAACGACGATCCGGCGCTGGCCGAGGCGGTGCGCCGCGCCCGCGACTGGGTGGTGGGCATGCAGGGGCGCGACGGCGGCTGGGGCGCCTTCGACGCCGACAACAACCACGACTACCTCAACCACATCCCCTTCGCCGACCACGGGGCGCTGCTCGATCCCTCGACCGCGGACGTCACCGCGCGCTGCGTGTCGTTCCTGGCCCAGGCTGGCATGACGACTGGCATGGCGGCGGACAATCCGGTGATCGCCCGGGCGCTCGCCTGGCTGCGGGCGGAGCAGGAGCCGGACGGGTCCTGGTTCGGCCGCTGGGGCACCAATTACATCTATGGCACATGGAGCGTGCTGTGCGCCCTGAACGCCGCCGGGGTGGCGCATGACGACCCGGCGATGCGCCGCGCGGTGGGCTTCCTGGTGGACAGCCAGCGCGAGGATGGCGGCTGGGGCGAGGACAACGAGAGCTACGCCCATGCCCCGCCCGGCCGCTACCACCGCAGCAACCCGAGCCAGACGGCCTGGGCGCTGCTCGGCCTGATGGCGGCGGGCGAAACGGACCACCCGGCGGTGGCGCGTGGCATCGGCTGGCTGACCGCGCAACAGAAGCCGGACGGCGAGTGGGACGAGGCGCCGTACACGGCGGTGGGTTTCCCGCGCGTGTTTTATCTGCGCTATCATGGTTACAAGCTGTTCTTTCCGCTGCTGGCGCTGGCGCGCTACCGCCGGTTGCTGCGCAGCAACGACCGGAAGGTGGCCTGGGGGTTCTGAGCGGCGCTTGCGCAACACCCGCCGGCCGCGTCATTCTCCACCTGTCACATGGTGGGGACTCCGACGATGCGCTTCGTCCTGACGATCCTCCTGGCCATCCTCACGCTGGCGCTGTTCGTGCACCTGCTGACCCGCAACGCCCCGTTCAGGGCCGCGGTGCTGGTGCTGGTGGCGGCAGGTTGCCTGTGGTTCTTCTGGGTGCATGACAACCGCGACCGGCATCGCGATATCATGATTCCAGTCGTGCCCGGTTCCAATGTGGCCCCGGCGCGGTAGAACTCAGCCCGGCACCGACTCGGCCGCCGTCATGACCAGACGATGGCCGGCGGCCAGCGCCTCGCTGTTCAGGTCGAGGAATTTTCGCGGCGTTTCCTCGCGCAGCACCGCCTCCAGCGCCGCTGGCGGGCACAGCCGGGCCGCCGCCATCAGCGCGCCGAGCGCCACGATGTTGGCCACCCGTTCGTTGCCGAGCGAGCGCGCCAGCGAGACGAACGGCAGGGACCGCAGCACGACCCCCTCGCTTGCGCCGGCCGTCACCCGGGCGGCGTCGGCCAGCACCAGGCCGCCTGCCCGGACCAGCGGCAGTGAGGACGCCGCCGCCACATCGTCGAGCAGGACCAGGAAATCGAGTTCGGTGGCCAGCGGATAATCCACCGGCGCGGCGCCCTCGCCGACGACGATGTCGGACCGGCTCAGGCCACCGCGCGAGGTGGGTTCATAGCTCTGCGACAAGGCGATGCTGCGGCCGGCGCGCAGCAGCGCCGCCGCCAGAATCTTCGCCGACAATTGCAGCCCCTGGCCACCGCTGCCGGCAAACCGAAGCTGCACCGCGCCGGCCGTTCCGTCATCCATGCCGATGGTCATCACGGTGCCTTCCTGGCGGCCCCCTTCGCGGCTCCCCTGGCGGCCTGGGCCGCGCGGAGGGCGGCGCCGTATTCCGGGCGGTCGGTGCGGGCGATCACCCCGGTCCGCACGGCATTGGCCCGGAACGGCTGATCGACGACGTTGCCAAGCCGGTCCGGCCCGCCCGGGCCGGGGCCGTAGCTGTCCGGGCGCATGCCGCCCTTCTGGCGCAGAATGATCTCGGGCGCCGAGCCGAGGTCGTTCTTGCGGCCGAAGATCTCGGTGCAGTCGGAAATCGCCTCGATGAATGAAAAGCCGGGATGGGCCAGCCCCTCGGCGATCAGCGATTTGAGCGCCGGCAGTTGCAGCGTCAGGCCGCGGCCGACGAAGCCGGCGCCGGCGGCGGCGGCCAGCGCGCAGGCATCGAAGGTCGGTTCGGCGTTGCCGTACGGGGTGGTGCTGGTCAGCCGCCCCTCGCTGGTGGTGGGCGACACCTGGCCGCCGGTCATGCCGTAGATTTCGTTGTTCAGCATCAGGCAGGTCATGTGCAGGTTGCGCCGGCAGGCATGGATCAGATGGTTGCCGCCGATCGCCAGACAGTCGCCGTCGCCGGTGATGACCACCACTTCCAGGTCGGGCCGGGCCAGCGCCAGGCCGGTGGCGAAGGCGAGCGGGCGCCCGTGCGTGGTGTGGAAGGTGTTGGCGTCGATATAGGCGCCGACCCGGCCGGAACAGCCGATGCCGCAGACCACGGCCAGCCGGTCCTTGGGAATGCCGCGCTCATGCACCGCCCACAGCAGCGCCCGCAGGGCGATGCCGTGGCCGCAGCCCGGGCACATGAAGTGGGGCAGCAGCTCCTCGCGCAGGTAATCGCGGATGTCGAAGGAGGCGAGGCTAAGCGTGTCCATGGCCGGCGCGCTCCTGAATGGTGGCCAGGATGTCGGCCGGGCCGATCGGCTCGCCGGTGAAGCGGGTCAGCCGCGCCACCTTGCCGGGCTGGGCGCAGAGCCGCTCGATTTCCAGGCTGAGCTGGCCAGCATTCATCTCTACCACCAGCACGGTGGCGGCGCGGGCGGCATGGGCGCGCAACGCCGCTTCGGGGAACGGCCACAAGGTGATGGGCCGGAACAGCCCGGCGCGCACGCCCTGGGCGCGGGCCTGCCGCACGGCCTGGCCGGCGGCGCGGGCGGCGATGCCGATGGCCACCACCAGTATCTCGGCGTCGTCGGCATGTAGGGTGTCGAAACTGTCGATCAGGTCACGATGGCGGTCGAGCTTGCCCAGCAGCCGCCGCATCATGCGATCGACATCGGCGGGGTTCTGGGTCGGGAAGCCGTGCTCGCCATGGGTCAGGCCGGTGGTGTGGCTGCGATAGCCGTCGCCGGGCCGCGCCATGGCGGGGATGCCGTCGCCCGGGTCGGCATAGGGCAGGAAATCCTCGCGCGGGCCGGTCGCCCATTTGCGGTCGGCGCGGTCGATGCCAGCCAAGTCGGGGCCCTCCGGGTCGGCAAGATCGACGGTTTCGACCAGGTGGCCGATGGTTTCGTCGTACAGCAGGATCACCGGGGTGCGCAGGATTTCGGCGAGATTGAAGGCGCGGATGGTCTGCTCGTAGATTTCCCGCACCGAAAACGGCGCCAGGACGATGATGGGGTGGTCGCCATGGGTGCCCCAGCGCGTCTGCATGATGTCGCCCTGGGCCGGGCGGGTCGGCAGGCCGGTGCTGGGGCCGCCGCGCATGACATTGACGATGACGCAGGGGATTTCGGTCATCGCCGCGTAGCCCAGATTCTCCTGTTTCAGCGAGAAGCCCGGGCCGCTGGTGGCGGTCATTGCCTTCACGCCGCCCATCGAGGCGCCGATGACCGAGGCCATGGAGGCGATCTCGTCCTCCATCTGGATGAACACGCCGCCGGCGGCGGGGAGTTCCACCGACATGCGCTCGGCGATTTCCGAGGACGGGGTGATCGGATAGCCGCCGTAGAAGCGGCAGCCGGCGGCAATGGCGGCAAGCGCGCAGGCGTGGTTACCCTGTAAATTCTGACGAAGTGGCATCATCATCTCAAGTAACGGGGTCCAGGGGTCCACTGACCCGTCGCGCCGAGGCGCGCTGCGCGCTGGGCGGGTCCAGGGCAGCGCCCTGGCCTTGTTTTCTTAGGTCATTTTCCATCACCCGGATGGCGAAGTCCGGGCAAAGCCATTCGCAAACCCGGCAGCCGGTGCAGGCCGCCGGATTCGCCAACTCGGCAATCCCGCGCGGGTCCAGGCGCAGGCAGCGCTCCGGGCACATCTTGACGCAGATGTCGCAGCCCTTGCACCAGGCCTCGGTGATGTCCAGGCGATGGCCGTTCGCCACCGAAGCGGCGCGCCCACCCGCCGGCCGCGCGGTTTCCGCCTCCGGCCGGCTGCCGCTTTCCACCCAGTCGCGGCCGGCGCGGAACGCCAGCAGGTTGGCGTCGATGGTGTGGGCGGGCACGAAGTTGCGCAGCACGGTGGTCCAGCCCTCCACCGCGAATGGCAGGGTGGTGGACAGCGCCCCCAGCAGCACCGTGTTGGCGATGCGGGTGTTGCCCAGCCCGGCGGCGATGCGGGTCGCGTCGAGCGCGAAGCCGCTGCCGACCATGTCCAGGATCGCCGCCGGCGATTCCGGCGCATAGCCGGAGCGGGCGCCGCGACGGCGGTCGCGGAAGGCGACCGGCGGCACGATCTGCTGGGTGTCGGCGATGAAGGTGCCGCTGTCGCGCCGGATGGCGTTGAGCCAGCGCAGCCCCTCCGACCATTCCAGCGCCACCAGGATGTCGGTTTCGCCGTGCGGAATGATCGGCGACCACACCTGCGCGCCGAAGCGGACATGGCTGAACACGCTGCCGCCGCGCTTGGCCATGCCGTGCACTTCGCTCTGCTTCACCTGCAGGCCGTGCATCTGGCAGAGCGCCGCCAGAACTTTGGAAACCATGATCACGCCCTGCCCGCCAACGCCCACGATCAGGACATTGGTCGGCGGCGCGTTCGTGCCGGCCACCGTGGTGGCCCCCATGTCGGGCATGTTGTCGTGCAACTCCGGTTACCCCGCCGGCGCCACTGGCCGGATGCAATCCGACGGGCAGCTCTGCGCGCACAGGGTGCAGCCGATGCACAGCTCGGCGTTGATTTTCACCTTGTGGCGGTCCTCGACGGTTTCGTCGTCCCAGCCGAGCGCCGGGCAGCCCAGATTCATGCAGGACTGGCAGGCGGTGCAGCTTTCCGCGGCGACGGCGAAGGCGGGGCCTTTGATCCGCACCGGGTCGAGCACGCAGGGCCGGTCGGAAATGACCACCGAGACGCCCTTGAAGACGGTTGCCTCGCGGAAGGTCTGGTGCATGCCGGCAACATCGTAGGAATCGACGCGGCGCACCCACTTGACCCCGCAGGCGCGCACCATCTGCTCGAAATCGATCCGGTTGGTCCCCTCGCCGCGCAGCGTCCGGCCGGTGCCGGGATGGTCCTGCCCGCCGGTCATGGCGGTGATGTGGTTGTCGAGGATGATGACGGTGATGTTGGCGTCGTTGTAAACGGCGTCGATCAGTGGCGGAATACCGGCATGCAGGAAGGTGGAATCGCCGATGGTGGCGATGATCGGCTTGTTCTCGGTGCCGGCCTTGGCGATGCCCACCGCGTTGGCGATGCTCGACCCCATCGAGACGCAGGTGTCGATGGAGCGCAGCGGCTCGATCGCCGCCAGCGTGTAGCAGCCGATATCGCCGGCCACGCGGGCGTTCAGCGCGCGGATGGCCATGTAGCTCATCACATGCGGGCAGCCCGGGCACAGCACCGGCGGGCGGGCGGTCGGCTGCAACGGCCAGGGATCGACCCTGACCTGCGGCTCCAGCACGCCGGCCTGCTCGAACCCTTCGCGCACCACCTCCGGCGAGAACTCGCCGACACGCGGGAAGTACACCTTGCCGGAGACATTGATGCCGGCGGCGCGGATTTCCGTCTCGATCGCCGGTTCCAGTTCCTCGACGACGAACACGCGGGCGACCGAGTAGCAGAAATCGCGGATCAGCTCGATCGGCAGCGGATAGGACAGCGCGAGCTTCAGCACGCTGGCGCCGGGCAGGACTTCCTTCACGTAGGTGTAGGGGGTGCCGGCGGTGATCACGCCGATCGCCGCGTCGCCCTTCTCCCAGCGGTTGAACTTGTTGTCGGTGAAATACGACGCCAGCCCCTGCTCGCGCTCGATCAGCCGCGGGTGGCGGGCGCGGGCATGCGCCGGCACCATTACGTTTTTCTTCGGGTCCTCGCGGAAGGCGCGCGGCGCCGGCACCTGGCGGGTGCCCAGCCGCACCACGCTGCGCGTGTGCGACAGCCGGGTGGTGCTGCGGATGATCACCGGGGTGTCGAACCGCTCGCTCAACTCGAAGGCGAAGCGGGTGAACTCCAGCGCCTCCTGCGCGTCCGACGGCTCCAGGCAGGGCACCATGGCGAGGCGGCAGAACAGCCGCGTGTCCTGCTCGTTCTGCGAGCTGTGGATGCCGGGATCGTCGCACACCACGATGACCAGGCCGCCGTTCACGCCGATATAGGTCAGCGACATCAGCGCATCGGCGGCGACGTTCAGGCCGACATGCTTCATCGAGGCCATCGCCCGCACGCCGGCGAACGAGGCCCCGATGGCGACATCGAGCGCCACTTTTTCGTTGGTGGACCACTGCGCCTGGATATCCTCGGCGGGATAGCGGGCGAGGGTTTCCAGGATTTCCGTGCTGGGCGTGCCCGGATAGGCCGCCGCCACCCGCACGCCGGCTTCCCAGGCGGCGCGGGCAATGGCCTCGTTGCCGGTCAACGGCGTCGCGTCAACATCAACATCCAGAGTCGCGTCGCCGGATGCCGCGACGTGCTCCTTTGGCTTCGACAGGACGGTCAAGGCGCTGCAACCCCGTTCGGGTTTGGGTTCCGGTATTCGGTTTCCTGGATGACCGTATAGCGACATCGCAGGGATTTGACGAGGCACCAACCGCGGCCCACGGCAAGGCAGACCCGCGCGTCAGTCCTTCGGCCGCCTGTCGATGATCCGCCTGGCCTTGCCGGCCGACCGCTCGATCTCGCCCACCGGGGCGATGCGCACCCGCACGCTGACGCCGACATAGGCCTTGACCGCGTGCGACAGCCTGGTTGCACAGGCCTGCCTTGCAGGTTCGTCATGCAGGTCCGGCTCGGTCCGGGGTTCGACCACCACTTCCAGCGTGTCCAGATGGTCGCGCCGGTATACCTCCAGCACATAATGCGGCGACAGCGCATGCTCCTTCAGGATCAGTTCCTCGATCTGGCTCGGGAACACGTTGACGCCGCGGATGATCAGCATGTCGTCGGTGCGGCCGGTGACCTTTTCCATCCGCCGCATGCTGCGCGCCGTGCCCGGCAGCAGACGGGTGAGGTCGTGGGTGCGGTAGCGGATGACCGGCATCGCCTCCTTGGTCAGCGAGGTCAGCACCAGTTCGCCCGGCTCGCCGTCCGCCACCTTCTCGCCGGTCGCCGGATCGACGATCTCGGGATAGAAATGGTCTTCCCAGATGTGCAGGCCATCCTTGGTTTCAGTACATTCGCACGCCACGCCGGGGCCGATGATTTCCGACAGCCCGTACAGATCGAACGCGCCCATGTCGAAGCGCTGCTCGATTTCGTGGCGCATCGCCGCGGTCCAGGGCTCGGCGCCGTGCAGGCCGATGCGCAGCGAGGAAAGCCGCGGGTCGAGCCCCTCGCGCTCGAACTCGTCGCCGATCGCCAGCATGTAGGACGGCGTCACCATGATGATGTCGGGCTTGAAGTCGTTGATCAGTTGCACCTGGCGCGCGGTCTGGCCGCCGGACATCGGCACCACCGTGCAGCCGAGCCGCTCGGCGCCGTAATGCGCGCCCAAGCCGCCGGTGAACAGGCCGTAGCCGAACGCCACATGCACGACGTCGCCGGGCCGGCCGCCGGCGGCGCGGATGGAGCGCGCCATCACCTCCGCCCAGGTATCGAGGTCGCCGCGGGTGTAGCCGACCACGGTCGGCTTGCCGGTGGTGCCGGAGGAGGCGTGGATGCGCACCACCTGCTCGCGCGGCACCGCGAACATGCCGAAGGGATAGTTGCTGCGCAGATCGTCCTTGGTGGTGAAGGGGAATTTCCGCAAATCATCCAGCGTGTGCAGATCGTCGGGATGCACCTGCAACGCCTCGAAGGCGCGGCGGTAGTGCGGAATATTGTCGTACGCGCGGCGCAGCGTGGTTTTCAGCCGCGTCAACTGGAGCGCGACCAGTTCATCGCGGCTGGCGTTCTCGATGGGATCGAACAGCGCGGTTCGCTGGGTGTGGAACTGCATCGGACGTCCTCAGGTTGCATCCACCGGCGACTGTGTCGCCCGGGTCGGGGAGAGCACATATCGGCCCCGGTGGAGCCGCCGGCCGGCCGTGGCCGGCGCGGCAGACATCCGGGAAGCACGAAACCGCCGTCCTACTCCGCCCGGCCGCCCGCGCCAATCGGTTGAGCCATGCAACGAGGTCATCCCGGCAGCCTATCCGGCGCCGGCGGCGGCTTCATCCACCGCCGCAGAATATGCCGTGCAGCGTCTCCAGGATGGTGCGCACACGGTCGGAGGCGATGCGGTAATAGATCGTCGTCGCCTCCCGCCGGGTCGCCACCAGCCCTTCCTCGCGCAGCGTGCCAAGGTGGCGGGACAGGTTGGACTGGGTCAGCCCCACCCGCCGGCTGAGTTCACCGGCCGACACCTCGCCCTCCACCAGCGTGCACAGAACCATCAGCCGGTGGCGGTTGGCGATGGAGCGAAGGAACGCCTCGGCCGCCGTCGCGTGCTCCTCCAGCGAGGCCGCCGGCGAGACGTCGGCCCTGGTCGAAGCCTGCGCCATGGGCAGTTCTCCTGATCCTGTGGCGGGCGGTTTGTTATGCCGATGTCCTGTGTGCGGTTGCCCGAACCGGGGACGGCTGCCGCCACGCCGGCATCGTTTGGCAGTATGCTCATACACTGGAAATGGCAAGGCAGGGACCCAGGCAGCTTGCGGACCGGCCGGACATGGCCAGGCGCACCGCCGCCCGCCGACGCGGAAAGGCCGGCGGTACCGGCGTGCGCCACCGGCGTGCGTCCAGCCAACCCGCCGATCGCCTCACGGACAATTGAGTAGTTTCCGGGGCTGCCGCCGGCAAGCTCACCCCAGCTAGGATGAGGGTCTCGGCCACGCTGCATCGACAGCAACCCGGGGTAGCCGAGGTCCCGGCCGGTTGACCGCCACACCAGGAAAACCAGGACCATGAACGCATCCAGCAACACCGATCCCGCCTTCGCGGCACTGCAGAACGACATCGCCGCCCTGAAGCGCGACGTGTCCAACCTGATCGAGCACCTGAAGGCGGGTGCCACCGACAGCGCCCAGAACGCCGCCGGCCAGATCGACGACGAGGCGCGCACAATCTACCGCAACGTCGCCGCCGAGGGCGATCGCGCGGCCAAGGCGATCAGCCGCGGGATCGAGCAGCAACCGCTGGTCGCCCTGCTGATTGCATTGGGCGTCGGCTATGTCGGCGGCCGCCTGCTGTCGCGGTGAGCGCGCCGCTGCCGACCAGCGACCTGATAAAGCTGGTCGTTCTGGCGGCCGAGGCCGCTTCCGGCCGGCAGGGCCGGCACGAAACCGCGCATGTGGCGGCCATGGCGGTCGTCGCGGTGGCCGCCGCCGGCTGTGCCGTCGCCGCGATTGCCTGCACGCTCGCCGCGCTGTGGATTTACGCATGGCCGCGGGTGGGTGCCGCGGGCGCGGCCCTGATCGTCGCCGGCGTGCTGCTTGCCATGTCGCTTGGCCTGCTGCTGGTGCTGCGATTCGGCTTGGCGCCGCGCCCGCCGCCGCCGCCGCACACTGACGCGGCTTCCATGCTGTTCGCGGAGTCGGTCCGCCTGCTCAAGGAGAACAAGGCGCCGGTGCTGCTCGCCGCCCTGCTCGCCGGCCTGCTTGCCGGAAAAACCGACAGGTAGCCGGCGCCGCCTGGGTAGTTTCCGAGCCTGCCGGCGGGCCGCCCGCATCGGCTAGGCTGGAAGTGACATGCCGGCGCCCGGCCAGGCGCAACCAGAGCCAGGCGAACCCGGCACATATCCCACCAACAGATCGAGAGAACCAATGCACATCAAGGTCGGCTGCGAACTGGTCTATGACTGCCCGCAGCCCACCCCCATGCTGCTGATGCTGAATATCCATTACAGCCGCGCCTCCGATATCCTGGTGCCCGACCGTCTCGTCACCAACCCGTCGGTGCCGATCGCCGCCTATCGGGACGGTTTCGGCAACTGGGTCAGCCGCATCGTGGCGCCGGCCGGGACAACCCGCATCAGCACCAGCGCCGTGGTGCACGACAACGGCCTGCCGGATGTGGTGGTTCCGTACGCCCACCAGCACCCGGTGCAGGACCTCCCGGAGGAGGCCCTGGTTTTCCTGCTGGCCAGCCGGTATTGTGATACCGAGCTGTTGACCGAAACCGCCTGGCGGCTGTTCGACCGCGCACCCCTGGGCTGGGCGCGGGTGCAGGCGATCTGCGACTTCGTGCACCAGCATATCCATTTCGACTATATGCAGGCCCGCGTCACCCGCACCGCGTGGGAAGCCTATAACGAGGGTGTCGGCGTGTGCCGCGATTTCGCCCATCTGGCGATCGCGTTCTGCCGCTGCATGAACATCCCGGCACGCTACTGCACCGGCTACCTGGGCGACATCGACATGCCGCCGCCCTACGGGGTGATGGATCTGGCCGGCTGGTTCGAAGCGTATCTGGATGGGCAGTGGTACACGTTCGATGCGCGCAACAACATCCCGCGCGTCGGCCGCGTGCTGCTCGCGCGCGGCCGCGACGCGGTGGATGTAGCGATCAGCACCACGTTCGGCCCGAACACGCTGCGGGGATTCACCATCTGGACGGAGGAGATCGCGGACCCGGCCGCGCCCGAACCTACGCCTCGATGATAACCTTCAGCGCCCGCGTATCCGCGGCATGCGCGAACGTTTCGTAGGCATCCAGGATGTGGTCCAGCCCGAAGCGATGGGTGATCAGCCGCCCGGGATCGATCCGCTGCGCCCGCACCGAGTTCAGCAGCATCGGCGTGCTGACCGTATCAACCAGCCGGGTGGTGATGCTGATGTTGCGGTTCCACAGGTGCTCCAGGTGGAGATCAACCTTGCTGCCGTGCACGCCGATGTTGGCGATGGTGCCACCGGGGGCCACGAGTTCCTGGCAAAGCTCGAAAGTGGCCGGGATGCCGACCGCCTCGATGGCGGTGTCAACGCCGATGCCGTCTGTCAGCGTCATGACGGTTTCGGCCGCGCGTCCGTCGGCGCTGTTGATGGTGGCGGTGGCGCCGAAGCGTTTGGCCACCTCCAGGCGGTTGTCGTCGAGGTCGATCATGATGATCCCGGCCGGCGCGTAGAACTGCGCGGTCAGCAGAGCCGCCAGCCCGATCGGCCCGGCGCCGACGATGGCCACGACGTTGCCGGGCTGCACGCGGCCGTTGAGCACGCCACATTCGAAGCCGGTCGGCAGGATGTCGCTGAGCATGACCAGCGCCTCCTCGTCGGCGCCGTCGGGGATGCGGTACAGGCTGGTGTCGGCATAGGGAATGCGGACGAACTCCGCCTGCGTGCCGTCGATCCGGTGGCCGAGAATCCAGCCGCCGGTGGCGCAGTGCGAGAACATCAGCTTACGGCACCAGGCGCATTTACCACAGGCGCTGATGCAGGAGATCAGCACCCGGTCACCCGGCCTGAACATCGTGACCGCCGGGCCGGCCTGCTCGACGATTCCGACCCCCTCATGACCCAGGATACGGCCGGGCGTACAGGTTGGCACGTCACCCTTGAGGATGTGCAGGTCGGTGCCGCAGATCGTCGTTTTCGTTATCCTGACGATCACGTCGGTGGGAGCGGCAATCGCGGGGCGGGGACGCTCCTCCAGAGCCTTCTTCCCCGGCCCCTGATAGACGAGTGCCTTCATGGTCGGCATCCTCGTGCGGTTGTTGCGGGGCCGGCCTGGTTCAGATCCGCCCCAGAACCAGCAGAATGATGAGGATGACGACAACAAGCCCGAGGCCGCTGCTCGGGTAGTAGCCCCAACCGGCGCTGTGCGGCCAGGTCGGCAGCGCGCCAATCAGAATCAGTATGAGGATGATGACCAGAATGGTACCGATGCTCATCGGATGAACTCCTGAGGATGGCGGATTGAGACGCCGATATCCCGGGTTCCTATGGTCGCCTCATGTCACCAGGGACGCTCGGCTCGCCGCCAGGACAGGCCGGCATGGGTGCCGCTACGTAGATTCCCGCCCTGACCGCACACACATAGCCGACACCGTGACGGCGTCGGCAGACTCGGAAACTACTCAGTCCTGGCCGGAGGAAATCCGCTTTCCGCCGGCGGCCGCGGTGGCTGCCCGCCGCGGCCCCGTGCCGG
>Ga0302196_10000182_pt1 | contig 63813 bp, 51 predicted proteins | sample II_Bog_N1_3_FD_198794 | JGI IMG/M metagenome (GOLD analysis project Ga0302196, IMG submission 198794) | Peat permafrost microbial communities from Stordalen Mire near Abisko, Sweden - II_Bog_N1_3 | ecosystem: Environmental > Terrestrial > Soil > Wetlands > Peat | place: Sweden: Abisko... | reverse complement strand
CACCCCCTCCCCGTGCAGGTATTCCAGGGCCTGGCATAGGAGCGCGCCGATCTTCAGGGCGTCCTTTTCGGGAATCGGGGACATTGCGGACATAAGGTGGGCCAGCGTGCAACCGCGAAGGTACTCCATCACGATATAGGGGCGGCTCTTCGGCGTCGTGATCGGGATGAACCTGAGGATGTACGGGTGGTTGAGGCTCAGTCCGATCTCCTCCTCCCGCTGGAACCTCGTGGAAAAGCCCGGGTCGCTCTCGAACGCCATGTGGGGTACCTTCAAGGCGACGTCGGCATTGCCGTTGTGCAGGTCCTGGGCCCGGAAGATCATGGACATTCCGCTTCGGCTGACCACCTCCGTGATCACGAAACGCTCGTCGAGGACCTCACCAGGGTGGAGTGTGCCGACGCCTTCGGCCACGCAACGCGGATGGAAGTCGACCACACGTCGAAAGATATCCGCGCCCTCGGAGGCGGTTGCCTGGTCCGTTTTCACAAGGTCCATTATCGCACCGGGGCGTGGGCGGGGGTAGTAAACAATGGCGCCAAATCCGCTAAGATTGCATCAACCCCGCACGGGGCATCCTTAGCGAAAAGCCAATGCTAGCCGCGGGATCCGCTGCTGACTCGAGCGCCCGCTATGTTCCGCAAGTAATTGATTGAAATATTATTGGAGAGCGGCCCAGGCCCTCGGATTCCCGGGTTGCTGTTCTATTCTACCGAGGCACGATTTGTGCGCATCGGCCGTGAACGCGGAAGACAGCTGGAGGTCAAAGTCGACGATGCTCCTTCTTAGGGACTGCTCTGGCAGGGCATTTCTCGCAATTGAAACACGCGACGTTTCCCTTTGAACAACAATGAATAGCTGCTAATAAACGCGCACCGTAGGATTAGCCTTCTGTGACACGGCGCTCCTTGGAAGCAACCCGAACGCCACCGGCTTGGTTCGCGCCCTGTCCCCGGAAGCGACCAAACAACTCACCCAAAGGGGGGCGTTTCTGTCCACCAAATCGAGGTAAGCTCACGCGGCCAGCCTGCCCCCACATCGGTATTGCACTGGCCTGCGGCAGGCAGCTTCATCGTAAACCCCTCCCAAGAGCATGCGAGCCCCCCGCCTTATCCTTGGAACCGCACTCGCCCTGGTCGTCCTAGGGACGCGTTGCCTTTGTGCGCCTTCGCCGGACGGCCGCCAATACGTCCCGATGGACAAGGGCTGGAGGTTCCTCGCCGGCGATGATGCCCATGCCCAGGAGACGGCCTTTGACGACCAGGCATGGCAGCCGGTCGACCTGCCGCACACGTGGAACGGACTCGACGGGCAGGATGGCGGCAACAATTACCGCCGGGGGGCCGGCTGGTACCGCAGGCACTTCGCGGTTCCCGCGGAATGGGCCGGCCGGCGCCTCTACCTGCAGTTCGACGGGGCGAGCCTCATGGCCGACCTCTACGTGAACGGCGCGCACCAGGGAAACCACAAGGGCGGCTTCGCCCGTTTCCGCTTCGACGTCACGGACGCCCTCAAGCCGGGCGCCGACAACGTGATCGCGGTTCGCGTCGACAACTCCGATCTGGGCATTCCTCCAGCCTCGGCCGACTTCACGCTCTTTGGCGGGCTCTACCGCGACGTGTTCCTCCTCGTGACGGACCCGGTCCAGATCGAGACCATGGACCGTGCCTCCTCGGGCGTCTTTATAGACCAGCAGGAGGTGACTGCCGACGCGGCCAAGATCACGGTCCGGGCGGAGCTCAACAATTACAGCCCCATGCCGCGGGACGTTGACGTGCGGGTTGCCGTGCTGGATGCGGCCCACAAGGTGGTCAAGGGGGCCGACACGAGCTTTCGCGCGCACCTTGACGCCGACAACGTGAATGAGGTCCTGAAGCCGCTCACCCTGCAAAGGCCCCATCTCTGGGACGGCAAGCGCGACCCCTACCTCTACACCGTCCGGGTGGAACTGAGGCCGGTCGCCCCGAATGGGGCCAAGGGCGCCCTTTCCGACGCCGTCGAGGAGCCCCTCGGGATCAGGACGTTCTTGGTGGACCCGGACAAGGGCTTCATCCTGAACGGCCACTACCTGGACCTGGTTGGTTTCAACCGGCACCAGGACTGGCCCGACAAGGGATGGGCGATCTCGGAGGAGGAGGAGGCCGTGGACTTTGGCCTGATGATGGAGGCGGGCGCCACCGCGGTCCGGGTCTCGCACTACCAGCAGTCCGACTCCTGGTATGACCGCTGCGACAGGGCGGGGCTCGTCGCCTGGGCCGAGATTCCCGACTGGCAGAAGATCCTCGGGACCCCGGAGTTCCTGGACAGCGCCAAGCAGCAGCTCAAGGAGATGATCCTCCAGGACTACAACCATCCCTCGATCTGCTTCTGGGGGGTGGGCAACGAGACGGGCGGGCCGGCGGCCCTCCACACGATCCAGGAGCTCGACCTGGTTTCGCGGGTGCAGGATCCCTCGCGCCTGACGACCTACGCGGCAAACCACGAGAGCAGCGACCCGAAGGACTGGGTCACCCAGGTCGTGGCCTTCAACCGGTACTTTGGCTGGTACCGGGGCGAGCTCTCCGAGTTCGCGCCCTCCCTTGACGAGACCCATGCGGCGCACCCGAAGAACGCCTTCGGGATGAGCGAATTCGGCGCCGGCGCGAGCATCCACCAGCACGAGGATAACCCCAGGAAGCCCGCGCCAAACGGGCCCTACCACCCCGAGGAGTACCAGAACCTCTACCACGAGGCCTACTGGGCCGCGCTCAAGGCCCGGCCCTATGTCTGGTGCAAGTTCATCTGGTGCCTCCACGACTTCGCCTCGGACGGCCGCAACGAGGGAGACCAGCCGGGCCGCAACGACAAGGGCCTGGTCACCTACGACCGGAAGTTGAGGAAGGACGCCTTTTACTTCTACAAGGCGAACTGGAGCGGCGAGCCGGTGCTCCACGTGACCAGCTGCAGGTTCACGGATCGGACCGACCCGGTGACGGAGGTCAAGGTCTACTCGAACGCCCCCGAGGTGACCCTGGAGGTGAACGGCAGGCCCCTCGGGGCCCGGAAGGACCCGTCCGGGGACCGGATTTTCAGGTGGCCCGGGGTCGCCCTCTCGCCTGGCGAAAACCGGGTGTCGGTCAAGGCCCATTTTGGCGAGGCCGAGATGACGGATTCTTGCATCTGGACCCTAAGGCAGCGCTAAACCCCAGGCCCAAACAAAACCTTCTTGCGCGGTGTTGGCCGGGAGGTACGGTTGTGTGGTTTTTGCCCAAATTCCACCACCGTGTCCGCCAACTCTGAACTGACCTACGACAGCAAGATCGAGGGTGACGTCATCGTCACCCGCGCGGACGCGGTCATCAACTGGATACGAAGCAATTCCATGTGGCCGATGCCGATGGGGCTGGCCTGCTGCGCCATCGAGCTGATGGCGGTGGCCGCCAGCCGCTTCGACATCGCCCGCTTTGGCGCCGAGGTGATGCGCTTCTCGCCCAAGCAGGCGGACTGCATGATTGTCTCCGGCACAGTGACTTACAAGATGTCGTCTGCCGTGCGGCGGATCTACGACCAGATGGCCGAGCCCAAGTGGGTGATCGCCATGGGCGCCTGCGCGAGCACGGGCGGCATGTACCGCAGCTACGCCGTCCTCCAGGGCGTCGACCGCATCCTTCCCGTCGACGTGTATGTGAGCGGCTGCCCTCCGCGCCCGGAGGCGCTGCTGGACGCAGTCATCAAACTCCAGGAAAAGGTTAAGCGCGAGCGCTCCTTTAGCAAACTGAACACCGCCTGATGCCCAAAGCATTAGACGCCATTGCAGCGCTGAAGGGGGCGATTGCCGGCGTGGCCGACCGTCCGAGCCTGGACCAGCCGGCCGTGAACGTGCCGGCTGCCGGGCTGGTCGCGGCCATGGCTTTCCTGCGCGACCAGCACGGCTTCGACATGCTCGTGGACGTGGCCGGTGTCGATTGGTCGCAGGGGGTGAGCCCGCGGTTCACGGTCGTCTACCACCTGCTTTCAACGACGGACCACGACTACGTCCGGGTCGCCGCCGATTGCCGCGACGACGCCTCCCCCGAGCTGCCAAGCGTCACCTCGCTCTGGCACGGGGCCAACTGGCACGAGCGCGAGGCGTTCGACATGTTCGGCATACGCTTCACCGGGCATCCCGACCTGAGGCGGATCCTCATGTGGGACGGCTACCCGCACCATCCCCTGAGGAAGGACTTCCCGCTCTCCGGCGTGGACACGGACCTTCCCGACCGGGAGGTCGTGGCCGAGACCCGCACGAACGCGATCGCCGCCCCGATGGTCGGCGGCCCCTTCGTCGCGTCCCAGGGCGAGATCAACATGACCGACGCCGAGCCGCGCGCCAAGGACGAGAGCTGGAACGAGCGGCGCCCGAAGCCCGGGGCCTGAAACCACGATGCCCGTCGAACACATATTCCCCGATTCGGCCGCCAGGAACGCCCAGGGCGAGTTTGAGACCGAGAAAATGTCCCTGTCCATGGGGCCGTCCCATCCCTCCACGCACGGCGTCCTGCGCCTGCAGATGGAGCTCGACGGCGAGATCGTCACCAAGGCGGACCCGGTCGTGGGCTACCTGCACCGCGGCGACGAGAAGATCGCCGAGAACATGACCTACAACCAGTTCGTGCCCTACACGGACCGGCTCGACTACCTGGCGCCGCTTGCCAACAACATGGCCTATGCGATCGCGGTCGAGAAGCTCGCGAAGCTGGAGGTGCCGCCGCGCTGCCAGGCCATCCGGGTCATCACGGCCGAGATGGCGCGCATCTCGGCCCACATGATGGGCCTCGGGGCGTTCGGCATCGATGTCGGCGCCTGGACCGTGTTCCTGTACTCCTTCACCGAGCGGGAGAAGCTCTACAAGCTCTTCGAGGAGCTGACCGGCGCGCGCTTCACCACGAGCTATGCCCGGATCGGCGGGGTGGCCCGCGACATCCCTGAGGGCTGGACGGGCCGCGTCGACGCCTTCTGCGACCAGTTCCTGCCGCTCCTGGAGGAGATCCTCGGCCTCCTTACGCGGAACAAGATCTTCACCGACAGGACCGCGGGCATCGGCGTCATCTCCAGGGAGGACGCCATCTCCTACGGGCTCACCGGGCCGAACCTCCGGGCGAGCGGCGTGCCGCTGGACCTGAGGAAGGACAAGCCGTACAGCGGCTACGAGCAGTACGACTTCGACGTCGCCATAGGCTCCAAGGGCGACGCCTACGACCGCTACCTGGTCCGCGGCGAGGAGATGCGCCAGTCGGTCCGCATCATCAAGCAGGCGATCGCGAAGCTGCCCGGCGGCAAGTGGTACGCCGAGGACGCGCGCAAGATCTTCGCGCCGCCCAAGGATAAGGTGCTAAGCTCCATGGAGGAGCTGATCCAGAACTTCATGCTCGTGACCGAGGGCCCGCAGATGCCGGCCGGCGAGGTCTACTTCGAGGCCGAGAACCCGAAGGGAGCGCTTGGATTCTATGTCGTGTCAAAGGGCGGCGGGGTGCCTTTCCGCCTGAAGATACGCGCACCCTCGTTCTGCAACCTCTCGATCCTGCCCAAGGTGTGCGTCGGCGCGATGGTCTCCGACGTGGTCTCGATCCTGGGCTCGCTCGACTTCGTGATGGGGGAGTGCGACCGATGATGAACCTCCAATCCGAGACCCTGAGGAAGATCGACGAGGTGATCCCGCATTATCCCGTGAAGCGGAGCGCGGCGCTGCCGCTCCTGCACCTCGTTCAGGAAGACCAGGGCTTCATCTCGAACGAGGCGATCGAATGGATCGCGGCAAGGCTTGAGCTGCAGCCGATCAACATCTACGAGCTCGTCACCTTCTACCCCATGTTCCGGCAGAAGCCGATCGGGCGCCGGCACATCAAGGTCTGCCGCACGCTCTCCTGCGCGATCATGGGCGGCTACCGCACCTGCTCGGAGTTCCAGAAGCAGTTTGGGACGGGTCTCGGGGAGGTCTCCCCGGACGGCGAGGTCACGGTCGAGTTTGTCGAGTGCCTGGCAAGCTGCGGGACGGCCCCGGTCGTCATGATCGACGACGTGCTCCACGAGAAGGTGGACGCCGAGAGGGCCCGGGCGCTTTCGGAGGAGATCAAGGGCAAGGCGAAGGCCGCCCGGGCAAACACCTAGAGGACCCACCCATGCCCGCCCCAGAACAATTCCGGCTGATCTTCAGGCACATCGACGAGCCCGGGTACACGAACGACCTGGACTGCTACGTGCGGAACGGCGGCTACGAGACCCTGAGGAAGTCGGTCGCCCGGAAGCCCGAGGAGATCGTGGACGACGTGAAGAAGTCCGGCCTACGGGGCCGCGGCGGCGCGGGCTTCCCATGCGGGGTCAAGTGGACGCTCCTCGACCGGAAGAGCGGGAAGCCGATCTACCTGGTGGTGAACGCCGACGAGTCCGAGCCTGGGACCTTCAAGGACCGCTACATCATCCACAAGGACCCCCACCAGCTGATCGAGGGGATCATGATCACCTGCTTCGCGAACAAGGTGGAGCGCGCCTACATCTACATCCGCGGGGAGTTCCCCGAGGGCGCCAGGATCCTCGAGAAGGCGATCGCCGAGGCCCGGGCCGCGAACTTTGTCGGGCCCGGCATCCTCGGGACGGCCTACGGCTGCGAGATCTACGTCCACCGCGGGGCGGGGGCCTACATCTGCGGCGAGGAGACGGGCCTCATAGAGTCGATCGAGGGGAAGCGCCCGTACCCGCGCATCAAGCCCCCCTATTTCCCCGCGGTCCTCGGGCTCTACCAGTGCCCGACGATCGTCAACAACGTGGAGACGCTCTGCCACGTGCGGCACATCGCGGAGAGGGGCGGGGAGGCCTACTCGAAGATCGGCACGCCGAACAACACGGGAACCCGCATCCTGTGCGTCTCGGGCCACGTGCGCCGTCCCGGCTACTACGAGTTCGAGGTGGGCAAGGTGACGATGGGCCAGCTCCTGAACGAGGTGTGCGGCGGGCCCCTTCCCGGCCGCGCCTTCAAGGCCGTTATCCCCGGCGGCTCCTCGGCCAAGGTCCTCAAGTTCGGCGAGCGCTACAAGGGCAAGAGGAAGGTCGGCGCCGAGATGGTGGACTACGACTGGTCCCTGGAGGACATACCGATGGACTTCGACTCGCTCGCCATGATCGGCTCGATGGGCGGCTCGGGCGGGGTCATCGTGATGGACGACTCGGTCAGCATGGTCGAGGCGCTCGCGAACATAAACGCCTTCTATTCCCACGAGAGCTGCGGCCAGTGCACGCCCTGCCGCGAGGGCTCGCTCTGGATGAAGAAGATCACGGGCCGCATGGTGCACGGGCTGGCCCGGGCCGAGGACGGTGCGCTCCTGAAGAGCGTCGCCGACCAGATCGCGGGCAGGACCATCTGCGCGTTCGGCGAGGCCTGCGCGTGGCCGACCCAGAGCTTCGTCGCCAAGTTTGGCGACGAGTTCAAGGCGTACCCCGAGTCAAAGAAGGCGAAGCGGGCGGACGGAGTGCCCGACCTGGTCTAGCCCCATCCCCCCTCCCAAGGACGCCCGATGATACAGCCCGCAGCCCCCGACCTGATCACCGTCACGATTGACGGCAAGGAGATCGCCGTGCCCAAGGGCACGAACATGATCGAGGCCGCACGGCGCGTCGGGGTCGACGTGCCGCACTACTGCTACCATTCGAAGCTCTCGGTCGTCGGCAACTGCCGCATGTGCCTGGTCGAGATGGGCCTGCCGGCCGTGGACCCGGCGACGAAGGCGCCGGTCATCGACCCGGCGACCGGCAAGCAGAGGGTGAACTGGATGCCGCGGCCCACGATCGCGTGCGCGACCAACGCCTCGCCCGGGCTCCACATCCGCACCACCTCCCCGATCGTCAAGGAGTGCCGGGAGGGCGTGATGGAGTTCCTCCTCATAAACCACCCGCTCGACTGCCCGATCTGCGACCAGGCGGGCGAGTGCAAGCTCCAGGAGCAGTCCACCGGCTACGGCCGGGGCTACTCCCGCTACATCGAGCAGAAGAACGTGAAGCCGAAGCGCACCGTGCTCGGCCCCCGGGTCATGCTCGACGACGAGCGCTGCATCCTGTGCTCGCGCTGCATCCGCTTCAGCAAGGAGATCGCCAAGGACGACGTCCTGGGGTTCGTCGACCGCGGAAGCTACAGCACGCTCACCTGCTACCCGGGCAAGAGGCTCGAGAACAACTATTCGCTGAACACGGTCGACATCTGCCCGGTCGGGGCGCTCACGAGCACCGATTTCAGGTTCAAGATGCGCGTCTGGTTCCTGAAGCAGACCCCCAGCATCGACACCGAGTCGAGCGCGGGGGTGAACACGACCGTGTGGTCGCGCGAGGGCGTGGTCTACCGGGTCACACCCCGGGAGAACGACTCGGTCAACGACACCTGGATGGCCGACAGCGGCCGCATCCTCTACAAGCAGATACGCGAAGGCGGCCGGCTCGAGTCGATCCGGGTGAACGGGATCCAGGCGGACCTGGACCAGGCGTCCACGGAGGCCGCCCGGCTCCTCTCGGGCGGCAGGGTCGCCGTCGTCGGGTCCGGACGCAGCTCGGTCGAGGAGCAGTTCCTCACGAAGAAGCTCGCCGCCGCGGCGAAGGCCGGGGTGCACCTGGTGTCCCGGGTGGGCGAGGGGGACAAGCTCCTCATCACTGCCGACCGCAACCCGAATATCCGCGGCGCACTTGTGACGGGGCTCGTGGCGGCGCTTCCCTCTGCAGTCCTCGGCGCCCTCGGCGCCCAGATCGACTCCGGGGCCGTCACCTGCGTCGTCTCGGTGGGCGAGGACCTCCTGGCGGCGGGGATCACCGCCGGGCAGCTCGCCAAGGTCTCGGTCATCTACCTTGGGACCCACGCGAACCCGACGAGCGCCGCGGCCCAGGTCCTCATCCCGACCCTCACCGTGTTCGAGAAGCACGGGACCTTCGTGAACCAGCAGTTCAGGATCCAGAGGTTCGCCCGCGCGGTCCCCGGGAGCCCCGGCGCGACGGACGACCTGCTCGCGCTTTCCAGGCTCGTGGCCGCCGCGGGCGGCCCGTCGCTCGGCGCCGACGTCGGCTCGCTCTGGGCCGCGATCGCCTCCGAGGTGCCGGCCCTCTCGACGATGGCCTACGGGAACATCCCCGACACGGGCCTCCTCCTGGACGCGACGCCCTGGGAGGGCCTCCCGTTTGCCGAGGGGCCGTCCCTCCACTTCAAGCCCGCCGCCCCCGCGGCGAAGGAGGCTCCCCGTGGCTAGTTTCTTCTTCGGCCTGCCCCTCATGGTCCAGGGGGTCGCCAAGGGCCTGGCGGTCATCCTTTTCATCTTCCCGGTGGCCGCCGCGTGCTCCATGGCCGAGCGCAAGGTGTCGGCGTGGATCCAGCGCCGCCCGGGCCCCAACAGGACGATCCCGCCGATGATCGCGTGGATCCCCGGCACCGGCATCCTGCAGCGCCTCGGCCTCTTCCAGCTGGCCGCCGACGGCGGGAAGTTCTTCTTCAAGGAGGAGCCGCTACCGAACCACGTCCACAAGTTCTACTTCGTCCTTGCGCCCTTCATCGCGATGATCCCGGCCTTCACGACCGTAACCGTCGTGCCGTTCGGCGCCTACCTGGACCAGGCGGGGGCCGTGGTCCCGATCATGCTCGCCAACGTCGACATCGGGATCCTGGCGGTGTTCGCGGTGGCCTCGCTCGGGGTCTACTCCCTGATCCTCGCCGGATGGGCCTCCAACTCGAAGTACCCCTTCCTCGGTGGCGTGCGCGCCTCGGCGCAGCTGATCTCCTACGAGCTCTCGATGACACTCTCCGTTCTCCCGGTCTTTCTCTGGGTGAACGAGCCGGGAAGCGCCGGCTCGCTGAGCCTGGCCCGCGTGGTCGAGTTCCAGAGCCAGCCCGGGTTCTGGGGTGGAACCTGGTTTATCTTCACGATGCCGCTCTCGGCTGCGATCTTCATCATCGCGCTCTTCGCCGAGACCAACCGCCAGCCCTTCGACATGCCGGAGTCCGAGGCCGACCTCGTGGGGGGCTTCCACACCGAGTACGGGGCCTTCAAGTGGTCGCTCTTCTTCGTGGCGGAGTACGCCAACATGATCGTCGGCTCGGCCGTCTTCACGCTCCTGTTCCTGGGCGGCTGGAACCCTTTGCCGTGGGTCCCGCTCTCCGCGCTCCTTGAGGGGCTCCACCACCTGACGGGCTCCGCGCTCTGGATCCACCCGCTCGTGGCCGGCCTCCTCTCGATCGGCATCTTCGTCGGCAAGGTCTTCCTCGCCATCTTCTTCTTCATGTGGGTGCGCTGGACCGTCCCGCGCTTCCGCTACGACCAGGTCATGCGGATCGGCTGGAAGCTGCTGCTCCCGCTCTCCATAGCCAACCTGCTCGCGTACACCGTGGGAATCTACTTCCTACAGGGATAGGACAACCCGCCATGGCCGTCATCCAAGTAAAACGAAAAGACCTGACGCTCGCGGAGCGCACGTACATCCCGCAGATCTTTGGCGGGCTCATGACGACCCTGAAGTACTTCTTCAAGCCGAACGAGACGCTCCAGTACCCGGAGGAGCGGCCCGCGATCCCCCCGGGCTACCGGGGCGTGCCGACGCTCGTCATGGACCCGCACGGCCGCGAGAAGTGCGTCTCCTGCCAGCTCTGCGAGTTCGTCTGCCCGCCGAAGGCCATCCGGATCACGCCGGGCTCGGTCGCCCCGGGCACGGGGGTCGACCACGTCGAGAAGGCGCCCCAGGCCTTCGACATCGACATGCTCCGGTGCATCTACTGCGGCCTGTGCGAGGAGGTCTGCCCCGAGGAGGCCATCTTCCTGCAGAAGCAGTACTCGATGTCGGGCTACAGCCGCTCGGAGATGGTGAACCACAAGGACCGCCTCTACGAGCTCGGGGGGACGCTCCCGGACAAGCACTTCAAGTGGGACAAGAAGAAGGCCGCCGAGGACGGGAGCGGCGCCCACCACTAGGGGGAGAACGCGCACCATGGAGCAACTCGCCTTCACCTGCCTCTCGGTCTTCAGCCTGGCCTGCGCCCTCGGGGTCGTGCTCAGCAAGAACGCCGTTAACGGCGCCATGTGCCTCCTGCTCTGCCTTGCCGGCGTGGCCGGGCTCTTCGTCCAGCTCCACGCCTACCTCCTGGCCTTCATCCTCGTGCTGGTGTACGCGGGCGCCGTGGTCGCCCTCTTCCTCTTCATCATCATGCTCCTCGACATGCAGGGGGGCCGGACCTGGAGGTTCAGGGGCATGAACGCCCTGGCCGGGATGATCGCGGCGGTGCTCCTGGTGACGGGCCTAAACACCCTGGCCGTCCGCGGGCGCCTGAGCGCGGGGCCTCCCCTCGGGCACTCGGCCGGCTCGTCGCTCAAGCTCTACAGCTACCAGCTCTTCACGACCTACCTCCTTCCCGTCGAGGTGATGGGCTTTCTGCTCCTGATCGCGATGCTTGGCGTCATCGTGCTCAGCCGCCGGGCCGCACCCGGGGAGGACGCCCCATGACGCCGAGCCTGGAAGCCTACGTGATGCTGAGCGCCGCGCTCTTCGTCGTCGGGTTCCTCGGCGTGCTCCTTCGCCGGAACACGCTCGTGATCTACATGTGCCTGGAGCTCATGCTCGTGGCGGCGACCCTGGCCCTCGTGGCGTTCTCGCGCTTCAACGGGACCGAGGACGGCGACGTGTTCGTGTTCTTCATCCTCACGGTGGCCGCGGCCGAGGTGGCCGTGGGCCTGGCGATCATCGTGGCGCTCTTCCGGGCGAGGCAGACGGTCCAGGTGGACCAGCTCGACTCCCTCAAGCACTAGGACAACCCGGACATGACGCCGCTCCAAACCGCCCTCTCCGTGCTCCTTGCGCCGCTCGCCTCGGCCGTTCTGATCGCGCTTTTCCTGAGGACCAAGGGGACCCTGGCCTCGGTCGTGTCCGTGGCCGCGGCCTCGCTCGTCGCGATCGGCGCCCTCTCCTTGGCATTCGGGGGGGCGCGCTTCACGGGCTCGCTGGAGTGGTTCCGCATCGGCTCGTTTGCGATCGAGCTTGGAGTCAAGTTTGACGACCTTGCGGCGCTCATGCTTTCGGTCGTGGGCGTCGTGGGCCTGTGCGTCCATGTCTTCTCGCTCGGCTACATGCGCGACGACGGGGCGAAGGCCCGCTTCTTCGGGGGCCTCTCGATCTTCATGTTCTCGATGATCGGCATCGTTCTCGCCGACAACCTGTTCATGATGTTCATCTTCTGGGAGCTCGTGGGCTTCAGCTCGTACTTCCTGATCAACCACTGGTACCAGCGCCAGGCCGCCGCCGACGCCTCCAAGAAGGCGTTCATCGTGAACCGGGTGGGCGACGTGGGATTTGTCCTGGGGATCATCCTCTGCTACTGGAGGAACGGGACCGTGAACCTGACGGAGCTCGGGGCGAGCAACGCGCTGGTCTATTCGCGCCTGATCCCGCTCCTGCTCTTCTGCGGCGCGGTCGGCAAGTCGGCCCAGCTTCCCCTGCAGGTGTGGCTCCCCGACGCCATGGAGGGCCCGACGCCGGTCTCGGCCCTGATCCACGCGGCCACGATGGTCGCCGCCGGCATCTACATGCTCTGCCGCATCCAGGTCCTCATGGTTCCGCCGGCCATGACGGTGATCGCCTGGGTGGGGACCCTGACGGCCCTCTACGCGGCCCTCTGCGCGGTCACGCAGAGCGACATCAAGAAGGTCCTAGCGTACTCGACGCTCTCCCAGCTCGGCTACATGGTGGCCGCGTTCGGGCTCGGCTCGGTCGGGGCCTCGATGTTCCACCTGACGACCCACGCCTTCTTCAAGGCGCTCCTCTTCCTGGGCTCCGGCTCGGTCATCCTCGGCTGCCACCACGAGCAGGACATCTTCAAGATGGGCGGGCTAAGGTCCCGGATGCCGCTCACGTTCTGGACGTTCACGGTCGCGGTGGCCGCGATCTCGGGGCTTCCCGGCCTGGCGGGATTCTTCTCCAAGGACGCGATCCTTGTGCTCGCCTTCACTCAAGACAAGGCGGTCTTCGCGGTGCTGGCGCTGACGGCGGTCCTCACGGCGTTCTACATGCTTAGGCTCTGGAAGATCGTCTTCCTGGGAGCGCCACGCAGCGAGGCCGCGGGCCACTCCCACGAGAGCGGGATCTCGATCACGGCCCCGCTTGTCCTCCTGGCCGCGCTTTCGGTGGCCGGCGGATACACGGCCATTTACCGGGGCGCGTTCGACGGCGTTTTCTCGCACATCCCCGAGGCCGGGGGCTCGACCCACCTCATCATCCTGGCGACCAGCCTGACGGTGCTCGTGGTGGGCGCCGGGGCCTCGCTCGCGTTCTACGCGACGGACGGGGGCGACGCCCTGGAGGCGCGCGCGCCCTCGGTGTTCGGCTTCCTCCTGGCGCTCAAGTCCTCGTTCGACCTCGCCTACGACTACTACGTCGCGAAGGTGCAGCAGCGCCTCGCCATGGCCCTCAACTTCATCGACCTGGTGGTGCTCTCGGGCGCCATCGTCCGCGGCCTGGCGGGCGTGGTTGAGATGGTCGGATTCGGCGTCCGCACGCTCCACACCGGGCGCATCAACCACTACGTCTACTGGTTCCTCGGGGGGGTCGTGATCCTCTGGGCCTTCGCCACCGGCGTCCTCTGATCCACCGTGATGAGCTCCCTTCCCCTAGACCCCCTGCTCCTGTCGGTCGGCGCGCCGCTCTCGGTGGCGGCCCTGATCGCCCTCGGGGTCCCGAAGCGCATCGTCGTCAAGCTCGCCTATCTGGGCTTCGCCGTCCCGGCGATCGCGGGCCTCTACCTCTGGTGGTCGTTCGCGGCCGCGGCCAAGGAGTCCCACGGCTACGCCTACCTCACGAATTACTCGACGGGCCTGGACGGATTCGGGATCAGCCTGAAGCTGGGCCTTAACGGGATCTCGCTGCCGCTCTTCGTCCTGGCCGGGATCGTGGGCTTTGCCGCAGGCCTCTACGCCCTCCAGTCGACCGCGGAGCGGATGAAGACCTACTTGCTGCTGCTCCTGGTCATGCTCGCGGGGCTCATTGGCACCTTTGCCAGCGTCGACATCTTCTTCTTCTATTTCTTCCACGAGCTGGCGCTCATCCCGACCTTCATCATGGTCGGGATCTGGGGCGGCCGCGACAGAAGCCACGCGGCGATGACGCTCACGGTGTACCTCACGATCGGGGCGATGCTCTCGCTCCTGGGCCTCGTCGCCATCTACGTGAAGAGCGGGGCCAACAGCTTCGACCTGCTGGCCATCCGCGACACCCTCGCGTCCCGTCCCCTGGGCGAGGTGACGCAGCGCCACATCTTCGGGCTCCTCCTCTTCGGCTTCGGGGTCCTCGTCTCCCTCTGGCCGTTTCATTCGTGGGCGCCGCTCGGCTACGGTGCGGCCCCGAGCTCGGCGGCGATGCTCCACGCCGGCGTCCTCAAGAAGTTCGGGCTCTACGGCCTGGTGCAGATAGCCCTGCCGCTCCTTCCCCTGGGGGCCCTCCACTGGAGCCACACGGCGGCCACCCTTGCCGCCGTGGGCAACGTGCTTGTCATCGGGCTCGTCACGATCGCCCAGCGGGACCTGAAGCAGATGGTCGGATACAGCTCGGTCATGCACATGGGCTACGCGTTCCTGGGGATCGCCACCGGCTCCCTCCTGGGAGTAGGCGGCGTGGTGATGCTCATGGTGGCGCACGGCCTGTCGGTGGCGCTCCTATTCCTCCTCTCGACCAGCATCCACCAGCGCACCAACACCTTTGACCTGCAGCAGATGGGCGGCTTGGCGCAGCAGGCCCCGGTCCTGGCCGCGCTCTTCGTCACCGCGACCTTCGCCAGCGTGGGGCTGCCCGGCTTCGCCAACTTCTGGGGCGAGCTGCCGATCTTTGTCGCCCTATGGGGCTTCTCCCATTGCCTGACCGTGATCGCGCTCCTCGGGACGGTGATTTCCGCCGTGTACGGCCTGCGCGCCGCCGCGCGGGTTTTTTTCGGGCCGCAGACCGAGGCGTTCGCCCGGTTCGAGGCGTCAAAGCCGGTGACCGACATCACCTGGGCTGAGCGCCTCCCGGCCCTCGTCCTGATCGCGGCGCTCCTGTTTGTGGGCGTCTGGCCCAGGTCCATCTCCACCGGCATCGACCAGGCCCTGGCGGGCAGGGTACCGGCCGCGGCGGCCGTCCCCGTGGCAACCCCGCAGTAACGCAGGCTTCACATGGACTTCACCGTTCTACGAGATCTCGCCGCAGGGAACACCTGGGGGTCCATCTGGCCCGAGCTTGGCCTCGGCTGCCTTGCGCTCGCGCTCCTGGTCCTGGAGACGGTGCTCCCGAAGTCCGCCCACCGCCGGATCCCGATGGTGTCGATCCTGGGGCAGCTTGGGCTCCTTGTGGCGCTGCTCGCCACCTTCGACACCTCCCGCCACGAGGCCTTCAACGGCCTCCTGATGCAGTCGCCTCTTGGCGAGCTGATGAGGGCCTTCTTTCTGGTGTCGTCCCTCCTGGTCTCAATCCTTGGAAGGGCGGGCCTGCCCGGCCGCAAGGTGCCGCAGGTCGAGTTCCACCACATCGTGCTGGTCGTCGCTGCGGCGATGATGCTCCTGGTCGAGAGCCGGAACTTCGTGATGCTTTTCGTCGCGCTGGAGACGGTGACCGTGGGCCTCTACATTCTGGTCAGCTACTACCGCTCGAGCGCGAAGACGCTTGAGGCGGGGCTAAAGTACCTGGTGATGGGAGCCCTGAGCTCGGCGCTCCTGCTCTTCGGGATCGTGCTTCTCTACGGGGTGGCCGGCAGCGCGGGCCTGGCGGGACGCACCCCCCAGGGCATGTACTTCGTGGGGCTTGAGGCCTTCCTCGAGGTCAACCCCCACAACTTCATGGCGGCCGCCGGCATCGTGCTCGTCCTCGCGGGCGTCGCCTTCAAGATTGGCGCGTTCCCGTTCCAGATCTGGGTGCCGGACGTCTACCAGGGGGCGCCGACCCCGGTAACGGCGTTCCTCGCGGTCGCGTCCAAGGCGGCCGGGTTCATCGTGCTCCTGGTCCTCGTGACGCAGGTGTTCGCGCCTTACGAATGGCTCGTCGTTCCGGTCCTCACCTTCATGGCCGCCGCGACGATCCTCTTTGGAAACCTTGCGGCCCTTAAGCAGAACAATGTGAAGCGCCTGATCGGCCTCTCGGGGGTGTCCCATGCCGGGTTCATCCTCCTCGCCGTTGCCTCCGCCAACCGGGTGCCGAGCGCCATCGGGGCCGTCTATTTCTACCTGATCGCATACCTGGTCGCCTCGTTTGCGGTGTTCGGCGTCATGACGATCCTTTCCGGCCCGGACGACGCGGAGCAGGAGCTCTCGGACTACTGCGGCCTGGCCAAGCGAAGCCCGTTCCTGGCGGGTATCCTCGCCTGCGGCCTTGGCTCCCTGGCCGGGATCCCGCCCCTTGCGGGGTTCATGGGAAAGCTCTTTGTCTTCACGGCGGCCTTCAGGGCCGGCCACTATGGGCTCCTTGCCGTCGCGATCTCCGGGGTCGTGATCTCGATCTACTATTATTTCGGGTGGATACGCGCGGCATACTTCAATGACGAGGCGCCGATTTCCCCGGAGACTGCCAGCCGCGTCGACGGCGGCGGCATGACCCTGCGGGTCGCGATCGCCCTCCTTGCGGCAGGCTCGATCATCCTCGGGTTCTACCAGGGCCCTCTGGGCTCCCTCCTCTCGCGCTAAAAAAGGCCAGGCTTTTTGAGCCTGGCCTTCTCAAAAGCCGAAAGCGGTGCCTGGCCTATTAGCGCCAGTGTCCCTCGTGCCAGACCCATGAGCCGCCGCGGCGGTCCCAGTGACCCGCCTCCCAGCCCGCTCCGGGATGGAAGTGGGGATGGCGGTCATAGTGGCCGCGCACCCACACCCAGCCCCCGGCCCAGTGCCAGTGGCCGCCAATCCAGAAATACTCGACTCCGGGCGAGGGCGGCACGGGCTCGAAGATGGCCGGAGGCGGCGCCTCCTGCGCGATGATCTCGGCCGGCTGGCCCGGGGGAGGCGGGGGCGGCGTGACCGCGGAATAATGGCCCTCGACCCACACCCAGCCTCCGCCGCGGACCACCCATTGGCCGGGGATCCAGGAATAGCCCGGCTGTGCGACACGGTCCCAGTGGCCGTTGATCCATTCCCAGTGCTCGTGATGCCATCCCCAGTGGCCGCGGATCCAGATGTAACCCGGTCCCGGCGCCAGCGGCACGACCTCGACTCGCTCCGGCGGCGGCTCGCTGCGCACGACAACCTCGGGACCCCCGATGTTGATTCCGATTTCCACGCCCGCGTTGGCAGCCAGGGGAAGGGTGCTGCACGCCAGGGCAAAGAGTGAGATTTGAGTGAGTTTCATGGGTGTGAATCTGTGTGGGTTATCGTCAATTAGACGCCGATTTCCGGGAAAAGTTACGGTTCGCGGGAGCAGGTTGGGAGGCGGGCGTTTGCAGGGGGCGCCACAAATTGGCCCGGGACGATGTTTCCAGTTTGTTTCTCATGTAATTTGCTGCCTGATTCGGTGCAATGATGAAGGTTACCGGGCTCGCCATAGTCCCGCCCCCCAGCGCCTCGGATCTCCCAAAGGTTACGCCTGAACTGCTCGCCTCGGTGCTCGCCCGCTACTCGCGGAGCACGGAGGGGATCTCCTCGATCCTCGGCAAGGTGGACATCGCCAACCCCGACGCCTCGATCGACCGGATCCTCAAGTTCGTCGACTACGGCCACGCCTCGATCGGGGGGCTCACCGGCGGCCTCGCGGTGGCCCTTGACGGCGTCTCAATGTGGCTGGCCTACAAGATTTTTGAGATCGCCCAGATGGCCGACGGCCAGGAGTCGAGCACGCGCTACATCACGATGGACCCGGCCAACATCCCCGGGTCCGAGGAGCTCGGGATCCCGGACGACCTGGCGCCGCGCTGGCGCGCGGTTCTCGCCCGGGCCTTCGAGGCCTACAACAGCGAGTACGCGCGCCTGGACGCACTGTCGGTGGCCGAGCCCGAGCGGATACGCTTCCCGAGGGACGCGAAGCCGGCGGTCGTGGCCCGGATCCGCAAGAACTATGCGCTGGACCGGGCGAGGTACTTCATCCCGCTGGCCACAAAGACAAACGTGGGCCTCGTGCAGACCTCGCGGATGTGGGCCCTCACGGTGAAACACCTCGATTCGCTCCCCAATCCCGAGGCGCGGTCCGCCGCGGCGCTCATCCGGGCGGAGCTCCTCAAGGTTTCGCCGCGGCTGATGAGGCACAGCATGGCGGAGCGCTCGTTCGAGGAGCAGGCGCGCCAGGAGCTCGCGGCCTCCCTGAGGATGGGCCAGGAGGCCCTGGGCACAGAACCGCTAGCCGACAAGGTCTGGGTCAGCGTGGACCGGTCCACCCCCCCGTGGTTCCCGCAATGGCAGCCCGTCGGCGAGGCCCTCCGCCACCGGGCCAACCGGTACGGGCAGCAGGGAGAGGCGACGCGCAGGATGCGGGTCACCTTTGCATGGAACAACATGGCCCTGGCCGAGCTTCGGGACCTGAACCGGCACCGGACGGGAAACCGGTACACGCCGCTCATCCAGGTGGGGTTCTACCTGCCGCCCGAGATCGACCGGGCCGCCCACCTCACGCTCCTTAGCGACCAGCGGGACCTGACGCGCGAGCTCATGGCACGTGGGTCGCCCGCCTACGTATACTCCCTGCTGCTGGGCGCCCAGACGCCCTTTGAGCACGGGACCCACGGCGACAAATTCATCTACGAGGCGGAGCTTCGCACCGGCATGGGTGCGCATTTCCGCTATGCCGAGCACCTTAGCGCGGCCCTGAGGGAGTTTTTGGCGCAAGTGCCCGAAGCCCGTGAATGGGTGGTTGAGGGAACGGCCGAACCGGAATAGCTGGTCACAGGAATCAACCCCGCAATATATAGTTGCTGCAATCAATTGGCGAAGCCACGAATGACACGGCGAACGAATGAAATTCAAGCTGCATTCACCCCGTCGATCGGCTGAAGGTAACTAAATCCCACATGTTCAGAGTCCTTCAGTTCAATATGCAGTTCGGTATGGGCTGGAACACGGCCGATCCCGATTCGGCCCCGATCGACATCGAGGCAACCGTTGCGGAGATCCGGAAGCACGATCCAGACGTCGTGCTGCTCCAGGAGGTCGAGCATGCCCGGCCGGGTGGCGAGCAGACGGAGCCCCCGCCAAATTATACGCGCCTGAAGGAGGCGCTCTCGGGCTACGACAGCTATTTCTCCTACCCCAAGGCCGACCCCCGGGAGCTTCCGTTTGGCATTGGACTGGCGATCTTCTCAAAGACACCCCTGTTCGACGCCTTCCGCATCGACGTCCCGTCGCCCGCGATCGAGTTTGAGTTCGGGGGAAAAAAGACCACGCCGACGGACCGATTGATGATTGGGGCCAAGACGGTCGTGGCCGGGCGCCAGGTGCAGTTTTTCAACGTCCACCTGCTGGCGTTCTTCATGCTCGGTTCAAGCAGCACCATGTTCCCGTGGCAGCGCGACCTGGTGGCGGACCGCCTCGCGTCTTCAGACATCCCCACGATACTCACGGGCGACTTCAATGTGAGCCAGCACGCCTCCCTCGTGGAGCAGTTCGCGGAGTTCGGCTACGCGACCGTGCAGTACAAGGAGCCGACGTGGCACCGCAGGCCCTTCGTCCTGGACCACATCTTCTACAATTCCGGCCTTAGGTGCCTGGGACACGCCGTCGAGCACACGATGGCCTCGGACCACCTTCCCATCCACGCGGACTTCGACTTCGGGTTCTAGGGGCCGCCTACGGCTTGGCTGCGCGTATCCGGTCCTTCTCGGACTCCCTCTCCTCGTCCAGCCGAGCCTTCTCCGAGGAGATCTGCTTGCGGATCTTGTCCACTTCCTCGGCGTTCCGGGCGGCAAGCGCCTGTTCCAGCTGCTGCTTTAGGAAGATCTCCCGCTCCGCCACCTTGCCCTGATAGAGGCGGTCGACCTCTGCCAATCTTGTCCGCTGCTCGGGCGTCACCGGGCGCGAGGCGGCCGGGTCGGACTTGGACAGGCGCTCCATGGCAAGTTCGTAGGCGCTTTTCATAGGTAGGCGGCAGGATCGCCCCGATGTGCGAGAATGGCAACAAAATGGCTTCTCATCCCGAGGGAATGGGCGGAGATTTGCTGCCCCCCACATGAGCACCGAGGACCAGAGCGAACTCTTCAGGGAGCCTGAGCAGGCGGCGGGGGACCGCGCGGCCGCGGATGACTCGACCCGCCCCCTGGCGGTGCGGATGCGCCCCCGGCGCCTCTCGGAGGTCGTCGGCCAGGAGCACATCCTCGGCGCGGGTAGCCTGCTCGCGAGGCTCGTGGCCCAGAACCGCTTCGGCTCGCTCCTCTTCTACGGCCCGCCCGGTTCGGGCAAGACAAGCATCGCGGAGGCGATCGCGAGGGAAACGAAGAGCCGATTCGTCCGTGTGAACGCGGTCATGTCGAACGCGGCGGAGCTGCGCGACGTGCTCGGGGCGGCCCGCCGCATGCCCGGCGCTCGCACGATCCTCTTCATCGACGAGCTCCACCGCTTCAACAAGACGCAGCAGGACCTGCTCTTGCCCGACGTGGAGCAGGGGGTTGTCCGCCTGATCGGGGCCACGACCCACAACCCGGGCTTCTACGTGAACCCGCCGCTCCTGTCGCGGAGCCACCTCTTCCGGCTCGAGCCGCTCTCGACGGCCGCCGTGGCGGGCGTCCTCGCGCTGGCCCTCTCCGACGCGGAGCGCGGCCTGGGCCCGCTTGGCGTGACCGCGGGCCCCGGGGTGCTGAACGAGCTCGCGGTCTTCTGCGACGGCGATCTCCGGCGCGCTCTGAACGCGCTCGAGGTGATCGCTATTGGCAAGGGCGGGCCCTCCGCGATCACAGCCGAGGACCTTTCCCTGTTCGCGCGCGAGCGCCGCATCCGCTACGACCCGGACGAGGACGAGCACTACGACACGATCTCGGCCTTCATCAAGAGCTGCCGGGGCTCGGATCCCGACGCCGCCCTGTACTGGCTCGCCAAGATGCTTGCCGGGGGAGAGGACCCGCGCTTTGTCGCCAGGCGCCTGGTGATCCTCGCCAGCGAGGACGTCGGCCTGGCGGACCCGCACGCGCTCCCGCTTGCCGTCGCCGCCCACCACGCCGTCGAGTTCGTGGGGCTGCCCGAGGCCGAGCTCACGCTGGCCCATGCGACCCTCTACATCGCGACGGCCCCGAAGAGCAACTCGGCCACGGTGGCCCTTGGCGAGGCCCGGAGGGTCCTGGCCGAGGCGCCCGTGCAGTCGGTTCCGGAATACCTCCGCGACAAGGGAGGGCAGGCCAGCAAGCGGATGGGCCAGGGGAAGGGGTACCTCTACTCCCACGACTTTCCCGAGGGCATCTCCGGGCAGGCCTACCTGGAGCATCCCATGACGCTCTACACGCCTAAGGCCGCGGGGGCCGAGGGGGTGATCGCCGAGCGGCTTGAGCGATGGCGCCAATTGAGGGCGAAGCGGCCGTCGGCTTCCTGAAAGCTCCTTGCAGGGGCGGTCGCCCGAGGGTAGGTTCCCGGCAATGAGAAGCCTCCTGCTTGCAGCCTTTTTCGGCCTGGTGCTCGCGGCGACGTGCGGGGCTGACGGGACACCCCCGTCGAAGGACGACGAGGTGGGGACCATCTCCGGGATCGCAATCGCGCGCGGCGACGGGTGGCTCGGGATCGAGATTAAGGGCGGCTCGTTCGCCCTGACGTTCTACAACGGCAAGAAGAAGCCCGTCCCGGCGGACGCCACCTCCGCGGTGGCTCGCTGGTCGGTCCACTACCAGCCCAACGAGGAGCGCACCGAGCTCGTCCCATCGGGAGACCCCGCGGTCCTTTCCTCGCCGTACCCGGTCAAGCCCCCCCACACCTTCATCCTGCACCTCGTCCTCCTTTTCGAAGGCAAGCCCGACGCCTCGGAGGCCTATACCGTCAATTTTAGCGAGTAGGCCACCCCCAGGGCGGGCCATGAATTGACAGTGGCGGCAGGTGGGGCGATTTTGACCGGATGCCCTCGTCCAAGCTTCATTCCTTCGACACCGTGGAGTCGGCCGTGGAGGACATCGCCGCGGGCCGGATCGTCATCGTGACCGACGACGAGCGGCGGGAGAACGAGGGAGACCTTATCATGGCGGCATCGAAGGTGACCGACGAGGCGGTCGGGATGATGATACGGCACTGCAGCGGGATCGTTTGCGTAGCGACGACCTCGGAGGTGCTCCTGGGCCTTGGACTGGCGCCAATGGTGCCCAATAACCGGGACAAGCACCGGACGGACTTTGCCGTGAGCGTCGACGCGGCCCACGGGGTGTCCACCGGCATAAGCGCGTCCGACCGCGCCAGGACGATACGCCTCCTGGGCAGCCCCGATTCGGTCCCCGAGGACCTGGTGCGCCCGGGTCATGTCTTCCCCCTCAGGGCCAGGCCGGGCGGCGTCCTGGAGCGCCCCGGGCACACCGAGGCGGCGGTCGACCTCGCGGTCCTGGCGGGCCTCCATCCGAGCGGCGTCCTGTGCGAGCTGATGAACGACGACGGCTCCGTCGCCCGGCTGCCGGAAATCGCAAGGTTCAAGGAGAAGTTCGGCCTGCGGATGATCTCGATTGCCGACCTGGTCAGGCACCGCGCGAAATCATGTTGCGGATTGCCGGGTACCGGCTCTCCTCTCGACGTTCCATGAGTGGCGATTCACCTATCCCGGAGGCCGTGGAGGCAAGAGGCCTCAAGGTTGCGATAGCGGCCGCGCGCTTCAACACGAAGCTCGTGGACGCCCTCCTCGTCCGGGTGCAGGCGCGGCTCCGCGAGGTCGGGGTGAGGGACCGCGACGTGGCCGTCGTCAGGGTGCCCGGCTCAAACGAGCTCCCGGTGGCGGCCCGCCTTCTGGTCGATCGCCGCCCCCCCGACGCCGTCATAGCCCTTGGCGTCATCATTCGCGGCGGGACGATCCACTATGAGCTCGTGGCCCAGTCCGCGACGCAGGGCCTCCAGGCCGTGGCGCTCGACTCGCGGGTGCCCGTCATCAACGGCGTGGTGGTGGCCGAGAACGCCTCGCAGGCGAGGGCGCGGTGCGCCGGCAGGATCGACCGGGGCGCCGAGTTTGCGGACGCCGCCGTGTCGATGGCGGCCCTAAGGAGGAGGCTCTCACCATGAGCAAGGCGCAGTACGCACAGCGGCATGACGGTCGGGTGGCCGCCCTCCAATACCTGTATGCCTGGAGCATCAACACTCCCGACAACCCGGTCGACGACCTTAGGATCTTCTTCGAGGGCCAGGAACACCCGAGGGACCATTATTCCTTTGGCGAGGAGATCATCGACGGAGTGATCAAGAACCAGGTGGAGATCGACGCCCAGATCAAGGTGCTTGCGCAGAACTGGGAGTTCGAGCGGATCGCAAAGATCGACCTGGCGATACTCAGGATAGCGATGTTCGAGATGCTCCACCGGAAGGACATCCCGCCGGTGGTGTCGATCAACGAGGCGATCGACATCTCCAAGGAGTTCTCAAACGCCGACTCCAAGCGATTCATCAACGGCATCCTCGACCGCCTGAAGGACCAGCTTGGCCGGGATTCGCGCAAGGCGTCCGCCTAGGGGAGGGCAGCGCCCCGCGAGCCGTGTTTTCGCTGTTCAAGAAATTCAAGGAGGGCCTGGCCAAGACGGTCTCGGCAATCTCGTCCAGGACCCACGGAATCTTCGGCGGGCGGGCGATCGACGCGTCGTCGTTGGCCACGCTCGAGGAGGCGCTCTTCGCGGCGGACTTTGGCGTCGAGACCACGGCCGAGATCCTGCGCGAGATCAAGTCCGCCACGAGGACAGACAGGGCGCTCGAGGGCCGGGAGGCCGCGGCAATCGGGGCCGAGGTGCTGCGCCGCGCCCTCAAGGGCTCCGAGGGAGCCGTCACCCGCGCCGCCTCCAAGCCGACCGTGATCGTCCTTATCGGCGTGAACGGGTCCGGAAAGACCACCACGGCGGCCAAGCTCGCCTGGCGCCTGAGGCAGGAGGGCGGTTCCGTGCTCCTTGCCGCCTGCGACACGTTCAGGGCCGCGGCCACCGAGCAGCTCCAGGCGTGGGCGAGCCGCCTCGGGCTCGAGATCGTCTCGAACAAGGCGGGCGCCGATCCGGCCTCCGTCGCGTTTGACGCGGTCCAGGCGGCCCGCAGCCGGGGGCACGACTGGGTCATCATCGACACGGCGGGCCGCCTCCACACCAAGGACAACCTGATGGTGGAGCTCTCGAAAATCCGGCGGGTCGTGGCGAAGATCGACCCCACGGCACCGCACCACGCCTGGCTTGTCGTTGACGGGTCGCTTGGCGGCAACTCGATCGAACAGGCCCGAGCATTCCACAAGAGCTTCGGGCTGACGGGCCTCATCGTGACGAAGCTCGACGGGACAAGCCGCGGCGGGGCGATCGTCGGGATCTGGAAGGAGCTAAAGCTGCCGATCCTCTTTGTGGGCCTGGGCGAGGCGCCCGAGGACCTCCAGCCTTTCAGCGCCGAGAACTACGCAGCCGCCGTCTTTGGCGTCGAGCGCGAGGACGCCTAGGATTGGCGCCTCTGGTCGCGCCGACGTAGAAGCGTGGCCGCGAGGATCAAGACAAAGGACACCGCCAATAGGAGCGCCGCAAACCGGTGGGCCCGCGAGTAGTCGAGGCTTTGTACCTCGTCATAAAGCGCTATGCTGGCGACCTTTGTGACGCCCGGGATCGACCCGCCAATCATCAGCACGACGCCGAATTCTCCCAGGGTGTGGGCAAAGCCAAGGGTGAGTCCGGCGGCGATGCCGCGCTTTGCAAGAGGCAGGTGGACGCGCGTCCAGACATGCCAGGGCGGCGCGCCGTGGGCGGCGCAGGCGTCCAGCTGCTCCTGGGGCACGCCCCGGAGTGCGGCCTGGAACGGCTGGACTGCGAAAGGCAGGGAATAGATGACCGAACCGATGACCAATCCGGCGAAGGTGAACGCGAGCGAATGCCCCGTGAGCGCCACCCACCAGCTGCCCGGGGCGTGGCCCGGCGAGAACCCGATCAGCAGGTAAAAGCCGATCACGGTGGGGGGGAGAACAAGGGGGAGGGCGACCAGCGTCTCGATGATCGGAGCCGTGCGGCTTTGCGACGTGTTGAGCCAATGGGCGAGGGGAAGGCCCACGACAGCCAGGATAAGGGTCGTGACGCCGGCCAGCTCGAGCGTGAGGCCGAGCGACTGCCAGATCGGTCCAGGCAGTCCCAGGAAAGGGTCGGGTGTCATTCGGTACAACGAAGGGTGTACACGATTCCCTTCTCGGTGCCAATCGCCAGGAGCTTGTCGTCGGGCGACCAGCACAGGCTCGTCGCTGCAGCCGGCATCCTGACCGTGGCCCTCAGGGGCTGGCGCCTCTCGGGGCTCCAGAGCATGAGGGAGCCGTCCTGCGAGGCCGACGCGAGCAGGCCGTGCTCTCCCTGGAATGCGAGCCCGCAGACCGGGGCGGGGTGGGGCAGCATGACGGGCTCCCGTCCCTCGGGGCCCGGACCGGAGCAGTCCCAGACGCACGCATCCTGGCTTCCGCTCGTGGCGAACCAGCGGCTCGATCGGTCGAACGAGAGGTGGCGCACCTTGGTCTCGTAGCCGCTCATCTGCAGCTCCACGTCGCTCTCGGGCATCCAGAGGTGGACGCTCGGGTCCTGGTTGCCGGACACGAGCCACCGGGCGTCGGGCGACCAGGCGAGCGAAAGTATACCGTTTCCATACGGAAACTCCTTCTGGGCCACGGCAAGGTCGGCGTCCCAGAGGCAGACGCCGCCGAAGTAGGCCACGGCGGCGCAGCCGCCCGCCGGGTGCCATGCCAGTGCCGAGATCGTCTTGGGCGCGTCGGGAAACGCGTGGCGGGTCGAGGCGTCGGGGTTAAGGAACACGAGCCTTCGTCCGGCCGATGCCGCCAGGATCGGCGCCCCGGCCCCGGGCCTCCATGCCAGGTGCTCCACCCAGTCGCGCCCAAGCTTGGCCGTGGCGACATGTTGGCCCGCGGACGCGTCCCATACCTTAACGGCGCCGTCCTGGCCCCCGGTGGCGAGGGTCAGCGTGCCCTTCCGCCAGGACAGGGTGTTTGTTCCCCCCTCGTGCCCGGGCAGCTCGTGGAGCTTGGCGCCGTCCGAAGCCGCGAGGAGCGCGACCGGCCCCGAGGCCGCCGCCGCCGCAATCTGCGCGCCGTCGGGCGACCACGCCAGGTCGATCACATAATCCTCCAACTGCCCGTACCAGTGCTTGGTGAGCTCCATGGTCGGCTCACGCCGCCAGGCAGGCCTTGAAGGCCGCCGTCAGCTCCGAGCGGTTCAGGTTCTTCCCGATGAAGACGAGCGTGTTGACGCGCGGCTCGGAGCCCCATTCCCGGTCAAACTTGGCGTCAAAAAGCATGTGGATGCCCTGGAACACGAGCCGCTTGCCCGAGCCCTTGACGCTGAGGACGCCCTTCATGCGGTAGATGTCGTTTCCCTGGGTGCGCAATAGGGCGCTTATCCAGTCGTTGAGCCGCTTGCCATCGAGCTCCCCCGGCTGCTGGATGCCGACCGAGGTCACGTCCTCGCTGTGCTCGTGGGCCGCGTGGAAGTCGGCCTGCCACGCGGGCTTGACGAGCGCCCCTGCGGCGTGGATGTGCAGGGGGTCCTCGCCGCACCCCTCAAACACGAGGTAGGTCCCGGGCTTGTCGACTTCGAGCTTGAATGCCCCGTTGCCGTCGGTGAGGAGGAGCCGGTTGAGGGTAGGCCCCGGGATTACGGTCTCGCCCGCCTTCATCCGCCTCTCCCAGTCCGCGAACACCGTGACAGCGGAGTCCCGCACCGCGGCAATCGCGTCCTCCCCAAGGGAGGCAACCGGCATCACGGCCACATCGAGCTCATTCTCATTGCCGTGGTGATGGTGGTGGTGGCCGTCGCCGTGATCGTGGTCATGGCCATGCCCATCGCCATGCCCGATCACGATCTCGTGGGTCCCCGCCGGGAGCGCATAGGCGCCCGCCCACTCGAAGGGGTATTCGGGCTCTAGGAACTTGGGGTCGAGCTCGGTCGCCCGCTCAAGCTTGAAGCCTCCCACGTCCAGCACGCGGTCAAGCGGCACCGCGCAGTCCCGGCACCGATAGACCTTGGCCACGGCGTTGATCCCGCGGATCCTCTCCTCGAGCGAGTCGAGCTCCGCCGGGGTGACGAGGTCGGTCTTGTTGATCAGGATCACGTCGGCAAAGGCCAGCTGCTTGACGGACTCGTCGCCCTTGTCGAGGTGCGTCGCGACGTGCTTGGCGTCGACCACCGTGACGATCGCGTCCAGCCGGAAGCTGCGCCGCATTTCGTCGTCGGTGAAGAAGGTCTGCGCCACCGGGGCCGGGTTCGCAAGGCCGGTGGTCTCGATCAGGATCCCGTCCAGCCGGTCCTTTCGCTTCAGGAGCCTGCCCAGGATGCGGATCAGGTCCCCGCGCACCGAGCAGCAGATGCACCCGTTGTTCATCTCGAAGAGCTCCTCGTCGCTCTGGATCACGAGCTGGTTGTCGACACCGACCTCCCCGAACTCGTTCTCAATCACGGCGAGCTTGCGCCCGTGCTGCTCGGTCAGGATCCGGTTGAGGAGGGTCGTCTTGCCGGAGCCGAGGAAGCCGGTGAGTACGGTTACAGGAATTGGGTTTTGGTCCATGCGGGAGGCGAGTGAGCCCTCCAAAATGAACCCCAATGGCGCTGGCCGTCAATCGGCGACACGGCGCTTTGGGGGCCCTAGGGCGTAAGGACCTGGTCGTCCTCGGTCCAGAGCCGGTGGTCCGGCCCCGCCGATCGGATCTCCATCCGCTCGCCCGAGAGCTGGTGGAAGAAAAACGGGGTGCCCCAGCGGTCGCAGAGCTCGCCCCTTGCGTTCACGGCAGTGCAGTCCCGGGGGATGAATTCATATCCGAGCCTGTTCTTGCCCCTTAATACCGCCGTAATCTCGTTGTTCTCGCCCACGGGGTTGCCCTGGTGGGTCGCGCCCCGGTAGGCGATGAAGAGGGCGTTAAGCATGCGAAGGTCCGCGTGGATGTCGCCCTGCGGCGAGTTGAGGCCCTCGACTAGCCTGGAGCGCCCCTCGAGGCTGGGGGCCGAGGCGGCCATGGCCGCCTCGGACGGGCTTCCAGCCATGACCCTGCCCTCGTTCTTCAGCGCGGCGATTGCCGGCTGCAGGGGCGCCACGTGCGGCCGGAAGACGAGCAAGAGGAGCACCAGGCCGAGCGCAAGCGCGCCCCCGAAGATCCCCATCCGGATGCGCTGCGGGCCCATGGCGCCCTAGCTCATGAACCCCAGGTTCGAGCTCGCGAACCGGCCGATGTTCGGGAGCACGACCGGCAGGTTCGTGGCGCTCACGCCGAACCAGGTGGCGAGCGTGGCGGCGTACTCGTCCACGCTCGTGGTGGGGATCCAGCGGCCGCGGCCCGTGTCCTCAGGGCCCCCGAGTTCGAGGAGGGGGACCTGCCCGTAGATATCCGCTCCCTTCACGGCCCCGCCCATGATCAGGTGATGGGAGCCCCATCCGTGGTCCGAGCCCGCCGTGCCGTCGTTGGTGCCGTTCGTGTTGAACGTGCGGCTGAAGTCCGACGCCGTGAACGTCGTGACCTGGTTCTGGACGCCGAGCTCCGAGGTCGCCGCCGAGAATGCGCTGAGCGCCTGGCTAAGCTGCATGAAAAGGGTCGCGTGGGAGCCCAGCTGGTCCGAGTGCAGGTCAAAGCCGCCCAGGCTCGCGAAGAAGACCTGGCGCGTGAGCCCGAGCTGCGGGGCCGCCCCGATCATCCGTGCGATCATGTTCATCTGGGTTCCGATGCTTGTCGTCGGGAACACGGTCGCGAGCTTGGGCGCCGACGCCAGGACGGAATTGAGCAGCACGCTGTCCGTGATCGCGCTTGTCGTGATCCCGCCGAACGCGGCCTCGAAGAGGTTCTGCTCCTGCTGGTTAAGGATGGTCTGCTGCGCGGCGGCGCGCGAGGTGGCGAGCGTGGAGCCGGTTGTGCCCGAGAGGACCACGGCCCCCGATGGGTTCACGGCGAACTGCGAGACGGTGTTGCCCACCTGGAAGGAGTTCTGGCCGGCGACGCTCACCGACATGGACACCTTCGGGTTCGTGTTGAGCGCGTTCACGATGTCGGCCAGGCGCCCCCCCCACCCGGTCGTGAAGGGCTGGTCGGGAACGCTGCTCTGCCACTGGACCTGCTGGTTGGCGTGGGAGAAAAGCTGCGGCGGGAGCGCGACCGTGCCCGCGTTGTACTGCGCCAGGGTCACCGGCTGCACCAGGGTCCCCGTGTTGGCCAGGAGCGCGAGCTGGCCCTGGCCGAAGAGGCCCTGGACCTCGACCAGCGAGGGGTGGAGCCCCCAGGAGCGGCCGTCGTTGTAGGTCTTCGGCGTGATGGGCAGGAGCGTGTCCTGGGCCAGCGCCAGCACCGTCCGGTCGGTCGAGTAGAGCTGGTAGCTCGCGTTGTCCACCGGGACGAGGAGGTTGTTCGAGTCGTTGCCGCCGTAGAGGAACAGGCAGACAAGCGCCTTGTAGTCGCTCGGGGCCGCGTCCGCGGCCAGGGCGCCGATCATCCGGAGCTGCGCGAGGGCGGAGAGCATCCCGGTGGCGCCCACGGCCGCGCACGCCTGGCCTATGAATCTGCGCCGGGAGAGGTCGTGGGGGGTGTTCATTTTTGGATGGCCGCGTCCTGGGACGTGGCGGTGAGGTAGAGAGCCATCTGCGCGAGGGCCGTGGCCGAGGTGCCCGCGGGGGCGGCCGAAAGGGCGCTCGTAATCTGGCCCTGGGTCTGCGTGCTCATCGCGTTGCCGCAGAGCAGCTGGCTTAGGGTGGCGACCATGGCCGAGGGATTGGCCGCGTTGGCGGAGAGAGAGGACAGGTCCAGGACGATCGTCGAGGACGAAGGGGAGGACGGCGTGTAGATGTTGGAGTAGATGTAGTTCGGGACGCTGATCGCCGTGCTGGCGGTCGTGATCTCAAACTCCGGGGCGAGGAGGCCCGCGCTCGCGAGCGAGCCCTGCTGCACGTAGCCCGGGTCGAAGAAGTTGAACACCGTGGGGGAGCGCAGGGCCGCCTGGTCGAGGCTCGTCTGGGGGTTGAAGATCGCGAACCTGCCGTCCTGCGCCGAGGCGCCGAAGGCCCTGAAGAGCGCCGTCATCCTTAGGAGCGGCTCCTTGAGCTTCCCGTATCCCGTGTCGGCCGCCACCGTGGGCGAGCGCGCCTCGTAGTCCAGGAGGATGGCCCTTATGACGGCGCCCAGGTTCCCGCGCGTACCGGTGCCGTCGTTCGCGAAGACCTGGGAGACCCTGTAGACGTACGCAGGGCTCGGGTTGCTCGTCACGAGCCGCTGGATCAGCTGCGAGCAGATGAAGGGCCCCGTGTTCTGGTGGTTGAAGAGCGCGTCGAGCGTCATCTGCAGGTCCGCCGCGCCGCCCTGGTTGGCGGGGAGGACGATGTTGTTGATGATCGTCTTCTGCGTCTTGTCATGATAGGACGGATACAACATCATCGGGTCGTCGAAGTCCGCCGTGGCGCCGTAGAAGCTCGGGCTGGCCGCCGTCGAGTTGTAGCCCCAGCCGGTGAAGACGTTGGCCATCTGGACGATCTCGTTCTGGTCGTACGTGGGGATGGGAAGGCCGAGGGAGCTAAGCTGGAGGGTGCCGTCGGGCTGCAGCTCGTTTAGCCCGATCGTGAAGAGCTGCTGCACCTCGCGCGCGTAGTTCTCGTCGGCGCTCGTGCCCTTCGCGGGGTTCGCCGCGGCGTTGCGGAGCATGTTCAGGTAGTTGCCCATCGCGGGGCTGAGCGTCACGTCCTGCAGGAGCTGCCTGAAGTTGCCGAAGGCGTCGTTGGCCAGGAGGTCATAGTAGTTGGCCAGCCCGTCGGGCTCGTTCGCCAGCTGGGAGGCCACGTCGGAGGTGACGAAGATCTCGCTCAGGGCGAAGGCCACCCGCTGCCGGAGCTGGTCGGGGGCCGTCAGGGAGATCTTCCACCACGCGGCCTGGCGGTTGTTCTGCGTGACGGCGTACTGCCCGGTGTTGGGGAAGGCGGCCGCGTCGGCGTCGGTCGCGGCGCGATGGGAGGTCTCGGGGAGCGCCATCTGGGCGGCAATCCACCCCGAGTAGCCCTGCGACTGGAGGGTTGCGATGTCGGCCGTCGTGGGGCCAAAGGTCGCCTGGGTGAGGAACCGCGGTGCGTCGGCGTCGGAGACCGTGCTCAGGTTGATCGAGGGCGGGGCGGCCGGGGCCGAGAACGTCTGCGACCCGGTGGCGCTCACGAACTGGCCTCCGAGCTCGCCCCCGGGGTAGCTGGCGCTGTCGATCTCCACGTAGAGGTTGCCGGTCAGCAGGGCCGATAGGACCTGGAGGCTCGAGTACGTGCCGGCGGGCGAGGGCGTCCACGGCGCGCCCGCGACCTGGCCGTTGGGCAGGTTGAAGACATAGGTGCCGTTGTTGGAGTCCCCGCCGATCTCCAGGTGGGCCACGACCTCGTCCGAGGACAGGTCGCTGAAGGTGACGCTCACGCTCGCGACCGATCCGTCGGCGCTCAGGAGGATCGTGGCGGTCCCCGAGCCCGTCGACCCGCCGGCCGTCGCCACGGGCCGCAGGTTCGATACAAATAGGCTCGCCGCGAGCTTCTGGATGGTGACGGTGGCCGAGCCGGCGGAGCCCACCGTGTAACCGCTGCCTGCGCTGAGGGTCAACGCCACCGAGCAGGCGGATGCGGGCCCAAGGTTCGGCGTGGGGGCCACCGTGATTGTGGCGCTTGAAACATAGGCCGGGATCGTGACGGTCCCCGGGAGGCTCTGGTAGTCGGTGCCGTTCACGGCCGTTCCGCCGAGCGCGTAGGCCACGGGAAGGGCGGCGCTCAGGTCCCCGGTCCGTGTGACCGTAAAGGCTCCCGGATTGCTCCCGCTTGAGTCGGCGTTTGGCTGCGTCGCGGCGATCGTGACGGCGTCGGGCCCCGGCGGAGCCGTGGGGGTCAGGTCATAGACCTCGACCAGGCAGACTCCCGTGCCGCCGTTGTTGCCGCTCGCGAGCACGGTGTAGGAGCCGGAACCCACGGTGACGATGGCTGCCGAGTCCAGGCTTCCTGTTGCGAAGGGGAACGCCCCCGCCTGCGTGAACGCCGCGGCGAGCTCGGTGGTGTCCGGCTCGTCGCCGACAGGGGTGCCCCAGTTGTCGTTGCTGGCAAGCGTGGTATTGGCGGAGTCCACAACCGAGAACGAGGGGTCGGCGAGGGTCCCGGCCACGCCGAGCGCCGCCAGGGCGGGCCCGGCGGCCCGGATCAGGAGCGTCCGCGTGCCCGATCCCGGCCCGATGTTGAGGCCCGGGATCAGGATGTCGCCCCCGGTGCCCATGTCCCCGCGGGTCGAGAGGTTTATCAGCCGGGCGGTCGTCGAGATCGGCGAGACCTCGTAGACCTCAAGGAGAGCGATTCCCGTGGAGCCGTTTGCGCCCGAGACCTGGGCCGTGTAGGAGGTCCCCGGCTGGAGGGTCACCACCAGGGCGGAGTCCGCGCTGCCCGCGGCGAGGGCGAATGCGCCCGCGGTGCTCATGATGGCGGCCGTGGCGTTGCCAGTGCCCCATCCCTGGTTCGACTGCACCGGGTTTCCGGCCGAGTCAAAGAGGGAAAGGATCGGCGCGGGCAGTACACCGGTGACCCCGAGGCCTGCGAGGCCGGGCCCGACCGCCCGGATCAGCACCGTGTCGGGAGTGCCTTGCCCGATCACCAGTCCGGCGATCATGATGTTGGCGCCGGTGCCGACCTGGCCCCGGGTCGAAAGATTGGAAAGCCGGGGCGCGTCGGCACGCGCCGCGAGAGCGCCGAAGGCCAAGGCCAGGGCAAATGCGAGACAGCTCGGGCGCGGAAAGCGGCGGCACACGGGCGCGTTCATAGGCCCATTGACGCCCGCGCGTCCATTAAGTAACCGCCGAACGGGCGATTTTAACAGGAATTACACAAGGCCGTGCCCTGCGCGGGGATGGGCCGAAAAGGCCGATGCCCGGGCCTCAGCGGATGGTCCGCAGCTGCACGCTGTCCACAAACCGGTCCTGGACGATGATGTCGGTGGCGATGATGAGCTTCTCGCCGACATTGGCGTGGCCCATGCGGCGCAGGAGCGCCACGGCGTTCTCGATCGTCTCCTCCGGGTCCGAAGCAAAGGGCATCAGGAAGGGCACGACGGCCCGCAGGAGCCGGAGCTGCCGGAAGGTCTCCGGGAAGGGAGTGAACGCCAGGATCGGCGAATGGACGGGCCGGAGCGCCGCCAACCCCCCGGCCACGAAGCCCTGCTTGGTGAACGTCACGATCTTAGAGTTCGGGAGACCGTCGGCGAGCACCACCGCGGAGTTAAGGACCTTCATCTTCTCGGAGGTGAACACCGAGATGTGCCGGGACTCGGGGCTCTCCTCCCGCTCGATGCGCCGCGCGATCTTGTCGAGCATCTGGACGCACTCGAGCGGGTAGCGGCCGACCGTGGTCTCGCCCGAGAGCATGACGCAGTCGGAGAACTCGTAGACGGCGTTGGCGACGTCCGTGATCTCGGCCCGCGTGGGCACGGTCTGCGAGATCATCGACTCGAGCATGTGGGTGGCGATGATGACCGGCTTTCCCTCGGCGATGCAGGTGTTGACCGCGCGCCTCTGGATGACCGGCAGGTCCTCGAACGGGCACTCGATTCCCAGATCGCCCCGGGCCACCATCAGGGCGTCGCAGGCCCGCACGATCTCGTCCAGGTTGGTGATCGCGGACTGGTCCTCGATCTTGGCGATGATGCGGGCGTGGGAGTTGCTCTTGGCGAGGAACTCCCGCAGGTGGGTGATGTCGGCGGCCTCACGCACGAAGGAGAGGGCCAGGAAGTCTATGCCGGCCTCGATCCCCACGGCCGAGTCGACCCGGTCCTTCTCGGTGAAGGCCGGCAGGTTCACCTTGACGCCCGGCAGGTTGATGTGCCTGCGGCTCTTCAGCTCCCCGGGCACGAGCACCCGGCAGCGGATGTGGGCGTCCTTCTTCTCCACCACCTCGAGCCGGATCAGGCCGCTGTCGACGAGCACCGTGTCCCCGACGTTGATGTCGTTCAGCAGGTCCTTGTAGTTCACGTCCACCGAGCGGATCTCCTCCGAGCTCTCGCGCAGGGCGCCGGGACGCACCGTGAAGTCGAAGATCTCGCCGGGCTTGAGCTCGATCGGCACCGCCAGGTCGCCGGTGCGGATCTCCGGGCCCTTTATGTCCATCATGATGGCCACGTCGCGGTCGATCCTGGCGCTCACGGCCCTGATCCGCTTGATGATCATCCTCGTCCAGTCATGCGAGGCATGGGCCATGTTGAGCCGGATCACATCGGCCCCCGCCCCTATGAGCTTCTCGAGCATCTCCTCGCTCTCGCTGGCGGGGCCCAGCGTGAAGATTATCTTGGTGCGGCGGAACGACGTGTTGACGGGCATGAAAGGATGGGGCGCTCGGGCCCTAGGAAAGTTCGTAGAAGGGGGTTCCTTCGCCGTGAAGGACGATAGAGAACTCGCAGGTGATCACCTGCCGGAGCGAGAGCAGGGATTGTTCCACCGCGTCCCTGGAGTTGCAGTCCCTGGACATGTGGGCCAGGTACACCCGCCGCCACCGGGGGCTCGCCGCGCTCGCCAAGAGCTCGCGCATCCGCTCGTTCGAGAGGTGGCCGTGGCGGCCGCCGATCCGCCGCTTCAGGTTCCACGAGCGCTTGGGGTCGGCCTCGAGCATCCGGTGGCAGTGGTTGGCCTCGACGACCACGACGTCCGACTCGCGGATCCGGTCGCGCACGCTCTCCGGGGCGTGGCCCAGGTCGGTCACCCAGGCCAGGGTGCGCCTGGGGGAGAACAGGTCGGAGTCGATCCCGTTCGTGAAGCGGAAGCCGACGGGGTCCTGGGCGTCGTGGGGTATCGAGAAGCTCTCGATGTCCAGGTCGCGGAACTGGAACGAGGCCCCGGTCTCGAAGATCTGCCAGGAGGGGCTCCAGGAGAGGGTCTTCTGGATCGCCCTCGCGGTGGGGGCGTTCGCGAAGAACTTCAGGCGGGGGAACTTCTTCAGGCTCTCGATCCCCGAGGAATGGTCCCCGTGCTCGTGCGTGACGAAGACGGCGTCCACCCGCTCGATCGACTCGCCAAGCGGCGCCAGGAGCCCGGCGAGCTTCCTCGCCGAAAAACCGGCGTCCAGCAGGATGCGCGCCCCCTCCGTTATGATCAGAGCGCTGTTGCCCGAGCTGCCGCTTCCCAGTATGCAAAATCTCATCACCCAAAGAGCATTTTCTCCGTCACGGGGAGCCGAGTGCAATGGTAATTCCGAGCACAAGTTGACCCGGTGGGGATTTGTGTTAACTCTAACCCCTCATGCCCAGGGCCAAGGACACATCGATACGGGGTGACGTGTTCGTCACCCGGCAGGTGCATTTCAACGCCGGGCACCGCCTTTACAACCCCGCGCGCAGCGCGCGCTGGAACGCGAGGACGTTCGGGCCGTGCGCCAACCCGGGTGGCCACGGCCACAACTACGTCCTTGAGGTCACGGTCCGCGGCAGGCCGGACCCGGAGACCGGGTACGTGGTCGACCTGGGAAAACTCAAGGGAATCATCGAGAAGGCGGTCGTCCGCCCCTGCGACCACCGCAACCTCAACACGGACGTGGACTTCCTCAAGGGCATCATCCCCACGACCGAGAACCTTGCCGTGGCGTTCTGGGGCCGCATCGCGCCGCTCATCCGGTCCGGCGTTCTCCACAACGTGCGGCTCTACGAGACTCCGCGCAACTTTGCCGACTACTCGGGCCCCGGCCAGGCGGGGTAGGCCGCCGCACACTCATGTACCTGCACCCCACCTCCAGCGGAGCCAAGCCGCGCATCAACCGGTCCTACGACGAGGGGTTCCGCCCGTCAGAGGGGTACCGCAAGTCGATGCCCGACATCATGGACGCCGCGCACAGCGTGATCCAAGGCTCCCACGTCCCGATCCAGCAGGTCGGGATCTCCAACTTCAAGCTGCCGCTGAAGATCCGCAGGAAGAAGGGCGGCTCGCACACCCTGGAGACGAGCGTCACCGGCACCGTCTCCCTGGAGGCCGAGCTCAAGGGGATCAACATGAGCCGGATCATCCGCTCGTTCTACGACCACAAGGGCGAGGTCTTCACGGGCGAGAGCGTCGGGAGGATCCTCAAGTCCTACCTCCGCCGGGTGAAGAGCAAGGATGCGCGGCTCAAGATGTCGTTCTCCTACCCGATCCTCCAGGAGAGCCTTCGGAGCGGGCTCAAGGGCTACCAGTTCTACCGGGCCGGCTTCGAGGGAGTCATGACCCACGCGGGGGAGTACCGCAGGTTCGTCCACTTTGAGTTCGTGTACAGCTCGGCGTGCCCGTGCTCGGCCGAGCTCGCCGAGCACGCGAGGGACAAGCGGGGCGCCTACGGGGTGCCGCACTCCCAGCGCAGCAAGGCGAGGATCGTCCTCGAGGAGACCAAGGGCAGGAAGATCTGGATCGAGGACGTGCACGCCCTCTGCCTGAAGGCGCTCAGCACCGAGACGCAGGTCATGGTGAAACGCGAGGACGAGCAGGCGTTCGCCGAGCTGAACGGCTCGCACCTGAAGTTCGTCGAGGACGCCGCCAGGCTCCTCTACCAGCGCTTCGACGCGGACGCGAGAGTGCGTGATTTCCAGATCGCGTGCTCTCACCTGGAGTCGCTGCATTCGCACGACGCCGTGAGCGTGATCTGCAAGGGGGTCAAGGGCGGCTTCTCGGCCGACTTCATGGATTTTTCTTCCCTGGTTTGCTAGGGACGCTCTATCTGGCATCCATGGCAACCCGGTCAAAGGCCCCAGTCGTCGTTGTTACGGGCGCCTCGCAGGGGATCGGGGCCGCGATAGCGCGCGCGTTCGCCTCGGAAGTCAAGGGTGTGAGGCTTGCCCTTGTCGCGAGGAACGAGGCCAACCTCGCCCGGGTGGCCATGTCATGCGCCGCGCTCGGGGCCGAGTCCGAGGTTTTTGCCTGCGATGTCTCGAGCGAGGCAAGCGTGGAGGAGATGGCGGCCCGGGTCCTTCGGCGCTACAGGGCCGTCGACGTGCTGGTAAACAACGCTGGAAAATATGTCGGAGCTCCCTTCCTAAAGACGTCGGTCGCCGATTTTGACCGCATGGTCGCCGCAAACCTACGGGGCCTGTTCCTTGTCACCCGCGCGTTTGTCCCGTCCATGGTGGAGCGGGGCAGGGGGGACATCTTCAACATGGGCTCAATCGCGGGGATTACGGCCTACCCGGGCGCCGCGGCCTACACGGCGGCCAAGTTCGGCGTGGCCGGCCTCTCCAAGTCCCTGCGCGCGGAGCTTAAGGACAAGGGGATCCGCGTATGCGTCGTCCATCCCGGGGCCACCGTCTCCCCTTCATGGAAAGGGAGCGGCGTCCCGGAGGGACGGATGATGCCCGCCGAGGACGTTGCCGCCGCTTTTGTCGGCCTATACCGGATGAGCCGGAGGACCGTGGTTGAGGAGATGGTGCTGCGTCCCCAGCTCGGGGACCTTTAAGGGGGCCGCCCGGCGGGCGGATTTCCTGCAGCTTGCACGAATCCGGAGCCGGCGGATGTGCATTTTGCGCGAATCCAAGGGCCTATCTCAGGAACAACATTCTGCAAAAGAATGATTTGCAGCGACTAGCGGATTACGGTCCCAGCTGGCACGGCACAGGCTAAATGGGGCGTTGATCCGCACCCTACGCTCCTTCGCCGCAACGAACATGAACCTCCCTAACGCCATCGCATTTGCAGCACTTGGCTGGGTCATGGAAATGCTCCCCAAGGCATTCCCCTCGTGGTTTCCCCACACCGGCTCCGATGGCGCAAGTGCGCGCGCCCTCTGGCTGGGCGTCATGGGGTATCTGCAGCTCCTGCTCGGACTTGGGCACATCCTGCACACCCAAGTTTGGCCCTTGGTGAGCCGCTTGGCCTCCCAGGTGCCGTCGGGCGAGTCCGGTGCCCTTCCCCTGCCGGGCCAGCGTGGCTTGACGCTCCGCTAGGCCCCTCAACCCACCTTCCCGAGGACGAGGGAGACCCCCAGGAGGGCCAGCACGACGAGCGTGATGGCGACATAGGCGCGGTCGCGCTGCCGCGCGAAGGCCGCGGCTGACACCGCCACCCGCACAACGGGGGTTGCGATGAGCAGGATGAGGCCGAGCACGATCACGGCCTGGCCGTCCGCATGCAGAAGGCCGCCGAAAAGCCACGCAGCGTTTCGCGGGAAGGCTCCGCGGGCCCCGGTCAGGCGAGCCACTTCGGCGTGCTCGCCGCCGTAGCCTCCCCCCTGGAGGAAGGACAGCAGGGTCCCCGCGGAGATGAGGATGAGGCTTGCGGTCACGCCCACCCGCAGGACGCGGCTTATCACGTCCTCGGTCGCCGCGTGTTTCCTGGCTGGAACTGGGGTCATCGCAGGCCCTTCATGAGCATCTGCGCCGCCGATACGGCGAGCACCACGACAAAGATCACGCGAATGACGCCGCTATGGAGGCCTCCCATGACCCTGGCCCCCGTGCGCGCGCCCAGGAGGACGCCCACGGCGACCGGCGCCGCCACGAAGGGCAGGACCTCGCCTCGAATCAGGTAGACCGCGGCGCTCGTCGCAGCCGTGACGCCGATCATGAAGTTGCTGGTCGCGGTGCACACCTTTATCGGGATCCCCATCGCGAGGTTCATGACCGGAACCTTCAGGACCCCTCCACCGATCCCGAGGAGCCCGCTTGCGACCCCAGCCACGTAGCTCACGGCAAATCCTAGCTTGGTCTTTGAGACCCGGTAGTCGACCTGCTGGCCGAGGGATCGGTCAAAGAAGGAGCCGTGGAGCCCCAGCCTGTCGGCCAGGCGATCGGGCGCCGGCTCGACCCGGTGGCCCTTCGGCCGGAGCATCGTCCAAACGGTATAGAAGAGGACAAGGGCAAAGGTCATGAAGAGCCACCTGCCCGACACGACGGCCGCCAAGTACGCTCCCGTCAGGGCTCCGGAAACGGTCGCCACCTCGAGCACCATCCCTAGCCGCATATTCGTGATGCGTTCGCTCACGTAGGAGGCGGCCGCGCCGCTCGAGGTCGCAATGACGGAAATGATCGAGGCGGCGATCGCCTTCTGGATGCTGACCCCAAGGAGGAGGGTTAGCGCCGGCACGACGATGATCCCGCCGCCGACTCCCACCAGGGAGCCCAGCAGGCCCGCGGCATAGGAAATGCCGAGGACGATCAGGGTGAAGCCAAGCGGGGTCACGAGGCGGGCCTACAGGAGCGAGGGCTGGCTGCCGCCCGCGGGCTTCAGGCCCACCGCGGCGTAGCCCTTCTCGGTGAGCACCCGCCCCTGGGGGGTCCTCTGGAGGTAGCCTTCCTGGATGAGGAAGGGCTCGTGGACCTCCTCCAGGGTCTCCGATTCCTCGCCCACGGCGACGGCTATGGTCCCGATGCCGACGGGCCCCCCCCGGTAGTTCTCCGCCATGGCGCGGAGCATGCGCTTGTCCATCTCGTCCAGGCCCGCCGCGTCGATCTCAAGGAGCTCCAGGCCCGCGGAGGCGACGCTCCGCGTGATCGAGCCCGTGGCCCTCTGCTGCGCGAAGTCCCTGATGAAGTTGATGAGGTTGTTCGCCACGCGCGGCGTTCCCCGCGCCCTCTTCGCGATCTCGGCGGCCCCCTCCTCGTCGATCTTCACCTTGAGGAGACCGCAGGTTCTGCGAACGATCGTCAGGAGCGTGGCCTTGTCGTAGTAGTCGAGCCGCGTCTGCAACGTGAAGCGCGACCTCAGGGGCGCCGTCAGGAGGCCCGCCCGGGTCGTCGCCCCGATCAGCGTGAAGCGCGGCAGCGACAGTCGGACACTCCGTGCGTTCGGGCCCTGGTCGATCATGATGTCGATCCGGAAGTCCTCCATGGCCGAGTAGAGGTACTCCTCGACGGTCTTCGGGATGCGGTGGATCTCGTCGATGAAGAGCAGGTCCCCCTCCTCGAGGTTCGTGAGGAGCCCCGCGAGGTCCCCGGCCTTCTCGACGACGGGTCCCGAGGTGACACGGACGTTCCGGCCAAGCTCGTTTCCGAGGATGAACGCGAGCGTTGTCTTGCCGAGCCCCGGGGGGCCCGAGAGCAGGATGTGGTTCAAGGCGTCGCCGCGCTTCTTCGCCGCCCCCACCATGACCTGCAGGCGCTCGATCGTCTTGGCCTGGCCCGCGAAGTCCGAGAAGGACAGGGGCCTAAGCGCCGCCTCCGCGGCCGTAAGCGGGGCGGCAAGCGTGGAGGCGACAAAGCCCGTGCCCTTGCCGGGATCCCCCGCGGTCTTTGCCTTTCCTATTTCCATTCGAGCTCGGCCCCCAGGGAGCGGAGGTTTTCGACGAAGCGCGGATGGGCGCGCTTGATGATCTCGGCATTGCGCACCACGCTGCGCCCCGGGATGGACGCGGCGACCATGGTGAGCGCGACGGCGGCTCGTATCACGTACGGGGAGTCGACGAGCGCCGGCCGCAGGGGCCTGTTGCCGAATACCACGATGCGGTGGGGGTCGCTCACGAGGACATGCGCGCCGAACTTCGCAAGCTCCGGCATCCACGAGAATCCATTCTCGTAGACCTTGTTCCAGAAGTGGATCGTCCCTTCGCAGCGGGTCGAGAGCGCGATCAGGAGCGGCAGGAGATCGACGGAGAAGTACGGCCAAGGCGCGGCCTCGATCTTTGCGAGCAGGTTCGAGGTGTACGGCGTCTCGATCACCCGAGGCTGCCCCCTCTTGACGACCGCCGTCCGGCCCTCGTGCGCCACCGTGACCCCGAGCTTCTGGAACGACCGCGTGATGAGGTCGAAATGCTCCGGCACGGAGTTTTCAACCCGCACCTCCCCGCCCGTGATCGCACCGAGAGCGAGGAAGGTCGTCACCTCGTGGTAGTCCGTGCCGATCTCGACGGTCGCGCCGTGGAGGGTTGCGACGCCCTCCACCGAGAGCATGCTGGTTCCGATTCCGCTGATCCGTGCGCCCATGGCGACCAGCGCCTTGCAGAGATCCTGCACATGGGGCTCGCTTGCGGCGTTTATGAGCGTCGACGATCCCTTGGCGAGGGCCGCTGCCATCGCAAAGTTCTCGGTCACGGTGACGGACATGTAGTCCAGCCAGTGGCGCGCGCCCCTGAAGCCGCCGCTTGTGGAGATTGTCAGGGGCTCGCCCGCGCCAATCGTGGCGCCGAGGGCTGCCAGCACATCCAGGTGAGGGTCGATCTCGCGGACGCCGAGCGAGCATCCCTTGGCGTTGGAGCGGATCGTGATCCTGCCCAGGCGGTGAAGGAGGGCGGGGTAGAGGAGCACGGTCGAGCGCATGTCCTGGGGCAACTCCGCGTTGGCGAGCGTGCTGCGGAACGACCGATGGTCGACCCGCATGGTGCCCGTCGCGCGGTCCCAGTCGATTTTCGACCCCTGCGACCCGAAAAACGAGACCAGCTTGTCCAGGTCGGTTATGTCGGGCACGTTCCTCAGCTCGACCGGGTCGTCGGTGAGGAGCGTCGCGCACAGGATGGGCAGGACGGAGTTCTTGTTCCCGGAGGGGGTCACCGTCCCGGATAGGGGTTTGCCGCCGTTAACTACGAGGTCTGCCATGGGGAAATAAAAAAGGCGTCCGCGTGAAGCGGACGCCTTGGAATGCGCTCTTTGCGGAGCGCATTGGCAAGTATTAACTGGGGGTCGCCGGGTGCTTGGGGTTTAGATTGCCCCGCCGCCCTGCGCGCCCTGGGAGCGATGGTCGCCGCCCCGGTCGCGCCCGCGGCCTCCGCGGTGGCGCCTGCGGCGGTGGCCGCCCTCAGGGTGGTCCCCGCCTTGCCGGTCCGGCTCGCCGCCGGGCTGGCGTTCGCCGCCTGCCGAGAAACGGTCCCCTCGGAAGGCCGGGTTGCCCCCGCGGCCTCCGCGATGGCGCCTGCGGTGGCGATGGCCGCCGCCGAAAGAGTCGCCGTGCCCCTCGGAAGGGGCCGGGACCTCGGCAGGCTTGCCCCCAAAGAGGCCCTTCAGCCATCCGAAGAATCCCTGCTTCTGGGCCACGGCCGGCTCCTGGGCCGGCCGCTGCTCACGCTGGGGGAAGTCGCGCGGGTCGCGCGGCTGCCGCGCCTCGCGTGGGTCGCGGGGCTGCCGGGCATCGCGCGGATCGCGGGGATCGCGCGGGTCGCGGTGCTGGCGGACGTCACGCCTGAAGGAGTCGCGGCGGGGTTCGCCGCCCTCTGCCGGGGGCGTGCCGGCGCGGTCCTCCCTGCGGTCGGGACGGAACGTGGGCCTGTCGTCGCGCTGCGGCCTGTCCGTGCGCTCGCCGCCGGACGGCTCCCTGCGGAGCGCCGAGGGCGACTCCCAGCTGACGGCCGGCCGAACGGACTCTGCCGGGGGCAGGATCTGGATTTCGCTTCTTTCTGCCAACGGCTCCTGCTCGGGCTGCTCTACAGGCGCCGGGCTCTGTTCGACGGGCGTCGGGCTCTGCTCGACGGGCGCCGGGGCGGCCACCGCGACGGGTGCTGCCTCTGCAATCGGGGCTTCGACTTTGGCCGGCTCCTCAGCCGGCAGGCTCGCGGGCTCTGGGCTCGCGAACGGGTTCTTGTACTCGCGCTCGGGTGTGATGATGGCCAACGAGGTCGGCTTATAATCACTCTTAACCGGGGCTGCTGCTGGGGCCGCTGCGCCCGAGGGGCGCTTTCCGCGGGCTAGGCCGGATCCGCGTGTGCTGCCGAAACTAGCGGCAGGGGTCGCAGCGAAGGTCGCGGGCGCCTGTGTGTCGGCAGCCGGAGCGATCGTTTCGCCGGACGGGTTTGTGTCTGTCATTGTGTTTTTTTGTGTGTAATGGCGCTCACCGGAAGTCGGGAGCGGCCGTTTTCTCCAACGGTGCGGAGCGCATGAGAAAGCGCTCAAACGCAAACGCCGAAGCGGCGCATATTCGCCCATTTTGCCCCCGGGGGCAACCCAAAAGAGGGCCCTTCCGCTGGCCAATTGCATCTTGCGCCCGCCCGGCCGGGGCGCACGTTTGACCGCTATGGACAAATTCGAGGAGATCTTCAAGATGCAGGATGCGCTCAACCGGAGGATCGGCGTCGCGCTGCCTCCCCCCACCGAGGAGGAGAAGGCCAAATGGGTGCTCAACTACACCCGGGCGATGCAGCAGGAAATTGCGGAACTCATTGATTCCGTGCCCTGGAAGTGGTGGGCGAAATACCAGAAGTTCGACGAGCAGAACGCGCGCGTAGAGGTCGTGGACCTATTCCACTTCCTCATCTCTATCGCCCAGACCCTCGGCATGAGTGCCGACGACGTGTTTCAGGCCTACGTGAAGAAGAACCAGGTGAACATCCAGCGCCAGGAGTCAGGGTACGTCAAAAAGGACGAGTCCGACTCCCGTCACATATGACGCGCCTCGCCGGGCCCCGGCGGGCTTCCTAGCGGGAAACCACGAACGCGGCCTGCACGTCCACGGCCACGTTGCCGTTCTCGACGATCGCGGCGCGGAGCTTGAGCTTGGCCTTGCCATACCGCGCAAGCGCCTCCTTGAATTCCGCAATCGCCGCCTGTGCCGGGCGCTCGCAGATGGCCCTCAGGTCGCCGATCACCGGGCGCCTGTAGGCGGCGCGGCTCTCCTTGACGACGATGTGCCAGACCGGCTTTTCCGACTTCGTCTCGCCCTTCATGAGCTCCCACACGACGCCGTAGCCGGCCAGCGTCGCAAGCGAGACCAAGCTTCCGCCAAATGCGGTATTGAGCGAATTCTTGTTCTGCTCCTTCGGGGCAGTGAGAACCAAGGCTCGCTCGTCGCTTACCTCGACACCCACTCCCATCGCCTTCGCGAGGGGGATCATCTCGTGAAGAAAGAGCTCAAGTGCTGGTACCTTGACGGCCTTCATCGCACGGCACGCTGGAGTATTTATTGGCTGGCGTCAAAGCCGCGGCGGCCCGTTCGCTTGCAAATTCGCGGCAAATTCGTAAGAACTTGCGATCCAATGTCCTGTGGTTATTTGAACCCTTTCCGGGGCAAAAACAACACCCACGGTGCGCTTTCGAAGGAGCAAGAACCTCCGGTATTGCGGCAGCTTTGCTGCGGTTGCAGCCTTGCGCGATGAATCGGTCTCGACGCAAGCGCCGCCGCCTGGTGGCAGGGGTGGTGGTGGTCCTTGTGGCCTATGTGTTTGTGGGCTTCTTCGCTCTGCCGCCGATCGTCAGGTCAGAGGCCGAGAGAAGGCTGTCCGCAGAGCTCGGGCGTGCCGTTTCCATCGGCCGGATCCGGCTTAACCCGATCACGCTCTCGGTTACCGTGGAGCAGCTCGACGTAAAGGAGAGGGACGGCACGACCTCATTCCTCGGGTGGAGTCGCCTCTACGTGAGGTTTGACGCCCTTCGTTCGCTGGCCGGTGCATGGGTGCTCGGGGACATCGAGCTCGACCAATTCCATGCCGGGGTGGTCGTCAATCCGGATGGTTCCTTCAACTTCTCCGACCTGCTCGCAAAGTTCGCGCCGGTGCCAGGGAAACCCTCGGAAGCCCCCAGCCGACCGGTGAAGGTCGGCAGGCTCGAGGTCCGCGAGGCCAAGGTGGATTTCAGGGATCGATCCCTCGCGCACCCCTTTTCAACCACGGCGGGTCCGCTCACCTTCGCCCTTTCGGAGTTCCAAACCTCCGGAGCACGCGGCGCCCCCTACCATTTCGAGGCGAGCACCGAGTCGGGGGAGAAGTTCTCCCTGAGCGGCACGCTCGCCGCCGATCCGGTCTCCTCGAAAGGGGAATTCGAGGCCGTCGGCCTTGTGATAAAGAAATACACGCCGTATTTCGAGAACCGGGTACGGGCCGATGTGTCCGACGGCAGGCTTACCGTGCGCGGGCGCTACGTGGTGAACTTTGACCCCAAGGCCCGCGTGCTCGCGCTTGACGGCGGCGAGGTCCACATGAGCGGTCTTCGCGTGACCGAGCGCGCGGGGGGGCGACCCCTTCTTGAACTTGGGTCGCTCGATGTGGCGGCCGCAGGCGCGGACGCGGTCGGTTTAACCGCCACGATCGGCCGAGTATCCCTTGCCGACGGGCATATCCATGTCCGGCGGGACGCCGAGGGAGCTGTAAACCTCCTCGCGCTCGTTCCGCCCGCCGTGGCCGCGCCCTCGGGCGGGGCACCTACCACGGAAGCCAAGGTCTCGGTAGGGGATGTCGTGCTTGACCGGTTCGCGGTCGACATAGACGACCAGGCTACCCCCCACCACGCGCTGCTCTCCATGACGGACCTTTCGGCCGAGGCGAAGGACATGAGCCTGGCTCCGGGCGCCAGGATCCCGGTCAGGCTCTCGCTTGCCTGGATCCCGAAGGGAACGGTGAAGGCCGAGGGGACCGTCTCGCTCAAGCCCAAGGTCGGGGCAGACCTGAAGGCCGATGTCTCGGGCTTCTCCATCCTGCCCTTTAGCCCCTACCTCGAGCGGTTCCTTAACGCCCGCATTGCCGAAGGTTCCGTCTCGGCATCCCTGTCAGTCCGGGCGACCCTTGGGGGAAACCCGCCCGACCTCGCGGTCACGGGCGATTTTTCCGCGGACAAGCTTGGCTTGGTCGACAAGGCGCACGACAGCCCGCTCCTGGGCTTCACGCGCCTTGCGGCTATCGGGATCTCGGCACGCACCTTGCCCAGGCTCTCGGCGTCGGTGTCCGAGGTCGATGTGACGGGCCCCTATGCCCGCGTGATTGTGAACGCTGACGGCTCGAAAAACCTCTCCACGCTCGCCGTGCCCGCTTCCGCGGAACGAGCCGCGGGAAACCCGCCGGCCGCCGCGCCCCCGGTGGTCGCGATCGGCCAAGTGACCGTGGACGGCGGCAACTTCAGCTTTGTCGACCACTCGGTGGAGCCGAACGTACGCGTGGCACTCCAGTCCTTCGCGGGAACCGTGACGGGGCTCTCCTCCGAGAACATGGCGCGGGCCGACGTGAACCTCTACGGCATGGTGGACGGGGTCGGCCCCCTCGACGTCACGGGCAAGCTCGACCCGCTGGGCGCCCATAGGTTCGTGGACCTAAAGGTCGACGTGAAGAACGTGGACCTGGTCCCGCTTAGCCCCTACGCGGGAAAGTTCGCGGGCTTTGAGCTCGCCCGGGGGCAGCTCGTGTTCGACTCGCGGATCCTCCTGGATGGGGCCAAGCTCGACACGACGAACAAGGTCACCCTGAACCAGTTCAGCTTCGGGGCGGCCACGGGAAGCAAGGAGGCGACCAAGCTGCCGGTGCGCCTGGGCGTGGCGCTCCTTAAGGACCTGAACGGCCAGATCTTCATCGACCTTCCCGTCCAGGGAAGCCTTGACGACCCGGAATTCAGGATCGGGAAAGTTGTGTGGCGCGTGATCGGAAACCTGCTCACCAAGGCCGCGGTTTCGCCATTCTCGCTTGTCGGCTCGATGTTTGGCGGCGGGGGCGAGGAGCTTGCCTTCCAGGAGTTCGCTCCCGGGAGCTCGGACTTTGAGAAGGACGACCTGAGGAGGATGGACACGCTCACCCAAGCCCTGGCGCACCGGCCGGGGCTTAGCCTCGGGATCGAGGGCGGGGTGGATCCCGCCGCCGACACGTATGCCCTTAAGCGTATCAAGCTCTCTAGGCTCGTGCGCCAGCAGGTCTGGGAGGCCCGCCACGCGGCGGACCCCACTACGGCCCCTCCCGACCAGCTGGTCATTGCCCCCGGGGAGTACGCGGCGATGGTGAAGAAGCTCTTCGACGCCAAGTTCCCGCCGGGGACGGTGTTCGGGACACCGCTTCCTCCGGCTCCCGAGGCTGCACCCGCCCCGGCGGGCCCGCCCCCGGGCATCGTGCAGCGCATCGTGGACTTCGTGACCCTAAAGCGGGAGCGCGAGGCGACCGCCGCCAAGAAGGAAGCCGAGCGCCTGGCGGCCGAGCACGAGAAGGCCGTCGCAAAGGCAGTGGCCAGCGGCCTTCCGCTGGACGAGATGAACGGGCGCCTTGCCGAAACCATCGAGGTGACCAAAGACGACCTTGGAGCCTTGGCGGCCTCGCGCGCGCGGCGCGTTCGCGACCAGTTTGTGACCGTGGGGCACATTGCGGCCGACCGCCTCTTCCTCTCCAAGGGCCAGGGGCAGGACTTGGGGGCGAGGGTCCGCTTGAGCCTCCAATAGCCGCCTCCCCTGGGCTTGCCGCGGGCCCCGGGTGCGTTTGAGTGGGCCGATGGCAAAACCCGAAGAGCCCAAGATCATCTTCTCGATGATCGGCGTCTCGAAGAAGATCGAGCGCAAGGAAATCCTGCGCGACATCTCGCTGTCCTTCTACTACGGCGCCAAGATTGGCGTGCTTGGTTTCAACGGCTCCGGGAAGTCCTCCCTCATGCGGATCCTTGCCGGGCGCGACACGGAGATCGAGGGACGCGTCCACTTTGAGCCGGGATATGAGGTGGGCCTCCTTGAGCAGGAGCCGCAGCTTGCCGCGGGCAAGACCGTGCGGGAATGCGTCGAGGAGGGCGTCAAGCACCTGACCGACCTGGTGTCGGCCTACGACAAGACCTGGGATGAGCTGAACGACGCCGCCGACGAAGCGGCAAAGGGCGCCATCATGACGAGGCAGGGCGAGCTCCAGGAGAAGATTGACGCGGCGGGCGCGTGGGACGTGGCGCCCCAGGTCGAGATGGCGATGGACGCGCTGCGTTGCCCCCCGGCCGACCAGGTGGTGGACCGCCTCTCCGGCGGCGAGCGCCGGCGGGTCGCCCTCGCGCGCCTTCTCCTGCGCAAACCCCCGATCCTCCTCCTGGACGAGCCCACCAACCACTTGGACGCCGAGAGCGTCCAGTGGCTCGAGCAGCACTTGGCGCGCTACGAGGGGACCGTCATAGCCGTGACCCACGACCGCTACTTCCTGGACAACGTCGCCCAGTGGATCCTCGAGCTCGACCGCGGGCACGGCATCCCCTGGAAGGGCAACTACTCGTCGTGGCTTGAGCAGAAGCAGAAGCGCATGGCCGTGGAGCAGCGGACCGAGGATCGGCGGCAGAAGGCGATGGCCCGCGAGCTCGAGTGGATCAGGAAGTCGGCGACCGCGCGCCGCGTGAAGAGCCAGGCCCGCATCACGGCCTACGAGTCGATGCTCAAGGAGAACACCGCGGAAAAGGAAAAGGACTTCGAGATCCTGATCCCGGCGGGGCCCAGGCTGGGGACCCTCGTGGTGGAGGCAAAGGGGCTCTCCAAGGTGTACGGAGAGAACCTGATCTTCGAGAACCTCACGTTCTCGCTGCCCCCGGGCGGCATCGTGGGGATCATCGGGCCAAACGGCGCGGGAAAGACGACGCTCTTCCGGCTGATCACCGGGGCCGAGAAGCCCGACGGTGGCACGCTCCGGGTGGGGGAGACGGTGAAGATTGCGCACGTGGACCAGTCCCGCGACTCCCTCCCGGGCGAGGCGACGATCTACGAGGCGATCAGCGGAGGGGAGGAGATCCTGCGCATGGGCGGGCGGGAGGTGAACGCCCGCGCCTACTGCGCCCAGTTCGGGTTCACGGGCCCCGACCAGCAGAAGAAGGTGGGGATTCTCTCGGGAGGGGAGCGAAACCGCGTTCACCTGGCCCGCCTCCTCAAGTCGGGCGCCAACCTGATCCTGCTCGACGAGCCGACGAACGACCTGGACATAAACTCGATCCGCGCGATCGAGGAGTCGCTTGAGAACTTTGCGGGCTGCGCGGTCGTGGTGTCCCACGACCGCTGGTTCCTGGACCGCGTCGCGACCCACATCCTCGCCTTCGAGGGTGAGAGCACGGCCCATTGGTTTGCTGGCAACTACTCGAGCTACATCGAGGACTTCCGGCGCCGGCGCGGCAAGGACGCCGACCAGCCGCACCGGATGAAGTACCGGCGCCTGACGCGAGGCTGAGGGTGTTCCAGGTCCCTACGGGGCGAGGGGCGGGCGCCTCACGGCCGCCACGAACATCTCCTCCAGGCGCGGCACGTTCACCGCCCGTACGACAAGGACATCGGGCTCCCCAAGCCCGGGGCCGCCGCCTGGGGGCCAGCTGAGCGTCGCGCCGTAGTTGGGCCCGTGGTCGATCTCGATGTCGACCGCGAGGCGGTCGGCGTGGCGCACGATTGAGGGATCGATCAGGACCGCGGCCGCGACCTCGTCCCACATCGGGAATCCCGGCTGCGCGAACCGCGCGACGTATCTTGAAGCCGGGCCGTCGCACCCCTCGGTCGCCCGCCTCACGATCTCCTTGGTGAACTTGGTGTCCACGGTCGCGTCGAGGGGCACCGAGACGACCTTCTTCCAGCCGGCGTGGAGCATCATCTTCGCCGCCTCGGGGTCCCAGCGGCTGTTGAACTCGACCCGAGGCGTGTTGATGAACTGCATCGAGAACTCGTCGACCTTGGAGGCATCTGGGTTGAAGCTTCCGGCCATGAACACAACCTGCTTCGCGAGCGAGGCAAACTGTTCGTCGAGCCGCGAGGCCAGCGCCAGGTTCGTGAAGGGACCGACCGCCAGGATCGAGACCTGGCCAGGGAACTCGCGGACCTTCCTCACCAGGAAGTTGGCCGCGATCTCGCCCGAGGGCTTGGTCGTGGGCTCGCCCTCCTCGAGCGGCGGAACCACGTCGGCGGCGTGATAGTGGGGGCGGTTTACGGTGTTATAGTCCGGCCATACGTCCATCCACGCGCCCTTGTAGGCCAGTTTCCCATAGAGCTTCTCCAGGCGCCGGGTTTCTTCCTCGGAGTCCAGAAGGGGATGGGTGGCCCCGGGCACGACGGGAATGTCGGTCCGTCCAATGAGTTCGAGCATGCGCAGCGTGTGCGCCACGTTCTCCTTCTGCCACCCGTCGCCGCTTTCAATGGTGATTCCGAGCACCTCGACGCCCGGGTCCTGGACCACCATGAGGATGCACTGGAGGTTGCTTCCACCGGGCCCGTAGGCGTCCTGGTCGATGATGACCTTCGCCCTCGGTTCGGCGGCCCTGGCCAGCGTCGAGGCACAGGCGATTGAAAAGCCAATCCGTAGAAACTGCCTTAGGGTCATTCGGGGAGGTCAGCAGGGGTTGTGCCACGGATTTATCCGCAGGTCAGTTGCTTTTGCCCTTGTAGGGTCGAGCCGGAGTTGGGACAAGAATGCATGCGGACAAGGAAAGGATGGATCACCCGTGCATTCCTTGTCGCACTGTCTGCGGCGATCACCACGGGGGCAGCTTTTGGCCAGGCGGTCTGGGTTGGGGCTGGGTCCACAGAGAACTTCAACACGCCTGCAAACTGGCAAGGAGGGGTGGTTCCTCCCATCAACGGAAGCACGGCGGTCGATTTCAGCAGCACGGCGACGTACTCGATCATGAACCTCGTGGCGAGCACCACGAGCCTCCAGGGCATCTCCTTTCTCGGCTCGTCCGGATATGGAACTTACACCATAAACGCAAACGAGGGCTCACAGCTCGCGATTGGGCCAGGGGGCATTTCACCGGCCTCCGGCTTTCAGGGTTATCTTTACATCAGCACCCCGACGGTGCTTTCGGTGGCCCAGACCTGGAACGCCGGGACCGCCTTCATAGACGACTATGGGGCCCTCTCGGGAACGGGGCCTCTCACCACCGAGGGGAGCGTCTACCTCACCGGGTCCAACTCGTTCACGGGCGGCGTCAATGTTTCCTCGGGCGAGCTCTATGTCGGCTCCGGCGGCGCGGGAACCGGAACGATCAACCTCGCGAGCGGGACGTATCTGGAATCGTACTACAACACGGCGACCCTGGCGAACCCCGTCGCGGTTGCTGCAAATGTCACCCTGGGCAACAACGGGATCCAGAACAACTTTGGAAACCAGGGCGCGTCGCCGCAGCTTTACCTCTCGGGCCCGGTGACATTTACAAGCGCGGCGACCACGATCGACCTGAATTTCAACACATCGGTTGACCTCCAGGGCGTCGTGACCGGTCCGCCGTCGACCCAATTGGCGATAATCGGCCAAACTGCAATGCTCCCCTACGACGGCGGGTCGCAGGTGGTGATCGAGGGATCCTTGAGCAACATCACGGGGGTCAATGTCCAGAATGCCTCCCTGATCCTGGCGCCGGCCGGGTCGGCCACCACATCGTTTTCAAGCATCAGCGGGTCCGGTCTCCAGGTGGGCCCGGGTGGAGCAACGGCCTACCTCGGCCTCGACGGGACGTTTAGCAGCCAGGCGGGCGCCGTCTCGGCATTCATCTCGACCTACGGTGCCTCGCTGGGAGCGACGATCAACGGGACCCTGGGTTTCGACACGTTCGCGAACCCGTCGACCCCGGCCACGTTCAACGATCCCATCAACCTGACCGCCTTCACGAGCCCGAATTTTATAGGGCTGGGTTCTGCCTCGGCGGCGATTCTCGGGGCCTCGGCCGTGATCACGCCCTACAACCAAAATTACAAGTTTGGCGGTGGGGGAGGGACCCTCACGGTATTAAGCCCGCTTGCCGACAGCGGCGGGCCGACCTCGCTCACCATGGGCGCGGCGCCCGAGCCGCTCACCCTTGTCCTCGAGGGCCTCAATACTTACACGGGCGGCACCTACGTGAACGACGGCGTCCTGGTGTTCGGATCTGCCCCTCCCGCCACGGGAGCCATCACGCTCGGGCCCGGTGCCTATGTGGGCTACAACGAGGGTGCGGGCATTGCGCTCGCCCAGACGTTTGTCGGGATGGTTACACCTGTGGGATCGGGAGGCATAATCGGGTTTGATTCGCAGAGCGTTTCATCACCCCGGACGATTTCGGATGCCATCGACCTGAGCGGCTACAACGTCGACAACAATCCGTTCATAGGAACATCGACCGCCGTGACCCTGGCCGGAACGATAACTCCCGCGGCTGGCGCCTACCAGTTCACCGCGGTTAAGGGGGGAAGCCTTACGATAGCGTCAGCGTTGACCGGCGAAAACTCCGTCACGATAGGCCTTGTCAATCCGGTCGAGACCAACGGGAGCACTTCAGTCGTGAACATTACAGGCTCGGGCAACACCTACTCGGGCAACACCACGTTCAACAGCGGCACGCTCTTCGTGCTCAACACGTCGTCGCTTGGCACGGGCACGATCGTGGTGCCCGACTCGGGCGGGAGCATCCCCACCCCCTACCTGGCGCCGTTCTCCTATTCGCCCCCACAGACGCTTACCTTGGCCAATCCAATTTCCCTTTCAAACATTGGCGGGGCGCCCGGGATGAACGTGGGGAGCGCCTACACCCAGGACCTGCTCGTTCTTTCCGGAAATATTTCCGATTACACGGAGTCAACCGGCGTCCTCGGGGTGACCGGTCCCGTGACGCTCAGCGGTGCAAACACCTACTCGGGCGGAACCGTCATCACGTCAAATTACAACGGCTACACCCAGATAAACGTGACCAACAGCCAGTCGTTGGGCTCCGGGCCGCTTGCGGTCAACGCGCCGGCGATCCTAGCAGCCTCGGGTGCCAACGTGACGCTCCCCAACTACATCAGCCTAACCAATGAACTGACGCTGGGCGAGACCGGCAGCGCCTACACCCTGACGCTGAACGGCGTGATAAGCGGGGGAAGCGATCTCAATATTCTGAGCAACGTCGCCCTAGGAGGCGATAATACCTACTCGGGGGGCACGTTCATCAACAACGCGATTGTCACGCTACTGAACTCGGGCGCCCTGGGGACGGGGCAGGTGCAGCTCGAGAACTCCACGCTGAGTTTTGGCTACCCGAACCCCGTCATGTATGACCTGACCGGGAATGCGGAGGGTGTCATTGCCCTCACCTCGGGCTCCTCGCTCACGCTGAACACGGACACGGTAAACGAGCATTTCGACTACTACGGGTCGATTACCGGCGACGCCACGAACTCGGTCATCAAGACGGGGTCCGGGATCGAGTTCCTGTATGGGCCGAGCACGTATGCCGGCGGCACGACGATCAACGACGGCGCCCTGATCGCGGCCGCGAACACGGCATTGGGCCCATCCGGCACCGTCACGGTCACTCCGGGCACGACCCTTGGCGTTGCAAGCGGAGCCACGCTCTCAAATCCGGTGACACTCAATACGGGCGCGGCCTTGGTCGGAAGCGGGACCTTCTCGATTCCTGGGGGCGTGACGATCTCGGGCGGGACGGCGGTTGTTCCCGGGCTCCCCGTGACCTACCAACGGATAGGGACGCTCACCTTCGGGACGGCGGTCGATTTCGGGCCCAGCGGAACCTACCAGTTCAATGTGGCCAACGCGGGGGGCGTCGCGGGCACCGATTATTCCACCATAAACGTCACGGGAACCCTGACGATCTCCTCGACCCCGGGAAGCCCCTTCGTGATCAACCTGACCTCGATCGACCCCGTCGGGGGCGATCCCGGCCTGGCGACCTTCAGCTCAACCACGGCCTATTCGTGGACACTCCTTTCGGCAGGGGCGATAACGGGTTTTGCGGCCAACGTCTTTGCGGTGAACACGTCGGGATTCCAGAATCTGCTGAATGGCGGGAGCCTCGCCGTGGTGGAGAACGGCAGCCAGATAGACCTGAATTTCACCCCGGTTCCCGAGCCCGGAACATGGGCTATGATCGCATTAGGTATTGGTGGTATGGTTTTTGCAAAAGCGATTCGCCAGGGTCGGCGCGCAGGCAAGTCCTAGACCACGCGCGCCTGGGGCCGCGGGCAATTATTAGCATTTCTTAATTGCAAATAACTTGCTCGCGTTGGAAGTTTTGGATTTCCTCGCCGGCGGTGATCAATCGGAGGGTTCCATTCCAACCCGGGTCGGGCTTTGCCAGGATACGATCTTGGTTAGCGTTGGGGGCAGCCTTCGCGGGGGCAGGCGTCGCCTGCTTCGGACAAACCGCGATCTCGTGGAGCACCGCAACAAGCGGCAATTGGACCACGGCATCCAATTGGTCGCCCAGCACCGTCCCCAGTTCCGCGAGCTATGATGCGGTGTTCTCGGTGGTCGGCGGTTACACCGTCACGTTGGGCTCGGGTGAAACGATCGATTACTTTACCCAGGACACGGGCACGCTTCTCATCAACTCCGGTGCGACCCTGTACGTGGCCGCCAGCGGGGGAACGACCACGATTGGGAGCGCCCTCCAGCTGGCCGCGGGAAACATCTACGCCGACGGAGGCCCTTCGGGCCATACGGTGACGGTGCTCGGGAGCGGGAGCATCACCGCAACGGCCTACACGGAGTACATCATCGGAAACGGGGCCACAAACCCGCTCACCCTGGACATCAATAGCGGTGGATCGGCCACCGCTGATTCGGGAGCCTACCTATACCTGGGCTATTACTCGGGCGACAATGTCACCAACAACGGGACGATCACGGCCAACGGCGGGACCGTCTACCTGGGCGGTCCCAGCGGAACCGGGGGGCACTGGCACAACAACGGCGTCCTGACGGCGACGAACAACGGCATCATTGACCTGGGCGGGTCTTTCACCTCCGCGGACCTTGGCGGCACGATCTCGGCAACGACCGGGGGCGTCCTCGACATCACGGGAACCCTCGCCCTCACGGGAACACTCGCGGCGCCGTCGAGCGGAACCTACACGCTCGTCGGCGGCACGATCAGCGGCGGCACCATCGACGGGAGCAACGGGGCGCTCACCTTCAGCAATTCCGGCGGCACCCTGAGCAACGTCTCGGTCATCAATGCACTCACGGTCCCCGCGAGTTCGTCGTTCGTCGTCACGGGAGGGACGACCATCGCTGGAAACGTGACCTTCGGATCCAGCGACTCCGTGTACCTCGGGCAGAACCTGACGGTCGGGTCGAGTCTCACATGGTCGGATCCGGGCTACCTCACGGTGCTGGCATTCGCGAACAACGCCACGTTAACGAACGCCGGTACGATGACGCTCAACGGGGGCAACTTTTACGGCAATGGCTACACCGGCTTCGTGGTCAACAATTCAGGGATGATCACCAACCAGACGGGGACCCTTTACCTGGACTACTATGCTGCGGACGCGGTGACGAACTCCGGCACGATAAACGCGCTTTCGACGGGGACGAACTACACGCTCATAAACGTGGGCAACAACTCGACGAGCGCCATTTCCAACTCGGGGACGATCGAGGCCAACGTCACCGGCACCGGGACGGCGCAGGCAAACGTGGGGAATGGCTCGGGGACGACGGTGACGAACACCGGGTTCCTCACGGCGAACGGAGCCAACGCATCCCTCTACCTGGGCTACGACGGCACGTCCTATGCCAGCGCCTGGAGCAATGTCGGCGGCACGATCACGGCCTCGGGCGGGGGCACGGTCTACCTGGGTGGGTCCTTCACGAACACGAACCTGACCCAGGGGCACATCTACGGCGCCGGGGGCACCCTGGACATCGTGGGCACGCTCACCAACTCGGCGACGCCGCTCCTGCCGCCCAACAGCGGCACCTACACGCTTTATGGCGGGACCATCTCCGGGGGGCAGGTCGACGGGAGCAACGGGGCGCTCACCTTCAGCAACGGTGGAGGCACGCTCAGCGGCGTATCGGTTATTAACGCCGTGACCGTCCCGGCGTACTCATCGTTCACGGTCACGGGTGGCACGACACTCGGGGGAAACGTGACGTTCGGGACCAGCGACGACGTATACCTCGGTCAGAACCTGACGGTCGGGTCGGGTCTAACGTGGTCGGATCCGGGCTACCTCACGGTGGAGGCCAATGCGGCCAACTACACGTTCACCAACGCCGGGACGATGACGCTCAACGGGGGCAACATCTACGGCGGGGGCTACACCGGGTTCCTGGTCAGCAACTCGGGCACGATAACAAACCAGACGAGCTCACTTTACCTCGGGTACTATTCCTCGGACGCGGTGACAAACTCCGGGACGATAAACGCGCTTTCCTCGGGGACGAACTATACGACCGTAAACGTGGGCAACAACTCGACGAGCGCCGTTTCCAACTCGGGGACCATCGAGGCCAACGTCACCGGCACCGGGTCGGCGGTTGCGTACGTTGGCGACGGCGTTGGGACGAGCGTCACGAACACCGGGTTCCTTACGGCGAACGGGACCAACGCATCGCTCTATCTGGGCTATGATGGCACCAACTACACCAGCGCATGGTCAAACATCGGCGGGACGATCACGGCCTCGGGCGGGGGTGCGGTCTTTCTCGGCGGGGCCTTCACGAATACGAACCTGACCCAGGGGCACATCTACGGCGCCGGGGGCGCCCTGGACATCGTGGGCACGCTCACCAACTCGGCGACGCCGCTCCTGCCGCCCAACAGCGGCACGTACACGCTTTACGGCGGGACCATTTCCGGGGGGCAGGTCGACGGGAGCAACGGGGCGCTCACCTTCAGCAACCTCGGCGGCACCCTTGCCAACGTGGCATTCATCAACACGGTGACGGTTCCGCTGAACGCGTATTTCACGGTCCAGGGGGGCACGACCTTCGCGGGGAACCTCACGTTTGGCGGAGGCAACACGGTTTACCTCGGTCAGAGCCTGACGGTGGGGCCCTCCCAGGCATGGTCGGACACAGGTTCACTCAATGTCCTTGCGGATGTCTCAAGCCTCACGTTCACGAACCAGGGGACGATGACGCTCAACGGGGGGAGCATCGGGGGCTACTACAACACGGGGTTCGTGCTCAACAACTCGGGGAGCATCACCAACGCGGGCGGGACCCTCTACCTTGGAAACTACAGCGGCGACACGGTGACGAACACCGGGCCGATCACCGCGGCGTCGACCTCGACCGGCTACTCGTCCGTCTACGTGGGCTACGGCACGTCGAGCGCCACCTCCAACAGCTCCGCGATCGAGGCCACAACGACGGGAAACGGAAGCTCAGTCCTTGGCGTCGCGTCCGGAACGGGGACGACGGTCGCAAACACGGGCACCATAGGGGCGTTCCAGACCGGAACCGGTTCGTCGACCGCGTACGTGGGTGACGCCTCAGGCACAACCGTGACGAACACGGGACTCATCGAGGCGGCGGGCTCCAATGCCTCGCTCTACCTGGGTTACGACGGGACCTACTACAGCAGCAATTGGAGCAACATCGGCGGCACCATCGCTGCGGCCAGCGGCGGAACCGTCTACCTCGGCGGGACGTTCAGCAATGCCACGCTGGCGGGAGGCACCATAAACGGTGCAGGCGGAGTCCTCGACCTGGTTGGAACGCTAAACCTTACGGGCACCCTCCCGGCGCCCAATTCCGGAATCTACACGCTATACGGCGGAATCGTCGTCGGGGGAGTGATCAATGGGATCAACAATGCACTCACATTCAGCAGCTACGGTGGCACGCTTAACGGTGTTGCCCTGACGGGAAACTTTACCGTGCCCACGGGCGGTGAGTTTTCGGTGAGCAACGGAACAAGTTTCGCATCGGGCACGACGACCTTTGGAGGAGGAAACTACGTGTATCTGGACGGGCCCACGGGATTGACGCTCCCCGCCGGCGTCGCCTGGACCGACTCCGGTTCACTGTATGTCTATGCCAGTGCAAACAACCTCACGTTTTCCAACCAAGGGGTGATCACGGCCAACGGCGGCGATATCTATGGCGACGGCTACACGGGTTTCGTGTTCAACAATTCCGGCACCTACACCAACAACGGATACAACACCCTCTTCATGGGTCTGTACTCCGGGGACTCGGTGACCAACGCGGGAACGATTGAACAGTATGGCAGCGGGAGCATCTACCTGCAGTACAGCGGGGCGCAGCTCACGAACCTGACGTCCAGCACCCTCACCGGGGGAACGTGGATAGCCTCGGGCGGCGGCATCTACTTCTATGGCACGAATCCCATCAACACGATAGCGCCTTCCACCACGGTTGTGTTGAGCGGCGCGGGTTCAACAATCCAGACGTATTCCGGGGTAGGCCCGACCTTCCAGACGATCGAGCAGACGCTCACGACCAACAACGGGACGCTCGAGGTCCTGGCAAACCGCAATTATTCCACGGCGAACGCGATCGTGAACAACGGCTCCCTCCAGCTGGGAGGCGGGACGTTCTCGAGCACCTCGACGCTCACCAACGGCCCGGGAAGTTCCCTTTCGGGCTACGGGACATTCAGTTTCTCGGGCGGGGTGACGGTCGGAAGCGGGGTCGCCGTCTCGCCGGGAAGTCCGGCCTTAAACAGTTACGTGGGCAGCCTGTCGTTCAATTCCCTGATTCTCGGGGGCGGGGGCATCGGCACCTTCGACATTGAGAACGCCTCGGGCACCGCGGGGGTGGGGTACGACATTCTCGGCGTCTCCGGAACCCTTGCAATCACGGCCACCCCGGGCACGCCGTTCACCCTGAATCTCGAGTCGATCAACCCGGGGACCGGGCTCCCCGGGGCGGCGACGTTCAACATGGGCCAGAGCTACTCGTGGACACTGGCCTCGGCGGCCTCGATCACGGGCTTTAGTGCGTCGGACTTCACGCTCAACACCTCCGCCTTCACGAACGGCCTTGGAGGGGGAAGCCTTTCCCTTTCCTCCAACGGGACGGACATCTTCCTGAATTTCACGCCCGTGCCGGAGCCGTCCACGTGGGTGCTCGTCCTGGGCGGCACCGCCCTGCTGGCGGCCGCGTCCCTGAGGCGCAGGGCCGCAAGGGCGACGCCGGTCAGGCAGGCTTGAGGAGCGACTTTAGGTCGGTGAGCGAGATCTTGGCCGCGACGGCGTCGCTCGCCTCGAAGATCCCAGCAAGGAGGGCCCGTTTCTCGTCCTGGAGGGCCAGCACCTTCTCCTCGACCGTCTCGGAGCACACGAGCTTGTAGCTCGTGACGACGCGCGTCTGGCCGATGCGGTGGGCCCGGTCCGTCGCCTGGGCCTCCGCCGCAGGATTCCACCAGGGGTCGAAGTGGACCACGGTGTCGGCACCCGTGAGGTTGAGGCCGGTGCCACCCGCCTTGAGCGAGAGGAGGAAAACGGGAACCTCCGCCGAGCCCTGGAATCGGTCGACCTCGGCCTGGCGGGCCATAGCGGCCATGGAGCCGTCCAGGTAGCAGTGGGCGATCCCCTGCGAGACCAGTTCCTCCCTGAGAAGCGCCAGGAGCGAGGTGAACTGCGAGAAAACCAGCAGGCGATGGCCGTCGTCCTGGGCCTCCTCCAGGATCTCCCGGAAGGACTCGAGCTTGGAGGAGCCTTCAAAGGGCCTGCCGGCCCCGGCGAAGGCGGCGTCCACGAGCCTCGGGTCGCAGCAGATCTGCCGGAGGCGAAGGAGCTGCGTGAGCGCCGCAAGGCGCAGCGCCGCATCACCGGCACCCGAGGCCTCGAGGTCGAAGAGCTCGCGCTCCGACTTTTCCTGGAAGGAGCGGTAGAGGGCGGCCTGCCTGGGTTCGAGCGTGCACCAGACGACCTGCTCAATGCGGGCCGGCAGCTCGGGCGCCACGGCGAGCTTCGTCCGCCTGAGGATATAGTGGGCGGTCTTCGCGCGCAGGCGCCCGTCGTACCAGGACCGCTCCTCGCGGCGGGTGCCCGGCGGGATCTTCTCAAGGTAGCCCGGCAGTATGAACTCGAAGAGGGAGCGGAGGTCGTCGAGCGAGTTCTCGACCGGGGTGCCCGTCAGGAGGAAGCGGCCCTTCGACCGGAGCGCGCGCAGCGCGCGCGCGTTCTGCGACAGGCGGTTCTTCATGTGCTGGGCCTCGTCGGCCACCACGCACGCGAATTCCGCCGAGGCGAGGAGCTCGCGGTCTCGCGTCAGGGTGCCGTAGGAGGTGATGACCAGGTCCCAGTGGGCAAGGTCTCCGGGCCCCGAGAGGCGCTGGTCGCCCCGGTGCACAAAGACGCGCAGGTGGGGGACGAAGCGGGCGGCCTCGCGCCTCCAGTTCTCGACGAGGGACGCCGGGCAGACAACCAGGCACGAGCCGCCCTCGCCCTGAACGGCGCTCAGGAGGGCCAGGGCCTGGAGCGTCTTGCCGAGGCCCATCTCGTCGGCGAGGATGCCGCCCAGGCCGCCGCGGTAGAGGTGCCAGAGCCACGCGGCGCCCAGCCGCTGGTAGGTGCGCAGGATCGAGTCGAACTCGGGCCTTATGGGGGCGGGCTCCAGGCGCGAGAGGTTGCGCAGAGCCCCGGTCCTGCGGGTCCACTCCTCGGGGGGCTGAAAGCCGGGCGCCAGCTCCTCCAGGAGCTCCTCGACCTCGGCGGCGCGCGCCGAGCCGATCCTGTCCGTCCGCTTGGTGGACGGTGAGGAGAGCTCGCCGTCCGAGAGCGCGCGCTGGGCCTCGGCCAGCTTTCGCACCCGCGCGGGGTCAATGAGGACAATCTGGCCCTCGGCCTCGACGTAGCTTCGTCCCGAGGCGACGGCGTCCCGGATCGCGACCTCGCTCGCCGGACCCGCCGTGATGCCAAGCGCGATGTCCCAGCGGTCTCCCGAGGCCGAGACCTCGCAGGTGATCTCCGCCGAGGACAGGTGCCTCGTCCGGGCGATGAAATTCGGCGTAAACTCGGCGCCCAAACCCTCCCTTAGCCTTTGCCCATGCGCTGCAAGGAAGGAGAGGGTCTTGTGCCGGTCCCGGAGCCACCACTTCCGGTTGGAGGGTTCGAGGACAAACCCCGATCCCTTAAGGATATCCACAACGGTCTCATACCTGGAATCCTCGCGCGAGGGCGGGGTGATCGCGAGGAAATGGTCGGATCCGTCGACAAGGATGGGCACCCGGGAAACCGGCCTATGCGGGGGGGTGCGGGCCTTGCCCGTCCCGGCCTTTGCCTCGGCGGCGGGAACGGGCTTTGGCTCAACGAGCACGTCGTCATGGCTCCACGCGACCCGCCTGCCGTCCTCGACGAATATCGCCGCGTCGGCCGCGGCGTCTGCCAAGTTTGCCAGCTGCCTGCGTGTCAGCTGGATGAAGGGGGGCGGCTTCTGAGTGCCACACCATCCCTGGAGCACCGCCAACGCCGGGATTTCCGCCGGATCGGGGGGCGCGGAAAGGTCGAGCTCGACCTTGAGCGCCACGGCATTGCGGGCCGCTGCCGCTGCAAGGTTTGGGGGAAGGTGCAAAAGGAGTGCGGGCACGGCAATTTTCGGTAATTGTTTCAATCTTATGGGGGAATTGGAATAAAACACCGCGCGGGCGCTCTGATTCTTAACCCACTGATGAACAACGAGGCCTTCGCACAACTGGTCGACGCGCATTATGCGCCCCTCTACCGCTTTGCGCTGAGCCTTGCCCGGAACGGCGCGGATGCCGGCGACCTGGTCCAGCAGACCTACTTCATCTGGGCCACCAAGGGCGAGGGCCTCAGGGAAATCTCCAAGGCCAAGTCCTGGCTCTTCACGACCCTATACCGCGAATTCCTTCGCGGGCGCCGCCGCGACTCGCGCTCCACCTCGATTGAGGACCTGCCCCCCGGAGAGAAGGACCTGGCGGCCGAGGACGTCGACCGGGTTTCGCGGATTGACGCCGCGCTCGTCATGGCGGCGCTCCAGGTGGTGGACGAGACCTTCCGCGCCCCGCTCACGCTCTTTTACATCGAGGACATGTCGTACCAGGAGATCGCCGAGGCCCTGGAGGTGCCGATTGGGACCGTCATGTCACGCCTCTCCCGCGGCAAGTCGCAGCTTCGCACGGCCCTTGAGCGGGTGGAAGCCGGAGGATCCAAGGTCGTGCCTTTCCCCACTTCAAAAGGAGCGAGCGCATCATGAACACCGAGGAGGCAAAGTTCATCCTTTCCGCATACCGGCCCAATGGCGCCGACACGGCTGACGCCACGTTTGGCGACGCCCTGCGCATGGCGGGAGGAGACCCCCAATTGGGCGGTTGGTTTGAGCGGTCGCGCGCGCATGACGCGGCGGTCGCCGGCAAGCTCCGGCAGGTTGTGCCGCCGGCCGGCCTCAGGGAGGCGATCCTGGCGGGTGCGCGGGTCAGCGACACGCGCAGGCGGAGCGGGTTTGGCTGGGGGTGGGCAGCGGGGCTTGCGGCTGCGGCCGCGCTCGCGTTCGGGGTGTTCTCGATGAGGGCCCCGGTGAGGGACCAGGCGGTCCCGTCCGCCTTCGGGGGCTTCGCGATCAATGACATGCTGAATGCCCGGCATGGGGGCCATGGGGATGCGTCAAGGGCCCTCATTGCGCAGCTCCAGACAAAGGGGGCAAGGATGCCGGCGCCCGAGTCCATCGACTTCGACACGCTAAAGTCCACGGGATGCCGGACCCTGAGCTTCGCCGGCCACGATGTCATGGAAGTGTGCTTCGCCCGCGACGGCGCGGAGTTCCATTTCTACATGGCGCGCAGGGAGGGATCCGCGGAGGCCGAGGGGCCCTCCTTTGTCTCGGAGGCCGCCGGTTCCGCGGCGGTCTGGTCCGACAACCGGTTCACCTACGCCCTGGCGACCACGGCAGGGGTCGAGGCCCTGCGCAGGCTCCTCTAGGCGCTTTTGTAGCCTGGGCAAGGGAACCGCGTGGGTGTTGCCTGCGTCTGACATGGGTGCACACTCCCCCCATCGAATGCCGAGCAAAACCCCCAACGCCGAGCAGGTCCGGTTAGCCGACGACGAGGCGCGCAAGAAGAATTGGAAGAGATGGGGGCCGTACCTTTCCGAGAGGGAGTGGGGCACGGTGAGGGAGGACTACTCCTCCGATGGGCAGAGCTGGCGCTACTTCACCCATGAGCACGCGCGCTCCAGGGCCTACCGCTGGGGGGAGGACGGGATCCTTGGGATCACGGACCGGGAGTGCCGGCTGTGCTTTGCGCTCGCGATGTGGAACGGCAAGGACCCGGTGATCAAGGAGCGCCTTTTCGGCCTGACGAACGATGAGGGCAACCACGGGGAGGACGTCAAAGAGTGCCACTTCTACACGGACTCGACACCGACCCATTCCTGGATGAGCGGCCTGTACAAGTACCCCCAGGCGGAATTTCCCTACGAGCGCTTGAGGGCCGAGTCGCGAGGACGGACGCGCGATGCGCCCGAGTTTGAGCTCGCCGACACGGGCATCTTCAACGAGGGGCGCTACTTTGACGTCAAAGTCGAGTACGCAAAGGCCGATACCGACGACATCTGCATCAGGATAACCGCGGCCAACCGCGGCCCCGAGCGCGCCGTCCTGCACCTCCTGCCCACGCTCTGGTTCCGGAACACGTGGTCCTGGGGCTGCAAGCACGAGGGCTGTGGGCTGAAGCCGAGGATCCTCCGGGTGGACGACTACCGCGTGGAGTGCAAGCACGAGACCCTGGGAATGATGATCATGGACGTGGAGCAGGCCGCCGGCGTGCCCGCGGCCTTCCTCTTCACGGAGAACGAGACCAACGACGCCCTTCTCTTTGGCGGCACCAATTACTCCCCCTACGTGAAGGATGCGATCGGGGACATTGTCACGGGCCGCCTGAAGCAGGGGCCGAAACCCCCGGGGCGCGGCACGAAGTGCTCGGCGCACCTGGTGCTGGACCTCGGGGCGGGCGAGGAGAAGGGCGTCCGGCTGCGCCTCAGGAACGGGGACGGCACGGCGCCGGGCGCCTTCGGCGGGGATTTTGAGGCGGTGATGGCGGCGAGGAAAAAGGAGGCCGACCAGTTCTATGATGCGCTCCCCGGGCCCAAGGATCCCGATTCCCGGCGCATCGCCCGGCAGGCCAACGCGGGGCTCCTCTGGTCAAAGCAGTTCTACAACTACATCGTCGAGGACTGGCTCCGGGGCGACCCCAGCTACCCGCCGCCGCCTGAGTCCCGAAAGACTGGCCGGAACAGCGACTGGCCCCAGGTTTATTCCAGGGACATCATCAGCATGCCGGACAAGTGGGAGTACCCATGGTTCGCCGCCTGGGACCTTGCCTTCCACATGGTGCCCATGGCCAGGCTCGACCCCGCTTTCGCCAAGCACCAGCTCAACCTCCTCCTGCGCGAGTGGTACATGCACCCGAACGGGCAGATCCCCGCCTACGAGTGGAACTTCTCCGACGTCAACCCGCCCGTGCACGCCTGGGCGTGCTGGCGCGTGTACAAGATCA